>Ga0081455_10000673_pt1 | contig 44258 bp, 32 predicted proteins | sample TabmetS3T2R1_FD_70207 | JGI IMG/M metagenome (GOLD analysis project Ga0081455, IMG submission 70207) | Tabebuia heterophylla rhizosphere microbial communities from the University of Puerto Rico - S3T2R1 | ecosystem: Host-associated > Plants > Roots > Rhizosphere ...
CGACGCCGACTCGACAAGGGTTTGCAGCACCGTCCCCAGATCGAAGGTCGAGCGACTGATGACCTTGAGCACGTCGGCGGTGGCGGTCTGCTGCTGCAGCGATTCACGCAGTTCGCTGAGCAGGCGCGCATTCTCGATGGCGATCACGGCCTGGTCGGCGAAGGTCTGGACCAGCTCAATTTGCTTATCCGTAAACGGCTTTATTTCAAGTCGGCGGAGCACGATTGCGCCAATGGCTTCGCCCTCTCGCAGCAGAGGAGCGGCCAATATCGTTCTGTGGCCAAGGCGAAGCGCCATCTCGCTACCGTCCGGAAATTCATCAACGGCTGTTTTAAGGTCGTGTATGTGGACTGGTACGCGATCAATGACGGCGCGCCCAGTGACCCACCCGCGACCGATGGGCCATTCATTGACCTCGCCTAGGTTCGATCGCGCGCTCAAGTCATCCGATATCGTGCCGTAGTGAGCCCTGACACGGATATTGTCGCCATGCCGTAGTGCAACTATCGAGTCATAGGCCTCGCACAATCGGGCAACCGACTCCACCAACGTGTCCAGCACCGTCTGCAGGTCGAACGTCGAGCGGCTGATGACCTTGAGCACGTCGGCGGTCGCCGTCTGCTGCTGCAGCGACTCGCGCAGTTCGCTCAGAAGGCGCGTGTTCTCGATGGCGATGACGGCCTGTGCGGCGAAGTTCTTCACGAGTTCGATCTGCTTGTCGTTGAATGCCAGCACCTCCTGCCGGTAGATGGTGATGGCGCCGATCAGCTCATCGTCCTTGAGCATCGGCACCGACATGATTGTCCGGAAGCCGCCAAGGTCTGTCCCGGCGTGGATGAAAGAGTCACCTTTGCGATACGCCTCGCGTTTCGTGCCGTCCAGAACCTGTTCAACCTGTTTGCTCCGTGCGGCGCGGCCGATCGTGGTTTCCGGGCCAGGATGCAGCGCCTTATCTTTACGCGCCTCAATAAAGGCCGGAGGGGCGTTGTGAAACGCGCTCGCATAAAATGCGTCGTCTTTGCGCAAATAAAGCGTGCCGAATTTGGCTCCGCATATGTCGGTCGCATTCGCGAGGATGGCCTTGAAGACCGGTTCGAGCTCACCCGGCGAAGAGCTGATGACCTTGAGCACGTCGGCAGTGGCCGTCTGCTGCTGGAGTGATTCGCGCAGCTCGCTGAGCAGCCGCGTGTTCTCGATGGCGATGACGGCCTGTGCGGCGAAATTCTTCACCAGTTCGATCTGCTTCTCCGTGAACGGGAGCACCTCCCTGCGATAGATGACGATCAAGCCGACATGCTCGCTTTCCCTGAACATCGGAACGAGCAGCAAAGTACGTATGCCGGCGATTTCGACGCCGGCGACGGGGAGCGCGTCACCCTCCAGGTAGGACGGGTCGGTGCGCATGTCCGCGACCTGGATCGGCTCGCGAGCCTCGGCAGCACGCGCCATGGGACGGTCGGGGCCAGGGCGGTAGATCGCACCGCTGCGCCACTGCTCGATCCAGATCGGTGGCAGGTCGCCGTGCGTTGCGACAGCGCGGTAGCCATCGCCTTCGTGCAGCCACAGCGTGCCGTAGCTGGCTTCGCAAAGCTCGGTCGCCTTCGCCAGCATGGTGCTGAACACCGGATCAAGTGTGCCGGGCGAACTGGAGATCACCTTGAGCACGTCGGCGGTGGCGGTCTGTTGCTGCAGCGACTCGCGCAGCTCGTTCAGCAGCCGCGCGTTCTCGATGGCGATAACGGCTTGTGCGGCAAAGCTCTTGACGAGTTCGATCTGCTTCTCGGTGAATGGCAGAACTTCCCTGCGGTAGATGACGATCACACCGACTGCTTCGCCTTCCTTAAGCATCGGCACGGTGACCAACGTTCGGATGCCGCCGATATTGGCCGCACTTAGGGCTAAAGGATCGCCTTCCAGGTAGGCCCTTTCTTGGCGCATGTCCGGGGTGTGAACGACCGTTCGCGATCGGATCGCACGGACCATCGGAATGTCAGATTTTGGAAGATGAACTGTTCCGCTGCGCCACTGCTCGACATAAGCCCGTGGCAGATCGCCGTGCATCGCCACAGTCCGATATCCTTCGCCGTCGACGAGCCACATCGCGCCAAAACTGGCCTCACATCGCTCAACCGCCTTCGCCAACATCGTCTTAAACACCGGCTGCAACTCGCCAGCCGAACTGCTGATCACCGTGAGCACGTCGGCGGTGGCCGTCTGCTGCTGGAGGGATTCGCGCAGCTCGCTGAGCAGGCGCGCATTTTCTATGGCGATGACGGCCTGTGCGGCGAAGTTCTTGACCAGCTCTATCTGCTTCTCGTCGAACGGCCGTACCTCCTGGCGGTAGATAGAGATCGCGCCGACCAGCTCTCCTTCTTTCAGTAGCGGGACGATCAGCAGCGTGCGAGCGCCGGCCAGGTCGGCAAGCTTGACGACTGCTGGATCGCCTTCGAGGTACGGTTTCTGTGTTCTGATATCCTCGATATGTGCGATCTGTTTGGTTCGCGTGACGTGGGCCAGGCCACTGTCGGGGTGCGGATGAATGATCTCGCCAAGGCGCGTGACGAATTGAGGTGGCGGATTGTAGAGCGCAACGCTCCGATAGGCGCCGTCCTCATAAAAATTAAGGGTGCCAAATCCGGCCTGGCAGATTTGCGTGGCGCTCGTCAGAATTGCTTGGAATACGGGCTCGAGATTGCCAGGCGACGAACTGATGACCTTGAGCACATCGGCGGTGGCGGTCTGCTGCTGCAGCGACTCGCGCAATTCGTTGAGCAGCCGCGCATTTTCTATGGCGATGACGGCCTGCGCGGCGAAGTTCGTTAAAAACTCGATCTGCTTATCGGTGAACGGCCGGACTTCCTGACGATAGATGATGATGGCGCCGATCAGTTGACCATCCTTGCGCATTGGCACTGTCACAAGAGACCGCGCGCCGCCAAACCGGGCTGGAGCGCCCGGATTTGTAGCTTCGTCGGCGCTATAAATTGCACCTCCTGCCTTCAACAAACGGTCGAGTGGCGTTCCGGCCGGCGGTTTAAATGATCCCCGCTCCCGATGAAATTCGACAAATGCCTGCGGCGCGTTCAGTGTGGCCGCCGCGCGGAACATACCGTTTTCGTGGCGGAACAGCACACCGAACTTGGCATCGCAAATGCGCGTCGCATTAGCCAGAATGGACTGGAATACAGGCTCCAGATCGTCTGGCGAACTTGAAATGACCTTGAGGACTTCCGAAGTCGCTGTCTGCTGCTCCAGTGACTCGCTCAGGTCGTCGGTGCGCTCGCGCAGCTCATTAAGCAGACGCGTGTTCTCGATGGCGATGACGGCCTGCGCGGCGAAGTTTTTGACCAGATCGATCTGCTTGTCGGTGAATTGGCGAACTTCCTGGCGAAAGATGGTAATTGCGCCGATCAGTTCGTCGTCTTTGAGCATCGGGACGATCACAGTCGATCGTGCTCCGCCAAACCTGCCTCCGGCTCCGGGCACGGCCTCCGCCAACTGGTCCGCTACGTGGCACACCCGCTTTTCCCGGAGCATGCGGTCGAGCAGCGTATCGGGAGCCGGCCTGAACGGTCCTCGCTTGCGATGGAATTCGGCAAGCTTCGTCGGCGTGTTGCATTCGGCTGCCAGATGAAACTGCTCATCCTTAAACAGTTGCAGGTGTCCAAACTTGGCGCCGCATAAGCGCACCGCGTTTGCCAGCACCGTCTCAAATACCGGTTTGATCTCCCCGGGTGAGGCGCTGATGACTGTGAGCACATCGGAGGTCGCGGTCTGCTGCTCGAGCGACTCGCTCAAATCATCCGTGCGCTCGCGCAGCTCGCTCAGCAGCCGCGTGTTCTCGATGGCGATGACGGCCTGGGCAGCAAAGTTCGTTAAGAGCTCGATCTGCTTATCGGTGAATGGCCGGACTTCCTGATGATAGATGATGACGGCTCCAACCAGTTGGCCATCCTTGCGCATTGGGACCGTTACGAGAGACCGCGCGCCGCCGAACGTAACCGGAGACCCCGGATTCGGTCGGGCAGCTTCGTCGGCGCTATAGATTGGACCTCCGGCCTTCAAAAGGCGGTCGAGTGGCGTTCCAGCGGGTGGTTTAAATGAACCGCGCTTCCGATAAAATTCGACATATGCCTGGGGCGCGTTCAGCAGGGCCACTGCGCGAAACTCGCCGTTTTCGTGGCGGAACAGCACGCCAAACTTGGCACCACAAATGCGCGTCGCGTTGGCCAGAATGGCCTCGAACACTGGCTGCAGATCGCCCGGCGAACTTGAAATAACCTTCAATACCTCCGAGGTCGCGGTCTGCTGTTCGAGTGACTCGGAGAGATCGGCGGTGCGTTGGCGCAGCTCGTTGAGCAGCCGCGTGTTCTCGATGGCGATGACGGCCTGCGCGGCGAAGTTCGTCAGCAGCTCGATCTGTCTCTCGGTGAAGGGGCGCACTTCCTGGCGGTAGATGACGATGGCGCCGACAAGCTTGCCGTCCTTGAGCATCGGCACGCCGACAAATGAACGCGCGCCTGCCTTCTCGACCGTAATGACGCGCAACGGCTCGCGCGCGGCATAGGCGGGATCCGCCCTGAGATCGGGGATGTGGAACATCTTCTTGTCGCGAACGATGCGGGCGAGGCCGGTATTCGGGCTCGGGCGGATCGGCCCGTGCTTTTCCCAGTACTCACGATAGGCCGGAGGAACATTGTGCAGATATGTCGCGTGAAAGCGTTCGCCGTCGTAGAGCAGGAGATGGCCAAACTTGGCCTCGCAGAGGCGCAAGGCGTTCGAAAGCATCGCCTCGAAGACCGGTTTCATATCGCCGGGCGATGCGCTGATGACCTTGAGCACGTCGGCGGTCGCGGTCTGCTGCTGCAAGGACTCGCGCAGTTCGTTGAGCACTCTCGTGTTCTCGATGGCGATGACGGCCTGCGCGGCGAAGGTCTTCAGCACTCCAATCTGTCTTTTCGAGAGCGGCCCGGGCGCCACCCGCACGACGCTGAGCGCACCGATAGCCTCGCGGCCGCGCATCATCGGCATGATGGTTATTGCCCGATAGCCGGTGGTCAGAAAGTAGCGCGCTCCGGATGCAAATTCGGATGGCGCTTCTTTCCCGTCGGGAATATCGACCATCTTTCGATCAAGGATCGCGACAGCGTGCACGTATTCGCGCGTGAGCGGAATTGGCCAAACGCGGAGCATAGCCTTGGCGCGGGCGGGATTCGTTTCGGCAAATGCGGCAGCGCGCAGTCTGTCGCCATCGGGCAATGCAATGAGGATCGCGGCATCGGGAAAGAGCTTCAGTCCGCTCTGCACGATTGCTTCGAAGACGGGCTGCGTATCGGCCGGCGAAGTGCTGATCACCCTGAGAATTTCAGCGGTCGCGGCCTGCTGAAGCAGTGCCTCGTCGCGCTCGCGGGTGAGCGCCGCGGCTTTATCTTTCGGTGCGGTACCGGATAGGCGTGCGCTCGCAGCCCTGCTGGCTTTGCCCTTCGCAGGCCCAGGGCGACGTTTTTTCACCTGCCGTCCACTTCCGCTGCGCCGCCGCATGGCCCCCGCCAGTGTTCACGACACGGCGCAAGCTTACGAAAAGCCTGAGGTTTTTGCCAAGGGAGTAGAAGGAAGGGGTCTGCTAGCGCCCGGCGCTCAACTCTTCCTCGCGTAGCTTGAAGCGCTGGATCTTGCCGGTCGCCGTGCGCGGCAGTGCCTCACGCAACTCGATCCAGCGCGGGAATTTCCAAGGGCCGGCCTTGTCCTTGACGTGGTGCTTGAGCGTCTCGAGCAGGCCATCGTCGGCCTTGTAGCCATTGCGCAGTACGATGAAGGCCTTCGGCTTGATCAGCCCGTCGGCATCTTCCTTGCCGATGACGGCGGCCTCGAGCACGGCTTCATGCGACACGAGCGCCGCCTCGACATCGAAGGGCGACACCCACATGCCCGAGACCTTGAACATGTCGTCAGTGCGGCCGCAGTAATAGAAGTAGCCGTCCTTGTCGCGCCGGTACTTGTCGCCGGTGTGCGTCCACTCGCCGGAGAAGGTGCGGCGGCTTTTCTCCCGCTGGTTCCAGTAGCCTTCACCGGCCGAAGGCCCGCGCACGAGCAATTCGCCGACCTCGTCGGGGCCGAGGTCGTGTCCGTGCTCGTCGACGATGCGTGTGTCGTAGCCGGGCACCGGCTTGCCGGTCGAGCCGTAACGAATATCGCCGGGGCGGTTCGACAGGAACGTGTTGAGCATCTCGGTCGAGCCGAGGCCGTCGAGCACGTCACATCCAACGACCTCGCGCCAGCGCTCGCCGATATGCGCGGGCAGGGCTTCGCCGGCGGAGACGCAAAGCCGCAGGCGATCGGAGCCCGCGCCCTTGCAAACGTCCTTGTGCGCCAGCAGCGCGGTGTAGAGCGAGGGCACGCCATAGAAAATCGTCGGCCGGTAGGTGCGCATGATCTCGAACACGCCTTCCGGCGAGGGTCGGTGCGGCCAGAGCGCGGCGGTGGCGCCAACAGACAACGGAAAAGTCAGGGCATTGCCGAGCCCGTAGGCGAAGAACAGCTTGGACGCGGAATGCACGACGTCGTTCTCGGTGATGCCGAGAATGCCCTGGCCAAACAGTTTCGCGGTCGCCATCAGGTTGGAGTGAACGTGCTTGACGCCCTTGGGGTCGCCGGTCGAGCCCGAGGTGTAGAACCAGAAGGCGACTTCATCCGACAGCGTCTCGGCTGCGAAGAACTTCGACTGCGCTTTCGCGATGAGGCTTTCGAAGGCATACGCGCCGGGGATCGTCGTGCCGCCGACCAGAATCAGAGCCGGGCGCCGCGGTAGCCTCTCCAGCACAGGGCGGATCGCGTCGGCCAGCGCGGCATCGGCGACGATTACCTGCGCGCGGCAGTCGGTGAGGATGTAGGCATACTGCGGCAGCGTCAGGTAGATATTGAGGGGGACCGCAACGCAGCCGGCACGGATCGCGCCCCAGAACGCGACCGGATAGTCGACGGTGTCGTTGAGTAGCAGCGCGACGCGTTGCTCGGGCTGCAGGCCGAGGCCGAGCAACGCGTGCGCAAAGCGGATGCTGCGCTTCTGCAATTCGCTGTAAGTGAGCGACCGCTCCGGATCGACGAAGGCGACCTTGTTCGCGCGCCCCGCCGCGATATGCGCATCGACGAAATCGGATACGGCGTTGTAGGGCCGACGTTCAGTGATGCGGTCCACCCCGACCCCCACGGTTTCAGCTTTCGAACAGCCGCGTGAGCAGGCGGCGTGCCAGCACGCCGGCGACGCGCCGGCGGTAGTGGCCGGGCGTGAACGTCGTCTTCATCGGCATGATCTGGTCGCGCACCAGCGCGTCGAGACCTTTGATGACGCGCTCGTCGAGCCCGCCGCCGCAGAGCTCGGCAGTGCCGGCGAGCAGCACCGGGCGCGGATTGGTGCCCGTGAAGGCGATGCGCAAATCCGCGAGTTTGCCTTTGTCTTTCCGCAGTGCGACGGCGACGCCGGCGACCGGATACTCGATCGAGCGGCGGATGCGGATTTTGTCGTAGGCCGAGCGCAGGCCGGGCGTGTTCTTCGCACGCACGGCGGTGACGAGCTCGGCCGGGCGCAGCGAGAGATAATATTTGCCGTCGCCCTGCGTTTCGGTGACCGGCACGTCCTGCCGGGCGAAGCCGATATAGAGCTTCTCGAGCGGGATGGTGCGCTTGCCGGAAGGGCCTGCGATATCGACCTCGGCGCCGAGCGTGAGCAGCGCAGGGGCAAGATCGCCCGAGAAAGTCGCAAAGCAGACGCCGCGGCTCTTCGGCGCGACATGACAGATGGTGCCGGTCGTCTTCAGGCAGTGATTATTGGCGTCACGCCACCATTCGCTCTGGTTATAGAAGATGCAGCGGGTATCGAGGCAGAGATTGCCGCCGACCGTGCCCATGTTGCGATGGGTAGGCCCGGCGATGTGCGCGGCCGCCTGCGCGACGACCGCATAGTGCCTGTTGATGGCGGGATGTCTGGCGATTTCGCTCAACGTGACGGAAGCGCCGAGCTCGATCGATTTGTCGTCGGCGTGAATTGCGTGCAGCTCCTGCACGCGGTTCATGTCGATCAGGACCGGCGGTGCGACAATGCCCCGGCGGATGTTGACCACGAGGTCGGTGCCGCCGCCGAGCGGCAGCGCGTTCGGGTTGTCGGCGCGCGCGGCAATGGCTTCGGCGAGCGTCTTCGGGCTGACGATGCGGAACTGGGGCAGGGCGTCCATCAGACGACTCCGCCCGTTTTCGTCATGGCCGGGCTTGGCCCGGCCATCCACGTCTTTTGAAGCCGCGCCGCCGCAAGACGTGGATGCCCGCGACAAGCGCGGGCATGACGACTGAGGGGTTGAGGCGCGCGCATGATCACTTGGCCCCGCTCTTCTTTTCAAGCGCGCGGCGCCGCTTCTCGATCGCCTCGAAGACGCGGTCGGGCGTCACCGGTAAATCGTTGAAGCGGATATCGATCGCATCGGCGATGGCGTTGGTGAGCGCCGGCAGGAAGGCGGCGAGCGAGCCTTCGCCCGCTTCTTTGGCGCCGAACGGTCCGTGCGGGTCGTTGCTCTCGACGATGCCGACCTCGATCGGCGGGGAATCCTGGATGGTCGGAACGCGGTAATCGAGCATGTTGGCGGTGACCATCAAGCCGTCGTGATAGGCAGCCTCCTCGCTCATCGCCTGGCCCATGCCCATCCAGACCGAGCCCTGCACCTGGCCTTCTACGGTGAGGCGGTTGAGCGCCTTGCCGCAGTCATGCGCGACCCAGACCTTGTCAACGGTGACGACGCCGGTCTCCTCGTCGACGGAGACCTCGACCACCTGCGCCGAATATGAGTAACCCATGGTGCCGCCGATGGCGGCGCCGCGATATTTCTTGCCGCCGTGCGATTCCGGAATCGTCGAGTAGTTTCCGGTGACGGTGATGGTGCCGGTGTCCTTCAGCGCCTCCGTCACGACTTCCTCGAAAGTCGCGCCCTTGTCCTGCTTGCCGGCGCGATAGACCTCGCCGAGACACTCGATGTCCTCAGGCCGCGCCTCGAGCTTGCGCGCGGCGGCGTTGGTGAGCACGCTTTTAAGATTACGTGCGGCCTCGAGCGCGGCATTGCCGACCATGAAGGTGACGCGCGACGAGTAGGAACCGTTGTCCTTTGGCACCACCTCGCTGTCGCCGGTGACGACGCGCACGCGCGACAGATCGAGGCCGAGCACTTCGGCAACAGTCTGCGCGAGGATCGTGGTCGAGCCTTGGCCGATATCCGCCGCGCCAGACAGCACGACGATCGAGCCGTCGAAATCGAGCTTGATTTTCACCGTCGCATGCGGCTCGCCGGTCCAGTTCACCGGCTTGGACGCGCCCGAGATATAATGTGAGCAGGCCATGCCCCATCCCTTGCGCGGGCCTTTGCCGTTTGCCGACTTGCCTTTGCGCTTCTTCCATCCGCTCTCGCGCTCGACCCAGTCCATGCATTCCGGCAGGCCGTAGCTGTTGATCATCAAATCGTTGTCGGTGAAGGTCGGCGCCGTCAGAAGATTGGCGCGCCGCACCGCAAAGGGATCGAGCTGAAGCGCGATCGCCAATTCGTCGATGAGGCTCTCGAAGGCAAAGCGGATGTCGACCGTGCCGTGGCCACGGAAAGCGCCGCAGGGCGGCGTGTTGGTGAGCACGCGGCGGCCGGTATATTTCACGTTGTGCAGGTCGTAGATCGCGTAAAGCATCGAGCCGGAATAGAGGATCGTCACCACGCCATAGCCGGAATGCGCGCCGCCGCGCTGGTCGCATTCGCATTCGACCGCGGTGATGCGGCCATCCTTGCGCATGCCGATCTTCAGCTTGATGTCGGTCTCCGGGCGGCCGCGATGGGTGATGAAGGTTTCCTCGCGCGTCGTCACCATGCGCACGGTGGCATTAGCCTTGCGCGCGAGCAGCGCGGCAATCAATTCGACATTGAGGGCCTCGGTGCGGCAGCCGAAGCCGCCGCCGACATGCGGCTTGATCACGCGGATGCGCGACATGTCCATGCCGAGGATCTGCGACAGCATCAGGTGCACGTAATAGGGGACCTGCGTTGACGCATGCACGGTCATGCGGTCGCGCACGGCATCGTATTCGGCGACCGCCGCATGCATCTCCATCTGGTTCTGGCAGACTTCGGCGCAGTTGTACGTCCCCTCGAGCACGAGGTCGGCTTCGGCGAAGCCCTGCGCGGTCGAGCCGAGCTCGAACAAGACGTCGCGCTCGATATTGCCAGGCTTCTTCTCGTGCAGGAGCGCGGCCCCGGGCGCGAGCGCATCCTTTGACGTGTAGTAGGCCGGCAGTTCCTTCACGGTCATCTTGATGCGGCGGAGCGCCTCGCGCGCGGCGGTGTCATCGAGCGCGGCAACCGCCGCGACCGGCTCGCCGCGGTAGCGCACCTTGTCGCGCGCCAGAGGGTATTCGGTACGCGCTATCGGCAAAACGCCGAAGCCTTTGTCGCAGTCGGCGCCGGTGACGATGGCGATGACGCCGGGCACCTTCAGCGCCTCGGATACGTCGACGCTGACGATGTCGGCGTGCGAGTAAGGGCTGCGGTAGATTCGGCCGGCAAGTTGTCCCGGCGCCACGATGTCGGCGGTGTATTTGGCGCGGCCGGAGACTTTCTCCGGGCCGTCGATCATTGGCACGTAGCCGCCGATATTATGCGCGGGCATGGGTTTGTTCACGGCGCGACCCCTTGCTTGCCGAGCGCGATGGCGTGCTTCACAGCCTCGATGATCTTCACGTAGCCGGTGCAGCGGCAGATATTGCTGCCGAGCGCTTCCAGAATTTCGTCATCGCTCGGATCGGGATTTCGGCGCAGCAATCCGGCCGACGCCATGATGAATCCCGGCGTGCAATAGCCGCACTGCGAGCCGAGCTTCTCGTGGAAGCCACGCTGCACCGCGGAGAGCTGGCCGTCATGTCCGAGCGACTCGATGGTGTCGACACGCTTGCCGGCAACGGTTGCCGCAAGCGTCAGACAGGAGAGGGTCGGCTTGTCGTCGACCAGCACCGTGCAGGCCCCGCACTCGCCGCCGTCGCAGCCGGTCTTGGTGCCGGTGAGGCCAACCTTCTCGCGCAGGTAATCGAGCAACAGAATATGGTCGGCGACCGCATCGGAGCGGTCGCGCCCGTTCAGCCTGCATGACAGCAGCCGGGCCAAGTGTTTCTTCCCCTTTGGCAGCGCGCCTGCGCGGGCGCGCCTGCTTGTTGGGCGCAATATTATCTGCGTCGCGGGCGGCCCCGAAGCGCTTCGAGAAGCCAATTCCCGGGAATGGATGGAACGATACCTTGAAGCTATTTGGCGCCGAATTTGGCGATCACATCGGGCGGGATGGCGGTACCGCCGATTTTTTCGGGGTCGTTTTTGCTGCGTGCCGCCCAGACACGGGTTTCCGACCCCTCAACCGCGAGTTCGCCATTAACCGAAAGGCGATGCTCGACGTCGAAACTCGAGCGGCGGAACTCGGTCACCTGCGAGGTCATTTCGACGGTGTCGCCAAACCTGATCGGGGTGATGAAGTTGGCGCTCGCGTCGACTAAAGGAATGCCGATGATGCCGAAAGTGCCGGCGAGGTCCTGCGGCTTCACACCGAGCGCCGCCTCGAACATTTGCCAGGTGCTGGTGTCGAAGATCTCGAAGAAGCGGCTGTTGAACACGATGCCGGCCGGATCGCACTGGCCCCATTCGATGGTCAATTGCCTGCGGTAGGTGAACGCCACGCGTGTTGCCTCAGGTCACACGATGCATTGCGTTATAGCGGCTGGGAATGATGAGGTAAACGCGCAGTCGTTCGTCCGTCATGCCCGGCTTTATGCCGGGCATCCACGTCTTTCACAACGTTTGAAGACGTGGATGGCCGGGATGTAGGCGTGCGAAAGCACGCCGTTCTTCGAACGGCTATGCCCGGCCATGACGAGCCTAGAGGCGTGTCTTGCGTTTCTTCTCCTTCTTCTTCGGCTCCGGCCATTCGACGACATCCTGCGACAGCAATTCCACGCGCGAGACACGACGGCGGTTGCGCAACGCCGCCGGCGGCGCGACAGGAAAATGCGGCGAGGTGTCGAGATCGACCAGCAGCTGATCGAGATCCTCGGGCGCTACGACCCAGTTCTTCGGCGTGTAGCGCTTGAGCGAGAACGGCTTCGAATAAGACAGCATCGATTTCTTGCCACCCGGCAGACAATATTCGTGCGCGTAGCTCATCGCGAGTTCGCGTACACTGCGATAGACCGGATCGCGCCAGCGCAGGACGGCGTGGTTGGTCTTGCTGATCGCGCCCCACAATCCGCGCTCGCGAAACAATGTGATGATGTGATCCTGGTCGCTCGGCAGGGCGCGGATGTCCATCAGAAGCGGCGGCCGGCCGTGATAGGCAAGCGCTGCAGCCGCAAAAATCGCGGCCTCCGAACAATGCGCCATGCGCGTCTGCAGCACGCGGCGCGGCGACATCGCGGTATCGCCATTGAGACTGAAGTTCACCGGCAGCTTTTCGAGAAACGTCTGGATTTTTTGCGGCGTGTCGAGATGCGCGAACAGCCGGTGCTCGCGCGGCGACAGAACGTCGTGCAGCCTGCGGTGATAGCTCGGCATCAGTGAATGTGTTCCCGAGTGAGCAACATCTTCCGTGTTTTGCATACGTAATTCCGGGTTTCGAGCGTAACCGGCGTTCTCCACAAAGGGAGCGGGGAAGGAAATTGTTTCGCCGCTGGGCGCCTGAAGAAGCAAATTTCTTCTTATTTTCGGGCACTTATTGCGGTTTTGCAGAATAATCTCCTACTTAGCGGGTCCAGACGTTCCGTAACAGGAGCAGGCCCGATGTCCGATTTCCCGCATGAGTCCGAGCGCATTTCGGGGCTGGAAGCCTGGGCGCTCGCTTTTGCGACGGCGCTGGTGGCGCTGATTGCCATCGGCATCGTCCCACACGCGCATTGGTAAGGGGCATTTTTTTTCATGACGACTACGACCTGGACCGGCCGCGCACCGAAAGAAACACTCAAGCGCGCCGACAATGTCGAAATCGCGCCGCGCATCAGCGAAGACTGGCTGTCGCTGATCATCGGCCTTTTCATTTTCGTTTTGTCACTCGCGGCGATCGTCAATGTCGATCTGCTCGGCTGGGTCGTCACCACCGCGGTGTGGGTCGACGTCGGCAAGGCGCTCAACCCTGTTTCGAAATCCTACGCCGCGCTCGGCGGCTTCGGCGCGCTGCTTGCCACTTATGTCGCCCTTCTGGTCGTGCTGAGCGCGGCGGCGGTTGCGCTCAAGACCGACGTCAAAAAGTTCGCGCTCGCCTTCACCGCCGTGTTCGTCATCGCTTATGCGAGCTGGATCGTCGGCAACTTCGCGAACTTCGCCGCGGTCACGCCTGCCGATCTGAAGAAGTTCGGCATCAGCTGGTCGCTGCGGCTGACGAACGAAGGTGCCTACATCTTTGCGCTCGTCGCCGGGCTGTTGATTGCCAACGTGTTCCCGCGCTTTGCCGAAGCGATCAGGGACGCCGTGCGGCCCGAGCTCTACATCAAGATCGCAATCGTGATCCTCGGTGGTTACTTCGCGGTGACGGCGGCCGGCAAGCTGTCGCTGGCGAGCTCGTTGCTGCTGCGCGGCTTCGCGGCGATCGTCGAGGCCTATCTGATCTACTGGGCGGTTGTCTATTTCGTCGCCCGCAAATGGTTCGGCTTCAATCGCGAGTGGGCGGCGCCGCTTGCTTCCGGCATCTCGATCTGCGGCGTGTCCGCGGCCATTGCGACGGGCGGCGCGATCCGCGCGCGGCCACTGGTGCCGGTGATGGTGTCCTCGCTGGTCGTGATCTTCGCGGTGGTGGAAGTGCTGGTGCTGCCGTTCCTGGCGCAGACCTTCCTCTCGCACCAACCGCTGGTCGCCGCCGCCTGGATGGGCCTTGCCGTCAAGACCGACGGCGCGGCGGTCGCCGCCGGCGCCATCACCGAGTCCTTGATCCTCGCGCAGAACGCGGCGGAAGGCGTCAAATATCAGGCGGGCTGGATTCTCGGCACCACGGCCACGATCAAGGTGTTCATCGACATCTTCATCGGCATCTGGGCCTTCGTGCTCGGCTACATCTGGACCAATCACATCAACCGTACGTCGGACAAGGCCAATATCCGCGAGATCTGGGACCGCTTCCCGAAATTCGTGCTCGGCTTCGTGATCACGTTCATCGTCGGGCTCTATCTCGCGCTCGCTACGCCGGCCGACATCGCGACCAAGGTGCCGGCCGCGATGGGCGAGGCCAATACGCTGCGGGTTCTCTTCTTCATCCTGACCTTCTTCTCGATCGGTGTTCTGTCGAACTTCAAGAAGCTCTGGCAGGAGGGCATCGGGCGGCTCGCCGCCGTCTATGCCGTGAGCCTGTTCGGCTTCGTGATCTGGGTCGGGCTGCTGATTTCCTGGTTGTTCTTCGCCGGCGTCAAGCCGCCGCTGGCCAGCTGAGCTTCGGAGAAACGAACAATGTCCCAAACGGACCAAGCGAACCAAGCGAACCAAGTGAATATCGGCGAGGAACTGCGCAAGGCTGAAGTCGAGCCGCTGCTGCCGGTCGAAAAGAAACTGATCGGCTGGAGCCTCGGGATCGGCGTCGGCCTGCTCGTGGTCCTCGCCATCGTCAACCACCTCTACCCCGCGTCGATCTGACGCCTGCAATACGGCGGCGCCGGTTGTGCCGCCGGGAAGTGAGAATGGAAATGTCGCCTATTCCGAAGACCGCGCCTTTCGCCGACGAGGAGATCGATCTCCTCAATCGCGTGGTCGGCACCGCAACGCCGGTTCAACGGGCCTGGCTCGCCGGATTCCTGGCCGGGCTCGACGCCTCGAGCGCGACGCCGGCGGTGCATCCGGCCGCGCCGGCGCGGCCGGCGGAGCCTTTGACCATTGTGTTTGCAAGCGAGTCGGGGAATTCGGAAAAACTCGCCGGCGACATCGCCAAATCCGCGCGCAAGAACGGCCTCAAGCCGACCGTCATCGACATGGCCGACCTTGAGCTTTCGGCGCTCACCTCCGCCAAGAAGGTCGTTTTCATCGCCGCCACCTGGGGCGAGGGCGATCCGCCGGCACGCGCCGTGCGGGCCTATAACGAGCTGATGGGCGAGGGAGCGCCGCGCCTCGACGGCGTCGAGTTCGGTGTGCTTGCGCTGGGCGACACCGCCTATGCGGAATTCTGCCTGGTCGGTAAAAAGATCGACGAGCGCCTCGCGGCCCTTGGCGGCAAGCGCGTCGTTGATCGTGTTGATCTCGATCTTGATTTCGCCGAGCCGGCCGCGCGCTGGATCGGCGATGCGGTGAAGGTGCTGACCCCGCCGAATGCCGGCGGCCGCGTCATCGAGGTCGATTTCGGCAGCAAGCCCGCCGCGCCCGCGAGCACCGACATCGTCGAGGCCGAGATCACCGAGCACGTCGATCTGAATTCCTCGCGCTCGGACAAGGAAACCATCCATCTCGCGCTGTCGTTCGAGAACGGCGCGCCGGCCTACGAGCCGGGCGACTCGCTCGACCTCTATGCCGAGAACGACCCGGCCTATGTCGACGAGCTGCTCAAGCTGGCAGGCCTGGCGGGCGACGAGAAGCTGCGCAGCGACTTCATCAAGTCGCGCGACGTGACCACGCTCTCGCTCAAGACGGTCGATACCTATGCCGAAAAGACCGGCCATCAATACGTCAAGGCGCTGATCGCCGACGGGCAGGCGCGCGAGTGGATCGCCGGGCGTCAGCTGATCGACCTGATCGCCAATTTCCCGATCGCGCTCGATGCCGAGAAGTTGCGCGCGCTGACACGGCCGCTGGCGCCGCGCGCCTATTCAATCGCGTCCTCGCGCCGTGAGGTCGGTGACGAGGCGCACCTGCTCATTTCCGCCGTGCGCTACGACAGCCACGGCCGGGCGCGCAAGGGCGTCGCCTCGAACTACGTTGCCGAGCGCCTCAAGAAAGGCGGCCGCGTGCGGGTGAAGGTCAAGCCCAACAAGCATTTCGCGCTGCCCGCGCCTGACAAGGACATCATCATGGTTGGCCCCGGCACCGGCGTTGCGCCGTTTCGCGCCTTCGTGCAGGAGCGCCGCGCGATGGAAGCGAGCGGGCGCAGCTGGCTGTTTTTCGGCGACCGCACCTTCACGCACGACTTCCTTTACCAGCTCGACTGGCAGGAGGCGCTCAAGGACGGCGCGCTGACGCGCATGGACGTCGCCTTCTCGCGTGACACGCCGGAAAAGGTTTACGTCCAGCACAAATTGTGGGACCGCCGCGCCGAGCTCATCGAATGGCTCGACGGCGGCGCCACCTTCTATGTGTGCGGCGATGCCAAGGCGATGGCAAAGGACGTGCGCGCCGCACTGGTGCGCGCCTATGCCGACGTGAAGTCCCTCACCCCCGAAGCGGCCGAGCAGGCGGTGGTGACATTGGAGCGCGAAAAGCGCTATCTGCAGGATACATATTGATCCTGCGCTGGACGGCCTAAATGACCGACGAATTGTCGCGCAACGAGCGCATCAAGGAAGCGAGCGACTATCTGCGCGGCACGCTTGCGGAGGGCCTGCGCGAGGAAATCACCGGCGCCATCATCGAGGATGACGCGCAGCTGGTGAAGTTCCACGGCATGTATCTGCAGGACGACCGCGACCTGCGGCCGGAGCGCACCCGCAAGAAGATGGAGAAGGCTTTCGCCTTCATGATCCGCGTGCGCATCCCGGGCGGGGTGTTGACGCCGCAGCAGTGGCTGATGCTGGACAAGGTCGCGCGCGACTACGGCAACGGCACGATGCGGCTGACGACGCGGCAGACGGTGCAGCTGCATGGCGTCATCAAGTCGAACCTGAAGGCGACGCTGAAGTCGATCGACACGGTGCTGCTCAATTCGATCGCGGCCTGCGGCGACATCAACCGCAATGTCATGTGCAACGTGCTGCCGGAGCAGTCGCGCGCGCATGCGGCGGCGCTCGGGCTGGCGCGGTCGATTTCGGACCATCTGCTGCCGCATACCCCGGCCTATCGCGAGATCTGGCTCGATGGCGAGCGCATCGCGGGCGGCGAGGAGGAGAAGGTCGTTGAGCCGATCTACGGCAAGACCTACCTGCCGCGTAAATTCAAGGTCGTGGTGGCGGTACCGCCCTCGAACGATGTCGACATCTTCGCGCACGACCTCGGCTACATCGCCATCACCGATGATGCCGGCAACATTGCCGGCTGGAACGTGACCGTCGGCGGCGGCATGGGCATGACCCATGGCGAGCCCGACACCTATCCCCGCACAGCGGATGTGATGGGCTTCTGCCGCACGGAAGACGTGCTGAAAGTCTCCGAGGCGGTGGTCACCGTGCAACGCGACTGGGGCGACCGCAAGAACCGCAAGCATGCGCGCCTCAAATACACCATCGAGGACCGTGGGCTCGATGCGTTCCGCGCCGAGGTCGAGAAACGCTCAGGCGTCAAGCTCCCGCCGGCGAAACCCTACACCTTCACCTCGACCGGCGACCGCTATGGCTGGACCGAAGGCATGGACGGGCGCGGGCATCTCACATTGTTCGTGCAGAACGGCCGCGTGCACGACCTGCCAGGCGCCGCCCAGCAGAGCGCGCTGCGCACCATTGCGAACATGCACGACGGCGATTTCCGCATCACGCCGAACCAGAATCTCATCATTTCCAACGTGCCGACGGAGAAGCAGGCCGAGATCGAGCGCATCGCGCGCGAGGCGGGCCTGCTCGCGCCCTGGTCGGGCCTGCGGCGCAATTCAATGGCCTGCGTCGCGCTGCCGACCTGCGGGCTCGCGTTGGCCGAGAGCGAGCGCTATCTGCCGGAGCTGCTCGACGCGCTCGATCAGAAGCTTGCCGCACACGGGCTGTCGGCCGACGACATCGTCATCCGCATGACAGGCTGCCCGAACGGCTGCGCGCGGCCTTATCTCGCCGAGATCGGCCTGGTCGGCAAAGGGCCGGGCCGCTACAACCTTTATCTCGGCGCGGCCTTCGATGGCTCGCGCATGAACAAGCTCTACGCCGAAGATCTCGACCACGCCGGCATCGTCGCCGCGCTCGATCCGTTGTTCGCCGCCTATGCAAAAGAGCGGCAGAAGGGCGAACGCTTCGGCGACTACGCGATCCGCGCAGGCCACATCGCCGCGAGCGGCAACGGCGCCGACTTCCACGCGAATGTGCGGGCCTATAAGCCGAAATAAACGGCCTAGTGCTTGCCAAGGACGAGCAAGGCCAGGGCGGCCAGAAGAGCCGCGAACAGGATCGCGGACAGGCATTTCCAGAACAGCAGCGGATCACGCTCGATGAGCGGCTTTGCCGCCGCATCCAGAAATTTCTTGTTGGGATGACGAAGGTCGAAAACGAACTCGGACAGCTCGTCGTAGCGCTGATACGGATCGGGGTGCAGGGCTTTCTTCAGCGCCCCGTCGACCCAGCCGGGGATGTCGCGGTTTTCGTTTAACAGCGATCTGTATCTCAGTTTCTTTTGCTGAGCCTTCGTCCGTGTTCTCGCGACTTCCGCGCCATAGGGCAGCCGGCCAGTCAGCATCTGGTAGGCGATGACGCCAAGGGAGAAAATGTCGGAAGACTGGGTTCCACTCTCGCCGAGAAAATATTCCGGCGCGGTGTACTGCGCTGTTCCGAGAATCTGGCCGGGGACATCGTCGCTTGTGTCGTCAGTGATGCCGGCAATGCGCACCGAGCCGAAATCGATGATTTTCGCGGTGCCGGTCTTGTCGATCATGATGTTATCGGGCCGCAGGTCCTGATGCAGCATTTCCAGCCGGTGGAACGCCTGCAGGCCTTTGGCAATCTGCTCGACAATGCCGCGCACCGTTTCCAGATCCGGCTTTGGATTGTCGATCATCCACTGGGTCAAGGTCTGCCCGTCGACGAATTCCGTCGCGACGTACAGGTAGTTTTGCCGTCTCGACTGGATGCGTGGCTTCAGCACATGGGCGCTGTTGATGCGCCGGGCCACCCATTCTTCCATCATGAATCGCTGCAGATAGGCGGGATCGCCCCGCAGGTCGATCGACGGGATCTTGAGCGCAACCAGCGAATTGTCCGCGCTGTCGACCGCCAGATAGATGTGACTGCGGCTGGTGCCGTGAATTTCCCGGATGACCTGGTATCCGTCCAACACCGTTCTTGCCTCGGGCAGAGGAGGGCACGGCAACTCCGTTGCCTGCCTGACGATTTCACTGCTCCCGCCGTCCGACAGCGCATCAATTCTGACGATCTGGACGGTCAGGTTGTCGGAGCTGCCGCGGCGCTTGGCTTCTTCGACGATCACCGACGCGGCGCGGTCGAGGTCATTGGCGTGGCTGATGATTGTTTTGGCGACAAAGCGGCTGCCGACATGCTCGTAGACGCCGTCGGTCGCCAGCAGAAAGAGGTCGCCTTTCTCGATCGCGACAGCACGGTAGTCGATCTCGACCTGGTGATTAATGCCCAGGGCGCGCCCCAGATAGCTCTGCTGCGACGAGACGATAACCCGATGGTCCTCAGTCAACTGCTCGAGGTTGTGACCGGTCAGGCGATAGATGCGGGCGTCGCCGATATGGAAAATGTGCGCCGTCATCGACTTGATGACCATGGCGCTGAGCGTGCACACATAGCCCCGGTCCGTGTCGTCGAAATACTGGCTTTGCCGTGTCTGCGCGTGCAGCCAGGAGTTTGTTGCGGCAATGACGCGCTGCGCCGACGTTTTGACGGACCATGAATCGGACGTGCAGTAGTAGTCCGTCAGGAAGCTTTTGACCGCCGATTCACTGGCAATCGCGCTGACGTCGCTGGTGCTGATGCCATCCGCCAGCACCACGGCGATGCCCTTCAGGCTCAGCAGCGGCTCTTCCGGAATCAGCGCGCCATGAAAATCCTGATTGACCTCCTTCCGCCCTCTGTCGGAGTGCTGTCCGATCGATATTGCGAGCGGGCTTGGCATCGCCTGACCAACGAAAAGAGCCTCAACCCTTTCGGGTTGAGGCTCCACGATAGCAAATCGCGTCACGCGACGCGCTTGAGCGCGGCGGCGCGCTTGGGAGCGGTCCGCACGTGCGTGGCATAGAGGGTGAGGCCGGTAAATGAAAGGCCGCCGACCAGATTGCCGAGTACGGTCGGAATCTCGTTCCAGACGAAATAGTCCCAGATCGAGAAGGGAGCGTGCAGCATCAGGCCCGACGGAAACAGGAACATGTTCACGACGGAATGCTCGAACACCATGTAGAAGAAGACGAGGATCGGCATCCACATCGCGAGCACCTTTCCGGGGACCGTCGTGGAAATCATGGCGCCGACCACGCCCAACGAAACCATCCAGTTGCAAAGCGCACCACGCAGGAACAGTGTCGCCATTCCGGCCGCACCATGCGCTGCATAGCCCAGCGTCCGGCTTTCACCGATGTTGCTGATGACGGTGCCGACCTTATCGGGCGCCTGTGTAAAGCCGTACGTTGTCACGAATGCCATCAAAAACGCCGTCGTGAGAGCGCCGGCAAAGTTGCCGACAAAAACCAGGCCCCAGTTTCTAAGTATGCCGGCGATCGTCACGCCTGGCCGATTGTCGAGCCAGGCCAGGGGACAGAGGACGAACACACCCGTCAGCAGATCGAAGCCCAACAAGATCAGCATTGAAAATCCGACCGGGAACAGGAGCGCGCCAACCAGCGGCTGGCCGGTGTTCACGGTGATTGTGATCGCGAACCAGGCCGCCAATGCGAGAATCGCGCCGGCCATGTAGGCGCGAACAACCGTATCTCTGGTCGACATGAAGATTTTTGATTCACCGGCGTCGACCATCTTGGTGACGAATTCCGAGGGGACGAGATAAGACACGGGAGCGGGCTCCTTTTTGGCGGTTGCAGTTTCTCAAACGCCTTTGAGCAATTGACATGCCAACTGCCGGATGCGCGCGCGTGGTCGCGCTCATTTCTGCTTTCAGCGCTGAAAAATGGGTGGTGCCGTGCGCTTGGACGCACGCCGCGATCAGTTGGTGACGGCGATGGCGTCTGCCTATTTACGGTGCACTGCACAATATTTCGCTCGGCGGCGGCTAATTATCGTGCATCGCGCTCACACGCCTCCGAAAAATCTTTTGATATCAGAGCGTTACGCTCTGGCACGGTCATTGCTGATATAGGGCAAAGGATCGTTGCACGGATGACGACTGAAGCCGGGACAACGCTCAAGCCGTCAGGCGAAGCCTCGTCTGGTGACTTCGAGCCCGAACAGAAACGATATCTCGAAGGCTTCGTCGCAGGCCTGCAGATCGCCAAAACGGCGAAAGGGATCAGTGCGCCCGTTACGGACGCGCCGCCGGCATCAGGCGAACCGATCGGTCCGGAGGCTGCCGCGCGCAAGGCGCAGGATCGAGTCATTGCGACGGGCGGCAAGCTGTCCGATCCCGAGAAGTTCAAGCGCGACGAACATCCATTCGACAGTTACGAGCGGCTGAAAGCGCACGCCGCGAAAAACGAATATCCGAAGCCGCCGGATAATTTCCGCTGGCGTTACTTTGGGCTGTTCTACGTCGCGCCTAACCAGAATTCCTACATGTGCCGCCTGCGGCTGCCGAACGGAATTTTAAAGGCTGCACAGTTCGCCGGGGTCGCCGACCTCGCCGAGAGATACGGCGGCGGCTACGCTCACGTCACAACGCGCGCGAATATCCAGATCCGCGAGATCGAAGCGAAAAATTCCGTCGCCATGATCGAGGCAGTGCAGGACCTCGGGCTGTGCTCGCGCGGCTCAGGTGCCGACAACATCCGCAATGTCACCGGCACGCCGACCGCCGGCATCGATCCGCAGGAACTGATCGACACTCGCCCTCACGCGCGTGAATGGCACTTCCATATTCTCAACGACCGCTCGCTTTACGGCCTGCCGCGCAAGTTCAATGTCGGGTTCGACGGCGCGGGCGTGATCCCCGTGCTGGAAGACACCAACGACATCGGCTTCCAGGCCGTGCAGATCAACGAAGGCTTCGGGCTGGATGCCGGCATCTGGTTTCGTCTGTGCCTCGGCGGCCTGACCGGGCACCGCAGTTTCGCTGGCGATACCGGTGTCATCGTGAAGCCCAACGATGCAACCCTGGTGGCTGATGCGGTGGTGCGCGTATTCATTGATCACGGTGACCGCACCGACCGCACCAAGGCGCGGCTCAAATATGTGCTCGACAAGATAGGCGTCGAGAAATTCCTCGTGCTGGTCGAGGAAAAACTCGGCCGCAAGCTCGACCGCGCGGTGCCCGGCGCGCTGGCGCCGCGGCCGCCATTTTCGCGCACTGCCCATATCGGTATTCATGCGCAACGGCAGGAAGGATTGCACTGGATCGGCGTCGTGGTGCCGGTCGGTTATCTCAGCGTCGCGCAGATGCGCGGGCTTTCAGACGTCGCACGCGAGTTCGGTGACGGCGATATTCGCCTCACCGTGTGGCAGAACCTCCTGGTTTCAGGGGTTCCCACGGGCAAGCTCGAAGCCGCCTGCCAACGCATCCAGACGCTCGGTCTTGCCGTCGAAGCAAATGCGCTGCGCTCAGGTCTCGTCGCCTGTACCGGCAATACCGGCTGCAAGTTTGCCGCCTCCAACACCAAGCGCCATGCCGAGGAGATCGCCAGCTGGTGCGAGACGCGCGTTGCGCTCGATACGCCGGTCAACATCCACCTGACCGGCTGCCACCATTCCTGCGCGCAGCATTTCGTTGCGGAAATCGGGCTGTTGGCCTGCAAGGTGCAGCACAATGATGAGGCCGATCCGGTTGAGGGCTATCACGTCCTTGTCGGCGGCGGCTTTGGGCCGGACGCAGCGCTCGGGCGCGAGCTCTACCGCGACGTCAAGGCGGAGGATGCGCCGCAAACCGTTGAGCGAATCCTTAGGGCCTATCTCGCGCATCGTGCATCGCCGGCGGAAAGCTTCATCGAATTCGCGCGCCGGCATGCGACTGATGCGCTCAAGGCATTTGCCGCGGAGGCCGTATGAGCATCACGCCACGCCCGCCGATTCCATCGTTCCTGCCGGAAAACGCGCCGTTCTCGCCTGAACAGCGCGCCTGGCTCAACGGCCTGTTTGCTGGGCTCTACGGCTTGACGGAAGGCGTGACGGCGCTGTCGCCACAGGAAGTCGCGCAGCTCGTACCCGGAATTGCCCTTGCGCCGGCCGCTGAAGTTGACGATGGGGCGCCTTGGCACGATCCGGCGATGCCGCTTGCCGACCGCATGCGGCTGGCCGAGGGCAGGCCGCTGCCACGCCGCATGATGGCGGCGATGGCGCAACAGGACTGCGGCCAGTGCGGATATAACTGCAAGGATTACTCGGCGGCGATCTTTGCCAAGACTGAAGAGCGGCTGAACCTGTGCGTGCCGGGCGGCAAGGAAACCGCGCGCATGCTCAAGGAGCTCTATCGCGAGCTGGGCACACCCGCCGCCGCGCCGGTCGCTGAAACGAAGACGCCTGCGCTGCCGGCAAGGCTCGGCTATTCACGCGACAATCCCGTTGCCGCCACGCTTGTACAGCGCCGCCGTCTGAACAAGCAGGGTTCGCAGAAAGAGACATGGCACATCGAGTTCGATCTCGATGGCACCAAGCTTGCCTACGAGGTGGGTGACTCGCTGGGCATTTACCCAATCAACGACCCGGGCCTGGTCGATGCGGTGATTGCCACGCTCGGCGCGCCGCCGGATTTTCCGATCGGAGGACGCACACTGCGTGAGACACTGACCGACAGCGTATCGCTATCGCCCACGCCCGACATGCTGTTCCAGCTCATCTCCTATCTGACCGGCGGGGACCGGCGGCAGAAAGCAAAGGCGCTTTCAACCGGGCAGGATCCGGACGGCGACGCCGCGACCCTCGACGTGCTTGCGGCCTTGCAGAAATTTGCCGGCATCAGACCTGACCCCGAGGCTTTCATCGAAGCGCTCGATCCCCTGCAGCCGCGCGTCTATTCGATCTCGTCCTCGCCGAAAATGAATGACGGTTGCGTATCGCTGACGGTCGATGCTGTGCGCTATGAGATCGACAAGCGCGTCCGTCTCGGCGTCGCCTCGACGTTTCTCGCGAGCCGCATCGAACTCGGACAACCGGTGCGCGTCTACGTGCAGAAGGCGCAGCACTTCGCATTGCCGCGCGACCCGAACAAGCCGATCATCATGATCGGGCCCGGCACCGGTGTCGCACCGTTTCGCGCGTTTCTACAGGAGCGGCTCGCGACAAATGCGCCCGGCCCGAACTGGCTCTATTTCGGCCATCAGCGCAGCGACTACGATTTTTTCTACGAAGACGAACTCAAGGCGATGCGCAAGACGGGCCATCTCACCCGGCTGACCTTGGCCTGGTCGCGCGACGGTGACGAGAAAATCTATGTCCAGCATCGCATGCGCGACGACGGACGCGATCTCTGGACCTGGCTCGAGCGCGGCGCGCACATATATGTATGCGGTGATGCTTTGCGCATGGCGAAAGACGTTGAACGCGCTTTGATTGACGTCGTTTCTGAGCACGGTAAATGCGGTCCGGAGGACGCCGCGCGCTATGTCGCCGAGCTGAAAAAGAATGACCGTTATCAGGTAGACGTATATTAAAGGCCCATGGCGATAGACCGAACCCCGTCCGAAGCGAAGTCAGCGCGCATGGGTTCGCTTGCGCGGCTGCCCGTGTTCCTGTCGCTCGACGGGAAACGGGCCGTGCTCGCCGGCGGCAGCCCGGCGGCGGCATGGAAGGCCGAGTTGCTGTCGGCGTCCGGCGCGCGCGTCGAGGTCTATGCGACAGACATTTGCGAGGAGCTGCAGCAATTGGCCGCCGATCCGCCGCGCGGCGCGATCGTCATCAATCGTCGCGCGTGGTCCGTGGAGGATTTGACGAATGCCGCCGTTGCCATCGGCGCGTTCGAAGACGATGAGGGCGCCGCAGCTTTTGCATCCGCGGCGCGCGCAGCCGGTGTTCCGGTCAACGTGATCGACAGGCCGGCGTTCTGCGATTTTTCATTCGGCGCGATCGTCAATCGCTCGCCGCTGGTCATCGGAATTTCGACCGACGGAGCGGCGCCGGTCTTTGCGCAGGCGATCCGCGCCAAGCTTGAGGCGATGCTGCCGAAAGGCTTTGCGGACTGGGCTGCCGCCGCGGCGCGCTGGCGCGGCGCGCTGAAGCTCGCAGGGCTGTCGTTCGCGGCGCGGCGCAGGTTCTGGCAGATCTTCACGGCGCACGCGGTCTCCGATCCTGACCGCGCGCCGGTTCAAGCTGATTTCGACAGCTTCGTTGCCGAAGTGAAGGGCCTGGGGACGGCGGTCGACAGCGGCTCTGTGACCCTGGTTGGCGCCGGGCCGGGAGATCCCGAATTGCTGACCTTGCGCGCCGTGCGTGCGCTGCAGTCAGCGGACGTGATCCTGTTCGACGATCTTGTGTCGCGCGAGGTGATGGACTTCGCGCGTCGCGAAGCCAGGAAAATGCTGGTCGGAAAAACGGGCTTCGGGCCGTCCTGCACGCAGGAGGACATCAACAGCCTGATGGTGAGCCTTGCGAAGCAGGGCAAGCGCGTCGTCCGCCTGAAGAGCGGCGATCCGCTGATTTTCGGGCGTGCGGCCGAGGAAATCGCGGCCTGCGAGGCGGCCAATATCGCCGTCGATGTCGTGCCCGGGATTACCTCGGTGCAGGGCGCGGCGTCGCGGCTTGGCATCGCGCTGACCGATCGCAAGAAGGCGCGCCGGCTGCAATATATCACCGGTCATGCGAAGCAGGGCGGCGTGCCGGCCGACCTCGACTGGAAGAGTCTCGCGGATCCATCGACCACGACGGCCGTTTTCATGCCGACACGAACGCTCGCCGCGCTGGCCGAGAAAGCGATTGCCGAAGGTCTCGATCGACATACCCCGGCGCTGGCGATCTCCCGCGCGACGCGCCCCGATCAGGCCGTTGTCACGGCGCCAATCGCCGAGCTGGCCGAGCGGCTGGCGCAGGCCGGATTGCCTGGGCCCGTTCTGGTGATGATCGGAAACACGGTGACGCCGCTGACGCAATCATCGAACAGGTCGGTGTCCGCTCTCGGCGCATAGCGACCCAACGCGGCCATGCGTACCCCTTCCTGCGTCGTCTCATTCTGCTAGGCTCTGAAAAAAGACGTCGTCCGGCCAGGGGTGGAGGGCTGCGTGCGCAGACGGGATTTCATCAGAGTCGTAGCGGGCTCGGCGGTGGCGTGGCCCCTCGTGAGCCGCGCACAACAGATGCCGGTCGTCGGATATCTAGGCAGCGAAACGCCGGAACGGTTCGCGACCCGCCTGCGTGCATTCCGGGAAGGCCTCAGCGCAGCAGGGTTTGACGAAGGCCGAAATGTCGCAATCGAATTCCGCTGGGCTGGCGGTCAAATCGATCGATTGCGGGCGCTTGCGGCCGATCTTGTCCAGCGGAAGGTTTCCGTGATTGCCACGCCCGGCAGCGGTGTGGCGGCTCTTGCAGCAAAGGCAGCGACAACCAGTATTCCGATTGTCTTTGAAACAGGGCTCGACCCGGTTGCAGCAGGACTTGTCGACGGTCTGGGTCGGCCGGGCGGTAACGTTACAGGCATCACGTCATTGAACGTAGCCGTCACCCCGAAAGGGCTGGAGCTGCTGTACGAGCTGGTGCCCAAAGCGAAAAGCTTCGCGGTGCTCGTGAACCCTGCCAACCCCGTAAACACCAGCATCAATCTGAAAAGCCTGGAAGAACCCGCGCGCGCGCGTGGATTGCAACTGCACGTCCTTAACGCCAGCAGCGAAGGCGATTTCGATGTCGCCTTCGCAAAGCTGGTTCAACTGCGGGCTGACGGGCTGATCGTCGCCGCCGACATTATTTTCAATAGCCGTGCGCAGCAGCTTGCCAGCCTGGCAACCAGGCACGCAGTGCCGGCAGTCCACACGGTGCGCGAGTTCGCTGTGACCGGTGGATTGCTGAGTTACGGTGGCGATATCAAGGAGACGCACAGGCAGGCCGGCATTTATACGGGCCGCGTCCTCAAGGGCGAGAAGCCGGCCGATCTGCCCGTCCAGCAGGTCACCAAGGTCGAGCTGGTTGTTAATCTCAAGACAGCGAAGGCTCTCGGCATCAACGTCCCCAACACGCTGGTCGGACGTGCGGACGAAGTGATCGAGTAGGAAAGTTATTTCGGCGCCCGAGACAAGCCGCGCCTGTCCGCTTTCGAGGTAAAGCGGACAGGACGTTGTCAGATCGCGGCCCTTAGGCCCTCTAAGTCAGGTGGTTGGAATCACCACCTGCACCGCAAATTACCCCAGCGATCACGCCAGCAGTTGCGCCCGCCCCAGCCAGGGCCAGCACCCCAGGCACCCCATCCAGGACCCCATCCAGGGCCCCAGCCAGGACCGCCACCGCGACAGCGCAAATTGCCCCAGCGGTCGCGCCAGCAGCGTCGCCCCCATTGCACGTCCGTCAAATTATCGATGCCTCCGACGGCAGCCGCAGGCAGCGGGAGGATCGGTGCGGCTTGGGTCGTTCCGGAGCCGCCCGCAAAAACCAGACCCGCAATTCCGATCGCAAATAGTATGCGTAACATTTGTGTCCACCCGATTTTCCATGGTTGATCCGCCCGTCATCGAGGTCACTTTAACGAGCGACTGATCAACTCAATAACGGACCAGCCGTTCCATGAATGGTCGTTCACGGAGGTAAAGATGGGCATCGCCATCTTTACCGGCGGCTGCGCCTCGTCGGATGCCTGGACGGACAATTGCGCATTACGATGACGTTGGAAAAGAGCAGGGCTTAGTCGTCCATTCGCGCCAATGCGTAGGCCGCACGTTGATCCATCTCTTGCTGTCAGCCTTGATCCAACCGCCTAGAACGCGCCGGCACGGAAAAATAATCGCGCACACACCCGTATCGTCGATAGTCGCAAGCTCCAGATCGCGATCGAACGGCGCGGTGAGTACAGGATGCCACATTGTGTCCATCAAGACGTTGGGCGCAGCGATCGTGTGTCGCTGTGCGGTGGTCTAGATGGGTAGCGGGGTATTACCGGGGGCTTTCGGCGGAATTAAAGTTTGGTAATTCCAATCGGCAAAAAGGCGTTTCGGAGAAGCAGAGTGGAGATAGTCCGAAGCGCAGAAATTGGCAGCTCGATTTGAGGGTGTTGATTCGTCGAGCGCGCTCAGCGCGCGTTGTAGCGGATCGGAACGGTGATCGGAATCTGCGCGCCCTGGACTTCCGGGGGTGGCGGCGGCAGCGGCTGCGCGCGCTGCACCAGCGCCAGAGTCTCGTGATCGAGGGCGCTTGAGCCGGAGCTGCGCGTAATGCGCGCGTTGTGCACGCCGCCCTGACGATCGACGCTGAAGGCAAGTTGCGCCGTGCCCTGGTCGCCGCGCGCCTCCGACGGGTATCTCTTGCTGCGCTCGAGCTTGGCCACGAGCTGTGTTTTCCAGTTCGGCACGGCATCCGAGCTGCGCGACGACAGTCCCGGCATCGGCGCGGCCGGCCGATCGGCCTGCTGATCCGCTCTGGTCGGCGCGCTCGCAAGGCTCGCATGCTTCTGCTTCGGCTTTTTCTCTTTCGGCGGTTCGCTCTTGGGCGGTGGAGTCACGGCGACGACCGGCTCGGTTTTCGGATCCGGTGGCAGCTCGATCTTTTCGACCGGCTTCTCTGGTTGGGGCTCGGGCTCCGCCTCCTGCTGCAGCGGCCCGGGAGCTACGTCGGTCGTGATGTTCGAAGACACCGCGACAGGCGCCAGATCGACCATGACGATCGCTGTGCCGGCAACCAGATTGGAATCCTCGGTCCAGCGCGCAAACAGCGCGGCCGCGCCGGCGGCATGAAACGCGATGGCCAATGCAAAACAAGCTCCCCAGCGGGCGGCCTCAGGCCACCGGCTGAACGAGAATGTTTTGGTGCCGCCAACCATGTCTACATCTTGTCGGCTTCGAGCCCGACCAGCGCCACGTGGAGATAGCCCGCCCCGCGCAGTTCGTTCATCAGGCTCATCAGCTCGCCATAGGGAACCGTCTTGTCGGCGCGCAGGAACACGCGCTGCTGCTTGTCGCCCGCGGTTGCGCGGTCAAGCGCGCCGGCGAGCGCTGCGCGGTTGATCGTGTCATTGTCGAGCGACACGCTGAGATCGGATTTGAGTGTCAGGAACAGCGGCTTTTCGGGCCGCGGCGTGCGCTCCGCGCTCGAGGCCGGCAGGTCGACCGAGATATCGACCGTGGCGAGGGGGGCCGCGATCATGAAGATGATCAGCAGCACCAGGATCACGTCGATGAACGGCGTGACGTTGATCTCGTGGACTTCGCTGAGCTGATCGTCACCATGGTCAAGACGGACGGCCATGGCGGTTACTCGGCGGCCATCGCGCGCCGGCGATCGGCCGGACGCTCATCAAGGGTTCCGCGATCCAGATCGCGGCTGACGATGCGGAGGATCTCGGCGGCAGCGTCGGCGTGCAACGCGCGATAGCCGGCGATCCATCGTGAAAACATGTTGTACATGACCACCGCAGGAATGGCCGCGACGAGACCGAGCGCGGTCGCGAGCAACGCCTCGGCGATGCCGGGCGCCACGACCGCGAGGTTGGTGGTGTGCGACTTCGAGATTCCGATGAAGCTGTTCATGATGCCCCACACCGTGCCGAACAGGCCGACAAAGGGGGCCGTGGCGCCGATAGTGGCCAGGATGCCGGTGCCGCGGATCATCTCTCGGCCGGCTGCTGCTTCAAGGCGCTCCAGCCGCGAGGCGATACGCTCCTTGATGCCGGACGCGGAATGCGCATCGGCCGACATGCGCAGCTCGGTGTCGGTGGCGCGAAGCATCGCGGCAATGCCAACATCGCGGCCTTTTGTCCGCACATTGGCCTCGCTCCACGACTTTGCGTGACCGAGCCTCTCGATCGCTGCGTGCAATCTGCGGCGCGCGAACATGAGCTCAAGGGCCTTGGCGAACCATATTGTCCAGGTCAGCACGGACGCAAAGGCAAGGCCGACCATCACCGCTTTCACGACAATGTCGGCCGCCATGAACATGCCCCAGGGCGAGAGGTCGCGCGGGAGCTTGAGCGCGATGTCCGGTGAATTCGCCGCTTGAGCGGCCGCAGGTGAATCAACGGCCGGTGGTGCCGCAACGGGTGCCGCGGCCGGATTTGTTAGCGGCGCGGCAGGCGCGGTCTGTGCGAGAACGGGGGCCGGCAGAATAAGGACGGCAGCAACAATGGCCACCACGATGGCGTGGTACTGGCGACGATTAAAGGTCATTGAATGTACGGTCCTTTCTGCCTTCCAATCCTAGCACAACAGGGTCACTCGGCGGGACGCAGGCGCGGTTTGGCGCCTTTGCCAGCCATTTCCTTGCGATCCGACCGCTTGCGCAGCCACATGATGATGCCTGTGACCGCAAAGATAGTCGGAAAGATTCCTGTCAGGGTCACGACAATCGCCCACACAGGCCCGCCGCGGCTGCCTTCGTGGATCCACCGAATCCAGGAAGCGGCGCGGTCGCCCGAGAGCGGCACCGTTGCCGGCGACGTTTGTCCGCTACCGTCATCTGTCGTCACGGTCACGACGTCGCCGCCGCCCGCACGTGAAATTTGCGCGCGCCAGGTGAGCGGCCGGTCACGCTGGTGCACCGGGAGGAAGAGGGCGACCGGCTTTCCGTTCGGCTCAACCTTCAATGCTGCAGCAAGCGCCTGGTCCGCGGTGAGCGTCGTGCGCTGTGCAACAGGCCCGAAGCCGCGTTGCCCTTGCGGAGTCATCGGCGCAATTGATGACATGGCCTCGCGCGCCGTCTGCGGGAATGACAGGTAGATTCCGGTGGCCGATACGACCGCCAGCGGCAACGAGATCCAGAAGCCGAGAAGATGGTGAAGGTTGAAGGTAAAGAACGACGAGCGCCGCCAGCGCAGTCCGCGCAGGAAATTGCTGCCGCGCGGCCACCACAGCCAGATGCCCGTCAGTGAAAGGATCAGCATTCCGACGCCGGCCCAGCCGACGACCTGGCGGCCGCTGTACTCCGGAATTGTCAGGTTCTCGTGGAACACGTGCAGAAATCCGAAGAACGACGCGCGGAAATCGACGACATCCAGAATTTTGCCCGTTGGCGGATCGAGATAGACGTTCAGCAGCCGTGGACGCGCGCCGGCTTCGCGGGGCTGTGCGCGCATTACAACGCGCACCGGCCAGCCAGGTTCGGGATAGCGGAGCGCTGTCGCGCGCGGCTGCGTCGGATCGTCCGCGACCGCCGCTTCCGCTTTCGCCAGATACTCCGACGGCTGCAGCGAGACCTGCGGTCCCGAGACCGCATAGCGTTTCGGATTGATCACGGAATCGATCTCGTCGTGCCAGACGAGCAGTCCGCCGGAAATGGAAACGGGAACGAGCAGAGCGACAAGGCTCAGCGCGATCCAGAGATGTACGTTGAGCCAGAGGCGGCGCAATTGTGCCGCACGCGTGTCCGCCATGGGACGCCCTTTCGCAATTCCTCGGCGGAGCTATAACAGCCAGCCCCGCGCCACGAAATACAAAACAGCAGCTGCTGTCCAGTTTTTAAGTATTCAAAACAATAAAGACAGTTTAGAAGTATTCTAATTCGATAATAGTGCTTGAATATCAAGTTGTTCTTGACGGTGAATACTGTCCGTGGTTTCAAATATAGCCTAATAATCAGCCTGATTATTACGGTTCTAAAGTATAGTATTCGACGCGGGCTGAGGAAGATGAACAACGTGACTTCAAGTATTCGGTCGGAGCCATTCGACCGATGGGACAACTCTTCGCAATTTCTAAAGTCGAAGGCGGGCGGCTCTCCGGACACTCCCAACCGAACATTGTTGCGCACGGCCGTAAGTCTTGCCTCATTGATGGCGGCTTCGACCGCATCGGCGCAGGAAGGCGGAAGTTCAGGCCTGCAACTGCCGACGATTGACGTCTCCGGCGGCAATCAGGGCGGCTATCAGGCGACGCAGCAGTCCATCACCCGCCTGCAGACGCAGCTGCTCGACACGCCGCAGACCATCAATGTGGTTCCGCAACAGGAAATCCAGGAGCGACGTCTCACCACGATGGAGGATGCGTTGCGCACCGTCCCCGGCATCACGTTCATGGCGGGCGAAGGCGGCCAGCAGGGAGACAGCCCGATCATCCGCGGCTTCGTCGCCCGTGGCGATATTTTCCGCGACGGATTCCGCGACCCCGGCTGGTACACCCGCGATCTTTTCGACGTCGATCGTGTCGAGGTCTACAAGGGACCTTCCTCATTCGCCTTCGGCCGCGGGTCGACCGGCGGCGCCATCAACAACGTCTCAAAGCTTCCGACCGGTCAGACCTTCGTCGAGGGCACGGCCACGATCAACTCTGTGGGCGGCTATCGCGCTGATGTCGACGCCAGCGGCAAGCGCGACAACATTTCGGGCCGCATTGCCGCGCTCTATACCGAAACCGACACGCCGGATCGCGACAATGTCTGGACCAGGCGTTGGGGCGTGGCGCCTTCGGTCAGCGCCCAGCTCGACGAGAACACCAAAGCGACGCTCTGGTACATCTATCAGGGCGAAGAGGGCGCGCCGGACTATGGCTGGCCCTATCTGCCGCAGCCCGGCTACAGCACGACGACCGGCAACCTGGTCAACCGCGGCTACAATGGTGACGGATCGCCGGTGACGCCGGTGCCGATTCCCCGCAACACATGGTTCGGCATCGCCACTGGTCCGCTGCGCGATATCGTCGCCACCGAGACGCACATTCTGACCGCCAAGGTCGAGCGTGAGCTTGGAAGTAATTTCAAAATCACCAACGGCACGCGTTATCTGTTGAACGATCGCTTCGGCCGCAATACGGCGCCGCGCGGGCTTGCCAACTCTGCGATGCAGCCCTTCACCAGCGGCTTGACTACCGGCACCGGCGGCCTTGGCATCGGCTACCCGGTCGATTTGATGACCATCGGACGCGAGCGGCGCGAACGCGAAACCGACGCTGGCTATCTGGTCAATGCAACCGATCTGACCGGAAAGTTCGATACTGGCACGATCAATCATACTCTGACCGCTGGCGTGGAGCTGTCCCGCGAACTACGAAATCAGACGCGCACGGACTTGTGCGTGCCGACAGGGGCAGCCGCCAATCTCGCCTGTTACACCAGCCTGGTGAATCCGACGGCGGGTGGCGTACCGGCGACAGGCTTTACGTTCGTTCCGGGAAACCAGACCCTGGCGACCGATTACGCGGCTTACGTGATCGACCAGATGAAAATTACCAAGTATTTCGAGCTGCTTGGATCGTTCAGGTTCGACCGCTTCTATACCCACTACCTGGATGGAAGCCAGCCGGCGGGCCAGCAGGATTTGAAGCGCACCGACAACCTGCCGAGCTACCGCTTCGGCGCGGTCTATCATCCAACGCCAAACTCAAGCGTCTATGTCGTTTACGGCAATTCCTACAACCCCTCCGCCGAACTCGGCACTTTGTCCGGCAGTCCTAACAACGCGGCGAGCGTAACGCTCGCGCCGGAGAAGAACATTTCCTATGAAGCCGGCGTCAAATGGGATGTGCTTGAGGGCCAGCTTAGCCTTACCGGCGCTGTTTTCCGCATCGAAAAGACCAACCTGCGCATACCCGGCGACCCGACCGCGCCGACGGCCCAGCAATTCCTGGTGCTCGACGGCCTCGCGCGCGTGGATGGCTTTGAAGTCGGCGCCGCCGGCAAGGTGACCGACAAATGGCAGGTCATTGGCGGTTACAGCTACCTCGACTCCAGTATCGCGAAGACGTCGAACCTGGCGGAGCTCGGCCGCTGGCTGCCCAACGCACCGCGCCACAACCTGGCACTTTGGACGACCTACGATATCATGCCGAAATTGACGGTCGGCGTCGGCGCCACCTATCAGTCGGACGCGTTCGTCAACACGACGAACACGGCCTTTGTGCCCGAGTTCTGGAAGTTCGACGCGATGGTGGCCTACAAGGTCGACAACAAATCGACGGTCCAGCTCAACGTCTACAACATTACCAACGAATTCTATTTCGCTCAGTACTACCAGGGCCAGGCAGTCCCGGCATCCGGCCGCTGGGCGTCGCTCTCTTATCGCGCGCGTTGGTGACGAGAGTGGCCCGCAAATGATGATTCATGTGCCAAACGTACTGACTCCCGAACAGGTCGCGCGTTGCCGTGCGGTCATGGAAAAGGCCGCATGGGTCGACGGCCGTGTCACCGCAGGGCACCAATCGTCTAAAGTGAAGAACAACCTGCAGCTTCCGGAAGGGTCGCCGGAGGCGCGCGAACTTGGCGGCATGGTGCTGGAGGAGCTGGCGCGCAACAACCTCTTCATGTCGGCGGTCTTGCCCAAGCAGGTCTTTCCACCGCTGTTCAACCGATATGACGCCGGAATGACTTTCGGGGCGCATGTGGACAACGCCATCCGCGGCATCGCCAATAGCGGCATCCGTATCCGCACGGATGTCTCATCGACCTTGTTTATCTCGGCTCCCGAAGACTATGACGGCGGTGAACTTGTTGTCGAAGATACCTATGGCAGCCACACGGTGAAGCTGCCGGCCGGCGACATGATCGTCTATCCGGCGACATCCCTACATCACGTCACGCCGATCACGCGCGGATCGCGCATCGCGTCATTTTTCTGGACGCAAAGCATGATTCGCGACGAGAGCAAGCGGTCGCTTCTGTTCGATATGGATATGGCCATCATCAAGCTCTCGCGCGATCACCCTGACCACACGTCGGTCGTCGAGCTTACATCGACCTATCATAATCTGCTTCGGCAGTGGGCAGAGCTATAGAGCTCTGCAGGATCACCAAAAAGAAACGGCTCCGGAGGATCCGGAGCCGTTCTCGAATACCCGGACGGCTTACTTCAGGCGCTTGGCAGCTTCCTGAACCAGGCTGAGGTCCGAGTACTGTTTGACGTCGATCTTCTTCTTCACGAAGCCGAGGTCGCGCGTCGTGTCGACGTTGCGTTGTAAGGCTTCGAGATTCGGGATCAAATTCGGATCGCGATAAGTATCCTGCTTGGTGAAAAGCCAGCCGAAACGCTCCGGCGGCGCCTTCGTGATCTTGGACGCGATCTGCGCGACCTCGTCGTGATTTTTCGGGTCCGTGAACCAACGCGTGATGACCAGCATGTCTTCCATGAAGTCGACCAACGCGGCGCGGTTCTTGTCGATGAACGACTTGCGCGCCGTCCATACGATCATTTGCGTCACGCCGAGCGCTTCGGTTTGCTTGAACAGGACCTTTCCTTCCTCGCGCAGCTTCGGGTTGAACGAGAAAGGGAGGACGGCCGGGATCAGGTCGGCTTTCTTGTCCGATAAAACCGCCGGCATTGTCGGCAGCGGCGCCTCGAGCATCGTGTAGTCGCGGTTGGCCTCAAGCCCGTGCTTTTTCAGCATCGCGCGCATGGCCACATCGACCGCGCTTCCGCCGGCGTTGGTGCCGACGACCTTGCCCTTGAGGTCCTCGACCTTGTTGATGCCGCTGTCCTTGCGGACGAAATATTCCTGCGTGTAGTAGCCCGGCACGCCGTCCTGGAATTCGTCGGCAATGACGCGGATGTCGTCCAGGCCCGCGTTTTCGATCGCAATTGCGAGGGACGAGTAGGCAAGGTTGGAGACTTCCAGCTCGTTATTGGCGATCGCCGTGATCATCGGCGGCGTGCCCTGATAACGGACCGGCTCAAGCGTGTAGGACTTGCCCAAATGCTTGGCCAATTCCTTTTTTTCCAAAACGATGGACGCCCAGTTTGAGACCGGCGCCACCCACGACATGCGAATTTTCACCGGCTCCGCGCTGTTGGCGACACCGGCAAGGCCGAGCACGCACACGCCGGCCAGCGCGAGTTTCAAAAGGCGCATATTTTCCTCCCAGTTTCGCCGGGCTTGCGCGTTTCAGCGGCAAGCTTCTCGTTGCGAAAACGGCAAGATTGTCGGGTGTCCACCTGATTTTGGCAAGCCTGCCGCATGCGGCAAGCGCCCGCCATCCGGTACACTCAGGCACGCTTGGCCAAAGCTACCATCGACCGGGCCAATTTACGCCGGGAGCATACGATCTGATCTGACGGGCCTTAGGCAACATCGCGCAACTTGTTCAGTTCCGCCGGCGTTGCCGGCTCGCCTCCGGACGCTCGCTCTCTCATCGCCTTAACCAGGCGATCGAGCTCGACCACATTTGTCTCCGACTCCTGCGCCGGTACCGATATCATCTTTGCGACGCAGTCGCAGGACCGTGAGAGGAATTCGAGATTTAGAATGCGTAAAGCTTCGAGCGCATCGCGAAAACGCCGGATATTCGCTGCTGCGACCTCCTTTGAGGTTTTGGCATCACCGAGAATGCCCAGAGCCAATGTCAGCTCCGCGTGGATCGGGTCCCAGGTCGCAATAAGCTTCCTCATGCGAGCCGCAGAGACGCGATCGAAGGCGCTATAGAAATTCTGCTCGGAAATGTCGACGTTTCCACGCGCATCAGATTCCGCCAGCAGATTCTGAAGAATCGTCTGAAATTCACCGACGCGACTCTGGCGCTCGGCTGGCAGAAGTCCTTCCCAATCGAGGTCGGCAAATTCATCGATGAGCTCGTATCGGAAGCGAAAGCCCATCCGGATGGCAGTGAGAATGGACAGAAGCGGCGACGGCAACCGCACCGACGGGCCGCCGACCTCGTCCACCGCCAGGAACTCGAAAACGCTGACATCATTGCATTGCCTTCGCATATGATACAGAAGCAGTCGGTATCGCTTGCCACCGCGGCGTGCGATGAGCACTGTTTGCGGCGCGACAACGCTGTTTTCGCGGCCTGCGCGAATTATTTTTGCTGTTTCAGCAAGCCATTTTTCGAAAAATATCTTTTCGTTTCCGATGAGGCTGTCTGCGTTCCTTATTAATTCGCTCCATTGGACCTTGGATGTAGCCAAGCCGAACAATTGGGTGATCGTCGTGGTGTCGCTTTCGATTGTCGCGTGGGCCGGAACGCCTGTGCTTCCATCAAATTCTTCGTTGTTGATTGATACAACGACGCGTGAATAGCCTCGGAGCTCCGCAATCTTTCCAAACAGCTTGCTTCCGATGGCTTTAACGCGCTCGTGCAAGTCGTTGGCGTCGAAGTCTATCTTGTTCTGCCGATAAATATCGATGATGACCTTGACCAGCTCCCTTTCATCAGCAACGGCTTGCAGATGGTTTAAGGGGCTTGGAACGGGGATTTCCTTGCGCTTGACGCAGAAGATCCGCCGCTCGCGCCCATCGCGAGCAGGCTGTGCTGCAAAGTATCCCGTCTCGTAAAAACACCACGACCAATCCTCGTAAGGCGCGCCATAAATAAGAAAAAGACTGTCCGCCTCGCGCAGATTTTTTTCGAGCTCATCCCGCCAGTCGTCGGCCTTCGGGATATCCTCCGAGATGAAGACGTTGATTTGGCCTTGGGCAGTTTCCTGAATGACCGCTTTTAAGGCCTTCACAAGCTCGGCGTATTCAGACCGATGGCTGATAAAAATGGTTCCCGGTTTCATAGGACACTCCCGAGTTCCTGGTGCTGGAGCCTTTTCCTGGGTCGTCTTGTTCTGCTCCGCGCGCCTGGCGCTCCCTGTGCGCCGTCAATCTGAGCCTATGCAGAGCGCGTATGAATCCGGGTGAGGCAGGTCACACACGTGGAAAAAATAGTTGGCCCGGAGATCCGGATACCGGGTGCGATCAATCGTCGACCCCACGCCGTCTTGCGCTCAATTTTGAATTGAAACTCAGACGCGACGTCGCTCAAACAAACAGAATTCGGCCACTAGAGCGCCATCATGGTGTTGCCTGATGACCGCGCGTGCCGGTCGTCGGCGGGTGAGGCTGGCTTTTAGTCGGGGGACGGGGTCAGCCTCGGTTGAGACCGACACGGCGACCGGCACTTGCTCAATAGGCAATTCACGCCATTTGTTCCGGCGCCGCAAAAACCGTGTCCTAAAAATCAGCCGGCCAAGCTTGAACACGGCTTTTGCGGAACCCCGTCTTGGTTCCATCAAGGAACAAGCGAACCATCCCTAAGAGGCAAGGTTGTACCCATGATCGCGCATCGCGCGAGCAGGGGACCGTCGACTAAGGCTGTGCGGTCCCCTTTCATTTCCAGAGGGGAATGAATGCAACTGCAAGGAAGTGAGGCGAACATGAAAAGCAAACTGATAGCATTGGCGTCAGCCGCAACGCTGGCACTTACGGCTGCTGCCATACCGAACCAAGCCGAGGCGCATTGGCGTGGACACCGAGCTGGTGGTTGGTGGGGCCCTGGTGCGGTGGTCGGCGGGCTCGCTCTAGGAGCCGCGATCGCATCACGGCCTTACTATGGCTATGGCTATGATTATGGCTACGCCTACGCCCCCGGTCCGTACGCCTATGATTATGACTACGGTCCAGCTGTGACCTACGAATATGGTGGTCCCTATGCGTATGACGGGCCGTACTACTATCGTGGCGGATACGGATCTCCCTACAGACACTGGACTCAGTACTAGGCAGGCAACCTGACGGGGCAATGTCGACACGACATGCCCCGTCTTTGCTCAGCGCAAACGAACCGCGCCGCCGTCAGGGAGCCTGACCGGTCATTTTGGAGGGGGCTCTTTTAACATCGGCGCCGGAATCCAATTTGCTTCCACTATTCCCTTCGCGAGCTCGTAGTCGATGTGCGGGCCGATCACCTTTTCGAAGGATCTTGCGAACCGCGAATATTCTCGTCGGCAATTTGTTGCCCGTGTTGCCGGCAAATAGCCTTCTTGCACGAAATCCGCGAAAAGCACCGGGTTTGCACCGAACGCCATGCAGAGAACGTTGTAAAATCGCTCCTGCGGCAGCCCATGATCGGATGCGAAGCCCGCCAAACGAACCTGAACGATGGGATTAACTTTGTAGTTCTGTACGTAAGCGTTCCACTTCCACGCGGCGCCTATTATTAATTGCCGCGCCTCCGCGAATTGCAGCATCACGTATGACGCAAAATTATCGGCTGCGACTTCCTCGTTTCCAAATATCGACACGCCAAGAATATCGAAGGTCGCATGTCCAACCTCATGCAAGACCAGCCAGAGAAGCTGCCCTACTTTTGCATCTTCCGGTGAAATTCCGTGGGCGGTCTTTTCTTTCGGCAAAGCCGCCAGCACCTGGTTTAACAGCTCGTAACAGATGGTCACAGTGGGCTTCGAATCATCTCGCCTGTACCAGGCATTCACCTTGCCGCACTCCATCGTTTTCACAACAAGCTCTTCCGGGAGTCGCAACGGGCTTAGTATTTTTTGAAGCTTCTCGAGGGCCTGGCGTTCCTTAAGCGTTTGGTAAAGCCCGCGGAGGTCAGATCCATTAGGTGAAATATATTCGACCGCCACGCGATTTGGTCGACCGGCTTGGGTGGTCGCCGATTGGGCCATGGCGAAATTCGCGCACGTCAACGCCACGGCAAGAACAACCGCACCGAAGCAATTTCCTTTTTGTTTCATCGGAAAAAAGAAACTCCCCGGAGATACAAGATCGTGTCCCATGAGGTGCACTTTCATGAGTAATCTCAAAGCGCGCTCGTTGTTACGGGTGCAGCCAACACAATGAACAGGCCACCGGCATAAACTCTTCTGCGCCGGCGCCGGTCGACGTTCAAAAGTGCGCGGGTATGCATTCCCGAACTCTCTTTCGGCTGAAGACGAAAGAACTGAGACCATACCAGTTCATACTCTGCTCCCGGTACTGCAATCCCCTCGGGACGACATTGTAGGGCTTACCCCATCCACAAGCTGTAAAAATGCCCCCGAGCCGATTACCGTTCATTGCATCGCGCACGTCCATTGCCGACTTTCACGCAAAAATTTGTCGGACGCTCGTGATTCCTAAGCGGTGCTGGGCGCGTGCGCTTCCTGATGCCAGATCAGCAGCCGACGGCGGATCAGGCTCATGGCCTTGACCAGAATGTAACCGACGACAGCAATCTCCAGGATGCCGGCAAAGACGCTGGTGGAATTGGCAAAGCGTGAGGCAGTCATCATGGCGCCGCCGAGGCCGTAGCCGCCCATCAGCATCTCGGCGACCACCGCGACGATCAGCGACAACGGCAAGGCGACCTGCAAGCCGGTCATGATCTGCGGCGAGGCTGCCGGCAGAACGATCTGATACAGCAGCTCGCGGTTGGTGGCACCCATGTTGCGCGCCGACCAGATGAGCTCGCGTTCGACGCCCTGGATGGCGATGACGGTCGCCGCGATGACGGGAAAAATAGTCTCGATGACAATGATAGTGATCTTGGAGATGTCGTAGACGCCGAGCCAGAGGATCACGACCGGAAGAAATGCAATCTTGGGCATCGGGAAGCCCACCGACACGATTGGATCGAAGAACCAGTGTGCAAATACGTTGCGTGACATCGCCATCCCGATGAGCACACCACCGACCGCGCAGATCGCGAAGCCGACGAGCGCGCGGTAGAGGGTCAGCGCCGTATTGATCCAGAGATCCCCTGAAATGGCGTCGCTCCAGATCCGCTCGAGAACGGCGCTCAGCGCCGGCAATTGGAACGGCGTGAAGGTCCCGCTGCGAGCGAGCATCTCCCAGGCGATCGCAAGGGCGAGGATGGAGAAAATCCGCGCGAAACCCCAGAGCAAGGTGTACGCCATCCGCGCTGCCCTTTCGGGGATTCCGTTCCGCGGCTCGCCGGCCGCAGTCGTTGCGGTCAATCGCGCCATGCGAGCATCCGTTTGGTGATCTGGAGGTAAATGCGATCGGCCGCGAAACCGAGAAACGAGACGACAAGGACGACCGCATACATTCCATCGTAGTTGCCGTTCGCTCCCAGGAAGCCGATCAGATAGCCGAACCCTTTTTGCGCGACGATCAGCTCGGACGAGACAAGCAGGATGAACGAAAGCGCCAGCGCGGTGCGGATGCCGTTGAGCAACTCCGGCATCGCGCTTGGCACCACGACGTCCCACAGCATGCGCAGCCGGCTCGCGCCCATGCTGCGCGCCGACCAGACCAGCACCTGCTCGCTCGAACGAGCGCCGTTGAACGCGCCGATCGTCACCGGCAGCATGCAGCCCAGGAATATCAGCAGGATTTTCGATCCGTCGCCGAAGCCGAGCCAGATGACGGTGACAGGGATCAGCGCCGATTTCGGCAGCGGGTAGAAGATCTCCACAATCGGTGCGACCAGGACGTTCACCGGCTTCCACCAGGCCATGGCGATCCCGACCAGGCTGCCAATCAGGATTGCCAAAGCGAGGCCGGCGCCGGCCCGGTAAAGCGAGGCCGCGCCGTTGCTGACAAGCTCGCCGTCCTTGACCATGGCAATTCCGGCCGAGATCACCTCGGTCAAAGGCGGCAGAGCCTGCGTCGACACGAGTTCGAGCCTCGCCACGACCTCCCAGGCGATCGCGAGCAGAAGCAGGGGAAGATAGCGGATCAGGGACTGCTTCATGACCGCTTGCCCTGCGCCTTGATGGCCTCTTCTTTCACCAAATTCCAGATTTCGTCGACCTTCTCGACAAAAAACTTGTTCTTGAAGATATCAGGCGTGTTCTTGTCGAACTTGGTGTCGACGATCGTCTTGATGCGGCCGGGCCGTGCCGACATGACTGCGACCCGATCGGCGAGGTAGACGGCCTCCTGCACGTCGTGCGTGACGAAGATGACGGTCTTCGGCGTGCGTTGCCAGATGCGCAAAAGCTCGCTTTGCATCAGGCCGCGCGTCTGCGCGTCGAGCGCGCCGAACGGCTCGTCCATCAGTAGGATTTTCGGATCGAAAGCGAGCGTGCGTGCGATCGCGGTACGCTGCTTCATGCCACCGGACAGTTGCGAGGGATAGCTGTCCTCGAAGCCGGCGAGCCCCACCAGCTCGATGAAATCCATCGCGCGCTTCTCGCGCTCTTCCTTGGGCATGCCTTGCCGTTCGAGCCCGTAGAGAATATTGCCGCGCACGGTCTTCCAGGGGAACAAAGCGAAATGCTGAAAAACAATGCCGCGGTCAGGTCCCGGGCCGGCGACATTCTGGCCGTCGATCAGGATCGCGCCCGTCTCGACCGGAAGAAATCCGCCGATGAGATAGAGCAGCGTGGATTTACCGCAGCCGGACGGCCCGAGCAGCGCGACGAATTCGCGATTGCCGACCTCAAGTGAAACCTGGTCGAGCGCCAGCACTTCGCGTCCGCGCGGCGGACGATAGAGATGGTTGACCCGGTCGACGACGATTTGTGCCGAAGCTGCCATGACGAATGAAGCGTCCCCAACCGGCACAATCTGTCAAGCGCCGTTCGCTCTGGTTCGATGCCGGCGATGTCCTATAATGCGGGACCTCAAACCTTCAGCACTTTCAAGAGGAAATGCCAGTGGCCAATACGCTTCTCGAAGCCCGCCGCGAGCTCGCGCTTGCAAACCGAATTGTCGCCAATGAGGGCGTGATCGATGCCTTCGGCCATGTCAGCATGCGGCATCCCGACAATCCAAAACGGTACTTGCTGTCGCGCTCGCGCGCGCCCGAGCTGGTGACGCCGGATGACTTCATTGAATATGACCTCGACTCCCAGCCCGCGCGTGATCCGGGCGTCGGGCAGTATTCCGAGCGGGTGATCCACGGCGAAATCTACAAGGCGCGCCCGGAGGTGAATTCGGTCTGTCACCACCACTGTCCGGCATTCATGCCGTTGCTCGCGAACGGCACCGACTATATGCCGATTTTCCATCTCGGGGCGGTTGGCGGCATCAGACCGCCATTCTGGGATCAACGCGATGAATTCGGCGACACCAATATGCTGGTGATCAAGCCGGAGGAGGGGGCTTCGCTCGCGCGTGCGCTTGGCAAGCACTGGATGGTGCTGATGATGCGGCACGGCGTCACGGTGGCCGGCACCAGCGTGCGCGATTGTGTGTTCCGCTCGGTCTATTCGGCGCGCAATGCCGCCTATCAGGTCATGGCGCTGACGATCGGCTCGGAAATCGCCATGCTATCACCCGGCGAGGCCATGCTGGCGGGACAGATCAGCTCCAAGACCACGGGCCTCATGCGCTCGTGGGAGTACTGGTCCATGCGCGTGGCCAAGGCCGGCGGTCTTTCAGCGGCAACCGAGCGCAAATCAAGCCCGAAAAAGCGCTCCGCGGCTGCGAAACGATCCGGCCCGAAGCGAATCCGCAAAAAACGCCGCTGATACTTTATACTTTTCTGCAGGCGAGCCCCGGTGTTGAATGCCGTCCACAAGGGGGCGAACAAGAAGCATAAGGACTAAGGGAGGAAACGCATGAAAGCCTTCAAGACAATCGGCGGTACGCTGGGATTTGCCCTCGCGCTCGCCCTCGGGCCGGCATCAGCGCAAGATCAGCTGAAGGTCGCCATCGGGCAGATCAACAACTGGGAAAACCAGGCGCCAACGCTCGGCCAGGATGCCGGCATCTTCAAGAAACACGGACTGGTGCTTGAAAATGTCGGCACGCAGGGAGCGGGCGAAACCATCCAGGCGGTGATCTCGGGCTCGGCCGACATCGGCGCCGGCGTCGGCGTGGCCGGTGTCATGCGTGCTTTCTCGAAAGGCGCGCCGGTGCGTATTTTGGCGCCGATGTTCACCGGCACCGGCGACATCTACTGGTATGTGAAAGCGGATTCGAAAATCCAGACCCTGAAGGACACCACTCCCGATAACACGATTGCGTATTCGACCAGCGGATCAAGCTCGCACAATATTGTCGTTGCATTCATCAGCGAGCTCGGTGCGAAGGCCAAGCCCACGGCAACGGGCGGCCCGCCGGGAACGCTCACCGCCGTCATGTCCGGTCAGGTCGACATTGGCTGGTCGGCGCCGCCGTTCGGCCTGCAGGAAATCAAGGAAGGAAAGATCCGCATCCTCGCGCGTGGCAGCGACGTGCCGTCGCTAAGGGGTCAGACCGTTCGCACGCTGATCGTCAATGAGAATTCCCTGAAGACCAAGCGTGACGCGATCATGCGCTTCGTGGATGCCTACCGCGAGGCGGTTGACTGGATGTATTCCGATCCGAAGGCCGTCGAAATGTATGCGGTCAAGATCAATCGGCCGGTCGACCTCCTGAAAGAGTCGATGGCCAAATTCCATCCGAAGGAAGCAATGCAGAGCGACAAATTCGCTGATCTCGATGGCGCCATCGCCGATGCGGTGAACCTGAAATTCCTGGAAAAGCCGCTGACCAAGGAACAAATTACAGAACTGCTGCAGATTCCACCGCGCAAGAAATAGAATTAGGCGCGAATTGAAAACGGGCCGCTGTGTGAGCAGCGGCCCGTGTGTTTAGACTGAATTCCGGGTTACGCTTTCTTCTTCTTT
>Ga0081455_10000674_pt1 | contig 44223 bp, 69 predicted proteins | sample TabmetS3T2R1_FD_70207 | JGI IMG/M metagenome (GOLD analysis project Ga0081455, IMG submission 70207) | Tabebuia heterophylla rhizosphere microbial communities from the University of Puerto Rico - S3T2R1 | ecosystem: Host-associated > Plants > Roots > Rhizosphere ...
ACCCGGTGCTCGACCTCCTGCGTCGAGGGCACGAGCTGATCGCCGATCCCTGTCGATGGTGCCGATCTGCCGACGCACGCACGGCCCGACACATCGACACCGACTACTTCGATCCGAACGCCGCCAGCTGGTGTACGCGCGGCGCGCTCCTGAAGTGCGCAGGCGGCTCGGTGCCACGCTATTTCGACGCCTTGGAGATGCTCAACCAGGCTGCCGCTCAGATCCTCGACAACGAGCCGATCTGGTCCGGCCTCGCTCTCGTCTTCAACGACACCCAGCGCCATGGCGAGGTGATGCGGATGTGGCGCAAGGCCATCGCCATGCGCGAGACCCAGCTCCAGCTCATGGGAGATCTCTATGCCCTTTGATCAGCCCAACACCGTCGCCGACAACCTCAAGGTCGCCAAGGCCCTGATCGCCGATCCCGACGACTGGTGCCAAGGCACGTTTCACGTCGCCAGTGGTGAACGACACCGACGCTGCAGCTATGACGCTCTCCACGTCGCGGTGTGCGGCTGGGATTACGAAGGCGACCCGCGCCACATCGACAAGACGCGCGAGCTGAAGCTGCTCGGTGAAGCCGCCGCCCATGCGATGGGCTTTCAATCGTATTGCGATATGGACGTGCCTGCGGGCGCGATCTGCGTCGCCAACAATACGCTCGACCATCGCGGCGTGATGAAGATGTTTGACCGCGCCATCCAGCTCGCTGGCGGCTGACCAGATGCCCGGTCTCTCCATCGTCCCCCAAACGCCGGGAGGGATCGGGCCGTAGGCGCGGCGTCGCGCCCCTCGCCACCTGATCGTGGCGTCGCGCCTACACCTCGATGAGGTCGCGATGAATAAAGAGCGCCAAAAAGAGATCGCTCGACGTCTTCGCCTCGTGCGCCAAGCACTCGGACTCAGCCAGATCGAAATCGCCACAGAGCTTGGAATATCGCCGCAGCGATGGTGGCACTACGAGGCCGGGAAACGACCTTTCGACATCGATGTCGCCTGCCTGCTGTGCCAACGCTGGCCCGAGGTTCCCCTCGAATGGCTGTTCATCGGGTGGACGCGAAAGATACCCAAACGCTTCATGAGGCAACTGCTGGAAGCGTGAGCTTCGCCTCACGCAGCATCGACAGCAGCGCACGCAGCGCCTCGGGGCCTTCCTGCTCGGCATCGACGCGCAGCACGTCATAGCCATCGTCGAGTGCCGTCATCGCTTCCTGCCGCGTCGCCAGCCGTCCTTCCTTCCACCACTGCACCTGCTCGGCAGGGCCGACGTTGAACAGCACACCCTGGTTGCCGCCGTGCGCCTTGAAAGGACGGTAGCTGCGCGTGATCCACATTGCCGAGATGCCGGGATTGCGCTCGAAAGGCCGACCCGCTGCCTCGACATGATCGGTCGGCAGATCCTTCTCGTTGCGCCGCATGCGTGGGCGCGTGAGGAAGGGACAGACCTTCAGCGCATACTCGGCACACTCGCGATGGCTCGGGGGCTCGCTGATCACCTTGTTGATCGTACACATCGGTCCCAGCACGAAGGCGAGATGCACGCCGAGCTTCTCGCCGCACAGCCAACACTTGCGCTGCTTCACGCACTCGACCATGCGATGGTGATCGACGACGCGGAAGTCGGGCTCACCGTCTGGTTCAGTGACCAGCTTGCCGTTCGACATCCACGCGACGAAGAACGGGATGATGAAACCGCGCGGATCTCGAGGACGGCGCGCAAGGCGAACGGGCACTGCGACAGACGGCATGATTATGTCAGGCATCGGACACCTCCTCGACGGGACGCCACGCGATGGGCTTGATGTGGGCGATGATGAAATAGGGATTGGTGACCGGCCCACGATAGATCACGCCATCCGCGTGCAGCAGAGCGACGCGACGCGTGCGCAGGGGCACGCTGTCGAGCCGCCGCCATCCGGGCGGCAGTGGGCACGTCATCACCTCGGGGTTGGCCTCCAGCCAATCGGTCAGCTCGTCTGGCATCATGATCGATCCTCGATTTCGAGCCTGCCGCGCAGGCGCACGTTCGCCATGAAGCGACCGGTGTCGTAGGACTGGACGCACAGATTGAATGCTCGTTGCCCTTCTTCGCGGGATATCAGCACCATGCCGTGCTTCTCGAAAAGGTCGCTCAGCTCCGCGAGAAATTGCGGCACATCGCGCGTCAGGGCGTAGCTCATGATCAATTCCTCATGCCACGAGGCGGCAACCGCCCGCGCTTGCGGATCAGGTTCTGGGCGCGCTTGGCTGTCGCGAACGATTTGGGATTGAGATCGGACTCAAGCTCGGCATCGGTAGCAAGCACGAGCTGCAGGGTCTTGTCGAAACGCAAGAACGCACCGCAGTCGAGACACAACGAGAAGTCACCCGGCGTCGGCTTGGCCTTGGTGCCAACCGAAGCGGCATGGTCCATGTGATAGCCGCACACAGGGCACAACGCATCCGGGGTGCGTGTGTCGGTCATGAGGGATCGTCCTTGATGCGGGCCTGCAGCCCGATGAGCTTGAAGTTTTTCGGCAGATCCTTCACCGCTTTTTCAGCGTCGGCCCGGGTCCGGTAGCGCCGCCACACCGCCCACGGTTTATTTTCCCAGCTGCACTCGACGGCGAACGGTTTCGACTTGGCCGCTTTCGACCCTCGCCGATCTCGACCGTCCGACATGAAGGATTGCTGCCTGCTCACGAGATCAATCCTTGGACTGCGCGGCCAGTTTCCACGAGATACACGCAACGATGAGCTTCGGCCTGTCATCCCATTCAATGAAGTACATCAGTCCCAGCTCGGGGTGCGCGTAGGAGCTGATCACCGTCGCTGTGTCGCCAAGCGTGTGCGCGTCGCCTTTCTCGTCGGCGACCTTCACCACACGTTGGCCATTGGGCACAGCGCCATCGGCCTGCCCTTCGATGTAATGGCCGATATAGCCGGGTTTGGTGGCGAACATTTTCAATCCTTCGATGGCATCGGCGGCTTGGGCCATTCGGGCATGGTGCCCAGCGCTTCGCGTGCCGCCACCTCGAAAGCCTGCTTGCAGAAATTGATGAACGACTGCTTCACGAGCGGCTCGTCATGGATCAGCGCCAGCCGGACGCGCGCGATCTCCGACGCGCCTTCCATCGTGTCGAGCTTCGCCCAGTAGCAGACCCACCATCCATCCTGCTCACGCAGAGCAAGGCGACCGCCATAGCCGCCTTCGATTACTTTGCCCATGTCAGTGTTCCTTCTTGCGAAGCTGCTGCAGCATCTCCGTCAGCGCATATCGCATGTCGGCGCGGACCTCTGGCGGGATCTCGCCGACATCGTTGACGCGTCGTATCTCGCCACCATCTGTGATCTCGCGGATCAGCGACTGCTGCATCTCCATGGTCCGGCTCGCATCAATGAGCGCCATGTTCTGCCGGTCGATCAGCCGACGGCAACGCAACAGCCAGTAGCCTGCCCAGAACAGCACGATGCTTTGGCCAACGATGCAGCCGATCAGGATCTCGGTCTGGAGGGTCATACCCAAGTCTCCATGATGTGCGGTTCATCGTCATCGCGACGCGACAGACAGGTGAGACCATGCAGTGCGAGGAAGCGTCGGATCACTTCGACGTCGCCCGATCTCACGACATCATTGGTCGGCGTCGGTCCCTCGGGTCTGATCTCGAACCGGCGCGCCACGTATGACTCCGGATAATCCGTCGGGCGGTTGTAGACCGTCCACATCGACAGGTGCTCGTCCATGCTTCACCAAGGTTGGATGAACCGCGAGGTCTCAGGCTGCCATTGCAGCGTTACCATACCCGGTGTACCGATTGCGTAGAAGTCCCGAGATTTTTCCACCGAAATTTCCGTAAGGTTGCCGTGTAGGTCGGGCCGGTAAACGACCACACCCGCGTCGCAGCGGTTGGCCCATGCGGCACTGTCGGCGATGTCCCATAGCCCGGGCTTCGGGATCTTGCCGTTGCGGTCGCGGCCCATCTTCTTGGGGTGCGCAACAATGATGAAGGCGACATCCTGGTTGCGCGCAAATCGGCGGATCAGCTTGAGCGACTGCGAGATGTACTGCTCGATGGTCCATTCCGGCGGCTTGTCGGCAATCGAGACTTCGTTCCATGGATCGATGACGCAGATCCCTGCGCCGTAGCGCTGCACCGCCGTGGCGAACCGCTCCAGCAGCCATGCCAGCGTCATGTCGTCGCCGTCGCCACCCTGCACAAAGGCGAAGTGCTGATTGATCCATGCGTCGGCATCGAGCCGCTGCTGCTCGCCCATGTATTTCTCGAGGCACTCGGCGCGGAAGCTGCGCAGCACGCGGCGGAGATCCGGGACAATCGCCTGCTCGAAAGACGCGAGCGCCGTCGTCGCCTGCCAGTGCCATGCCATGTTGCAGGTAAGGTTGGCGACGAACGATGACTTGCCGTGCCCGGGCGGGCCGGTGACGACGATCAGATCGCCGCGCCTGATGCGCAGGTGCGGCGTGAGACCGGGGATGCAGGTGTCGAGCGCGCGCTTGGTTGGTCGCTCGGCGATCTCGCTCAGCCGCATCAGTCCCGAGACCGGCATGTACTGCGCCGAGGCCAGCGTCTCGCGCACGGCGCGCTCGCCGCTCGCCATCAGCACGTCGTTGAGATCCTTGCCGGTCGGGTATTCGAGGATCTGGCAGCGCGACCGCCCGAGGCGGCGCGCCAGACCTTCCTGCAGCACCTGACCGTTGCGGTCGTTATCGACCGCCAGCACGATGGGACGTTCCTGCTGCAGCTCGGCCTTGGCGTGGCCGAGGAACGCCCAGCGCTTGCCGTCATCGCCGTCATCATGCTCCGGTGCGCCCCCCGGCACCGACACCGTCTTTGGCCAGCCGCTCTGGATGGCGGCGAGACCATCCATTTCGCCCTCGGTGATCACCAGCGGATAACCGGCCAGCTCGGGGTTCCGCAGGCAGTCGACGTTCCAGAAAATCTGTGGCGTGCCGACGTCCTGCACGAAGCGCTTCTCGCCCGTGATGGTGCGTCGCTTGGTGCCGACGCGCTGCCCGCGATCTACGACCGGGATGGCGATCCAGAGATCGTCAGTAGGACCGCTGCATGGACGCCAGCCATGCTGCACCGCCAGCTCGACGTTGAGCCCGCGCTTCTCCAGTGCCAGCGCGTGCGCCTCGTCCATCCCCCATTCTGCCTTTTGCGCCGCAGTGCCAGCAGTTCCAGCGCGCATGATCGTCCTCGACTAACACTGAGAGACACGCGTCAGTTTTTTTGCGCCTCGTCGGCGAGCACCAGGGGCAGGTGGTTTTTTGATTTCCGGAGACGGCTCGGACGTAAATGCCGAGCCGCCGTAGATCGCTGACGACGGTCATGGGCAGCTCCTCGGCCAAATAGCTGGAGACGTCGCCGCATCGGCACATGGCAGTGTTCAAGGATCTCCTGAACCTCTTCCAGACTGTGCGCGACGAAGAACAGATGGCCCATGCGATGCCACGCATCGCGGATCAGAAGCTGGTCAGGCGTGAGCCGACCCTTCTCGGTCTTCAGCTCGATGCCGATCAGACCGACGGTGAGATCAGCCATGACGATGAAATCAGGCAGGCCGCGCTTCACGCCGCGCGCCTTCATCATGCCAGCGGCACGTCGGGAGAGCTTGCCAGCGCCATGATCGATGGCGGTCCACCATGTGCGCTCGGGGTCGAGCACGAGCTGCAACATGTGCGCCACAGCTACCTGAAGGGCGTGCTCGCTCGCCATGGCTACGCCACCAGCGCGGCGTTGATGAGACGTTGGCGAACGTTGGCGACCAGTGTCTTGGTCTCCGGGCAGTGCGCCTCGAGACGCTGGTTGGTCTCCCGGATGGCGTACATCACGGTCGTGTGGTCGCGATTGAACATGTAGCCGATCTCGGGGAGGCTGTAGTCCGGGCAGTAGCGGTCGACCGCCCACATCGCGACGTGCCGTGGCCTTGCGAGATATCTCTTGTGGCTGGCGTTCATCATCTCGCCCGCCGTCAGGCCGCTCTCGATCACCACCGCCTGAACGACCTGCACGACGTTCAGGCCGAACTTTGACTCCGGCCAGATCACGCGCCGCCGCATGCAGGACGGCAGCTCTCGATGGGTGCGATGGTAGGGCTGTCTGTTCTTCAGACGGACGCGAACAGCGAAGGGATTGCGCAGCTCGGCATAGGCCCCATGGGGAGTGGCAGGGCCTGCGCCCAGAATGCGGTCACGGAGGGCTCGGTTCTTCTTGCTGTAGCGCTCGCGCCGCTCCTGCAGCTCTTCGAAGATCCCCAAGTGTTCATTGCTCATCGTCGCCCTCGTTGTCTCAGGAATGGCTCCCTCACGAGAACCCAAACCGCGAGCAACGCTGCAGGGATGACGATCACGCACAAGGCGAACGTGCCGACCTCCATGACAGCGTCGGCAAGCATCAGTTCACCCGCTTACGGCGTGCTCCTCGTGCCGCCGGTTGCGGCAGGTAGATGTCCTTCTTTTCGGCTCTGGCCAAGGCAATGATTTCCTTGGCACGCCACGGCGGCAGGCGATTGCGCCGCGCCCAGCCATGGCAGGTAGACAGGGGGATTTTCAGCCGACGGGCCAGCGCCGAATAGCCACCGAACGCCGCCACGGCTTTGCCGAGGTCAATCCGCTGCTGTTCCATGAGCCCCCTCCCGCAACGCATACGCATCCGTCGGAAACCGTACGCTTCTCGTATGGTCGGAGGGAAGTCAAAAAAATTACACAAGACTTTTGTGCTCAAGTGGACCGAAGCCACCAGCTATTGGCCAGCCACCTCGCAAAGCAAACGCTTGCCATACTCAATGCGTAGCATAGAATTATGACTTGTGGGACAGTGTGAGCATGGTGCTCAAAACCCAACTGGGGCAATAGATGAAAGTGAAAATGCCATGGCTGAAGACCCGCTTGCGCGAGATCGGAAGCACACCGACGGCGCTGGCTCGGGACCTCAAGGTCCAGCCGCCGAGGGTCTACGAAATGATCAGCGGCAATCGAGCGATGCAGCCGAAGGAAATTGAACCAACCGCGAGACATCTGAAGTGGTCCGTCGAGGAGCTGCTGAAGCACCTGCCGGAAGGCGCGCGGACAATCCCCGCCGGTCTCAATCGCTCACAGGGCTTGATCCCGGTGCTGGGCACCCGTCCTCCGACCGGAAAGGTCAGCACTTCGAACTTCGACTGTCTGCTGACCGGCGAGACGACGCACTACGTCAAGGCGTTGCCCGCCTTCATGGGGCGCGTCGACATCCAGTCGCTCTACCTGCACAGCCCTGTCATGACGCCATGGCGCAGTCGCGGCGAGCTGGTGATCTTCGAAACCGAACGTCCGCCGCGCGAGAGCGATCACGTCGTGATCTATCTGGTGAAGCAGGACCACGAGCAGCCGGTGCTGGTCCGTCAGCTGCTGCGCCAGAAGGGCAACAAGCTCCACCTGCTGCAGCACTCACCGATCAAGGAGACCGAGATCGACCTCGCCAAGGTCGCCTCGATCTATCGGGTGATTACTTGGGACGATGCCGTCCGATGAAGTCCCGCCGCAACCAAGGCGTCTCACACGCTCAGGAGCCGTTCCAACCTGAGCGGCCTGAGCCCGTCGGTGTCGACGAGCTGAAGGACGCGATCCTGCAGCTGATGGTCGAGCGCTTCGGCCATCGGCACATGACATGGGAAGACGCGGACATGGCGCTGCGCCTCGTCGCGTTCGAGATCAAGCAAGCAACGCTGTTCGCGCCTCCGTCCTGAACGGAAAGCCGCTCCTACTCAATGCGTAGGAGCGGCAATTCCCTCGCGCAGGAATTTTCCAGAAGCGGATCAATACACTACGCATCGCGTAGTTTTTCCGCTTGATCCAGAATACGTCGATCATACGGTCGCGCCCTCTTCGGGGAGGACCCGCGTTGACTCGGCACGAACTACAGCAGCTCGTTGCAATCTGGCGTGATCTCAAGATCGGCCAGACCATCGAGCCGATGAAGCGGCTGCAAGACCTGATCGCCAATGCCGCCATCGATGTCGTGATCGAGGACATGACGAACACCGCCCTGGAGCAACGCGAAGGGGCCAATCATGACGACAGGCGGCGATCCGTTTGAACGACACGGCATCGATCATCTCTCACCTTCATCGCTGCGCCTGTGGCGCGAAGCGCCCGCCGTCTGGATCGGCAAGTATCTCTTGCGCGCACCAGACGAGAGCGGCCCGGGTGCGTGGCGCGGTCAGGCCGTAGAGGCCGGTGTCGACCGACTGCTCTACGAATGCGACGACACCGTTGCCACCAACGCGATGCGCGCGAAGTGGAACGAGTTGGCGCAGGGCCTGATCGATCCCGACGTCGAGAAGGAACAGGATGCGCTGGATGCCTTCCTCGATCAGGCCAAGCGCGCCTTCGCTGGCATGCCCGTGCCGCTGCAGCGTCAGGCCAAGGTCGAGCTGCAACTTCCGGGGATCAGCGTACCGCTGCTGGGCTACGCCGACTGGCGCTGGGCCGACAAAGGCACCGATCTCAAGACCACATGGCGCGTGCCGAGCACGCCTGATCCGGCACACGTCGAGCAGGTTGCCTGCTACTCGATGTTCCATGGCGTCCCATACTCGCTGACCTACGTCAGCAATCGGAAGTGGATACGCTACGAGATCATCCACGAGGTCGCGACCGACGCGTGGGATCGCGTGATCGAGACCGCGCATGCGGTGCGTTCCTTCCTTGCCCATGTCGACGGCGCGCACGACGCGCTCTCGATGTTCGCGCCGGACTACACGAGCTTCTACTTCCGCCCGCCGATGATCGAGGCCGTGAAGGCGGCGAAGGCCGTGCGCGTGCTCGCGCCCAAGGTCGCTCTGTCGGGAGACGCGCCATGAACGAGCTGCCAGCCATGGCGCAATACGCACACACCCACTCGGTCTATCGACCCGACCAGATCCTGACCGGCAGCGGTCAGATGCTCGCGAGCCAGAACGTCGGCGCGCGAGCGCCGAACCAGCAAGCCCTCTCGCAAGTCATCCATGAAGCCCAGCAACGTCAAAAAGGAACGCCCATGTCGAAGACGCCCCGCCGCATCGTTCAAGTGTTCATCGCCGATGCCGACGAGAACATGCCGCTCGACAAGTGCCTCGTCTATCAGGGCGAGCAGAAGCTGACCGACGCGACGGACGAAGAGCTGTTCTTCGAGATCGACATCAAGACGCTGCTCGACACCCACAACGCCGAGCGCGTGAAGCTGGTCAACAAGAAGGTCAGGGAGCGCACCGAGTATCTCGAACCGGCGCGCATCCGCGACCTCAAGATGACCGTCGTCACCGTCGCCCAGTTCTGAGGTCAGCCATGTTGGTCAATATCAAGTTCGTCAATTTCCCCCGGCCCGGGGGCAAGTACGGCAACCTGAAGACGGTTGAGGGTGGCACCATCATGGTGCCGCCCGACCTCCTCGGCCTGTTCCGGTCGGGCATGTCCTGCGAGATCGGCACCAAGGAGCAGACGTGGGGTCAGGGCACGCAGGACGAGCGCCTTGTGACCGTCGCCACGACTGGCCCTCTTGGAGGCCAAAATCAGCCCGTACAGGGCGCGTACGGTCAGGCGAGGCCCGGAGCCTCGTCCGGCGGCGCGCCCCCGTACAGACGGAATACGGGCTTCCAGCCACGGGTCGTCCAGGGTGGCGGCGGCCAGCTCGGGAAATCGCCCGATCAGGAGCGGATGATCTTCATCACCGGGGTGGTCGGGCGCGCCATGGGCTCGGGTAAGTTCACCGCCTCGGAGGTGCCGGTGCTGGTGCAGGCGGCAGCCGAGGCGTTCGACCGGCTCACCAGCCCGTCATCCGCCAGCACCACCTCTGGGCCGCCCGACATGGAACAGGGCGACCCGGGCCCGTCAGAGCCGATGTGATGGCCGAGGGAGCCACCGTCCAGCTCGTGGGCGACCAGACGCGGCAGGCCGCCTGCCGTCTGATCATGCGTGCCCCCGAGGGCTGGGTCGTCCGCATCGACCGGCCCGGGCGCACGCTGCGTCAGTCGAGCAAGTTCTGGGCGACGTGCGGCGACGTCGCGAAGTCGGGCTTCACATGGTCGGGCACGACCCACGACAAGCAGGGTTGGCATGATCTGTTTTTGGCGGGCTGGAACATCGCCAAGCAACGACCGGTGCGTCTGCTGATCGGCTTGGAGGGTGAGCTGGTCAGCCTGATGCGGCACTCCTCGACGCTGAGCGAGGCCGAGATGGCCGAGCTGCTCGATTACACGAGCGCTTGGTGCGCGATGCACGACATTGCCTTGAGGGAGGACTGATGATGGCACGACCGAAACTGAGTCAGGCACAGGTGATTGCTGTCCACACGATGATGGCCCCGCATTGCCGCAAGAACGGCAGCGGCATGGCGGTCTACGAGGCGGACTGGAGTGACGAGCGCATCGTCCGCGAGATGGAGAGCTGCAATCCCGAGCCGACAAGACCGATTGCCTTGTCCGCCGTCCGGAACCTGCGGCTGCACATCTTTGGTCGCGTCCGACAGAAGAACGCCGAGGCCGAGGCGCAGAGCGTGAAGGTGCAGGAGCTTGAGCAGCGTGTCCGCGTGCTCGAAGAGTATGTGGCGAAGCTCGCGACGTGGCTGCAGCAGCAGAAGATTGCGGCACCAGTGGGCCGCTACACGCCACCTCCGGGCCGTCCGCAATCCACGCCTCCAGAGGAGGCGATGAACGTGAGATGACGCTCGCCTGGTACAACGAGATCGATCCGTTCATGGCCGATTGGTTGGAGCAGCTGATCGATCAGGGAGCCATTGCGCGCGGCGTTGTCGAACGCCGCAGCGTTGTCGACGTGCATGGCGCGGACCTCGAGAAATTCTCTCAGTGCCATTTCTTCGCTGGCCTCGGTGGTTGGTCCCATGCGCTGCGCCTTGCAGGAGTACCTGATGACGAACCGCTCTGGACCGGCAGCGTACCGTGTCAGCCGCTTTCGGGCGCAGGCCTCCGACAAGGCCATGTCGACGAACGACACCTCTGGCCCGCTTTTTTCCGCCTCATCGCCGAGTGCCGCCCTGCAGTGGTCTTTGGAGAGCAGGTTGCGAGCGCTGACGGACGTGAATGGCTCGCTGGAGTTCGCGCTGACTTGGAGCAGCTGGGATATGCCATCGGGGCCGCCGATCTCCCGGCTGCGGGCGCTGGCGCGCCACACAAACGGCAGCGGTTATTCTGGATGGCCGACGACAACCGCGAAGGACGCCGACAGCAACGGGTCGAGCCACCCGCGCACCAAGACGCACCACCCGGGCGTGACACTCACCGACGCGGCTCGACTGGCATCGTGGTCGACGCCGTCGGCGCGCGACTGGAAAGACGTCCCGGGTATGGCCACAACAGCGGTCAATCCCGACGGCTCGATCAGATCGAGGTTGGATCAGTTGCCACGGCAGGCGACGCTGGCTTCTGGTCCGCCTTCGACATCCTCCCGTGCATCGACGGCAAAACGCGGCGCGTTGAACCCGGCTCATTCCCGCTGGCTGATGGGGTTTCCGCCCGTGTGGGACGACTGCGCGGTTATGGTAACGCCATCGTCTCGCAGATCGCCGCGACGTTCATCATCGCCGCGCTCGACGCTCGGAGGCTGAGATGAAGCATCAGCAGCTCGACATGTTTCCCGAAAGCAGCGGTCGCCTGCTGCGCGACGATGCGCTGGAGAAGGTGCAACACAATGCGGGCACTTGGTTCCTGCAGGCGATGGAGGTCGTCCAGAAGATGGCGAGCGCCGCGCCGAAGCGATTGGTGACCGGTGAAGACATCCGTCTCGAAGCGACAGCGCTGATCGGTGAGCCGCACCATCACAATGCGTGGGGTGCGGTGATCAAGTTCTCGATCCAGGCGGGCTGGCTGAAGCCGACCGGCGGCATGATCGACATGAAAGATCCACGCAGCCACGCACGGCAGACGCCTGTCTACCAGCTACGCCAAAAAAGGGGGCCACGATGAAAGAGAAGACACGCATCGCCAAGATCGATCCCGAGACCGGCGAAGAGATCCCGACGACCGAGGCCGAGCGTGCGAAGGTCGAGGAAGAGATGCGTCGCCTGCTGCTCGGCGGCGGCACGACGTTCCAGTTCACGCCCGAAGTGCGCGAGCAGCTCAAGGCTCAAGGGATGAGCGAGGACGATCTGATCTCGGCGATGGCGGAAGCCTTCGATGCGAAGCACTGACGCAACATGGCTGACGCGCCAGCAGGCGGCGGAGTACCTGCAGGTCTCGATCCGCCAGCTGACCGAGCTGCGCCTGCCGCGCTCGATGCTGAACTCCAGCCCGAGATATTCGCGCATCATGCTCGACGAGTATCTCGAGGCCCGGAGCTTCACGCCGACCGGCAAACGCAGAAAGGGCGGCTCGTCGCCGCCCTTCAGGTTCAGACCGTCTCCGGTGCTCGTCTCGGTCAATACCGAGGAACAGATCGACCGTATGAAAGCTACGCTGCGACAGCAGTCGCGCCGACGTTCCAAGCGGGCAGGAACTTGACGGCATCGTCGAGGTTGTCCTGCTCCAAGTGCGCGTAGATCTGGGTCGTCTCCAGATCCTTGTGCCCGAGCAGCTTCGACACCTCGATCAGGCGCGCGCCGCCGCGCAGCAACCGGCTGGCATAGGTGTGACGGCAGACGTGCAGGGTGAAGTCCTCCATGCCAGTCGCCGCCTGAAGGGCGCGGATCGCGTCGTTGATGTCGAGCGGCTCCTCCCACTTGCCGTTCGACCGCTGATAGGCAAACACGCGATTGCCGGTGTAGCCGCCCTTGATCTGCTCGGCCTTCATCTCGCGCAGCATGTCACGCACATGATCGGGCACGCCCACCGTCCGGGTGTTGCCGGTCTTGGTGGTGGGGGCCGGGAACGTGATCTTGCAGACCCTGTTGTTCATCAGGTCGACCTTGGGCCACGTCAGCAGGAAGGTCTCGGTCTTGCGGCTCCCGGCGTTGAACAGGAAGGTCAGGACGCGCTCGACGCGAACGCTGTAGACGCGAGCTGCCGCCATCACCTTGGCGACCTCGTCGTTCTCCAGACACTTCACCTCGCCCTCGTCCTCCTTGATGAAGGGGATCTTCGGCACCTTCATCATCTTCTTCGCCTCGTGCGCCGTGTTCAGCACCGTGCTCAGCACGGCGAGGTAGGCATTCACCGACGCCTCCGAGAGACCAGCACGCAGGACGCTCTTGCGCCCGACAGCGCCCTTGGCGGCGATCTTCTTGCCGCTGCTGAGCATGCGCTTGCGCCACGCCTTCACGATCTCGTCCGAGAGATCGTCGAGCGCCGTGTTCTCGCCGAGGCCTTCGTGGATGCGGCGCATGGCCGAGTAGTAATTCCGGACCACCGGGATCTTGTTCAGATCCTCGATGCCGCGCGCCTTGGCCTTCTGCACCGCCTTGCTGATCGAGAGCACGTCATCGAAGTAGAGCTGCGTCGCGTCCTTCACCGTCGCACCCTTGGCGAACTTGCCTTCAATGCGTGCCTCGGTCTCGTCGCGCAGCTGGCGCTCGACGGCCACGGCGTCGTCGTAGCTCTTGCGGAGATCGCCGCGCATCTTGTCCGCCTTGTGCAGGCGATGAGCGGCCTCGATGTCATCCATGCCGATGCGGACGTCCGTCGACTGACGGATGGGCTTCGCCATCTTGGGATGCTTGAACTTGATCTGCCAGAACGGCGACGGCGGCGAGATGCGAATGAAAACGGTCACAGCGGTTTCTCCAAGGACACAGTGAAGGACACAGCTGAATATACGCATTGCGTACGGTGCTCACAAACGAGCTTATTTTATGGGCTTTTCTGGTGGTATGGAAGATACGACAGGCGTATTTACCAGAAGAGAGTACCCGTGGCCAAAAGGCCCATATTCATTGGGTTTTGCTGAAGCTGAAAGGGCACAAAAGGGAAGACACAGGCACCCCCGAGGACACAATCGGGGACACAGCCCGAGGGGCCTGTTGCCATGGTTTTTCTCATCCTCAGAAGTCGGCGAAGTGATCCCACGGGCGCTCGTCCAGGGCGCGCTTCCTGAAGCAGCTCACGTTGCCGTGGCGGACATCGACCCGCTCGTAATAGCCCTCAAAGTTCTTGGTGACGAAGTCGACCACCCGCCGCACGGCGGGCATCCACATGTCGTCGAGAATGATCAGGCCCTCGATGTCGAGGATCTTGTCGGAGAGGCTGAAGTCCATCAGCGTATCTTCGAACAGGTGCGAGCCGTCGATGTAGACGAACTGAGCGCGCCTTTTCCCGGCATGCATTCGGGAGAGCGCGAGAGACGATCTCGCCTCCGCCCACCTGAAGCGGCGAGGCCTCCATCTACTGCCGAGACCGGCATCGTCGACAGCGGCCAGACCGACGCCATGCCACAGCGTCTTCTGGAAGGGATCGATGGCGATGTGCTGGCCGTACACGCCACGTGCCATCGCGTCGAGAATGAACAGGGTCGAGAAGCCGTAGGCCATGCCGATCTCGACTGAGAGACGCGGACGCAGCTCGTCGTGCAGCTTGGCGATCAGCTCGCCTTGCTCAAAGCTGACCCGCGTTCTCTCGTCGATATCGTGCAGTCTGCCGTCGGTGCCCCGGTGGGCACCGCCTGCATAGAGGGCATCGAGCTTCTGCTTCGTCGCAGGAAGCATACTCACGCGTGGCCGTTCGATATGGCCAGCGATGCTGCCTGTCCAAGCGTCTCGGGGAGACCGAGGAATTTGACGAGCTTGAGACGATTGCTCTCGCTCGGGACATAGCGCCCAGTCTCCCAGTTGGAGATCGAGGCCTCCGACGAACCGACCTTCTTGGCCAGCTCGGAAGCACTGAGGCCCTTCTCAGTGCGCGCCTGAGTAAGGCGCGCTCTGAACTCAGGGTCCCCCTTCCGTTCGACGGGTCTGCCGTCCTTCGTTATGACGCCCATCTTGTGCTTCTGCTGGTTCGATAGCGGCTGAAGAGGTCGCTTACTTTTGACCGGCTTGTCGGCGCGCTTCGGCTGCATCTGTCGATACATCCACAGCAAGTCGAGCGGGCCGAGGTGACGCTTGGCGAGGAACGCTTTCAGTTCAGACAGCGCTCGGTCCCGCCGGTCCATCTGCTTGATGCGATCCTCGATCTCTTTGATGCGGTCGCGGAGATCCTGCTTGGTGAGGAAGTGTCCTGTTCCACCTCGTGGCATGGCTATACCCTCGGCAACCGCTGCGATGCGGTCGGTCTGACGTTGGGGATTGTGTGTCGGGTCTTAGGCGTACGGCGGCGGGCGCTCGGTGAGCTGTGGCCATTGCCATTGGTGCGCCGCTTGGCCTCGTTCGTGAGCGGCGCGGGGTCGAGATCGTATTCGCCCGGATAGAACTCACCATTGCGGTCGAAGACGATGGTCTCAAGACGAAGGGGAGCTGAGGTGTGGAACCGAAGGGCGTTGCCGTCCTTCTTCAGGATGTAGGTGACGTCGCGAAATACAAAAACTTCCCGGGCATCGAACTGCCGACGCAAGGCCCGGGCAGCGGCGCAGTTGCAGGGATCGTTGGGCTGGCCGTTCTCAATATCGGCGCGCCCGATTTTGAACCGAAGACCTCGGTATGAATTGCTGATCTTTGACTTTCCAATTTTGATGGCCAAGAGATCCTCCTTGGGTGTTGTTTACATTGACACGCGTACGACGAGGGGTAAGGCAGGGCCATAAAAGACCCTACGCAACGCGTAGCCCGGAGAATGACTCAGTGTTGAAGTAAATATCAAGCCCCCTGCAAGGGCTTAAGACCACAGGCTCAGAGGCCGCTTCGACCGTCCCAACCGCGCTTCTCCAGCTCGTGCAGCAGGGCAATGATCTCCTGCTGGCAGCTGTCCAGCTCTTCGATGGGCAGCATGTTGTCGGTGTCGGCATAGGTCTCGCTGTACCGGACCATGTGCTCATAGACGTCAGCGGTAAGATGACGTCGGCTCCGGACCAGATAGGAGGCCGTGCCGCACCGCCCAATCCGGATCTTTAAAGCCTCCAGCAAGTTCGACAATTCGCCTGCGGGCTTCGTCTGCGCTGAGGTTGCCACTGTCCACCGCTCTCCAAATCGCCGCCGCCTCATCTCCTTTGCCGCTCGCCTTGAGCTGCTCGAAGAGAGGCCGCACGGTATCCCAAACTACCGATTGCGTAGCTCTTGGCAAGAGGTCGTATTCTGACCCGACCTTGCGGTAGGGCTCGACATTTAGCCCATACACGCCTTTGACGCCTTCGATGCTGGAGCTGGCAGGGCCCTGCCATGGCGCGTATCCGCGAACCGGCGACGGCTGGTCCTTGGTGCCGAGATGAGTGCCGAAGCTCTGCACCACCGCTGGGCTCTTGAGCGTCAGCGGCTGGAACTGATTGGCGGCCACGGCATGCGTGTCCGCCGTCACATCGCCGAACCGGCGGTCGAACGGCACGGCGAGGTTGTTGTAAAAGTTTCGAACCTTGTGATACTCGCCGAGGAGCGGCGAGATCACGTTCATGTCACCGCCGCTCTGGAAAGCCTCGACTGCCTTCTTCGACTGCTCCAGCGTGGGCGACGCGATGTTGATCGGCTTGCCTCCCCCCGAACGCGCCCAGTCGCCCAGCAGCCCGGTCGGCGACATCGTACGGAACGACGTCGGATTGTGAGCCTTGTCGTAGAGCTGCACCCACAGCGCCTTGTCACCCGGTTCCTGAAGGTCGCTGAGACGCGCGCCCTTGATCCTGTCAAATTCCGTCTTGTAGCGCTGCAGCGCTGGCGTGCCGCGAAAGGCCTGCTCCATCTCGGGCGTCATCGGCTTGGTGATGCCCGCCAGAATGTCGCCCGTGCGCTCCGCCAGAGACGCGTTCTGGTACCAGTCGCGCTTGGGCGACAACACCGCCGTCATGCCATGGACCGACTGCTCAGGAACGCCCCAGCGTCGCGCCAGCATGTTGTCGAACTCATTCGCGCCCTCGTACCAGTGAGGGCTCTCCTTCCTGATCACGTCAGGCGCGTTCTCCATGATGAAGCGGAGATTGTCGCTCGCCTGGTTGACGTAGGCATCGGCTGCCGCCGTCGGATCGCGCAGGCTCGCAGCGCTGCGGAACCCGGGCCACTGGCCGAGCAGGCCCTGATTTTTCCCGGCCCACGTTTCGGAGCCGACGACCTCGTCGCGTCCGATGTTGAGATGATGCGTCAGCGGATCTTCCGTCGCCTTGACTGCTGTCGGGAAACGCGTCGACACCCGGATGTCGCCCGCCGCTCGTGCGAGCGGCTGCGCAATCTCCTGAGCGGTTTTGCCAATGAGCCGATCACCGGGGATCACACCCGCCATCGCCGTCAGTAGACCAGCCCCATGGCCAGCAGCGTCCTGCCATCGCCCTTGCAGCAGTCCCTTGGTCGCCTCACCGCCTTCGGTCAGCGCATCCCGAATGGCAGCACCGGGCGACAATTCGGCGAGCGACTGCACACCCGATTTGTAGGCCTCGCGCACATTGGCGGGCAGGCTGCGCCAGAGGTAGGTCAGCGGGTCCCAGCTCGCGCCCGTCCATCCCGGCTGCTGCGCCTCGTGAACATCGGGGCCGCCGTATGACGTGGGCGCGTCAGGGTTTGGACTGTAGAGCAGGCCGGACGTCGGATCGGCCATCACGGTCCTCCCATCAGCAGACCGCGCATGAGACGGTCAGCAGGCCCGGGTTGGTCGTTCAGCTGATCGCGCGTCGCTTCGGCAGCTGGAAGGCCGCCGAGGAGACCAGCTCGCCCCGGCGACGCGGGTGGCGTGTAGTTGGCGGGTGGCCGGATCGCGTTCTGCGCTTGGAAGCGCGGGATCACATGCGAGGCACCCGTGCCGACGGCAGAGCCCACGACACCACCCGCGACCGGCGCACCGAACATCGTGCCGATGCCGCCGCCGATGGCGGCACCGAGACCACCGCTCATCCCGTGCTTCAGCACCGCCTGAATGATCAGACCGCTGCCGGGTGGATTGATCGGTCGACGTGCATCGGCCATCGACTGCGTCATGTCGTAGAAGCGACGCAGACGCGCCATCTCGTCGGGCGAGAACAGGCGTTGGTAGATCGGTGACTCCGCCTCACCATCGAGTGCATTGCGCATCGCGGTGATGGTCTTCTGCGGCGACAGCGTCTCACCTGTTCTGGGATCGACCGTGAGGCGGCGCAGCGCCTGTTCCTTGATCGCCTGTTGTGCAGCGGGCTGACGAGGGAACACCTGATTGTTCAGGTGATCGATCATCTGGACTGCTTCGCCCTTCTTTACGCTCGGGCCGAAGATGGTGTTGACGACAGCTGTGCCAGGTTCGTCGCTCTGCAGGGCCTCCAGCACACGCGTGGTCGCCTTGTCCTGACCTTGCTGACCGGGCACGAAGTCGAGCATGCGCTGTGCGTGCGCCGCACGCGCTTCACCGAGCAGCGAATTGAGCGGAGCGAAGTGATCGTCGAAGCCCTGCATGATGCGTTGCATCGCGGACTGGTCGACTTTGTTCGTCGTGCTGTAGGCGGCGGTTCGATACTGCCCCAGCACCTGCCGCAGATTGTCGATGCCTTCCCAGTTGATATCGGCGGCACCACGCGGACCGAGACCACCTTGCGTCCATCGGTCGATCTGCGCGAGCGCACGCGCCGCGTTGGGCGCGAGAGACGGGAAGTCATCGTTGACGATCACGCGACCGGGGCCCGTGCGCTCCAGCGAGGAGCGCACGGTATTGCCGAGCTGGTTGACATACGGCATCGGCACCGTCGGCGAGACGCCCATGCGCTGCAACGTCGCCGGGTCTTTGGCCGCCTGATAGAGCTGGTCGACACCACGCTCGGCTTGCTGGTCGGCGGCATTGTAGCCCTGCCGCAGCACTTGGCCTGCCTGCTCTTGCGTCATCGGACCACCGACGTCGCCACGCAGCATGCGCTGCGCAGCCGTGCGCTGCGCATCCTGCGCCTCGCGGTTGGCCATCATGATTGACTGAGCTTCGGGATTGCCCGGGCCCGCGAGCGTCTGCTCGCGCGCCACCTGACCGGGAGCCTGACTGATCTCGCCACGCGTCAAGGGCACACGAAACTCCTGCCCGAGGCCTTGGCGATATGCGGCACCGACAGCCTGTGGATCGCCGAACGTGCGACGCGCGACGCGCGAGATCGTCTCACGCAGCTCGGGCGTCAACCTGGACGGATCGATGCCGAGCGCGTGGATCGCTTCATCTGACAGCCCGGGGCGGATCGCTTCGTTGATCCGGCCAGCGATTGGCATCGCGAGCTTGGACACGCCGAAGGGAAGAGCGGCTCCGAGAAGACCGGAGGTCGCCGCCTTGCCGACATCAATGTCCTGACTGGTGCCACCCGACATCCGCGTCACAGCGTCTTCGCCGAGGCTCTGACCCGCCATCGTGAGACCGCCTGCCGCCATCACACCGGGCAAGGTCGCTGGTGCAAGCGCCATCGCTGGAAGCGAAGCGGCTGTGCCGAGCGCGAGACGTCCGGCATCCATCGCGTCGAACTCGCCGGGGCGCGAGGTGTAATACTTCTTGCCCTGATACTCGACCATGGGGTTGCCGAACTTGTCGTCGACAGCCTTCGCTCCCGGCAGATGCTTGGCGTAGATCTCCTGACGTGCTCTCGGATTGTCGGTCGTCATCGTGCCGAACTTCAGCGCAGCGGCGCTGCCGAACGGGATGCCCGGTGTTCCTGTCACGTCCTTGCCGTTGAACACCGATACACCGGGGACATCGATGTACGCCGTGGTCGGCGCGTCGGGGAACTCGAGGAGCTTCTTGCCAGCGTGCAGCGCGCGCAGTTCATCGTCCGACATTTTCGACATGTCGATTTTTGGCGGCGACGCTTTCTGCTGCTGCTGATACAGCCGCCGCAGCTCCTCGTCGGACATGGCGCTGAGGTCGGCCATTTACTTGATCATTCCTCTACGGCGCATCTCGGCTTCGACATCGCTCGGCGGCGGACCACCCTGCGACGGCTTGCTCCCAACAATCGGGTGCTCCCGGATCTCCTTGGCCTTGGTGCGGTTCTCGCCGCTGATGAAGTCAGGCAGCGGCACCATGCCCTTCATCGTGTTGTTCCAGGCGTTGGTCACCGCCTTCTCGCGGCTCTGCATCAGGGCCTGCGCTTCCATCACGACGCGGTGGATATTCTCGGGCGAGGCACCCTGACCCAAGAGCTTCTTCCAGCTCTCGATCTGCGCATCGGTGACGTGACCGGTGATCGAGCGTGCCAGCTCGTCGGCCAGCGCATTGCTCACGAACTGGAAGGCCGACGGATCGCTGCTGATGCCCAGCTCGGTCGCGATGCGGTTCTTCATGTCGTTGGCGGCGCGCACGTCGCCGTTCTTCAACGCGATGCCGAGATCGTACAGGTGACCGAGGTGACCATAGGCGGTGTCGAGCGCCAGCATGTTCTGGCCGACCTTGCCGCCCGGTGCGTAGTCCATCATCGTCTTCGACATCACGGGATAGAGCCGTGCGTCGTACGTGCCACCAGTGACGCGTTGGACCGCAGCCTGTATCGCAGCGATCTGCGGTCGGGTGAGACCGGCCTGACCGCCGCGCGTCTGCCCCGGCATCGGCGTACGATACTCGGCAATCGCGCGCACCTCGTTCTGCATGCGCGGCGGCAGCTTGTCGAACTCACCCTGGTTCCAGTTCTTGAGCAGCGGCTTGTCGTTCATGCCTTGCGGCGTCGGCGTATAGCCCGCCGCTCGCGCGGCTGCATCGGCATCTGCAGGTGAAGCCGGTGGGCCACCCGAACCCTGCGGTGGCAGCGGCGGCGCAGCCGCAGGAGGAGCGGCAGCAGCAGCGGGAGCACCAGCTGGCGGCGTTGCTGGAACAGTGACCGGCGGCGTCGGTGGCGGCATCGCGGGCGACGGCATAGGCGGAGCCGCAGCAGGAGGAGCTGCAGGAACTGGCGCTGGCGGAGCAGCTGTCGCGCCCGGGGGTGGCGGCAACGGCGTTCCCGGGATCGGTGGTCCACCGGCAGGAGCCGAGGGTGGAGCAGCGTTTGGCGCTGGAGCTGGTGAAGGCGTCGGACCACCGGGCGGTGCCGTCGGCACACCGGGAGGCGGCGGAGATCGCACCGTTGTCGGCGGGCCACCTGTCGTCGGGAACTTGATCAGCTCTTGCGTATAGGTGTCGTACGCCATCTTCCCGTCGGGCGACTGCCACATGCCATCCTTGTATTGCCACTGACGACGCTTCGGGTCGGTCATCTTCTCGATGGTGGCGTAGTCACCCTTCATCGCCGCGCCCATCGCAATCGCCTGCTCGGCGGGCGTGAGGCCCTGCAGCGACTGCAGGAACTCAGGCGTGCGGATGTAGTTCTGCGCCGCCTGCGTCTGAGCGAGCGTTTGCTTTTGCGCCTGGATCTGCTGCTGGCGCAGCGTGTTCTGTGCCGCTTGCGAACGTGCGCCCATGACATCGGACGGGATGTCACCCAGCGCGCCACCTGCCGCCGCGTAGTATCGCGCACGCTCCGACGGCATCAGGTTGCCACCACCGGCCACGGCGAGCAGGCCAGCCTTGATCAAGTCACCCCAGATCGGCGCACGACGGTCGGCCTCGGTCTGGCCCATGTCGTCTTTGGTCGTGTCGTCACCGAAGATGCGGTCGAGCAATCCAACCATCAGGCCCTCCCGAGCAGACGCTGCTGCGCGAGGATTTGAGTGAAGTCAGGCATCCCCGGAGATTGCACCTGCGGTCGATGAGCTTGCGCCTGCGGCCCCGAGAAGCGCGGCGCAGATGTCGTCGCTCCACTCAGCAAGCCGAGACCAGACTTCGCCATCTGATTGGACGCATCCATCATCCGTTTGCCTTGCTCGTCGCCCGCCAGCAGACCGGTCGGTGGTTTCGGTCCTTCTCCGAACGCCCACGGCACGGCATCGGCCATGTTCTGCGACGTGAATTGCGATGTCGTCGGCGGCGTTGCAGGCGGTGTCGCTTGCACCGTCACCGGCTGCTGGCCGAGCTGGGCCTGATGCTGGTTGTAGGTGTTGGCCCACTGATTGACGAAACCCTGCGAGGTCTGCGGTCCCTTGCCAGCATTGGCATTGAACGCACCGCTGCCGATCACCGAGGCAGCGGCTGACGTCGGATTGTTGATCAGGTTGGTCGCGCCCTGTGCGCCCTGCTGCCAGCCGAGGTAGAGCTCCTGCGGCGTCGGATCTCGCCCGAGCATCTTGGCCATCTGGTTCTTGATGTCGTTGTGATAGCCGATGAAGGCATTGATCTGCGCGTTGGGATCGTAGACGTCGCCGCCTCCACCGTACTTGCCCCACTCGGACGGGCCGAACTGGAACAGGCCCTTGTGCGGGTTATCATTCGTCTTGCCCGCGTTGGGATCGAACGAGCTTTCGATACTGGCGATGGTAAGCGCATGCTGCGGGTCGATGCCCGCCGCCTGCGCGCGCTGCGTGATGAGCGCCCGGATCTCGTCTTGGGTCATGCTGCCACCGGGTACGAATTGAGAGCGAGATGACTGCCGATCCGGCGCGTCGCGCCGGGGAATTTCTTCTCGACGTCCTGCGCCATCGGGCCGACGACCTTCGGATAGGATTTGGGATCGTTCTTGTAACGGAAGGCGTACATATCGAGCCCGGTCGCCTTGTCCTTGCCGAGCTTCTCGATGTCGGTCTTCGTCTTTCGATCAGAGAGGAAGCCGAGATACTTGGCCATGCCCGCCATGCCGAGCAGGCTCGACCCAGTGCCCAACACTTGGCCGAGCGGATCGGTCGAGGGGCCGGGAGCCGTCGTCTGGGTCGTCTGCCCGTAAGGCGACATGCCGAGCGCGTTCTGTACGATCTGCAGCTGCTGCAGCGGGAACTGCTGCTGCTCGGCATACTGCTGCCGCGCCGCGTCGAGCTGCGCCTGCTGCTGCTGTTGCAGCATCTGCTGTCCGCCCATCGCAGCGTTCACGCCGGTCAGCCAGTTCGCCTGACCCTGCTGCGCGAGGTTGCCGAGCTGCTGGGCCATGCTGCCCTGGAATTGCGCGCCGGACAGGCCGAGCTGCGCATTGGCGAGCTGGGCGTTGTAGTTGTTGGTGATGTCCTGACCCGCCGCCTGCTGGGCCTGCTGGAAGTTCTGGCCATAGAGCTGCGCCCCGAGCTGGCCAGCCTGCAGCGCCGATTGCGCGTTGGTCACACCTTCGGCAACACCCTGACGAGATCCCCCGAACGCTTTGCTTTGGACAGCTTGGTCGCCGATCTGGTTGAGTGATTGTTTGCGCTGCTGCTCAAGGAGCTGCATCGACGGATCGATGACGCTCTGAGTGTAGGGGTTCATGTACGGCGCAAGGTTGGTGCCCGCCAACGTCTGCGGCGTCACCGTCGAAGGATTGAACCCCATCAGCGCATTGGTCGTCGCCGAGGCATTGGTGAAGGCCGGGTTGGTCGAGCCGACATTGCCGTAGAGCTGATTGATCAGATTGGTCGCGCCCGCTGGCATGTCGGCGACGCGCTGGCCCGTGTACGGGCCCATCAGATTTTGAGCGTCGTATTTGGCCTGCCAGTAATTCTGCTGCGAGGCCTCGTTCACCCAGTCCGGAAGCTGAACCTTCGAGGTCTGGGTCTGCGTGCCGCCGCTGCCGCCCTTGCTCATGGCTACACTCCGCTCACCGGATGGCGCAGCACGACGGCGTGCTCTTCCCATCCGTACTCTTTGGCGACGTTCTTCCAGCCGAAGCGCGCGCCCTTCACGATCATCTCGTCACATGTCTGGGTGAGCGCATGGCGTTCGACGTCCTTCTGCAGATCCATCACCTCGGGCAGCTCGCCCGCGACGATCCAGACGTTCAGCACGCGCTTGCGCGGTGAGACGAGCACCTCGGTGATCCACGCGCCGTGCTCGTTCCAGAAGATCTGGCACCGCCCGTCGACCAGCATCTCGCGCACGTCTTCCCAGCTGTGCGTGCTGTCGATCTCCAACGCCTTCTCGATGCGCCGGATGATCTCGTCGGGCGGCAGGCCGGGACGTTCCTGATCAAGCACGGGTCTTCTCCGTTGGCGTGATGACGAGCGCACCTGCATCGCTGACGGTGAGGTCGTAGCGAGTGCCATTGGGCGAGCGCAGCACGATGCGCGGCGCTTCTTCGTCCTGACTCACCGCCGAGCCAAAGTACCGCTGCAGCTGCATGAAGAGCGTGTTGAAGAAGCCTTGGCTGTAGCGGTCAGGCGCGATGGGCAGATGGGTGTTCATCGGCTGCCTCCCGGGCTGACGTCGAGGCGCAGCAAGCCGATATCGAACAGGGCATCGGCGTTGCCGATGTAGCGCACGCGCGCTTCTCGAGAATTGACCCGCGTGTCGATGTAGCCATCGAGCCGAGGCAGATAGGGGCCGAATACGCGCTCATCACCATCCGGCGCGTAGCGACCGAAGAACTGGAGCTTCACCGTCTGCTTCTGCGGATGGAAGTTGTCCTGCGAAGCGAGCATCGCCTGCTTGACGTCGAACAGCTGATTGCCGTCGCCGAGGCCCAGCGCTCCGCTCTCAAGCCAGCGGTTGTCCAAGATCGGCAAACCGGCATCGGTCCAGCCGTTCTCGTGTTCGTAGATCGTGCCGTCACTCGTGCCCGCAAGCGGGCGCTTGAGAGCACCGCTGCGGATCATGGCGGTGCGGTTCAGATAACCCCAGCCCCACCAGCCATCGAGGTAGTTGAAGACGACATAGCGGTCGCACTCTGTCGCGCCGTCCGACGGCCAGAACACCCAGACCTCGGGGAAAAGACCGTTCGCCGAAGCGTGGCTACGGATCGGGCCCCAGTCGTCGGCGAAGTCATCCTTGATGTCATTGAAGATCGGGCAATCCATCGCCTGAATGACACCGCCCGCATACATCATCATCGCGCGCGGCGAGAGCCACATCGCGTGGCCGCTGTTGTGCAGGGCGATGTTGTAGGGATGAAAGAGCGGCATCTCGCCGATCTTCTGGAAGCCGTAGACGTACGGCAGGCCAACATAGGTGCCGAGGAAGACCTCGGTGCTGGTGAAGGCCAGCACGCCCTCGCGCACCTTGACGATGAAGTTGAGCGGGCTCGTGCAGGTGAGATCGAGGAAGCCCGCCGTATTGGTGACGCTCGCGAAGTCCCAGTCAGTCAGGCTCTCGCTCGATGCCCAGCAGACGCGATGCGGGAAATAGGTACCGCCAATCACCGGGCCGACCAGCATGACGTGGCGTTCGTCGGTGACGCAAACGGCGTTGCTGAGCGGCGGCTCGGCAAGCGGCAACGGAACGACGTCGGGCGTCGAGCCGATGTAGTGAAAGAGCCGATTGTCCTTGGACGAGAGGAAGAGAACGTCTTCGCCCCAGTTGTCGAACGACCACAGCCCATAGCCGGGTGCGAAGGCCTCGGTCGGCGGACGCGGCGTGCCGTACGTTCCGGCACCATAGGGCCCGGTGCCGTAGCCGCCCGCGAGCGTGTTGATCGGCGGCACGATGCCGGGTGGCGTGATATCGAGCCAGCCACCGCCGAAGTCGGTGTAAAGCTTCTGGTCGGTCGCGACGAGCGTGCCGCGCGTGTTGTCGTTCTTGCTCCACGCATGGAAGCGCCGCACCGGATCGCCGAGCGGGGTCTCCGTCTTGCGCACCCAGCCGCCAATCGGTCGCGCCGCATCCGATACCCAGCGCATCAGGTTCATGTCCCACCAGCGGTTGGTGGTGTCGTACGGCGTGCCGTTTCGTTCGAGGCCGGGAGGAAGTCGGATCGGGAGGAGCTTCATGTTGGGCTCCTCACAACGCGAGGATCACGTCGACAACGTTCGACGGCTGCACGGTGCTCACACCACTCGCCGTACCAGCGACGGTCAGCGAGCCCGTGGCGCTGCCGAAGACGGTGACGGAGAAAAAGTGGTTGTGCCCGATGCTCGCCGCCTGAGAGTTGTTGCCGAACTGAATGTCGTGGGTGTCGCCGCTTTCGGTATTCGTGAAGTTCGAGCCGCTGGCAGTGACACTGAGATTGCCGCTGGTCGTGCCAGCCACAGTGCCGGACGCCGTCGCGCCGCCGACTTGCGTCTTGGGATCGGTCGCCGCAGGGATCAGGCCCTTGGCCGTGCCACCGAGGTTGTCTTTGCCGACGGACGTCGCCGACCGATAGTCGGGCAGCGGGATCGGCTTGTTGGCCGCCCAGTCGGCGAGCGCATTTGCACCAGCTCCACCCGACGGCACGAAACCTTGGCCCCAGAGCGAGACGTAGAGCGCCTGCGTGTCGTTGTTCGCGCGCTCGGTCGCGGCGGACCCTGTCGGGCCGATGGTGCGCCCGCACGCCAGCACGAACCCTGCGGGAGCGACACCGCCATAATAGCCCTCAAGCTTGGTGCCGGTCGGCAGTCGCGCCGTGACAGCGGCCTGCACCGACGTCGTCGTCGCCAGCGTGTCGCTGAGATCCGGGAGCTTGAACGTCCGCGTCTGGCCAGTCGTGAGGCCCGAGGCATCGAATTGCACGACCTTGGTGTTGTCGGTCGCGTCGACCAGGAGGAACCGACTGGCGGTCGCCTTCAGCGTTCCGGCGATGGCGTTCCAGACCTTGCCCGCCGCCGAGGCGAGACCGACCCCTGTGCCGGTGCCGTCCGCGTTGAACAGGGCGTCGAGGATATCGAGATCGCTGTTGAGACCGGACGTGCCGCCCCAAGTGTCGAAGGCTGCGCCGACCTCGGGCTTTCGAAGATTGAGATTGGGCGTGAAGCTGTCGGCCATGGGTCCTCCGTTGACCCGCAAGTCAACGGGGACCGCTCATGGGTGTGTCCCGTATACGGTGACCGTACGCCTTCCCGTACGACCCTGTCCAGAGGCCCCGTAGGGCCTCCAGAGAGCCGCCCCGGCGCTGAGGGCCACCAGACACCGGGCAGACCGGACGGCCCTCAGCGGCCAGATTTGGCCCTCCAGCGCCCTGCTACTGCAGGGCGGCGATCTTCATGGTGACGGAGCTGTCGATCTCGACGCTCGCCGGGTCGGTGTCGGCCAGAATGACCTGACCGTTTCCCGTGAAACGTCCCACCTTGGGTGTACCGCCGCCGTAGCCGGTGACGCCGCAGGACTGGAGTGTCATCTGGCCCAAGGTCGCGGCGTTGATCAGGTAGGGCTGCGGGCCGTAGGTCGAGCCGGTGCATTTGCGGAAGGTGGCGAAGTTCTCGACATAGATGCCGCTGTAGCCGTTGTTCTCGAAACCGCAGGCATCGATCAGCTCCAGACCGGCCATGCCGACCAAGCCTTCCTTCTTGTTGCCGCAGAAGTAGAGCCCGAACATCCGCACGTCGGCGGGGCCATCGTACTGGTCGATCAGGATGCCCTGCGCCCCGTTCTGGCGCTGCGTGCCGCCGAACAGGCGGAAGGCCGAGACGACACCGCGATTGCTGGCATCGCCTGCGTTGGCGAAGTAGAGGCCCGCGCCTTTGTTGTCCATGGTGCCGACGTTGTAGGCGAAGCTCTCGAAGATCGAGCCCTTGATCGAGCACGCGGCCTTGCCACCGAGATCCTCGAACCACAGCGAGCGCAGCTCGAGGTTGCCCAGCCATCGGTCGTTGAACGGGATCTCCAATTCGAGACCGCCTTCCTCCTGACCGCCGCCGATGATGGAGAAGTCTTTCAGCATCATGCCGCGTGCGCAGGTCGAGACCGGCACGCTGTCATCCATGTAGAAGCGCAGCGTCGGTGCGCCCTTCACGGTGCTGGTGATGCGATTGAGGCCACCGTCGAGACCAAACCAGCCTTGGTTGCTCTTGCTGATCTTCACCGCGACCGGCACGTCAAGCGTGATCGGTGCATTGAGATGCAGGACGCGGCCCGCGTCGAAGGCCGACTGCAACGCCGTCTGGAAGTCAGTCGGCGGCGTCGGGCGATACGGCGCGTCCATCAGCGCTTCCTCGCAGCGCTGCGCGCCTTCGCTTGGCGCTGTTGGCGATAGGCCGCCGCAGCGGCCTGTTTGACCGGGCGGCCAGACTTCACCATCTCGCGGATGTTCTCGCTGCGCGTCTTGTCGGATGATCCCTTCTTCAATGGCATGACAACCTCCTACGCTACGCAAAACCCAGACGTGTTCCGTTGTGATCGATGGTGAGCGCCATCATGCGGGCTCGACCATCGGCCAGCCCGAGATGCACCCAGCTGTCGTACTCGTGGATGAGCTGATCGATCTGCAGCTCGGCCATGTGCGACTGCAGGAAGCGGCAGATGACAACCGGCGAGCCGAAACCAGGCGCGATGAAATCGGCCGCGAGACCAGTGACGTGAGCGCTGTTGGGAACGCCACCCACCGCCGCGTTCAAGGCGGGCGAGCGATAACCCGAGCTGATCAGGATCGGCTTGTCGCCGAGCAGGATGCGAACCTGTTCAAGGGTCATGGCCAGACGGCGAAGATGATCGACGATCTCGGGCGATGGTGTGTTGTCGATGTCTTCCCGCGCCGCCGTCTGCGAGACCGTGAACTCTGCCAGCGCAAAGTGAGGACTGAGCATCGTCGCTGGCATTCACTTTCCTCCTTTGACGAAGTCGGCGAGCGCCTTCTGGCGCGCTTCACATTCGAGATAGCGTTGCACAGCATCGACGAGCGCCAAGGCGATGTCGTTGTCGCTGGCATTGGCGGGCGGCGGCTGTGGTCTAACGCATGGCTGGAGCAGGCTGGGGTCCGGCTGCCGGTCCACCGCCACCGAGTGCGTCTCGCACCCAGCCAGCAGCACGATTGACAGCAGGGCCGCAGCCCTTGGTGACGGGGACATACTTGATCTCCTCGCGCACGGGCGCGGCGTTCGCGGCGAGCGTCTGGATCTGCGATTGCAGTTGATTGATGAGCTGGGCCGAGAGCGTGGCGTCCTTGGCCTTCTGATCGATGATCGCCTGCTTGGCAGCGGCATCGGCTTTCGCCTCGCCTTCGGCGCGCCACGCAGCACGAACCTGGATGAAGCCGAACGTGAGCAGCGCCACGACGGCAAGCACCACCACGATCCACGTCGCAGGCTTCGACAGGAAAGCGAACATCATCAGCCCCAGACATAGAGCGAGCAGCCGCCCAAAACGGCCAGCGCCAGAAAGACGACCGTCGCGCCATTGCCAAACGCTGGATAGGTCGCGGTGCGCAGCGTCGTCATGCTCGCGGCGATCACCAGATAGACGATGATCATGCGGACGAGATCGACCGAGAAGTCGGTCTGCGGCCAGTAGCCCAGCAGCGAACCAACGTTGACGGCGTAGCGCAATGCCAAGGCGGTGAGCACGACCGCCATGCTGGCGACCATGCTCTCGACGTTGATCTCGCCATCCTTGATCGGCAGAAGCTTCGCCAGCGGCGGCGGCATAACGCGGCGATACCACATGATCGTCGCTGCCAGACCGAGCAGGATCACCGCCATCGCATCGCTGGCGGCAAGCGCACGGTCCAGAGCGCTGTCGAGACCTTCCATCATCTCCCTCCGTCGACAATGCGGTGCGCGAGCTGCTGCGTCGTCAAGGCGAACTGATCACCCACCCGCACCACTGCCTTGTGAAGGCGAAGATGCGTCGCGCGCGTTGCCTCCTTCTCGTGATGCAACGCCTGATCGAGGGCGATGATGTCGTGATCGTGCTGGCGCGTTTCGTCTTTCAATGGCTCCAGCCGATGTCGCCTGAACGGCCACCACCAACTCATGAGGCCACCTTGTCGGTTGCCGTCGCGAGCTTATCGACGAGCGCACCCTGTTCGTGCAGCGTGTCGATCAGGCGTTCGTCGGTCTTGCGCCGACCACGCAACGCGTCGATCTGAGCCTCGAGCTGCTGCATTTGTCTTTCCTGCATTGAGTCGACGCGTGCCTGCAGCTCCTTGATGCGCGTGTCCCGGTCGGCGATGTCCTTGTCCTTGCTTCGAACGAAGACACCGATGGCCGTGCCCAGCGCGGTGATGATCGTGCCCACCAGAGCGAGCCAACCGGCTGGGATGTCGACCATCTCAAAAGGCCTTCGCCCGCGACACCAGACCCGAGCGTGGCCGCATCGCGGCCTCGCTTTCGAGACGCATGCCGTCGATGATCGCCTGTCGCACCTGCACCCAGGTGCCGAGCCGGTCGTCGTCCTTGAGATAGGGCGCGGCCTGCATCAGCGTCGAGTAGAGATAGAGATCGGGTGAACGCGCGAGCAGCCAGTTGGACTGGTTGCTCGGCCCGAGATCCGGGATGCGCGCGTAATAGACCATCTTCAGGTTCACGTCGTCTGCCGGTGCAGGCACCAGCTCGATCATGCTGCCGATGATGGTGTAGCCCCTGACCGGGCCGGTCGCGCCATACAGCTGCTGCTTCAGCTCATTGCTTTCCCTCTCGCTCATGTAGCGCAGCACCGGGTTGCCCCAGCCACCTGTCGGCGGCGGACTGCCCGGTGCCACGACGAGCGAGTAGTGCTCCAGCCAGTCGTCAGGCAGGTCGACGTTCTCGTTGCTGCTCGTCGCATCGGCCCGCACCATCATGTCGCGCAAACGAAGCTCGCGATTGAACTGTGCGGTCGAGAGCGTGATGAACGCCGGGATCTGGTCGACGAGATCCTGACGGTTGAGCCAGTCGGCGGACGCCGCGCAGAGCTGGTCATAGGTGGTGATCTGGACAGCGGCCATCACACCCACCCCGGGCGCGTGCGAAAGTCGCGGTTGTCAGGATCGTTCAGCCAGCGGGCAAGCCGCTTCGGATCGTCGAGCGTGCCGTCCTGCTTGAGCTTGAACCATAACACCAACGGCAACGACGCAACGCGCTGCGCATCGCCCCAGCGAGCATTCGGTTCGTTGTATTGCTGACGGTTGAAGTCTTGGATCGGCTCGGCGTCCAGCTCCTGAATGAAGCGGAACGTGTCATCGACGTCGCTGTACTCGACATATTGCGCCGTGCCCGTGAATGGGTCGACGCGTAGCAGTTTCCGCATCGAACCCTCCTGTGGGGGAAGAGGAGGGCGAGCCCTACGCTACGCGGCTCGCCCTCTGACCCCCTTTCCACGTACTCAGAAAGGAGACCCAGGAAGGCTCAGGTGAGGTCGGCGATGTTGGCCCAAGAGTATTGGGACTTCATCCGCACACCCCACTCGGCGATCAGCATACGCTTCTCGCCGTCAGCGGTCTTCGCCATGACCTCCGTCCGGAAGTTGCGGAGGTAGGCCAGCGACATGTACTCGGTGTCGCCGACATAGACGTTGTGCGTCGGCATGAAGCGGTCGGGCACGACCGAGGTCGTGCCGAAGTCGCCGACGTAGAGATCGGCAGCACCGATGATCTGCGCCTGCTTGCCCGCCGGAACATCGCGGAACCGGGTGGCGATACCCGCGAAGGTCGAGAAGGCAACCTTCTGCGACGCGTTCATGAAGGCGACCTTGGGATCACCGCCCTGTGTCCAGACAGCCTGCTGGGCCGCCTTGAACAGATCCTCGGTGAAGGCACGATTGGTGCCCGCCGTCGCGGCGGTGCCGGGTGTGCCGTTCATGCCGGAACCCGACATGACCGGAGCCGCACCGGTCGCGCCGCCCGCATAGTTGGTGATGATCCACGCGCCCATGCCAGCCGTGGCACGCGCCACGGTGTTGGAGCCCGCATTGCCGATCTGGAAGCCGGTGACGCCGGTCTCCATGTCGCGCTTCATTTCGCTCGCCGCCTTGGCCAGCTCGTAGGCCAGATAGCTGCGCATGCCCGCCTTGTCGACCGCCTCCAAGGTGCCGGTGACGGTGACGACCTTGCGGTTGATTTGCGTGTAGTTGTTGACGCGATTGGTCGGCGCGCGCGGGTCGGTGTAGCCGACGATGTCGTCGCCTTCCAGCACCGGGGTGTTGGACGGAGCGGCCAGACCGTCGGTCTGCCATTCGAAGAAGGTCTGCTTGGCCGTATCGCGGCCAGCATTCGACATCACAGGCACATCGACCGGAGCAATGTTGTAGATCATGTTGCTGAGGTCTTCGCGCACGGCACGGGTCGCGTCGTAACGCGTCACGGTATTGGTAATCAACGCCATCAGTACGCCCTCCGATGGCAGCCGACCTACATACTCAGATCAGCTGCTCGAACAATTTGGCCGCATCTTCGATACGACCGCTCTTGGCGAGACGTTGCTGGGCCGCATTGAGCTTCGGAGCCGCTCCTGTTTCTGGTGCCGCGCCAGCGGAGGCGACCCTCGGTCCTTTCGCTGCGACGGGCCGGGGCTTCTTGGCCATTAGCTCGTCGTAGAGGCGTGCCTTGTTCATGGTGACGATGGCACGCGGATCGTAGGCCTGCGCGATCTCCTCAGTGGAGTAACCGGCGACCTCGTGCGCGTAACGCACGATGGCCTGTCGGTCGTTCTCCCAGACCTTCTGGTCCTTCCAGGCGGGGTAGAGATCGAGCATCTTCGCTCGTCCCTCCGTCACCATCTTCTGAAGATTTTGCGCGTTCTCCTGCTGCTGCAGTTGCTGAAGGCGGGACAGTTCAAATTGCGCAGCGGCAATTTTTTCCTGTTTGTCGCGCCATTCATCACGCCTGCGCGCGTAACCGACGGGGTCGGCCTCGTACACCTCATCCCAGTTGGGCTCTTGGGGCTGCGTTGTCTGCAGCTGGTCCTTGAGCGCCGTCAGCATGGCGGCGTACGTCTGTCGCTCTTCCTGAGCAGCTTGCCTCTCCGCGACGATCTTCTGCCGCTCGGTCGCAAGCTCCTGAGTTTTGCGGGTGTAATCGGTGCGCCTCTGATAGCCGCGCAGCGCCTCTTCAAGGGGGATCGTCTCGGTCTTGCCGTCGATGGTGACGGTGACTGTCTGCGGTCCCTTGTCGTCGGTCGCTTCGTCGGCTCCATCAGCCTCCGACGCCTCGGCCTCGTCGGTTTCCGCTTCCTCCTCGGCAGCGGTCGTCTCATTCGACTCGGCGTCAGCTGCAACGCCCTCGTCCTTTTCGACGGGGGCTTCCTCGTCGGCCCGGTCGGCAGGCTCTGAAGTATCTCCGGGGAGGTTCAGGAGGCCTTCCATACGACGGGCCGCGTCCTCCAGACCGGGCCCTTGATCGGCGGGCGTGTCGGTGGTGGCGGTTGGCATGACAATTATACTCCCTCTGTACGGGTCGCGTAAATCCGGCGTTCCTGGGCTCGCTCGGTCAGTCGTTTCATTGCCGCAGCGTCGCGGAGCATGAATTTCAGGCGCAGCACGGCCTGCAGGCCGCACCAGCACTCCTCACGGTCGACAACCTCTTGGCCGTTGATCCAGTCGGAGATCAGGCCGGTCTCCAGATGCTGGAACAGGAGATCCGCCGTCGGGCTCTCGAAGAACTGACGAACCTCTTGAATTTGCTCGGCGCTAAGCGGCGCTGCCATTGGTCTGGTTCCTCTGTGCTGCCGCCGCTTCGGCCTTCTGGTCGACCGTCATGGCGTGCTTGTGGAGATCGGCTGCCGTCTTCTCGCGATGCTTGATCATGTCGGCGAGCAGTCGGGCGCGCTCCAGCTCCAGCTCGGCATCGGACGACGTCACTTGCGTGCCGTACTGCAACTCGAGGCCCTGCAAACGGATCACGGCGTCGAGCCGCATCTGGTCGCGCTGGCGCGCGTCGTCGAGCATCATCTGCTGGCGCTTCGTGTCGGCATCCAGTTCGCTCTGGCGCTGCTTCTGCATCGCGTCGATCTGCTGCTGCTGCTGGTCGAGCTGCAGGCGCGCCTGATCGACCTGCAGCTGCTGCTGCTTCATCTGGATCTCGGCTTGCACCTTCTGCGCCTGAGCCTGCGCCACCACCATGTTGGGGTCGGGCTTTGGTGGCTGCTGCGCCTGCTGCTGCGCGATCTGGTTCATGTCGACCGGCTTGAAGAACTGGTCGACGTTCTTGTAGCCGAGCAGCTCGGTCATCTTACTGAGCGTCGTGCGGTAGTTGCCGAGATCGGCGAGCGGGTTGGTCATGCCGCCCATCTGGATCGCCGCTTCCTGCTTCTGCGCGATGCCGTTCAGCGCCAGCAGTCGGTCCTGATCGGTGCCGCGCCCCAGTGCGACATGGACGATCACATCCATGTCGGCGTCCCAGACGCGCGGGTCGCATTCGACCCAGCGGCCACGCAGGCGCACCATGCGCGGCTGATCCTGATGCTTGCATACGAGCTTCAGCAGGCCCTTCATCAAGGGTTTGATGCCGCTCTCGGCGAAGATGCGCGCCGTCATCTCGACGCGTTCCTGCGCACCCTGGATGGTCGCATCGACACCTGACTTGGTCGTGCTCTGCAGCACGTCGGGATCGAGACCCGCCGAGGCAGGCACCACACCGGTTCGCTTGGCCTTCACTTCGTCGAGCCATGCGATGATCGGCATCGCCTGCTGACCGACGAAGGTGGTGGCGAACTCCTGCACCATCCCGGGGGCGCGCATGCGGATGATCGCGCCGGTCTCGACGTTCAGCACGTCGTCCATGTTGACCTGACCCTCGACCACTCCGGTGCGCGGGTGGATCGCCTGCGCGAGGCTGTCGAGCGTGTTGCGCACGACGTTGGATTTCAGGAGCTGGAGATCCATCGTCTGGTCGGCAACCGAATTGCCGATGATCATGTGCGGCTCGGGATCGGGGCAGAGGATGGCCATCGGCACTTCGTCTTCCCAGACCTCGTCGGCCAGCACGGTCTGGCCGACCATGCAGACGCGGCGCAGCTCGGCGATGCCGTCGCCATCCTTGTCGATGCGGACGTAGCACTCGTTGTAGACGACGCGCTGCTGGCTCTCGTCGTTCGACATCGGGTTCTGCTGGAAGGCGTTGATCGCCGGGTTGCGCGTCTGCGCCTCGACGTTCCACATGAACGTGTCGCCCAGTCCCGACATCATGGTGCGCAGCGCCTCGACGTCGTAGCCCATCTTGGTGAGGTCGCTGTAGGTCTTGAGGCTGCGATGGGCGACCAGCGGACAGGTTTTGAGATCGCGGCCAAGGCGGCTGACCAGCAGCTCCTCGACCGGGATGCATTCGACCAGAGCGCGGCTCGTCTTCTTGTGCCGCCGCACGCGCACGTCGTGCTGCATCGGCTGCTGCATCGGCACCGGCTGATTGGTCTGCGGATCGACCGGCGGCTGCCAACCAGGCACCGGCTCAGAGGACTGTTCGAGGATCTCGGTGTCGGGGTCCATCATCAGCATCTGCAGCTGCCCGTCGCTGAGATCGGTGAAGCTGTACTCAGCGATTTCGATGTCCTCGTTCCAGCGCCACTTGAGCACGCCCGACTTGCGCACCAGCGCATCCTTCATGGCGTTGTAGAGGATCGAGAAACCGTCGTTGTCGTTGAAGAACAGATAATTGACGTAGTCGGTCGCCTGCTCGGCCTGATCGACCTTCTGCGCGGTGCGCGGCTCGAACGACACCGCCTCCTCGGAGCTGCAGAAGATGCGCAGCAGCGACGGCAGCATGGCGAGCACCGTATCGCGCACTTCGGTCATCACGATCTGGCTGCGCCCGGGCTCTTCGTTGCCGAAGAAATCGCCGCGATAGTAGCTGGTGGCATTGGCGCGCTCGCGCGCGACGTAGCCGTCGATGTAATCGACAGCGTCGTCGAGCGCCTGCTTCACCGAGGTGGCGAACTGGGTCTCATCCATCGCCCCGGGCGGATATTGATCGGTCGCCGCCTCGGTCTGGCCGGTCTCCCGGAACGAGGCGAAGCCGGTGCTGACGGGCAGTCCATCTTGGGTGGCCATGTACGCGGCCTCCTACGCTACGCTTACGCAATTCTCTCTAGAGCGAGAGCAATCCTTTCTTCGGCGGTTTGACGAGGCTGAGACCGCCGGTCGCCACGCCTGCCTTCGGTGGCGCTTTCGGTGCCATCGGAGAGCGAGCCTGTGAACGTTCACCGCGAGCTGTCGCCGAGGCGCGTGCCGCTTTCTTCACGCTCGCCTGCTGGGCAGGTGTGCGCGGCATGCCGCCTGCGCCCATGCCGTAGCGGGCGCGACCGATGGCATCGCGCGGCGTGTTGCGGTCGGCCATGTCGAACGCCTTCGTCATGTCCATGTGGGTCTGATGATTTTTGTTGGTCGCCATGACTTACTCCTGCGTCCAAGGATTGGAGGGTGTCGTCTCTTTGGTCCATTGCGCCGCGAAGCGCTCGATGATGCGGATGTCGCCTTGCTCCGTGATGCGCAGCGCGCCGTCTTCGGTGATGCGCCGCGTGTCGACCGCAGGCCGGACGGTCCATGGCTGCGTCGTCGGCTGCTCAGGTGTCCACGTCGTCACTTACGAACCTCGCGCCAGACGTTCGATCTTCTCGCGATTGTTGGTCATGAAGGCCTCGAGATCGGTGTTGATCTGGACCACGGTGTCGTTGAACGCCTGCGCGTCAGCAGCGAGCACGCCGAAGTCGGCGTTGGTCGAGAGAGCAGCGATGCCGATCTGGCTGATCCAGGCCGCGAGATCACGCAAACGGTCGGCATCGCGCTGCAGGTTATTCATCACTTCGGCGAGCTGCGTGCCGCCGGTCGATGCTTGCGCGTAGCTGATATAGGCCATGTCCTCATCCTCCTGTTGCGAGCGTCACTCTGAGCTTGAGCGCTGCCATCTGGTCATCCGGATCTGAGCTTCGTTCCAACACCGACGCGCGCCGTCCGATCAGGGCGCGATAGTTGGCGAACACTTCCCCCGCGCTCGCTGGACCGGGCGGTGGCGGAGGCGGCGGCGTGAAGGTGCCGTTCAGGTAGGTCCATGTCGTGTCGCAGGCATCGGGCGCGACGATGGCCTGCGTCCCTTCGGGCGGCGACCATGACGACGTGCCATCCCAGTCGACGATGTTGATGATGGCCGAGCCCTGGACGATGGCGTAACGCATCACGGCACCCAGACTTCGGTAATGATCACGAGACCGGCCCTGCCATTGCCGCCTGCAGCGGCAGCGCCAGCATTGAACTGCCCCGAACCGCTGCCACCTGCCCCGTAGGCCGTCGCATTCACGCCCGGGGCGGAGCCGACAGAATTAGCGGTCCCTCCGAAATATCCGGCCCCACCGGGGCCGCCGACGAAACTGGCAATATTCGACGTGCCATTCGCGCCACCGCCGCCATTACCGCCGGGGGAAGTGACATCGCCCGTGCCCGCTATGCCGCCTGCACCACCTGCCGTGCCCGCGTTGCCCGGCGACCCGATACCCGGTGAGCCGCCCTTGGCGATACACAAGGTGCCGACGCTGGTATCGCCCCCAGCTGAGCCATTGTTGGCACCCGCCGCGCCACCATTGCCGCCTGCGCCGATGGTGACGGTCTGGGAGGCACCGATGGCCGCTGGCGTCGCCATCGTGCGCGAGTAACCGCCAGATCCACCGCCGCCGCTGGACCCGGCATTGCCTCCAAAAGCAGCGGTGCCACCACCGCCAGCTCCGCCACCAACACACTCGATGATCGCGTAGATGAGATTGGCGTGGGGCGTGTAGGTGCCACTCACCGCGAACCTCTGGATCGATGCGCCGACCGCTGTCGACAGCGCCGCCTTCACGAAGGCCGTGGTCGCAATCGATGTATCGTTGTCCGATGTGGCAGGCGTCGGGGCTTTGGGATCACCAGTGAAGGTGGGGCTGGCCAGTGGCGCGTAGGCCTGCGCCTTCACGAAGGCGGTCGTGGCGATGCTGGTGTCGTTGTCGGCGGTCGCAGGCGTCGGCGCTTTCGGATCGCCCGTGAAAGTCGGCGAAGCCAGAGGCGCAAAGCTGCCGAGAGCCGCTTGCACGAAGGCCGTCGTTGCAATCGAGGTGTCGTTATCGCCCGGAGCCGGTGTGGGAGCCTGCGGATCTCCGGTGAAGACCGGCGACGCGAGGAAGGCGAGCGGCGACCAGCCGCTCGGCGTGCCGTCGCGATTGACGTAGGGCGTGCCATCGCTGCCGTTGGTGAGCGAGAGCGTGCCTCTCGCCATCGCGGTGTTGGGTGCGCCCTGCGCGAAGGTGACGCCGAAATTCGTCACCGACGAGAAGAGGAAGCCGGTGCTCGTCGCGCCATTGGCCGGGACCGCCGTACCTGAGTTCGCCTGCACATAGCCGCCCGAGAAGGCGTTGCCATTGGCGAAGGTGTCGCCGAACTGATCGACATTGAAACGGTCGCCGCCATCGACCATCAGTCGCACGAGATAGGACGGAAACGCCTGCGCCGTGCCGGTGACGCGAACCTTCAGCGCCTCGAAGTTCACCGCGCCGTTGTTCCAGGTTTGCTGGATGTCGATGGCGGGCGTGTTGGCCGTGAGCGGCGGCGTACTCCAGCCCATGGTGCCGGTGATGGTCGGGCTGGTAATGCCGACATTGGTGATCGACACACTGTCGATGCTCACCTGACTGATCGAGCCCTGCGTGATCGAGACATGATCGATGGCCGAGTTGGTCACCGTCGCGTCGTGCAGCGTGCCCGAGATGCTCGCGCCATTGATCTCGGGGTTCTCGCTGAAGACGAGCTTGCCAGCGGTGCCGGTCTCGTCGGGCACTGCCGCCGCGAGGTTGGCGCTGGTCGGGTTCTGCAGCCACGCCAGCACGCCGGTGCCGAACACCGACTGGATCAGGCTCTTCACTTGGCCGAGCGTGATCGAGCGAGAGACGCCCGCCTGATTGGCCTCAAGCTGATCGCTGTCGTTGGCTTGCACGGCCAACGGCAGCTCGGAGATCTTGACTTCGAGCTGGTCGGCCATCACGGCACCTCGTGCGTGAGGACCGACACCAGAACAGGGCGACCCTTCTGGAAGAGATGAAGCTTGCCGTCAGGCCTGCGGTAGATGTGGTTGCCGTAGAGGTCGTCGCCCTTCGGCTCCCAGCCGATGTCCTCGGGCCTCACCGTCTTGAAGAAGTCAGGCGGAATGGCATCGTCACGATCCATCACACCACCCCCTTGATGCTGCGCAGGAGCGGCTTGCCCTTGATCCAGAAGCTCGCGCGTCCGCCCACCAGGGCGGCACCTCCGGCGAAGGTGAGACAGAGCGCATCGGCGATGTCGGGCGAGCGCAGACCGCGCCGCTTCATGTCCGACTTGGCCTCGACCTTGATCTTGCCGTTCGACAGGAAGGTGTAGGTCGGCCCGACCAGCTCGCCGCGCAGCTCGTCGCTCTTGGGCAGACGGCAGGTGCGCTTGCCGAGCCAGTCCTTGACCGTGAGCCACAGCTCGTCGCGAAGCTTGGCTGCCGTCGGGTTGAGCGCCGAGACTTCCGCGACGTTGACGTCGCGCACATTGAGGCCTTGCTCTCTGAGACGATCCGCAACGCCAGCGCCCAGTCCGATTGAGTCGACCATGATCTCGGCGGGCTTGTCGGTCGCGGCCTCGTTCATCACCCGCCCGACGGTCTGCATCAGATCGGCACCCGACCATGCGCGATACTCGATCACGACGTTGCCCTGACGCTTCAGCAGCACCGAGCGATCATCACCGAAGCGCGCCACGTCGAGGCCATAGACCAGAGGCTCGCCGGTATCGAGCACGACATCGCGCCCCATCGCGGCATCGACCAGCTCGGCAGGGATCAGGACGTCGTCTTCCCTCGGCGCAAACTCGCCGAGCACCCGAACGTGATAGGCGCTCGACGTCTCGCCATAGGTGTCGACGATCTGCTTCACGAAGTCGGGGCTGACCAACCGCGAGCCGACACAGCTCACATGCATGCGGAACCATTGCTGGCTCAGCTGATGGTGCGTCTTGAAGAACAGGCCCGAGTTTCGGGTCGGGTTGGAGATCAGGATCATCGTGGCGGTGAAGGACGAGAGCGACCCGGTCGCCGCTTCGAACACCGCCTCGGGCACCGCCGACGCCTCGTCGACCACCAGCAGCACATGATCGCTGTGAACGCCCGACAGCGCCTCCGGGCGCTCGGCACTCGACGTTCTCGCCGACATGAAGGAATTTTCGGGGCTCGCCTTCAGCTCGATCCGGTCGGAGTAGACCTCGACCTGATCACGCATGAACTTCGGCAGCTCGTTGACCCAGCGCTTGACCTCGGCGAACAGCGCATCGAACAGCTGCTGCTGCGTCGGAGCGGTCAGCACCGACTTCTGCGGATAGCGCGTGAACATGAACCAGATCAGCGCCCACGCACACGCCGCCGACTTGCCAACACCGTGACCCGCCCGCACCGAGATCCGTCGCTCCCCGCGAGCGACGGCCTTCAGAAAGCGCTTCTGCCAATCCTCCAGCTTGAAGCCCGGGTAATTGGCCAGCAGCAGATCCTCGACAAACGCCACCGGCCTGTCGCGATAGGTCTCGATGATCGTCGTCCATACGCCTATCGGCTTGCCACTGTCGTGGAGCCCCTGCGTAGGGGCTGGGGCCTCAAGCTTCTTCGGTTCCGGCTGCTTCGCCTCAACTTTGAAGAACGCACTCGCCGCCACAGCACCGAAGCACGCGGTCAGAAAGCCGCGTCTCGTCGCGTCAGGAACACGCTTCAGAAAATTCGGAGGAGCCAGCTCATCATTTTTTTCCGCGCCCGCGCTCTCAGTCGCCGAGGGGTGGTGAAGTTTTTTTATGGAGGGAGGTGGGTGCGAACGAGAGCCCCCGCCCGGGGTGGTCCCCCGGGGTGGGGGGTTCTCGAGGCCGTTGCCAGCTGCGTTCAGCTTCGCCTGGACGACGGACGTAGACGCAGCAACGGGCGCGTCAACGCACGCGTCTACGTTGCGTCTCTCACGCTTCGACGTAGACGTAGCCTGCGCTGCTCGTTTGACCCTGCGTGCCATGATTATGTGTCAGTACCTTCTTTGGTAAAAGGTATGGCATGGCCAAGAAACACCGATGCCATCGGCATTTCTCAGCTATCTCTGATGTCGCTGTGTCCGTCTGTGTGTCCTCGGCTGTCGTCTTCCAGATCGATTGGCTCAGCCTGTCGCCGACGTGCGATCTCGATCAGCGCTGACACATGGCTGTCAGAGAGCACACCCTGAAGTTGCAGGCTCTGATCGATCCACATGCCGATGGATTTGCCGAGCAGCTCCTCGGCTCTGACCGCCGGTCCGAACTGACCAGCGCCCTGCGCCGCGAGCGAGATCTCATGCAGCCGCGCCTTCACCCTGTCAGGCGTCACAGTCGCAGCAATCCGGGCCATCTCAGCCCTCAGCGCAGACTTCACTGCAGGTTTCTGCAGGTTCTCCCAGCCTGTCGTGTGAATGGCTGGTCCATCTTTGTAGCCTGCCTTTCGGGCAGCCTCGGTTGCGTTACCGAGGTGAGCATACTCACGCACGAAGGCGATCTGCTTTCGCGAGAGCTGGGCAGTTCGCATGCGATGTCGGGTTTGATCAGAGACGATGCGCTTCTGAGCAGTCTGGGCCATGGATACACTACGCGTAGGCCGAACGTACGGGCACCGTACACCTGCGTCACTGCTGCATCAACAGGTTGGGTTTCGCCACAGGGATGAGGGATGGGCAGCCGCGCGCCTCGCGCGCGCGTATTCTCATATTGCTGAGAGAGCTTTACTGATCGCTCAGCGCTGGGCTTCATCTTCCTTCTTCGCTTGGCCTCGCTTTTGGGGCTCGGCCAAGCTCTTCAAGAGCCCGGAGCACATGGGGAGTCTGAGGGGGAAAGAAAATTTCCGTCAAGAGGGAGACGACAAATCGCTAACAGGGCTTGTTTCACGGGAAACCATGGAGGTGGCGATGATCACGGGCGCACTGGTCCACTGCGTCGTTTGCATCGACGAGGACGGGCGGGAGCTGACGCACATCTTCTCGACGGTGGCGAAAGCTCAGGCCTTCGCCTCGACCGATCCGCGCGATCATGTGCTCTATGACTATGTCATCGACTGCCCCGAGCGCATGGAGGCGACCACGCAATAGAAGCCCATATTTGACCGTGGGGCGCTTTCCGCTCGATCTGGCCCCACCACAGCGGCTCACCCTAGAAATTCACTGTACGACCAAATACGGGAGCCGTACGATTGCATCTGCAGCGTAGAGCAGTCAGGCAGCTCGCTGGGCCCATACCCCGGAGGTCACCGGTTCAAATCCGGTCGCTGCGTCCATTCTTGGGAGCGGCCATGTTCCCGATCTCGCCGCGCTACACCATGACCCGGCGCGACAGCGTGCTGATGCGGGCCTCGGTGCTGTTCACGCAGCGCGCATGGGACTATTCCGGGCGCGAGTTTCGCGCCATGCTCAACATGGCTGAGGGGCTCGCCGAGGCGAGCCGCTACAACTGGAAAGGAGCCCGTCATGGCGTACAAGCCAGACCCGACACCCGAAGAGAACTTCCCCAACTGCTTCGAGGGCTTCGACCCGGCAGAAGATCCGGGCAAGCCTTACCCGCCCGCTGAACAAAATCCGCAAACCAGGCAGACCCAGCAGACCGCACCCAGCTCGACCTACAACACATCACCGAGCTGATCGAACGAGGGGGCCGCACCGGACACCCCTTCCCACACTTCCCTCATGTCCGGTGCGATCCATTGAGCCCGTCGCTCACCCCAGCGGCGGGCTTCTTTTTGGGTGGCGTTTGATTTTGGCCCACATCTTTGGCTGACCGGCCAAAGAAAAACGGGCCGCTTGTGAGGCGGCCCGTGAGATCGAGGTGGAGCGTCAACTAAGGACGAGCTGAGCTTACTTCCGCTGCGCCCGTCTCCACAAGTCGTCGCGCTCCATCTGCTGGTAGCGCTTGGCCAGCTCGCGCCGCTCCCAGCGATGCCAGATCGAACGATTGACCAGCCATACGCCAGCGAAGATCGCCAGCACCACCATCAGCAACCACCCCATGATCACTCCTCCTTGAGTTTGATCAGCACCCGGTCGATCTCGACCTTGCGCCTGTGCAAAAGCTTGACGAGCTTGTCCTCGGCCTCAGGCGGGATCGCCGTCTCGCCCTTGTCCCACCGCATCACCGTCCTGAGATGCTTGCCGAGCTGGCGCGCCATCTCCGACCGGTACTGCGGTCCCCACAACGCCTCCCCGGCGGCCTTCAGTGTCGTACGGTTCATTTGTGGTATCCTTGTTCAGTCGGCTCTACTCACTGAGTATATCCCACTGACGCCTCAGCCCCGCACCCGGTTTTATCCGGGGCGGGGCTGGCCGTGCGGGGCGCGGTCCCAAAGGTTCCACACACCACACCGCGCTCTCTCGCACGGCTATGGCGTCAGGGCTGGAAGTCGACGTTGCCCAGCTCGTCCTTCACCCACTCGTTCCACAGGAAGGTCTCGGCCGCGTCGAGCGAGGCGAAGCGCGGCTCCTGCTGCGGCATCGGCACCACGAACTGCCCACCCTCGATGGCGATGAAGCCGCCCTCGTAGACAAAGCCCGGGCACTTCCATGGCTCGCCGAACTCGGGCGAGAGGTCGCTACAGAACGCGCGGGTCTTACGCCAGTCCTCGAAAGGCGTCGCCGTCTCGTTCAACTTCTGTCGTAGATCGTGGCAGGCATCGGCCTGCGCGATGTAATGCTCGACCGTGCGCTCGGACAGCTCGCCCGTCGTAGCGCGCACCCGCAGATCCTGCTCCAGAGCAAGCAGCGCGGTCTTCACCAAATCACTCTCTGCGCCGTTCATGTTTCTTGTGTTCCTTCGGGCCATCGATTGGCCGTGCCACACATCTATGCCTGCCATAGAAGTATGTCAAGCGACGACCAGTCGCGCATTTGTGATTTTTGTCTCTGTTCGATATCGAACGAACGGCCCACCGTACGCAAAGCATATGGGGCTTGACTGTCGCCCGTATACTCATACGGTATGCGGTGAGGTTTTTGAGTTAAGTGCGTTTGTTCAAATGAATTTTGCAGGGGAAACGCGATGAGCATTCAGTTGCCTGAAGAGGTTCATCACCCCGGCTTCCTGACCATACTGGTGACCGGAGGCCGTGCCTTTACAAACGAAGACGCGCTCTACGAAATGCTCGACCATATCGAGGCCATGTGCGACAGCCGCCGCCTCGGCATGGTCATCGTGCAAGGCGGAGCGCAGGGAGCCGACAAGATCGCCCGCACATGGGCATGGCACAACAACAAGCAGCTCGTCACCGAGCGCGCCAACTGGCAGCAGCATGGCAAGGGTGCTGGCCATCGGCGCAATCAGGCGATGATCGAGAAATACCGACCCGACATCTGCGTCGCCATGCCGGGTGGCCGAGGCACCGCCGACATGGTCGCGCGATGTCGAACCAACAATATCCCGATCCTGCAGTAGCGCCCCCGTCGAAGACCAAGCTTCGGGGATGTGAGAGACGGGCGAGGGATCAGCCGTCCAAGCGGAACGCCACCGCCCATGACGTTACCTCGCCCGTCTAGGCTTCATCAAACAACAAGGAGCCTCCAATGCCGCGTGATGTCATCCCGGGGGAAGTCACCCCTCTGTTGCACGACCCGGTGCTCGACCTCCTGCGTCGAGGGCACGAGCTGATCGCCGATCCCTGTCGATGGTGCCGATCTGCCGACGCACGCACGGCCCGACACATCGACACCGACTACTTCGATCCGAACGCCG
>Ga0081455_10000675_pt1 | contig 44142 bp, 26 predicted proteins | sample TabmetS3T2R1_FD_70207 | JGI IMG/M metagenome (GOLD analysis project Ga0081455, IMG submission 70207) | Tabebuia heterophylla rhizosphere microbial communities from the University of Puerto Rico - S3T2R1 | ecosystem: Host-associated > Plants > Roots > Rhizosphere ...
GCACCGTCCATCAGCGCCTGCCAGCCGTAGCGGGAGATGAACTCGGCATTGGCGCTGAACAGCATCGCGATGTTGAACGTGCCGGCGCCGAAGGCGAAGAAGGCGAGCCCCATGACGAGGAACGTCAGCCAACGCCGCGACAACACGATGCGATGAAACCAGCGCTTGAGCATGTCGGGCCGCAGTGTCCCAGATGCGGGTCTTTGCGGCTAGTCCTTGGGATTTTTTGACCTTCCGTGACAGACGGCGTTCCTTGTGCCCGCAGAAGTTTGGCGACGCTGCGTAGTCGGCACACTCAAGTTTGCGATCTTGTGGACCCTGCTGCAGCTGCATGTAGTTAGCCAACTGAAACGATTGTTTCTCCGACCAGAGGCTAACTAAGCGCGAACAGTTCGGGGGAACGCGATGCGCTGTTGCAGCCCTGCAACGCTCGATACCGATCTTGGGATTCGCGACCTACGAAGTCTGCGCCGGGAAATGTCGGAATCGTCGGCTAGCGATCTCGCTAATGGCGGCGTAGCTTCGCCCGCCCGTCATCGATGCCAAAGGAGGGCGAGATGAACTTGCGAATCATGCGGCAGTTCGGAATCGCAGCGGCGTGTCTCGGTCTGACTGCGGCCGCGATCGCAGCGGAAGACACCGTGGAGGACTCATCAATGCGCGGAGCAGCGAACGAGCTGCTCGCCTCGCGCGTCGCGGTGGGCTACCGGATTTCTCCGGTGGAGCTGCAGCTGCGCGGCAAAAACCGGTTTCTCGTCGGGTTCGGCAGCTATCTGGTCAATGCATCCGGTGCCTGTAACGACTGCCACACGCATCCGTCGTTCATGGCGGGCGGAGACCCGTTCAAGGGCGAAACGGAGATCGTCAACACCGCGCAATTCCTCACTGGCGGCCGGCAATTCGGCCCGATCACGTCGCCCAACATCACGCCCGACGAAAACGGGCGGCCCGCAGGACTCACGTTCGAGGAGTTCGAACACCTGATGCGCACTGGCCAGGACGAGGGCGAAATCCTGCAAGTCATGCCGTGGAATGTGTACGGCAAGATGACGCGTCTCGACCTGCGGGCGATCTATGAGTATCTGAGCGCGATTCCATCGCTGCCTGACAATCCGGAGCCGGGACCGTGATGGACAAGTCGAGCGCAGCGGCTCACAAAAACGCCATCTCCGCGACGGCTCCAAGCGATGACGCCGACGCGCCGGGCGGCGTCGAGCGAATCCTCGACGTCGGCTTCGGCTTCTGGCCATCGAAGGTGCTCTTGACCGCGGTGGAAATGGGTGTCTTCTCGCTCCTGGGCGGCAAATCCATGACCGGCCCGGAGCTCGGCGCCGCCCTTGAACTTCATCCGCGCGGCATCTACGACTTCCTCGATGCGCTCGTGGCACTCGATTTCCTGGCGCGAGACGGCAGCGGGCCTGCGGCCCGCTATCGGAACACGCCGGCCACTGCGGATTTTCTCGACAAGAACCGCCCCGGCTACATCGGTGGCATCTTCGAAATGGCGAGCGCGCGCCTGTTCCGGTTCTGGGGCGACCTCGACGTTGCTCTCAAGACGGGGCAGCCACAGAACGAGATCAAGCGCAGCCAGAAGCCGATGTTCGAGACGCTTTATGAAGATCCCGCGCGGCTCGAGCAGTTCATGCGCGCGATGTCCGGTCTCTCCACGCCTAACTTCCTTGCGCTCGCGGAGAAGTTCGACTTCTCGCGTTACAAGACGCTCTGCGACGTCGGTGGAGCGACCGGATTGTTGTGCACGGCCGTCGCGCGCCGTCATCCGCACATCGAGTGCGTGAGCTTCGATCTGCCGGCCGTCGAGCCGATTGCGAAGCGCTGGATCGCGCGTGATGCGGCCGCAGGGCGGATTCGGACCGCTTCCGGCGACTTCCTCAAGGATTCGCTGCCGAAGGCGGACGTCATCACGATGGGCATGATCCTCCACGACTGGAATCTCGAGAAGAAGAAGCATCTCGTCAAACTGGCATACGACGCCTTGCCGCCCGGCGGCGCTTTCGTAGCAATCGAGAATCTCATCGACGATGAGCGCCGCAAGAATGCATTCGGCCTGATGATGTCGCTCAACATGCTGATCGAATTCGGCGATGCGTTCGATTTTACCGGTGCGGATTTCTGGAGCTGGTGTCGCGAGGCGGGGTTCAAGCGGCATGAGGTGCTGCATCTCGCTGGTCCGTGCAGCGCGGCGATTGCTTACAAGTGAACCCGGCCGGGCGCGTAGCAGCGCGGACGTCGAGGGAAAGCGCATCGCCTTCGCGAGGCACGCGAGTCGTTCCCGATCGCGAACGACCTTCGCGAATTCATCGCGCTGAAATATCGGCTACATAGAGTCCTCCGGCGCCGGATTCCCGTGTGCCGCATTGATCTCTCTTAAGTCAGCGCGGCACCTGCGAAATCCGCACGCCACGCGCCACAAATCCAATTTCAGGGACCGTCCATGAGAAAGTTGATTGCTTCGACCGCGTTGCTGGCCACGGCATTGGCCACCGCGTTACCCGCGATCGCCAACCATGATGACGACTCGCGTTCGGACGACGTCCTGACCATTGCGGTGTACGGCGACGCGCCGTACGGATGCAAAGCACCGACTGCGGCGGCTGCACCGGATGAGTGTCCCGCCGGCGCCGGCGTCGCTCCCGACAGCCCGAACGGGCCGAATCCCGGCGATCCGCGGCAGCTCGAGGCAACGCCTGCATTCATCAACGCGGTGAATCACGATCACAAGGTGGAGCTGGTCCTTTTCGCGGGAGATATTCACTCTGGCTCCGGCTTTTGCACGCAGGCCTACGACCAGGCCATCGCGGACTTGTGGGCGGAGTTCCGGGATCCGCTCGTCTACACGCCCGGCGACAATGAGTGGACGGATTGCCAGAAGTCCAAGGAAGGCGGTGGCATCAAGAACGCCGCGGGTGACTATGTGGCGTACGCTGCCGGTCATCCCGTTGCCAATCTCGCATTGGTTCGTTCGATATTTTTCCCGGAGGCGGGCAGGACGCTCGGCGGTCGTGAGAAGCGCGTGACATCGCAAGCGTTGGCGTATGACCCCGCCCATCCGTCGGACGCCGAGTATGTCGAGAACGTGATGTGGGAGCAGGCGAGAGTGCTGTTCGTCACCGCCAACATCCCGGGCGGCTCCAACAACGATGACGATCAATGGAACGCCGGTGCGTTCGGTGCCGTGAAGTCCGCTCCGCAGATCCAGGAAGTCGCGCAGCGAACGGCGGCCGATCTTCGTTGGCTCGATGCAGCTTTTGCGCGGGCGAAGGCACACGATGTCAAAGCAGTGCTGATCATGGAGCAGGCCGACATGTGGGATCTGGATGGTACGGGGCCGTCACTGGCTCACATCGCCAACTACGAACCCTTCATCGCCAAGATCGCCGCGCTCAGCAAGGATTTCGGAAAGCCGGTCTTGCTGATCAACGGCGACTCACACAAGTACCGCTCTGACAACCCGCTTGTAGACAATGCGCCTTGCGTGATCGAGACGGGGAATGGCACTGAAACGTCGGCTTGCGCGGAGGATGACTACGACTCCCATCCGTACTACGGAACCGGCGTGCCGAACTTCCATCGCCTGACCATCCATGGTTCCACAATTCCCCTCGAGTACACCCGGCTGACGATCAGCCCGCGTGAGAACAGTGCCGCGACTCCCACGAAATTCGGTCCCTTCAGCTGGGAGCGGGTGATTCCGTCGAACTGACAGTCGACGGGTTCCGCCCTACGTGTCGAGCGGAGTCGCCGCTACCGGCTCCCGACTCATGAATCAGTGACTCGGCACTTTCGTATGGCGCACTGAGGCGCAACGCCTGCAGAGGACGAGGAACGACGAACGTTCTCGCTCCATAGCCGTTTTCGTATCCTGACTGCCGCAATCCACGCTTGGAGTTGATCGCCATGCGTGCGTAAGCTCGCCGCATGAACAACGATCACACCCGCCGCGAGTTTCTCGCGGGCATGGGCGGCGCGACGCTGCTCGGAATCTCCGCGAACTCGATCGCCGCTACCGCCGCCGACGAGCCCGTGAATCTCGCGACGGTCGCGACGCCGTCGAGTCTCTACGTGTCCGGAGATACGAAGCTCTCGGCACTCAACAGCGGTGCCGATCCCGTGAGGTCGATGGCCGAGCCGCAGGAAGCGTTCGGCACCTGGCCGCGCGTCGACACGCAGTGGGTGCAGTACGAGTGGAGCCAGCCGGTCACGACCGACCATATCGATGTGTACTGGTGGGCGGATGGCCAGGGAGTCGGGCTGCCCGCGAGCTGCCGCCTCGCATACTGGAATGGCAGCGCGTTCATGCCTGTGAAGCTCATCGAAGGCCTCGGTGTCGCAGGCAATGCGTTCAACCGCACGAAGTTCGAGCCCGTGACGACGACGCGCCTGCGCCTCGAAGTGACGGGCAACGGCGAGAAGTCGATCGGCATCCTGAAGTGGAAGGTATGGAGCAAGGGACCGGTGCCGCCGTTCGCGCCGTCGGTCGCCGCGGGCGTCGACCGCACCGTCGTGCTCGGTGGCAACACCTACCTCGCGGGCACCGCCGCGTGGCTCGCGCGGCGACCCGACGACGGTGTTCGCTGGACGAAGGTGAGCGGGCCCGGAGAGGTGACGTTCGCGAATGCCATGGCTGCGGAGACGACGGCGCGGGTTTCGGCGCCCGGCGACTATCTACTGCAGCTGACCGCGCGCGGTCGCGGCAAGGTGGCGAGCTCGCGGTTGCATCTCAAGGCCGAGCCGCCACCGCCGGCCGAGCGGCTCGACGTCGTGTACACGACTCACTACGCCATCACGAGCCCGCTGTGGAGCGCGCGCGCGAAGTCGCTCATCGTCAACTGGATCCCGCATTGCATCGACTACTGCGAGCGGACCGATCTTCCGGATGGCGCCGGCGGCCTCGACAACTTCGTCGAAGCGGCGAAGGCCATCCAGGGCAAGCCGCACGGGCCGCACAAAGGCTATGTCTTCTCGAACGCGTGGGTGCACCAGACCGTCGAGTCGATGTGCATCGCGCTCATGGTCGATCCGCAGGGCGATGAGGAGATCGTCGCGGCGCAGGCGCGCATGCGCGCGACGCTCGAGCGCTGGATTCCCATTGTTTTGGCCGCGCAGGAACCCGATGGGTATCTGCAGACCGCCTATACGCTCGCGGACCGCGCGCGCTGGCCTGCGCGCTGGTCGCCCGAGCATCGCGGGAATCACGAAGGCTACGTCGCGGGCTACTTCATCGAGTCCGCGATCAACCACTACACGCTCACGAACGGGAAGGATCTGCGCCTCTACACGGCGGCGAAGAAGCTCGCGGACTGCTGGGTCGCGAACATCGGGCCCGGGAAGAAGGCCTGGTTCGACGGACACCAGGAAATGGAACAGGCGCTCGTGCGCTTCGGCCGTTTCGTGAACGACATGGAAGGCGCGGGTCACGGCGATCGATACATCGCGCTCGCGCGGTTCCTGCTCGAATCCCGTCGCGGCGGCTCGGAGTACGACCAGAGCCATCTGCCGCCGGAGCGCCAATACGAGGCCGTGGGGCACGCGGTGCGCGCCGTCTATTTCTACTCGGGCATGGCCGACATCGCCGCCGAGACGCACAACCGTGACTATCAGAGCGCCGTGAAATCCCTGTGGGACAACATGGTGAACCGCAAGTACTACGTCACGGGCGGTGTCGGCAGTGGCGAGACGGCCGAAGGCTTCGGCCCAAACTACTCGCTGCGCGACCATGCGTACTGCGAATCGTGCTCGAGCTGCGGACTGATCTTCTTCCAGTACAAGCTCAACCTCGCGTATCACGACGCGCGCTATGCGGATCTGTACGAAGAGACGATGTACAACGCGCTGCTGGGCGCGACGGATCTCGACGGCCGGAACTATTGCTACACCAATCCGCTCGTGAACACCGAGCGCGCGGCCTGGCACACCTGTCCCTGCTGCGTGGGCAACATCCCGCGTACGCTGCTCATGGTGCCGACGTGGGCTTACCTGAAAAAACGCGACGCAGTGTTCGTGAATCTGTTCATCGGCAGCCGCATCAACGTGGGCGACGTAGCCGGTACGCGCGTCGAGATGGTCCAGGAGACCGACTACCCATGGAAAGGCGCCGTCGCGATCACGGTGAATCCTGCCGAGTCGCGCGAGTTCGCCGTGCACGTGCGCGTGCCAGTCCGGAATACCAGCGCGCTGTATTCGACGACGCCCGCGGTCGGCGGCATCGAGAGGCTGCGCGTCAATGGCACGGCGGTTCCCGTGAAGGTGGAGAATGGCTACGCGATCGTCAGGCGCCGCTGGACTGCCGGCGATCGCATCGAGTTCGATCTGCCGTTGGTGCCGCAGAGAATCGTTGCCGACGCGCAGATCGAGGCCGAGCGCGGGAAGGTGGCGTTGCGCTACGGGCCGATCATCTACAACGTTGAGGTTGCGGATCAGCCGCGAATCGACCAGGCATTGTCGGCTACGCCGATCGCGGCCGCATGGCGCGCCGATCTGCTCGGCGGCGTCATGACGCTCACCGGGAAATGGGCGGATGGAACGCCGATGGTCGCCATTCCAAATTTTGCGCGCATGAACCGTACGGGCGAGCCGGCGCGCGAGTTTCCGCGCGATCGATTCGAGGGCAAGACCCTGTCACGAGTGTGGGTTGCGGCACCGCCGACTTCGGGCTGATCTCTGTCAATGAGAAGCGGGAAGAGCGGGTGCACGCGCTTCGTACAACTCCGCTTCGACGATGCCCAGTGTTGCTGCCGCGACGCGCGCAGCGCCCGTGTCGACGTTCGCCTGGTTCTCGACTTCGGTGGCCTCGGCCGGCGCCGAGCCTTGTCCTTGCTCGACGAGCGCGATGCGCACCCGTCGTCCCGTCGCCGGTTTCAGCGGCAGCGTGACGTAACCCAGGCTGCGCGGCGTGGTGCCGCGGAACACCTCCTGTCCATCTACCGAGATCGAGACCGGATAGCTGCGCTCGCGCCAGCCCGGCAGTTTCAGCACGACTTCTCCGAGCTTGCTCGGGCGTTCGAGCTCGTATTCGATCCACGCATTGTCGACGGCGTTTTCGCTGGTCCATGCGGTGGTTTCGTCGTCGTCGAAGCTGGCGTTTGCGGTTTGCGGGTTCGAGCCGGCGGTCACGGCCGAGATCGGCAAGGCGACGCGTGACGTCGCGGGTGCGGCGCCCGTGGGCGTGGGACCGCGATCGAGGTGCGCGACCGTGCTTGCATCGGGCATCTCCGCACTCCAGCCGTCGGCTGCGTCGATCCCGCGGCTTTCGATGCGCAGCGTCGCGGGTCGCAAGCCCGGCGACGTCGCGCGCACGGTGATCGCGCCAGGTGCACGCGTGGCGCGGAGCAGCACGCGGTTCACGCCGCCTTCGACCGGCAACCACTTCGCGAGAATGTAGTTGTCGGGTCCCTGTGCGATTCCACCGCGCCAATCTACCGGTCCCGAGACGTCGAACGCGACCATGTTCAGCGCAGTGGGGCAGCGACGGCCCGCCGCGTCCACCACTTCGACTTCGAGCAGCGCCATGTCCGCGCCATTGGCGCGCAGGCCCTCTCGACCCACCACCGGGTGCAATCGCAGCGCGGACGCGGGCCCCGCGGTACGCAAGCGTGTCTCGACGACGCGCCTGTTGTCTGCGTCATAACCCACCGCCCGGATCTCACCCGCCTCCCAGTCGACGTCCTGGAACGTGAACAGGAAGCGCGCGCTCTGTTCGCCGAAGCCGAGCGACTTGCCGTTGCGCCACAGCTCGACGCGGTCCGCGCTCGAGACGACGTACACGGGCTTGCGCACTCCGCGCGCATAGTTCCAGTGGCCGATGATGTGGATTCCCGGGCTATCTACATCGACCCAGCCGTTCCACATTACTCTGTGCGCGAAAAAGCCGTCTTTCAGAATGCGCATGGCGTCGACTTCGCCGCTGCGGCGGTAGTTCTCGGCGCCGCGATAATGGGTGTTCGTGTCCGAAAAGATGATGTTGAGTCCGCCGGCCGACACGCGCCGACCGGTGCCCGGACGTTCGCGCCAGTAGTCGTACCAGCGACGCACGTCTTCGATGGCGTGCGAGTCCTGGTTGCGGTTGTATTCGGCGGCAGAGGCGCCGCGGTACAGAGGCCCGTCGCCATCCTTGTGGTAGGGCGGAGAGAACTCATCCCAATACTTGCGCAGGCCCTCGTCGCGCGAGTATTCCGTCGCGAACAGCGGTTTCCTCGCACTCTTATCTATATAGAGCATCTCGCCGCCCCATTCGGCGACCGAGCTGTCGAGCATCTCCCGGCTGCCCATCGCGCGGCCGCCGTGCGGATCGAAGGAATCCCTGAGGCGGACCATCTCCGACATGTGTCCCTCGTCGATGCCCTTGTTGCCTGCTTCGTAGAAGACGACGCTCGGATTGTTGCGGTTGTAGATGATGGCATCGCGCATGAGCGCGACGCGCATGGCCCAGCTCGCGCCTTGCGCGTCGCGCTCGGAATCGCCCGCGGGCATGAGCATCATGAGCCCGACGCGATCGAGCGACTCGACGTCCTGCTTCCAGGGCGTGATGTGCATCCAGCGCACCGTGTTGGCGCCGCTCTCGACCATGAGCGCGTTGCTGTAGTCGCTGATCGCGGGCGATACGCTGATGCCGACCGCCGGCCATTCGTTCGACGTGCGCTGTCCGTAACCCTTGATCTGCAGCACGCGATCGTTGAGCTTGAACACGCCGTTCGAGAATTCCGTTTTCCGGAATCCCGTGCGCGTGGTGACGGAATCGACGATCTGGCCATCGGCTCTGAGCGATGTCCTGACGTCGTATAGATAGCCATATCCCCAGCTCCAGAACTCGAGACCATCGACATGCGCGGCGGCGCGCACGATTGTTCTCCCGCGTTCGGGCGCGGTGTACGGTCCGCTCTTGAAGCGCGCGATTTCGTGTCCGCGGTGATCGGTGACGGTGACTTCGAGCTCGAACGTCTTTGCTTCGCGCTGCTCGTTGATCACCTCGGCTTCGGCGTTGATGGTTGCGCTGTGGCCCGGAATGTCGAAGTCGCGCGCGTAGACGTAGATGCCCGTGGTGCCGAGCTGGGAGTAGAGCGGCAATGATTGATAGAGCGGTCCGGTGATGTGCAGGCGCACGTTCTTCGGAATGCCGCCGAAGTTCGCGTTGAAGTTCCGGTCCGACCATTGGAACGGCTGGCCGGTCAGGAGCTCCCGATAGCGCCAGTCGTTGTCGACGCGCACGGCGAGCACATTCTCGGCGGGCGGGGCGAGCACGCGCGTCGAGATGTCGAAGCCGAAGGCCATCACGCCGTTCTCGTGCCGGCCGATGAGCTCGCCATTCAGGTAGAGCTCTGCTGCCTGCCGGACGCCTTCGAATTCGATGAAGACCTTGCGTCCCGCCGCGCCCGGCGGCAGGCGGAAATGCTTGCGATACCACGCGATGCCGGTGCTGTGCTCCTGGATCGGCTTGTGGAAGGCGTCATCCTCGTTCCATGCGCGCGGTAGTGAGATCGCGCGCCACGTGCTGTCGTCGAATGCCGGCAGCTGCGCGCCGGGCGCGTCGCCGACGAAGAGCTTCCAGTCGGGGTTGAAGTTCAGGCGCTGCCGCTCGGAGAGCGGTGCTGCCGCCATGCCATTGTTTGCGGCGAGCAGGCACAGGAGAACGATTGCGTGCTTCATGCGTGACATGGGACTCCGATCATCGGTGGCGACTCTCTGTCTTCTCGTCCGCCGCACTCGCCTGGGAGCGGGGCGCGCATAGGGTAAGCGGTTTCTCTTCTCGAGGCTCGGTGCGCCGATGATCAGTCAATGAGGTCGAAGAAGTTAGACATACGGGCAAGCCCGCTCTTCCGTCGAGCCGTCATTGCTTCGAGGCACTACTTTCGCCAAACGCGGTCGCGTCACGCGCGATCGTTCACGAGGCAGTCGACTGCGGCGCTTCAGCAGTTCGAACGGTCGCGTAACGGGGAGCACGCGACTCTCGACCCGCGATTCCGGCGACGGCATCTGCGCCATGTGAGCGCTCTCAATTCGGAGGCGCCCGAGACTTTGCAGTTGCGATCCCCGGCTCCGTATCGGCCGCGTGGCATTTGAATATCGGTGAGTGGCATGACCGCGCCGGGAACGCGTCGTCCAGTGCATGCGCGCGTGTCGGCACGGCCCACCCAAGTTGCGCCTCATTAATATATATATTATAAATCGCCGACATCGACGCATGCCCCAGCCATGGGAGCAGCAATCAGAGGGGAGAAGAAAATGTTCAAGCGTCCAACACTCGAAGCCTCGAGGCATCGCACGTCATCGGGCCCGGCACTCATCGCCAAGGTCGGCATCGGATTGAGCTTCGCGATCACGGCCTCGGCCCAGGAGGCCGCCACGTCGCCGCCGGGATCCGAGACACTCGAAGAAGTGGTAGTTAGCGGTTATCGGGCGAGCCTCGTGAAGGCCGCCGACCGGAAGCGCAATTCCGACAGCATCCAGGACAGCATCGTCGCCGAAGACCTCGGCAAGATGCCCGATCAGAACGTTGCCGAGTCACTGCAGCGCATCACCGGCGTTTCCATCTCGCGCAGCGGCGGCGAAGGATCGAGGATCACGATCCGCGGATTCGGCCCGCAGTTCAACGTCGTGAAGATGAACGACCGGACGCTCGCGACGACCGGTACCGACCGGTCCTTCGACTTCGCGGGCCTCCCGTCGGAGCTGATCTCCGGCGCCGACGTCATCAAGTCGCCGACCGCGAAATTGAGCTCCGGCAGCATCGGCGGTTTCGTCAACCTCCATTCGGCACGTCCCCTGGACACGCCAGGATTCCATCTGTCCGGCTCGGTCAACACGCGTTACCAGGACGTCAACGAGAAGTTCGATCCGGAGGCTTCCGTTCTCCTCAGCAACACGTTCTCCGACGACACGTTCGGCGCCTTGTTAGCCCTGTCGTACAAGAGCGTCGACAATCGCATCGACGCATATCAGGGCGCCAATTGGGGCGAGTACGGCAACCACCACAACAGCGGCAGCACGGGCTATGGATTTCCGCTGGATAGAACGCTGGTCACCGACGAAAACGGCAACCCGACGACGCTTGCCGGCAGCCGTGGACCCGGGCGTCTGCGTTACACGATGAACGTCGAAAATCGCAAGCGCGTGGGTGCCAACCTCGCTCTTCAATGGGCACCGAGCGAAAACCTGGTGTCGACACTCGACGCGCTCTACAGCAAGCTCGAAACCACGTCATCGGGCTCGGGCCTGCAGGTCGCCAGCCAGGAAGACTGGTACAGCGCCGCTTCGGTCGACAGCAGGACCGGCACGTTGCTCACGGCGACGCAGTCCAACAGCCCGCTGGAATATCTCATCGGTTCCAACGACACCACCGGTGAAACCGAGGCCTTCGGCTACAACCTGGTCTTCACCACGGGCAATCTCACCCTTGCGGGGGATCTGTCGTATTCCAAGGCGACCAGCGTCGGGATCAGCGACAACGCCACGGCACTCCGGATCCTGGGTCAACCGAACAGCTCGATCTCGTTCGACCTGACCCATGGCGACGTACCTTCGCTCACCCTGCAGGGCTTCAATCTGCTCGACCCGAACTCCATCCGTTTGCACTGGCAGGACCTGAACGGCGATGACAGTGAAGACGAGGTCAAGGAGGCGAAGTTCGACGCGAAGTACGCGTTCGAATCCGGCGTCGTGAAGTCGCTGGAGACGGGCATCGGCTACGCGAATCGCAAGCTCCTCAGCAATTCCACGGGGGTTCACTACAACCCTGCGGGCGCATGGCCCGGGGCGGTCATGTATTTCGAAGCGCCTACCGACATCGTGGATACATCCATCTTTCGTCCCACACCGAGCAATTTTCTGGAGGGGATCGGCGGAAATTTCCCGCGCCAGTGGCTGACGCCCGGCAGCGCCAATTCATACCGGAATGCCAGCCAGGCCGTCATCGAGGCGCACCCGAATGAAGTGATCTGGGGCCTGCCGCGCACCGTGGCTCTCACGACTCCGAGCGGCCGATGGGACTACCTATGGCCGAGTCCCGGCAACATCACGAACGAGGAGAAGACGAAGTCGGCGTACCTGCAGGCAAATCTGGGTGGCGACTTCGGCGGCGAGAAATCCTGGACCGCGAATGTCGGCGTCCGGTACGTGAAGACCGACAACGAGACCTTCGGCTTCGCCACGACCATCGGTGAGCTCACGTTGACGCAGACGAACCCGGTGCACAACGCCGCGCAGGAAACGTACGCACCGACCACCGTTTCCTCGAGCGACGATTTCTTCCTGCCGAGCCTCAACCTGAGCGTGAATCTCGATCACGGCAACTACGTGCGCTTTGGCGCCGCGAAGACCATCACGCGGCCGAGGCTGAGCGATTCATCGGCGACCTATGAACAACACGCGGGATTTGCGAGCCCGGTGGTGAACATTTCCGGTGCCAATCCTTACCTCAAGCCTTACCAGGTGAAATCGCTCGACCTCTCGTTCGAACACTACAGCGAGAACGGCAGTGCGTATTCGCTGGCCTACTTCTTCAAGGACATCACGAGCTTCATCGACGTCGACACCGTCGTCGGCGTGTGGGACGGACCGGTTCAGCAGGCCTTGCTGGATGCGTATGCGGCCGAAGGAATCCACGAGATCCGTTCCTCGACCGTGGGTCCCGTGAATCGCAAGGGCGGCACGGTCCAGGGCGTGGAATTCTCCGCACTCCACAACTTCGACAATCTGCCTGGCATCTGGAGCGGGTTGGGAATCCAGGCCAACTACACCTATGCGACGAGCAAGGACAAGGACTTCAAGCCCATCAATCAGCCGCTCGTGGCGGAGCCGGACAGCGCGTTGCCCGGATTCGCCAAGAACTCCTACAACGTCATCGCGTTCTACGACAAGGACGCAGTGGAGATCCGGCTTGGCTATAACTACACGGGCAATTACCTCGTCAACCGTTCGGGTGATGGAGTCCAGCCGCGATACACCGCCGAATTCGGCGAGCTCGACTTCAGCGCTTCCTACGACATCAATGACAACGTCTCGGCATTCTTCGCGGCCAACAACCTGACCGACGAAGCCCGTGTCGATTACCTGAGTCAGCGGGAGCGCGTGGAGTACGTCGAGGCGACCGGCCGGCGTTTCCAGTTGGGAGTCCGCGCCAAGTTCTAGTCGATCGGTCTCGCGTTAGCGTACGCTTCGGACCGCGGGTGGAGACGACTCCACCCGCGGTCTTTTGTATTCGAAGTGAAAACATGACGCGAAAGTTTGGTGAGCTGCCGGGTGACGGCACCGTGGAAGTCGTTACGCTCGGCTCGGACTCCGGTCTGCAGGCGGAGATCCTGACGCTGGGAGGTACCCTTCACTCTCTGACGATGCCGGTGAATGGAAAACGCATTCCGCTCGTCCTGTCTCTGAACGATCTTCCGTCCTATCTTGCCGATACGATGTATGTCGGTCAGCTGGTCGGGCGCTACGCCAACCGCATTTCGGGCGCATCCTTCGAGCTTGGCGGGAAACGCTACCGACTCACGGCCAACGAAAGCTCATACACACTGCACGGCGGTGACGTCGGATTCGGAAAGTACATCTGGAAAATCCTGGATCTCGAGGACCGGAAGCACGTGAAGTTGGGTCATCGCTCACCCGCCGGCATCAATGGCTTCCCGGGAAACCTCGATGTCACCGCGCTGCTGAGCTTGCAGGACAACCTGCTCACGCTGGTCTTCGAGGCCGTCACCGACGCGCCGACGCCGATCAGCTTCACGTGGCATCCGTATTTCAACCTGTCGGGAAATTTCCGCGTGCCGACGACCGACCATCGGCTCGAGCTCGCGGCAGGTCACTATCTACCGGTGAGCAGTTCCTGGTTGCCGACCGGCGAGATCGCGCAGGTCGACGACACGCCTTTCGACTTCCGCAAGGCGAAATCAATCCGCGTCCCTCCGAAGCCGATACATCCGCAGCTGCAGATCGCCGAGGCGTTCAACCATTATTGGGTCCTCGATGGCGACAGGGATGTCGCCGGCACCCTGTATTCCCCGGAAAGCGGCGTGCACATGCGGATACGCACGAGCTCGCCCGGGATGCAGGTGTACGACGGATTCGCGCTGCGCCAGCAGTATCCGGACACGTACGCGGTCTCCATCGAGCCTGCCAATTACCCGGATGCACCGAATCATCCGCAATTCCCGAGCAGCATTCTCCTGCCGGGCACGACGCATCGTTCGCAGATGAGTTTCGAATTCTCCTGCTAGTTAGCCGGAGAACGAGTGCGCGGGAACCCCCTGGCACCCGGGATCGATCTCGAATACCGCGCCTGCCAGCGGCTCGGCGGAGATGCCGCACGCCGCGGACGTGACATACATGCGACGCAGGCCGGGGCCTCCGAAAACGCAGCTCGTGATCTGCGACGTCGGCAGTGCGATCGACCGATCGAGCTTGCCGTCTGGCGTGAAGCGACTGACTCGGCTCCCGCCCCAGTGCGCGATCCACACGCCGCCGTCGACGTCGGTCGTCATGCCGTCCGGCACTCCCCAACCTTCCGGGAATTCGACGAACGGCCGCTTGTTCGCGAGCGTCCCATCCGGCCGAAGATCGAATTGATGGACAACCCGGCGTCGGGAGTCCGTGTGGTAGATGACGTCGAACCGCGGACTGAACGTCGGGCCATTGGCGATCCCGTAACCCGAATCGACGATGGTCCACGATCTGTCCGCATCGAGCCGGTACAGGTGTCCACTGCGAACGCCGTCCATGTCCATCGTTCCGGCGAATATGCGTCCCTGCGAGTCCGCTTTCGCATCGTTGAGACGCAGCCGCGCATCTTCGAGGTGATCGGGGATTTGACCGAATCTGTCGAACGCAAAAGGCTCGAGCGAGAGCTCGGCAAATCCGGTGCGCAGCCCGATGATGAAGCGCGAGTCGTTCTTGCGTGGAATCAGCCACCCGATGTTTTCGGGCATCGGCCAACTGTCGAGACGGCCGTCGGCGACGTTCAGCCGATGCACGGTGGGGCAGAGGATGTCGACCCAGAACAGCGAGTGAGTTTCGTCGATCCACACCGGTCCCTCGCCAAGTTCGCAACGGATCATCGTGCTGACGACTGAATAGTTGGTCGATCCTGCCGGGTGCTCGCGTATGGTCATGTCGTGTTCGAGCCGGTCCGATTGACAATTCGGGGTACGTCACTAATTATATTACTTATAAGCAAAATGGGTGTCGGGTATCCCAGCAATGTCGGCCAGGCGTGTCATCGCACTCTTATCTATATGTGGATGGGGGGCTCTCGTTGAGGTGGCGGCGGTTTCGGCCGCGACGCCGTCCGCGCGCGTCTATCCGATCGACTTGACGGGCGCTGCGCCGACATACGTTGCGGGAAGCATCGATTTGGGCGGCACCAATGCCCGCGGCCAGTCGATCTCGGCGAATTCGCATTTCCTGTCGATCGACGGTCGTCCCGCAGTTCCCGTGACCGGCGAATTCCACTACTACCGATTTCCCCGCGCGTACTGGCGAGAACAACTGCTCAAGATGAAAGCGGGCGGCGTCAACGTCGTCGCCACGTACGTTCACTGGATAGTTCATGAAGAACGCGAAGGCGTCTTCGACTGGTCGGGTTTTCGGGATCTGCGCGCGTTCATTGCCCTCTGTGCCGAGCTGGACTTGCGGGTGATCCTGCGAGTCGGGCCGTTCGGACACGGCGAGATCCGCAGCGGCGGATTTCCGGACTGGATGCTGGGTCGGCCGCTCACGGTGCGCTCCAACGACCCCGAGTACCTGCGCTATGTCCGGCGGTTCTTCGGTGAGATCGGCAAGCAGGTCCACGGACAGATGTTTGCCGACGGCGGACCGATTATCGCGGTTCAGGTCGAGAACGAGTATCAGCACTCCGCGTCCCCCTGGGCGCTCTCGTATCCCGGCCAGACGTACGACTGGACGGTCGCCCCTGCGGACTCGTCGATCACGCGGCAGGGCGTCGGTCAGGCCGCGGGAGAAAATCTGCATGCCGAGACGGGCGTCGCGCACATGTGCAGATTGCTCGAGCTGATCAAGGAAGCAGGAATGACGGCGCCGCTCTACACCGCGACCGGGTGGGGCAATGCGACGATCATCCCCAACGTCACCTTGCCGGTGTCGGCAGGCTACGCGTACCCGAGCTGGGAACCGAAAGGCGTGCCGTCTCCGTTCTATCTATTCACGAACCTGCACCTGACTCCGGACTACAAGCCCGTGTCGTACGATCCTGCGGCGTACCCGGTGTTGTCGGCGGAACTCGGTCCCGGGATCATGACGACCTACACGCGCCGGCCTCTCGTGCCCCCGCAGAGCACCGATGCGCTCGTCAATCGATTCCTCGGGAGCGGCGCGAATGCGATCGGCTACTACATGTACCAGGGTGGCTCGACGCCGCGCGGCGAGCGCGTGTTCTACAGCGACGAAGCCTACGGTTACCCGAAGATTTCATACGACTTCCAGGCGCCGCTCGGCGAGTTCGGCGAGCCACGTCCGAGCTTCCATCGGCTGAAACTCACGCACTATCTTCTGCAGGCCTTCGGCGAGCGGCTAGCTCCGCTGCCGGTTGTCTTGCCCGCGAACGCGGCCGCATTGAAGCCGGACGACGTCGGAGAGTTGCGCTACGCCGCGCGCGGTGCCAATGGACGAGGGTTCCTCTTCCTCAACAACTTTCAGGATCACGCAGCGAATCATGATCTCGACGTGGCGCTGAGCGTGCGCACGCCGGGCGGCGAGCTGCGCATTCCCGCCGCCGGAACCCTGAGGCTACCGGCTGGCGACAGCGCGATCCTGCCGGTGAACTTCGATCTGGGCGGAGTCTCGATGGCGTTCGCGACCGCGCAGCCGCTGACGCACCTCATCATCGGCAGCGAGGAGTACTTCGTGTTCTTCGCGCTCGACGGAGTCGCGCCCCAATTTTCGTTCGACGGCACGACTATCGTGTCGGTGTCGCGCGCGAATGGCTGCCGGGCGTCGCGTGGGACGGATCGCGTCCGCGTCGATTGTGGCGCGAACCGCATCTCGCAATTCGACGTGGCGAATTCCGGCGGAAAGCGCATCAAAGTGCTGTCGCTCGATCGCCGGTCGGCCCTCGACTCGTGGATCGTACCGGCCGAAGGATCGAACCACCTGCTGATTTCATCCGCACTGGCGCTCGAGGACGGAGACGGCGTCTCCCTCACCCGGGTCGGAGCCAATTCGACCGAAGTCGCTATCTACCCGGCGCTGCGAGGAGTACCGTCTGCGCAGGCTCCCGTGAGGATCGAGCCGATGAACAAAGGGGCGAACTTCACGCGCTTCCGCGTGACGCAGCCGAAGTACCGGCCGGCCCATGAATCGCGGTGGGTGGCGCCTAACAAAATGACGCTCGGCGTGCCGAAGCAGCTGCTGCCGACGGGCGTGAGCGATCTCTGGCTGAGGCTCGACTACCGGGCCGACACCGTCATGGCCTTTCAGGATGGTGAACTCGTCGCGGATACGTTTTACTTCGGGCGGCCCTGGGATATCGGGCTCAAGCGATTCCTGAAAGTCGGCGGCACCGAGCTGTTGTTCTACTTCCGGCCGCTCGAGGCAAACGGGGCATACTCGGCCGACCTCACGGCCGCGAACGGCGCCGAAGTTCCCATGGGCGATCACGCGCTCGAGGTTCGAGGGGTTACGCTCGCGCCCGAGTACCAGGCCAGGCTCTCTTTCCACTAGTCACCGGCGTCGACCATCCGGTCATTCGAGGTTCCATGTCTGTTTCAGACCGAAAACTCCACTCAAATCTGCGCCGATCGAGTCGGGTCGCGGAACTCGTGACCGCCGATGCGACCGAGGCGGGGTCTGCTTCGCGCATCTCTTCGATCGAACATTTTCGAGTCGCGCCACGATGGCTGTTCGTGAAGGTGACGACGGACGACGGCCTGACGGGTTGGGGTGAAGCGAGTCTCGAGGGCCACGCGGAAGCCGTGGAGGGCGCGCTCGTTTCGCTGCGCGATCGCCTCGTGGGCGCCGATGCCGATCGCATCGAGGATGCCTGGCAGATCGGATATCGCGGTGGTTTCTACCGTGGAGGCCCGGTCATGGGCTCTGCGGTTTCGGGCATCGACCAGGCGCTCTGGGACATCAAGGGCAAGCGGCTCGGCGTGCCGGTCTGGCAATTGCTCGGCGGTCGAGTCCGCGATCGGGTCGAGGTGTACGCCTGGATCGGCGGCGACGGCCTCGATCCACTGGTCGAAGCTGCCCAGGCACGGATCGCGCAGGGGTTCCGCGCCGTGAAGATGAATGCAACCCCGGAGATGAAGTGGCTGGATTCGACGCGCTCGCTGAGCGGCGTCGTCGAGCGCCTATCTACCGTGCGCGCGCTCGGCCTCGACGTCGCCATCGATTTCCACGGGCGACTTCACAAGGCGATGGCCAAGCAACTTGCGCGCAGCCTCGAGCCGTTGGCGCCGCTCTTCATCGAGGAGCCGCTGCTCTCGGAGAACATCGAGGGGCTGCGACAGCTCGCCCAGCAGACGACGATTCCGATCGCACTCGGTGAGCGGCTCTATTCTCGCTGGGACTTCAAGGAATTCCTCGCCGCGGGCATCGTCGACATCGTGCAGCCGGACCCGTCGCACGCGGGCGGAATCTCGGAGAGCCGCCGCATCGCGGCCGCCGCCGAAGCATACGACGTCGGATTCGCGCCGCACTGTCCATTGGGGCCGCTGGCGTTCGCAACGTGTTTGCAGCTCGCCGTATGCACGCCCAACTTCCTGATCGAAGAGATGCCCATCGGCATTCACTACAACGAGGGCGCCGACCTGCTGACCTACGTACAGAACAAGGAGGCGTTCGCAATCGACGATGGGCACGTGATCGCGCCGAGCGGACATGGTCTCGGCGTCGTGATCGATGAAGACGCGGTGCGCGCAGCCGCGCGCGACGGACACGCGTGGCGCAATCCGTTGTGGCGCAATCCCGATGGAGGATTCACCGAGTGGTGATGGCCGGCCGGCTTTCGCACAAGACCGCGATAGTCACGGGCGCTGCGAGCGGCATCGGGCTCGCGACCGCGCTGCGGTTGCTTTCAGACGGTGCGAACGTCGTCATGGCGGACCTGCCGGCGGCATTGACGCTCGACTTCCGGTCGCGATGGCACGGCGAAGCACGGATGTCCCTCCTCGAGTGTGACGTTACGCGAGATGCCGACATCGACGCCGCATGTGCTCACGCCATCGCGAAGTTCGGGAAGATCGACATCGTGGTCAACAACGCCGGCGCGATGATCTTCAAACCACTGCTCGGGCTGACGCGCGCGGATTGGCTCAGCCAGCTCGATGTGAATCTCGTCGGTCCCGCCATGTTCATCAGGTCGGCCTTCGCCCGCATGGCGAACGGCGGTGCCATCGTGAACGTTGCGAGCGTGCACGCGCGCCAGACGACGGCGAACGTCGCAGCCTATGCCGCCGCGAAGGCCGGACTCGATTCGCTGACGCGCAGCGCGTCGATCGAAGGCAGGGCGCGGGGGATTCGCGTCAATGCGGTGTTGCCGGGAGCGATCGACACGCCGCTGCTGCGATCGAGCCCGAACATCGAATCCGGCGTCGAGACGATCGATCCTGCGGATCTCGGCACACCGGAGCAGGTGTCTGCAGCGATTGCGTTTCTGGTGTCGGACGAGGCCGGTTTCATCAGCGGCGCGTCGTTCACCGTCGACGGCGGCCGTCTCGCCCGGCTGTGACGTGACCGGTGCGAGGAAAATTCAGCGAGCTCGCGCGGCGCCGTCAGCGAGTGGCGCGCTGGATGAGACTCAACGCTCCCTGTATCAGCTTGCGCATCGCTTCCGACGCTTCTGCCGCGTCGCCCGCGAAAATGAGCTTCGCGACCTTTTCATGATCGCGCGCGCTCGCCAGCTTCACGCCTTTGAGCTCGTTGGTGCGCATGATGCTGACATGCAACGCGGTGGCGATCATTTCGCGCAACTGCCGGTAGAAGCGGTTGTTGCTCGCGTAGAGCACCGCGACGTGAAAAGCGATATCGGAAGCGAGCGGGTCGTCTTCGCCGCGCTCCGCCGCATACATCCTGACGATGGCCTGGCGGATCGCGGCCTTGTCGGTTTCCGTCGCCGCAATGGCGGCGAGCGCTGCGGCGCCCGGTTCGACCGACAGCCGGATTTGCGTGAACTCGATCAGCAGCGGCAGCGAGAACTTCCGCTCGAGAGTCCAGTGCAGCACGTCGGGATCGAGCAGGTTCCAGTTGTCTTCCGGCGTGATGCGAATGCCCTGTCGGGCTCGCGACGTGATCAGGCCTTTCGCCGTCAACACCTTCACGGCTTCACGCACGACGGTGCGCGCCGCGCCATACATCTTGCAGAGCTCGTTCTCCGTCGGAAATGGCGTGCGACCGAACCGACCCGTGACGATGCCGACGCCGAGGTCCTGCACGATGGCTTGCGTGACGCCGCCACCCAAAACGGAACGCCGCATCGCCGGCATGCCGCGCGTGGTTTGTTCGGAATGGGCCGGAGAACTTCGACTCGATACGGCCATCGGCCTCACCACTGAGCGATTTGTAATACATGTACATCTATAGCGATACCCGCATGTTTGCAAGCATTCGGGCGCCCGCGTCCGGCGTTGGTGCGCAAGCCGCACAGCGGCCACGGCGATGAACGACATTCACCGCGAGTCGAGCGTGAGCGGAGCCCGGTCGGACGTGCGTCTCGTGTTGGTCGTGGCGATGTCTCTTGCCGCGGCGATGGGCGGCCTGCTGTTCGGGTGGGATTGGGTCGTGATCGGCGGCGCCAAGCCTTTCTTCGAACGCTACTTCGCGATCTCCGACGACCCCGTGCTCTCGGGATGGGCCAACAGTTGCGCGCTGCTGGGTTGTTTCGCCGGAGCAATGAGCGGCGGTTCGCTGAGCGAGGTCTTCGGACGCAAGCGGCCGTTGCTCGTCGCCGCGATCTTGTTTGGTGTCACTTCTATCGGAAACGCACTGGCCGATTCGTTCACGGTCTTCGTCGCCTGGCGGATTCTCGGTGGCGTCGCCATCGGCCTCGCGTCGAGTCTTTCTCCGTTGTACATCGCCGAAATCGCGCCCGCGCGCACTCGCGGCAGGCTAGTCGCGCTGAACCAGCTCGCGATCGTCGTCGGTGTCCTGTCCGCGCAGCTCGTCAACTGGTCGCTGGTCCGGAATCTGCCGGTCAACGCAACCGATGCGTTCATCGCGGATTCCTGGTACGGACACTTCGCGTGGCGCTGGATGTTTGCGATCACCGCCATTCCTTCCTTGTTGTTCATGGTCGGCATGGCGTTCGCACCGGAGAGTCCGCGCTGGCTCGTGAAGCGGCGTCCAGAAGAAGCGCGAGCGTTGTTGGCGCGAATCGGTGGCGCGGCGTACGCCGATACTGCGCTCGCGGAGATCCAAAAGACCCTGTCCGCGACGAGCAAATCCGTCAGCTGGCGGTTGTTGCTGGCGCCGGAGCTGCGACGCGCGCTCCTCGTGGGTGTCGTGCTCGCGGTGTTCCAGCAGTGGTGCGGCATCAACGTGATCTTCAACTACGCGGAGGAAATCTTCCGCGCATCGGGGTTCGACATTTCGGACGTCGTGTCGAACATCGCGTGGACGGGTTCGGTCAATCTCGCCTTCACCCTGGTAGCACTCGGGCTCGTCGACCGCGTCGGGCGGCGGCCGCTCATGTTGTTCGGCGCCGCGAGCCTCGCCGTGATCTACACCGTGCTTGCGATCTGCTTCAGCGCGGCGATCAGCGGGCTGCCGATGTTGTGCCTCGTGCTCGCAGCCATCGCCTGCTATGCGATATCGCTGGCGCCCGTGACGTGGGTCGTCATTGCGGAGATCTTTCCGAATCGGATCCGGGGCGCCGCAATTGCCGTGGCCGTGGGCGCTCTGTGGGCGGCGTCATTCGCACTGACCTATACGTTTCCGATGCTGAACAGCCGGCTCGGATCGGCCGGCGTGTTCTATCTATATGCATCCGTCTGCGTCGCAGGCTTTCTGTTCGTGTATCGATACCTGCGAGAAACCAAGGGGCGCTCACTCGAGGAGCTCGAGAGCTGACCGGGCATGACGGATGTTGCTACGAACATGCCAGGTGCCGGGTCCGAGATTCTCAGCGGATCGCATTCGATCGACGCCCGGGATCGCAGACGATCGACCAGTGCTTCGAGGCCGCGTGACCCCGAGAGCAATGTCGCGAACAAGTTGGGCGCGGCGATCATCGCGGGTCACTACAAGACGGGCGACTATCTGGCGAAAGAGTTGGAATCGAAGTTGGATTTCAACGTCTCCCGCGGAGTCTACCGCGAGGCGATCCGGACTCTGGCAGCGAAGGGACTCGTGCGTTCGAAGACCAGGAGCGGAACCGTCGTCACGGAGCCTAGCGACTGGACCTTGCTCGATCCGCAGGTGCTGCGCTGGATTCGATCATGTGGAAGCGAGTCAAGTCTCGCAGTCGGGCTGCGCCAGCTATGCGAGTCCATTGAGCCAGTCGCCGCCTCGGTAGCGGCAAGTTGTCGAGATCGCTCAGATACGATTTCGCTGTGTGAAGCTGCGGCATGTCTCGCGCGGCAGGCGGTAGTTACAGAGGCAAGCAGGCGGGCAGAGATCCGCTGGCATTGCGTGCTGCTCGAGGCAACACGCAATCCATTTTTCATCTCACTCGCCAGTGCGATGAGCACCGCTGTCGCGCTGTGCTTTCCCGTCCCGGGTGAGCAACAGAATACCGATTGCTACGGCCACATCGTCGACGCCATTTGTCGCCGGGATTCTAGTGCAGCCCAATCGGCCACCCAGGCACTCTGGGAGCGAATGACCGTGCGGACTTCGTCTGGCTGAAGAAGGGAAGTGGCGGCCAGAGTCGTCGTCGAGCGTCATTGCCAAGTCTGTCTACAACCCGCCGCGCGTCCAGATTGGAATCATCTTGTCGACCACCTCGAGCGAGCCATCGGCATTCAACGTCGTGTTAAGAATCGCCCGGATGATCGGCCCGCCATTCGATCCATTGGTGAGCACCACCAGACCGCCTCCGGACTCCGGAAGCAGGACCACCTGCATGCGCATCCCGGTCTGGCTGCCACCGTGATCGAGAATCATGCGCCCGCGCTTGTCGCGCGCAATGATCCATCCCAGGCCCTGCGAGAATCCGAAAGGCGGGCCTTCGTGACCCGTGATCATTTCGCGGAAGGTGCGTGAGCTCAGGGCCGCCCCGTTCATCACCCAGGCCGCGAACCGCGCGTAATCGTCGATGGTCGTCGTCAAGCCGGCGGCCGCGTTGGGCTCGGTGGGCCGCGAGTAGTTGAGCATTTCGCCGATCCGATAAAACTCACCGGCGTAGCGCGGTTCTATCGTGTCATTCCAGATGTACGAGGTGTCCGTCATCCCGGCAGGTTTGAAGACGTACTCGCGCGCAAACTCCTCGAGATTCCTCCCCATCTTCTTCTCGAGCGCACGTCGCAGGTACTCGAAGCCTTCCCCGGAGTAGCTCCATTCCACATCGGGATCGGTCAGAAAGCCGAGACGGCCGTGGCGCCAGTTGGGAAACCCCGTGCGATGCTGGAGCGCGAGCCGCGTGGTCAACTTCTCACGCCGTGCATCACCCGCGATGTCCGGGTCCGTCCAGAACTCGGAGAGTGGCGCATCCAGATTCCACAGCTTCTGATCCACCAGCCGCAGCACGGTCATCGTGGTGATCGGTTTGGTGAGAGAGGCCACGCGGAACAAGGTGTCGCGCGTGGCGGCGTTGCCGTGCGCGTCATGTCCGAATACTTTCAACATCGCCGGTTTGCCGTGATCGAGGACCGCCACGGCGACTGCCGGAACGCGATAGAAGTCCATCATTTCCGGCAGGAATTCCTGCATGCGGAGATCGAGTGAAACGGCCTCGACGTCGGGAGCGACCGCAGGTCCGGTGACCGAAACCCGGCGCGGGCGATTCAGGCGCTCGAGCGTCCGCTCGTCCCAGGCCCGCACCTCGTAGCGTCCTCGTGGCAGTTCGGCCCGGTAGGTGCCATCGGTGCCGACCGGCACGCGGATCAGGAATCCAGGATTGCCGAGCTGACGGATGTGAACATGACTGGGTACGAGATCCGCACGACCGCGCCACCTGGCCTTTCCGCGCAGCTCGGCGAGCGGTGCATCTCCCGCCTGCAACATCAGGTCGCCCACTCGATCGGTGTCTTCGTGCTTGTGAGATCCGGGACTCCATGTGACCGTGGTGGCTGTCCCATCGCGGTGTCGATCGATGTATTGCACGTCGAACCCGATCACCGACATTGCGCCGCTGGAAGTACTCGCGACCCGAAGCGGCTTCAGGTCGATCTGCCACTCATAGCTGACCGTGTTGCCGACGATGTGACGCGCGGCCCGAGCCGCGGTTCGCTCGACAGCTCGAAACGCGCTGGCACTCTCGCGATAGAAGAAGTACGCAGATTGATAGGGAGAAGGGTGATGATCGGCCTCGACGAACAGATCGAAACTGTCGACGTCGATACCGGGGCCCGGCGACTGCGTCACGAGGTCGTCGTCGCGGATTTCGGCGGCAACATACAAGGTGTCGACGTCGGGAGCGTACGCGACCCAGAAGTTGCCACGAGTCTCTCCTGAATCATCGACTCGCAACGCGTTGGACTTTCCTGCACGGTCCCAGTCGGACAGGTCGCCATCGATCGTGAAGCCGGCGGCCGGGACCGGTGCAGCGACCGTGATGGCCTGGTTGTGAGCCGATGCAATACCGGCAAGCAGCAGCAAGCCGCCGAAAGTAGGTCGCCACATCATTCTTGCCTCCAGCCGCGACAGCAGGGACGTCGGCCGTCCCCATGGCCCGGTAGTTGGAGACCAACCACGGCCGGTTGTTTTTTCGCGGTGGATTTGATGCGCGTGCGGCGTACGGGGTTTGAATGCCCTGCCGGCCGCTTGCAACGCGCAGCTCGCGCTCGTGGCCGGGCTAACTTCGCGACTGACGCTCGAGATGATCGAGGAGATCGTCGCGCACGCAGCAGATATGCGAGCGCAGCAACTTCAACGCCCCCGCGTGGTCGCCCGCCTCGCATAGATCGATGAGCTCGATGTGCTCCTCGTGCGCCCGCCGTTGATTGACATCGGCGATCGACATCTGGATGCGCACATGGCGATCCAGGTTGTCGTGGATCTTGCGGACGAACTCGAGGGTCGTCGGCCGGTTCGCCGCTGCGTAGAGCTCCTCGTGCAGCTTCCAGTTGAGCTCGCCCCAGCGGGCGGGCGGGGCGGTGTCCATGCGTTCGACGATCTTGCGCGCGCGTGAAATCGTCTCGGGCGTGATGTTGGCGATCGCGCGCTTCAGCAAATCGATCTCCATCGTCGCCCGGATGTCGAAGTACTCCTCGATTTCGGCCGCGGAGAGCCGGGTGACCACCGCGCCCTTGTAGGGAACGTTCGTGATGAGGCCTTCGGACTCCAGCAGCTGGAAGGCCGCGCGGACCGGGATGTGACTCACGCCGAGCCGGCGCGCCACTTCGTCCTGCCGCAGCTGGTGACCCTGCGTGTAGGCATTCGAAACGATGAGCTCGCGCAGCATGTCGGCGACCTGCGCAGACAGGGATCGACGCTCCACACCAGTCGGTCGTGCCATCCGCGATCTCTCGTCACGACGGCGGCGAGTGTCCGCGCGCCTACGTACGGTCCGGTTGCGATTCTATATTAGATACAATATATAATATAGGTAGTAGATAAAAACGATAGGGGGAGGACTATGAACAACCAAGGCTTATTTCGGCCGGCGCTCGTATTGTCGTTATTCACGGTTTCCGGCCTGGCATCCGCACCGGCGTACTCGCAGGAGGCGGCGGCCGCAGCCGAGTCCGTGGACACCGTCGTGGTCACCGGCTCGCGTATCAAACGTACGGACCTCTCGGCGGTGAGCCCGGTGGCCGTCGTCGGCACGGAGGACGTGCGCGATTCGGGCAACGTCACCGTCGAAAACACGCTCAATGAATTGCCGCAGCTCGCGGCCGGCGTGAACTCGCAGACCAATGCGAACGCGGGCGGGGGCTCCGGCGTGTTGTCTGCCAACCTGCGCGCGCTCGGCGCGACGCGCACGCTCGTGCTCGTGAACGGTCGCCGCTACATCTCGGCCAACCAGGACGGCATCGTCGATCTCGCGTCCGTGCCCGACATGCTGGTCGATCGCATCGAAGTCATGACGGGCGGCGCCTCGGCCGTTTATGGATCCGACGCGATCGCGGGCGCGGTCAACTTCATCCTGCGCAAGGATCTCGAGGGCATCGAAGCATCGTATTTCCGCGGTCAGACGGGGGAATCCGACGGCGAGACGAACAAGCTGGACGTCGCCTTCGGCAGCAGCTTCGCCGACGGGCGCGGCAGCGTGCTGGCCTACGGGTCGTACACCCAGCGCGACCCTGTCATGTTCGACGCGCGCAAATTCTCGGCGGTATCGCTGAACGAAGGAGCGGACGGGCTCGTCCCCGGCGGCTCCGGCAACATCCCCGGCACTCGTATCGGCCTCTCGCAGTCGCAGCTCGCGAGCCTCCAGGGCGTCACCCTGCCGGCGAACGGCTCGCCCGATTGCACGACGCTTTCGGGTATCCGGTTCGGTGAGGGGGGTACGGTGCTGCCGTACTGCGTACCGCAGGATCGCTACAACTTCGCGCCCGACAACTATCTCCAGCGGCCGCTGTCACGCGTGCAGCTCACCGCGCTGAGCTCGCTCGGCATCACCGACAGCCTCGAGGCGTACACAGAGCTCTTCTACATCGACACGCGGAATTCCTTCCAGCAGGCGCCACAGTCGGGCGGTCTCAATACACCGGGGACCGATCCCGCCGCGTACATCGTTCCGGACTACGCGACCAATCCGATCCTGTCGACGCCGGTCCGCCAGTTCTTCATCAACAACACCGCGATCTTCGATCCCACGAACAGCGGCGACGCGACCGTCACGGGGACCGGGCGCCGTGGAACCGAAACCGGTCCGCGTCACTACGAGTACGAACGGACCTCGCTCAACATGACGGGCGGTCTGCGCGGCAGCTTCGGCGCGGGCGACAACTGGGACTGGGACACCTTCGTCCAGTACCAGCGTTCGCGCACGGACGAGCTGACGAATGGCGTCTATTCGCAGACCCGCCTCGGCCTCGGTGCCGACGTGGTCATCAACCCGATGACGGGTGAGGCCGAGTGCCGCGTCCAGGTGCTCGGGTGCGTGCCGGTCAATCCGTTCGGCATCGGCGCCATCACGCCGGAAGCCGGCGCCTTCGTCTCGACGCCGCGCACGTCGCGGGAAATCTTCGAGCGGCGAGTCGCGGGCGCGTCACTCACGGGCGAGCTCTTCTCGCTGCCCGCGGGACATGTCGGCGTCGCAGCGGGTGTCGAATACCGCAAGGACGAGTACAGCTTCGTCCCGGGCGCGACCGATCTCGCGGGTGAATACGGTCCCGACTCGCGCGGCTCGATCGAAGGCGCCTACGATCTGACCGAGGTGTTCGCCGAGCTGCGCGTACCGCTGCTCGCCGACAAACCATTCGTGAAGATGCTGTCGTTCGAGGCCGCGGGACGCAGCTCCGAGTACGAAAGCTTCGGTCGCACGACGACCTGGAAAGCGGGTCTCGAATGGTCGCCGACCGATTGGCTGCTGCTCCGCTCCGCGTACAACCGCGCATTCCGCGCGCCGACGGTCGGCGAGTTGTTTGCGCCGGTTTCGAACGGCTTCACGGGCGCGACCGATCCTTGCGACAGCACCAACAATCCGCCACCGACGCCGGAGCAGAAGGCCTTGTGCGTCGAACAAGGAATCCCGCAGGCGGACATCAACACGTACACGAGCATCAACCAGGGCTTCGGTGTCTCGAGCGGCGGCAATCCGGAGCTCACGCCGGAGAAATCGAAGACCTTCACGGCGGGTATGGTCATCCAGATGCCGCAGGTTCGTGGTCTCAACATCGCGGTCGACTACTTCGATATCGAAGTGGACAACGCGATCAACACGATCGGCGCGCAGGAAACTCTCGACGCGTGCTTCACGTTGCTCGACAACAGCACGCCGAGTTGCCAGGCCATTCATCGCGTCGCCGGCTCCGGCCAGATCGACTTCGTGACCACCCAGCTCTCCAACATCGGCGTGCTCAAGGTCGCGGGCGTCGATCTGCAGACGGACTACGCGTTTGATGTCGGCGCGGGAAAACTGGCCCTGTCTCTCTCGGCGAGCAAGCTGTTCGAGCGCACGACACAGGTGCAGGGCTTCCCGTCGATCGATTGCGCGGGATTCATCGGCAGCAGCTGCTCGGGACAGGACACCTTCGCGGTGCCGGATCTCAAGATCAATCTCGGCGCGAGATGGTCGAGCGGTCCCGTCTCCGCGCGCGTGCAGGCCCGGTACACCGGCGGGATGTCTATCTACCCGGGCACGGCGACCATCGTGAAAGGCCCCTCCGCGGTCACGTACGTCGATCTCGGCGGCGGCTGGAAGTTCTCCGACGACGTCGAGATCTTCGCGGGCGTCGACAACGTCTTCGACAAGCAGCCGCCGCTGCTCGGCGCCGCGCTGGGCGGCGATTCCAATACCGATACGTCGCTGTACGACGTGCTCGGTCGCCGTTACTTCGCCACCATTCGCGTGCACTTCTGAGGTTCCCCCTCTGCACGCAATTCGGGCCGGGGCGGTGGCTTTCGCCGCCCCGTTGCCTGAGCGTCTTTTGAGCGGCCGTATTTTCACCGCAGGAATGCACTGGCCGCGTACGCATTCGACCTCGACGGCGCGGTCGGATCGATCGAAACGAGGCGGCTCGACGATCGGGTAGCGCACACCTTCCGAAGCACTGCGGTCCGACCGCCCACCCCGTGATGACATTATTGGTATTACCGTGGTCCATCCGGGCTCCGGTGACCACGCGTCGCGGGGATTTCCAGAAGGCCCCACGCGCCCGGCCGAGTTTTCCACGCGACGAGGCGCGCGCGGCTCGGTGCAAGCGACTGTAAATAAACAGCAAATTTCAGCAGGTCCCGCTTTTTTCTGCGACCCTGACGACTCAGAAGCGGCCTCCAGCCGTCTCGTTAATAAAATCAAACTTCATCAGTGCATTGACTCGGACATAAGGCGATCCCTAGAATCCGTGTTACCAGTTAGGACATTGGTATCTGACTGGTACGGACACAGCGACGACCGGAACACGTCAGCTGCGCCGCGTACGGGGGAAAGAATGAGAACGAGTGGAGTTCGGCTACGCCTGCGGGGAGATCGTCGTGGATGGGTTCAGCCGGGTCGGTGCGGTTGCCGCGCCTGGCGGCGTTGACTGGACCGACGACGCAGAACCATTCAATTGGTGACGCCGCAAAGGCGCGCCCAACTTAGGGGAGAGAACAAATGTCTGTCAGAAGAATATTTTTATGGAGCGGCCTCGTTGTTGGCGCGCTCGCGGGTTCCAGCGGCGCCGCGGTCGCGCAGAACGCGTCGACGGCTCAGTCGAGCGGTCCCGAAGAGATGAAGGAAGTCGTCGTCACCGGTATCCGCCGGTCGATCGCCGATTCGCTGGCGACGAAACGCGCCGCGGGTTCGGTCGTGGATGTCATCTCCGCGGAAGACGTCGGCAAATTCCCTGACAGCAACGTCGCCGATTCATTGGCACGCTTGCCGGGCGTGACGGTCGACCGCCAGTTCGGCGAAGGCGAGCAACTATCTATCGCCGGTGTCGAGCCGGCGCTCAACCGCCTCGTCATCGATGGTCATTCGGTCGCGTCGGCGGACTGGGGCGGAAACCCTTCGGACCGATCAAGCCGCACGTTCAACTATTCGCTGCTGTCGCCGACGATCATCAGCCAGGCGATCGTCTACAAGACACCGGAAGCGCGCATCCAGGAAGGAGCGATCGGCGGAAGTGTCGACGTCATCACCCGCAAGCCTCTCGACAGCGGGCTCGAGTCCGGCGCGATCTTCGCCACCGGCGGCTATGAATTCAACGACCGGGCAGAGCGCGGCAGTGCGCGTGGCTCGGCGCTCTTCAACTGGAAGAATTCCGGCGAAACCTTCGGCGTCCTCATCGCGGGCAACTACGACAAGGAGCAGCTGAGCCGCGCGGGTGCGGCGACCTATTGGTATCGCGACGGCTCGGCACTTCTCGAGAGCTATCCGCGCGACGCCAACGGCAACATCGTGTACGGCGCCAATGGGCGAGTCGCGAGCGGCGCCACGTTGAACGGTGTCCTGCCTACGGCCGCCGACATCGCGGAATTCAGCGCGGCGCGCCACGTCTCGTTCCTCGCACGCGAGTTCTTCAAACAGGAACGCGAGCGAATCGGCTTCTCCGCCGCCATGCAGCTCAAGCCGAGCGATGACTTGCTGCTCACCGCGACGGGGCTCGTGATTCGCGGCAATTACGACAACCTGTCGAACTCGGAATACACCTACGGATATGAGGGTTCCCGCCTGCTCGCCGCCGAGTTCAGCAATGGTGTCGTGACCTCGGCGACATTCCAGGGTCTGCCGGCAGGTTCGACGGGCGCGACCGGCCAGCTCGATACGAATTTCCGCAGGACGCGCGTCAAGAACGACACGTTCTCGTTGTTGGCGGAGTGGACGCCCGGCGAATGGAGCATTTCCGGCAATGTCGGGACGACCAAGGCATCCGGCGGCAAGGATCCCGAGTACCTGCTCGACTTCCGCACGCAACAGGGTTTCACCTCCGGCGCCAACGGTCGATTGACAATGGTCAACTGGGATTCGCCCGCGAGTGACGCAACGAAGTGGCTGAGCAACTTCACCGCGCTCGGCGGCGAGTTGCAGAGCGAACCGGCGGTCCTGGCCGCCAACAACGGACAGCCGTTCTTCGGCCGGCAGATCGGCGGCATCGCGCGCAAATATGACTTCACGCTCGACAAGGAGAATTTCGGCGAGGTCAATTTCAAGCGCGCGATCGGCGTGGGTCCGTTCAACGAGCTGTTGTTCGGTGCCCGCTATGCCGATCACGACAACAACCAGACGACCTACGGCGGCGCGGTTTTCACGAATCAGAACTACACGCTCGCAGATCTCGGTCCCTACGTGCTCGACAGTCACCTCTATGACGGCCTCGGCACGAGCGGAAACGGTACGCCGTACGCGACTCTCGATCGCGACCACATCATCGCGGCACTGGAGACCTACGGAACGATCAACGTCTCGCGCGGCCTGTCGAAGGGAAACTACTTCCAGGTGAACGAGAAGATCTCCGGCGCCTACACGCAGGCCAATTTCAAGGCGGGACGGTTCCGCGGCAACATCGGCGGCCGCTACGTGCGCACGCGCGATGCGTCGACCTTCTATGTGAACGAAGCCCCCGAACCGATCACCGAGACACGCGACGACAATCGATTCCTGCCCGCCGCGAACCTGGTATTCGATGCCGGTGAGGACGTGGCGCTGCGTATGTCGTACGCGAAGGTGATCGCACGGCCCCGCTACTCGGATCTGTCCGCTTCGACGACGCTGAACGACGCGACGCGCAGCGGCAGCGGCGGCAACCCGGATCTCAAGACCTATGCGGCCACCAACATCGGGTTGTCGGCGGAGTGGTACTTCACGCCCTCGAGCTTCCTCGCGGGCGAGCTGTTCTACCGCGACATCTCCAACTACATCAGCAACAAGACGGCCGACGTCGAGCTCACGAACCCGGTCACCGGCGTTCGCCAGGTCTACAACATCTCGACTGCCACGAATGGCGGTGGTGCGTCGGTCACCGGATTCTCCGTCTCGGCCAACACCGATCTGTGGGGCGGCTTCGGCGTCCAGACGAGCTTCACGTTCGCGGATGCCCAGACGGACGATCCGAACTCGCCCGGGTTGCCCTATCTCTCGCGCTATACGTTCACGCTCGTGCCGTATTTCGAACGGGGTCCCATTCAGGCGCGCATCAGCTACAACCGGCGTTCGGAGTACTTCTACCGTTTCGGTCGTCTGCAGTCGCAGGACTACACCGCGCCCTATCGACAGCTGGATGCCCAGCTCTCGTACACGGTCAGCAAGGGACTCGAGATCACCGCGACGGCGTCCAATCTGATCGACGAGACTTACTACCAGTACAGCAGCGATCCGCGTTACCCGACGTCCGTCTACAAGAACGGCCGCGTGTTCTCGCTGAGCGCAACGTTCCGCAACTGACGGCCTCACGGGCAGGCTCGTGAATGCATCGCCCGCGCGGCTCCCCGCGCGGGCGATCTTGTTTTCCAATCAGGAGTCTTGATCGGCCGTGGCGCGTTGAATCCGCCGGCCGTGAATCCAGGTCTCCGCAACCGTGAGGTCGTCGTCCGTGACCACGAGATCCGCCCAGTAGCCCGCGGCGATCCTGCCGATCTCGTGTCCGAGGCCGAGGAATTCCGCCGGGTACTCGCTGGCCATGCGCGCGGCTTCGGCGAGATCGATATCCAGCATCTGCGTGCTGTTACGCACGGCGCGCGCCATCGTGAGCGCCGAGCCCGCGAGCTTGCCCGAGGCATCCACGCACGCGTCGCCTTCGACGTGGATGGGCTTGCCCTGCAGCATGAAGGAGTCCTGCGAAGTTCCTACGATCGGCATGGCATCCGTCACCAGCATGAAGCGGTCGTGCCGTTTGCAACGAAGCGCGAGCTGCATCATCACGGGATCGACGTGCCGGCCGTCGACGATGAGCCCGCACCAGCTGTCCTGGTCGTATAGCGCGGCGCCCACGACGCCCGGGTCGCGCGCCTTCATCTGCGACATCGCGTTGAACAGATGGGTGAAGCCGGTGAGTCCGTGCCGCAACGCCGTCGCGATCGTTGGATAGTTGGCATCGGTGTGGCCGGCGGCCACCAGTACACCCGCGGCGGCGAGCCTTGCGATCGTCGCGGGATCCGTCATTTCCGGCGCGAGCGTCACGAGCGTCTTCCCGCGCTTCATCGACGTGAGCAATGCGAGCGCGCCGTCGTCGAGGACGAGGAACTTGGCTGCGTCGTGCACGCCTTTCCGGGCTTCGTTGAGGAACGGCCCTTCGATGTGAATGCCCTTGACCCCGGGAACACCCGCTTCGATCGCGGCTTCCACCGCGGCAATGGCGCGCGTCACGACGCGGAGATCGTCGCTGATCAACGTCGGCAGGAAACCGGTCGTGCCGAAGCGGCCGTGAGCGCGGCCGATCCTCTCGATCGCTGCGACGCTGGTGTCGTCGTTGTAGAGCACGCCGCCGCCGCCATTCACCTGGACGTCCACGAATCCGGGCAGCAGCAGGCGCCCCGCGAGATCGTGACGTCGTGCCTGAGCGCATCGTGGATCGTCGTCGGGAACGACGGCGACGATACGGCCGTTCGCGACCAAGACGGCGTGGCGCGTCAGGAACTGTCCGCCGACGAGCACGCGGCCATTGATGAACGCGAGATCCATCAAAGCGTCTCGGTGACCTTGTTGAGGCGCGGCGGACGATCCGGATCGAAACCGCGCGCGATCGAGATGGCGTTGGCGGTGCGGTAGAAGCTCTGCGCGAACAGCAGCGGCGCGATCTCGGGCGGCGACGCGAGCGTCGGTAGCGAAGTGGCTCCGGCCGGCGCGTCGCCGGCAAACAGGACGGGCACGCCGCTCTGTGCGATGTCGCGCGCGAGCGCCTGCTGGCCGGGCAGTGTCGCGTCGTTCTGCGCGAAAATCAGCGCGGGCACCTTGCTGCCGAGCAGCGCCATCGGTCCATGACGAACCTCGGCCGTGCTGAACGCTTCGGCGTGGATGCCGCAGGTTTCCTTGAGCTTCAGCGCCGATTCCTGGGCAACGCCCAGGCCCAACCCGCGGCCGAGCACGAAGAGTCGATCGACGGACTCGAGCCGGGTGATCGCGGCACTCCAGTCGAGGTTCCAGGCGTGCGCGAGTCGCTCGGGCGTGCGTGCGAGCTCGTCGCACAGCGCGCGATCGTCCGTCCAGTTCGCGACCAGTTGCACGCACGCGGCGAGTGACGCGATGAAAGACTTGGTTGCCGCGACGCTGGTCTCCGCGCCGGCGCACAACGGCACGACATGGTCCGCCGCCTGTGCTAGCGGCGAGCTCTCCACGTTCACGAGCGCCACGATGGTTGCGCCTGCCGTCCGCGCGGCGGCTGCAGCCGCCAGCAGATCCGGGCTCTGACCGGATTGCGAAATCGCGATGAACACACAATCACGAAGATCCTGCTGCATTCCGTAGACGGAGCTGATCGACGGCGACAGTGAGGCAGTGAGCAATCCCAGGCGTGTTTCGACAAGGTAACGAGCAAAGGTGGCCGCGTGATCCGAGCTGCCACGTGCGCACGTGACGAGCGCGCGTGGCGGTCGGTCGCGGAGCAACTTTCCGAGGTCGCGCAAAGCGGCCTGGTTTCTTGCGAGCTGCCGTTCAACCGACGCGGCGCTCTCGGCCGCTTCGCGAAACATCTGCGTGGCTTCGGGTCGTTGGGTGCCCGTTCCGGACAGTGAGCCGGACGCTGCGCTCGACGCCTCGGGTGCCGTCATGTTCCGGCGTTCAGCTCGGCGACGAAGTCATAGGTATCCCCGCGGTAGTAAGACTGCGAGAACTCGATCGCACGGCCGTCGGCAAGCGAGCCGACGCGTTCGACCATCAGGCCGGGTTGTCCTTCGCTCGATTTGAGCAGCTTGGCCTGTTCGATCGTGAGCAGCACGGCGCGCAGCTTCTGCAGGGCGCGTACCGGGCGATTTCCGGTCTGTTCGAGCGCCTCATACAGCGAGGCGTTCACCGAGTTCAGGCTGCGCAGCGCGGACGCGTCGATCGTCGAATATTCCAATGACATCGGCGAATCGTCGGCGAACCGGATGCGATGGAAGCGAAACACCGGGGTGCCGGGGCTCAGGCGCAATGTGAATGCTTCTTCGGGCGTCACGGTGCCCTCGGACCGCCGCAGCCACACGCTGTGCGGCGTGCGTCCGCGCGCGCGCATGTCTTCGGAGAACGAGGTCAGCTTCGAAAAGCTCTTCTCGATGCGCGCGGAAACGAAATTGCCGGAACCCTGGCGCCGCACCAGCAGGCCTTCGTTCACGAGGCCTTCGATGGCCTTGCGCACGGTGATGCGCGATACGTCGAGATCGCTTGCGAGCTCGCGCTCGGCGGGCAGGGCGTCGTCGGGGGCCAGGATCCGCTTGTCGATGGCTTCGCGCAGCGCCCGCTCCAGCTGCTGGTAGAGCGGCTGGCTGCTCTTGGGATTCAACGCCCGCAGGCTCTTTGCTAGGGATGTCACCGCATTGACTCCAATGGATTCCGGTTCTTTCGACGAGGCGCGAGAATACCAGCAAAGAGCCGGTATTCCGCGCGCGATCGCGCCGAGTTGTTAGGCGGCCCGCACTCGCGACGACGCGCACGCACTGAGCTCGCAGGACGCATCATCGTTCCGCCAGTCATCGGGTGAGTGGTTCCGTATCTGCATCGATCGGGTCGGGCGCTCGCTGCAGCCGCGCCTGGGCCGATCGGTCGATCGCCTGTCGCAATTGCGCAATGAGCAGTGGATCCGTCTCGCGCCGTGCGGGCGAATACAGGCCGAGCAGATCGCCCGCATCGTCGTTGTCGGGGCGGGCGCGACTGCACGAGGCGTGAACGAAGGGGACGTGCGTGCGGGCGACGATGTGATCGACGGTGGACGGCGTAACGCCGCTGCCCGCCATGATCTCGACGGCCGCTCGGCCGCCGCGCGACCGGGTCGTGGAAACCAGCTTCGCGATCACGTCGATGCCCGCCGGGGCCGTGGCCTGCAATCCCGAGGTCAATATCGTGTCGATGCGCAAATCCGCGGCGATTGCGAGTGCGTGCAACGGATCCGGCACGAGGTCGAAGCTGCGGTGGAGCGTCACCTTGAGGCCGAAACCCTGCGCGTGTCTTACCAACGTACGGAGGACGATCTCTTCGAGCTCGCCCGACGCGGTATTGCATCCCAGCACCACGCCCTCGATGCGTGAGGAGGCGGCCTGCTCGATGTCGCGGCGCATGACTTCGATCTCGGTGGCGCCGAACACGAAGTTGCCGCCGCGGGGGCGGATCATCGCGCGCACTGGAATCGTTGCGAGCGACGCGAGTTCCATCATTCCTTTGCTGGGAGTCAGTCCGCCTTCGCTGAGCGCGGCGCACAGCTCGATACGGTCGGCACCGTTCTCGACGGCGGCCGCGATGCCACTTGCGGAGTCGACGCAGACCTCGAGGCCCACGCGTGATGGGACGGACGCTGACGGTCGCAAGGATTCTCCGGGTGTATCACGGGTCAGCATGCATCAACCTTTCAAGAGGGATGCCGCGGGGAGAACATGCGTTCGCCCGGCGGAGTCCGTGACCGAATAGGTGAATCCGGGCAGCAAGGCAAACGCGCCGACGATGCCAGTCGCCGACAACGCGAGGAACCCCACCTGCGTGCCGCGCAACGCGTCGCCCCGCAGCTTCAGCAGGTGCCGAACGGCTTCCTGGCAGGCCTGCAGCGGCGCCATTCCGCCGCGCATCGACGCGACGACGCGCGCTGTTCCCGCGATGCGCGTGACTTCTTCGCCGACCCCGGTCGCCGTTGCCGCGCCGACTCCGGCCTCGACGAACAAACCGGAGCCACATTGCGGAGAGTCGCCCACGCGACCGTGCATCTTGAACGCCATGCCGGACGTCGTGCAGGCGCCCGCAAGTTTTCCCGAGGCATCCCGCGCGATGATGCCGATCGTGTCGTGGTCGCGCGCGGAGCCCTGCGGCGATGCGCCGGCCCGGTTCTCGATGTTCGGCTGCGGTGCGTACTTCGATGTCTTCAGCCACTCGCGCCACGCGGTCTCGGACTCGGCCGTCAGGAGATCCTGCTTCGGGAAGCCCTGCGCGATGGCGAATTGCGTCGCGCCGTCACCCACGAGGAAGGTGTGCGGGGTCAGTTCCATCACGCGACGAGCGACCGACACCGCGTGCACGACGCCTTCGAGCCCCGCGACCGCGCCTGCATTGCCGCGATCGTCCATGATGATCGCATCGAGCGTCACGCGGCCGTCGCGATCGGGGTAGCCGCCGAGGCCGACCGAGTGATTGCCCGCATCCGCTTCCGGAACGCGCGCGCCTTCCTCGACGGCATCCAGCAGCGAGCCGCCGGCGGACAACTTCGCGAACGCGGCCGCGTTGGCAGCGGCTCCGAAGTCCCAGGTCGAGACGATGGAATAGCGGTCCTCGTGATTGGGCGCGGCGCTCGCAGTGCCTGCGAGTCCGGCGACCCCCGCCGAGATCCCGAGGAAATCTCTCCGTGACGTCATGGGCTGCGTCTTTCCTTGTCGTTGAATCGCCGTGACATGCAATGGCTTCGTGGGTAGGTAGTCCGATGGATGGATGCGATCCTAACGCGTCAGGATTCCGATCCCGCCGACACCGATGATGGGCCTGTCCTCCACGGCGCGTGGCAAATGCAGGCGCAGATATCGCCCGGAGCTCGCAGAGTCGAACCGGATCGCCTGGACCGCGCGATTCGCCGCGATGTTGGCGAACTCTCCCTGACCTGCGCGCTTTCCCCAGTCGCGCCCGTTCTTGCTGACCCACGCGGTGAAGCCCGCGGGGGGACCCATGCGGGTGGCCGTCGCGATCTGCAACTCGTGATCGAACACCGGCTTGAGCGTGAACCCGGCGATCTCATAAACGTGTGCGAGATCGATGACGAGGTCGACAGGTTTGCCGGCGACGCCCAGGAACATGCCGCCTTTCACGAGATTCTCCGGCACATCACCCGTTGCAGAAACGACGTGCCAGTCTTTCGGCGAGATGTCGAAATCCCGCGATGCCGCAGCGCTTTGCGCGCCGCTCACGGTCTTGACGGCGACGGCACGCACCGTCCCACGCGACGGCAGGGAGAAGGGATTTTCATAGCGCCGTGAGGCGGCTCCGGGTGGCGACCCATCGAGCGTATAGAAGAGAGTGGTTCCGGGGGTATCCGAGCGCAGCGTCACGAGGCCCTGCGCATCGCGGTCGATCGACGGTTCCACGACCATCTCGGGGAGCAGATGGAGGGAGAACTCCGACAAGACCGGGGAGGCCGCAGCCTTCAGGATCCGCAAGCGCACCTTCGAGGTCGTGACCGGATCATCGAGGCGGATCAGCCGTCGTGGGCCGAGACATGTGTGGACGGCGCGCGTCTGCCAGGCCTCAGCTTGCCAGACTTCGAACGCGAACTGGTCGATGCGCACGCCGTATTCGATGGCTTCGCGCAGGCGCACGACGTTGAAGGTTTCCGGCTTCGGCAGTTCGAGCGCGATCCACGCACCGGTGGCGTCGCCGTCTCGCGCGGCCCAGGCGCCGTGCTTCGTCAACACATTGGCCGCCGCGAACGACGGCGACAGCGTGCTGCTCGCGGTGGCCTTCGCGCCGGCAGCGAAGTCGTGCCGCGTCATCTGATCGAGCGCATCGCGGAACGCCTTCAGGGATGCGGCATCGGAGTCGAAGATGCGGCCCCGTCGATCCGGCGGCACGTTGAGCAGCAGGTTCGCGCCGCGGCCGACCGATTCGAAATAGAGCTTCATGAGGTTCGCCGGCGAGCGCACCTTGTCATTCTCATCTGGATGCCAGAACCAGCCCGGGCGAATTGAGACGTCGACCTCGGCGGGATTCCACAATCGGCCGCCGCGCACCCCCGCGTTGCCGCGCTCCACCGTGAACGGCTTCTCGTCCATCGTCGGCCAGCACGGGTCGCCGGCCACGCCGCGTTCGTTGCCCACCCAGCGCACGTCCATGTGTTCGTCGGCGAACATCACCGCGTCGGGCTGGAGCTCGCGCACCATGGCGCGCACCTTGTCCCACTGATAGTAGATAGCTGCATCGATCGTGCGCCGTTCGCGCGCGCCGCCGTAGAAGCCGTCACCGCCGTTGGCGCCGTCGAACCACACCTCGTGGATCTTTCCGTACTGCGTCAGCAGTTCGCGCAGCTGGCCGTGATACACGCCGACGTAACCGGGCCGGCCATACTCGGCGTTGTTGCGGTCCCAGGGCGACACGTACACGCCGAACTTGAGTCCGTGCCGTGCGCAGGCGGCGGCGATTTCGCCGACGATGTCGCCGCGCCCCTGCTTGTACGGGCTCTTCGCGATCGTGTGTTCGGTGTGTCGACTGGGCCAGAGGCAGAAACCGTCGTGATGCTTGGCCGTGATGATGAGTTGCCTCAGCCCGCCCGCCTTGCAGGAGGCGACGATCTGCTCGGCGCTGAAATCCGTCGGATTGAAAATGGCGGGATCCTCGTCGCCGAGGCCCCATTCGCGATCCGTGAACGTGTTCACCGTGAAATGCAGGAAGCCGTAAGTCTCGAGGTCGTGCCACGCAAGTTGACGAGCCGATGGCACCGCGCCGAACGGCGATGGCGCAGCCGATGTCACGCGATCCTGTGCCCGCGCCTGTGATGAAACTGCCCAGAGCCCCGAGCTGCTCGCGACGAGCTGCGTGAATCTACGTCGTGTCAAAGGCATCTGATGAGGCTCGCAGGTTGGCAGAACGGTTGCATCACATGGCCATCGCACGCGGCGGGGCCGCAGCCGCGCAGTTCGCGCGGATGTAGTCCATGTGGCGCGGCATTCGATCGGCCGCTTCGCGTATGTCGCGCCTGATCTGCGACATGTGCGCGAGGATCTCCCGCATGTCGAGCGCATCTGCGGGTGGATAGTAGTCGGTCGGATGGATTTCCTGACCCATCATGACGCTGAACCAGCTGACCTCTTTGAACTGATCCCATTCGGTCGGCAGTATCCGCGCGGTGCGCTTGAAGGTCTCCATCATGTGGACGAGACGCTCCGGCAATTCGAGCTCGTGGAAGTAGCGCCAGAACGGCCCGGTGCGTCCGGGGCTCGCGTAGTAGTGCAATACCAGGAAGTCCTTGATCGTTTCGAACTCGAGATCGACGGTCTTGTTGAATTCCCCGACGGTATAGGGATCGAAGTTGCGCGTCGGGAAATACGTGATGATCTTGTTCAGCGTGCTCAGGATGATGTGGATCGTCGTCGCTTCGAGCGGCTCGAGGAATCCGGCGGACAACCCGACGGCGATGACGTTCTTGTTCCAGCCCTGCTTGCTGCGCCCGGTCCTGAATTTGATCAGGCGCGCATCGGCGAGAGGCTCGCCGTCGAGGTTCTTCATGAGGATGGAGTGCGCTTCATCTTCGCTCATGAACTCGCTGCAGAAGACGTGTCCATTCCCGATACGGTGTTGCAGCGGGATCCGCCATTGCCAGCCGGCTTCGCGCGCCGTGCAGCGAGTCGACGGGTCGACCGATGCCAGCCCCGCGCATGGCACCGCCCAGGCACGATTGCAGGGCAGCAGTTGCGAGAGGTCCGTGACTCCGGTCTTCAGCGTCTCCTGGATCAGCAGTGCTCGCATGCCCGAGCAATCGAGGAACAGGTCGCCTTCGACTCTCTCGCCCTTGTGGGTGTGGAGCGCGGTGATGAACCCCGATTCGCCGTCCTGATCGACCTTGACGACCTTGCCTTCGGTGCGCTTGACGCCGCGCGCTTCCGAATACTTGCGCAGGTACCGCGCGTACAGCATCGCGTCGAGGTGATAGGCGTAGCCGATGCGCGATGCGGGTGAAGTCTTGGGAGCGCGGTCGGGCCGATCGAACTTTCCCTGCATGGCCGCGACCGTCGTCATGCAGTAGTCGGAGAAACTCTCCACGTGGCGTGCGAGCCAGGCGCGCACCCAGAGATGGTGGAACTCCACGCCCTTGAGGTTCACGCCATATCGTCCGAACGGATGGTAGTAGCGGCTGCCCGGACGAGCCCAGTCGACGAAGTCGATGCCGAGCTTGAACGTCGCCTGGCTCTCGCGGATGAACTCGTCTTCGTCGATCCCGAGGATCCAGTTGAGCCAATGAATGCCGGAGATGGTCGCTTCTCCGACTCCGATGATCCCGATCTCATCGGATTCGACGAGCTCGATGCTGCACTGGCTCGGCGGCAGCACCTTGGAGAGCACCGACGCGGACATCCATCCGGCCGCTCCGCCGCCAAGGATTACGACCTTTCGAATGCGCTGGTTATTCATTGGCATTGTTCTCTCACGATGCATTCGCGCTCGTCAGCTTCCCGAAACCAGATACGCCGGGCACCCGATAAACCGCTGATCCGGAGCCCAATATCGGCGTTCCGGGGCGCCTCCCGGCCCATCTCCCCCTCGTGCGCCGGCATTATCGGCCCAAATGAAGTTTTCGTATATGAATTTAGATTGCACAGGTGGTTGACGATGCTTCCAATCCCCAAGTAGCATCTTGATACCAATTCGGGGGCTGGTTCTACATTGGTATGAGTCGTGCGGGAGACCTCATCTGCATCTAAGTTCCGTCGCGCGGAACAAGGGGAATACATGAAATCCAGAAAGCGTGCCCGTCTGACGACGGCGCTGACGCCCTTATCGATCTTTCTCGTGTCGGGCGCTTCGGCCCAAACGCCGGCGGATGCCGGAGCAGGTGATTCCGCGGAATCGGTGGACGAGGTCATCGTCTACGGTATCCGCCAGAGCATGGCGAAATCGCTGAATCAGAAGCGCGCCAACAATTCGCAGATCGACGTCATTTCCGCGGAGGACGTGACGAAGTTTCCCGACGTGAACATCGCGGAATCGCTGTCGCGACTGCCCGGCGTCACGGTCGATCGCGGTTACGCGGAGGGCGAGAAGATCTCGATCCTCGGCGTCGATTCACGCCTCATCTCGACGACGCTCGATGGGCAGCCGGTGGCTTCCGCCGAATGGCAGCCCGCACAGATCGATGCGGGCCGCAGCTTCAACTTCTCGACGGTCGCTCCCGAGCTCATCGCGAGCGCGGAGGTCTACAAGTCTCCGCAGGCACGGCTCTACGAAGGCGGCGTGGGTGGCACGATCAACATGGTCACGCGCAAGCCGCTCGACCTGAAGCCGAATACCGCGTCGATGTCCCTGAGCTACAACCGCAACATGCGCACCGATGCGGACGATCCGCGCGGCTCGCTGCTGTACAGCTGGCACAACGAGGCTGACACGTTCGGTGCGCTGTTCCTGGCCGCGTACAACAAGACGCAGATCGGCGGCAGCAGCGTCGGCGTGCTCGGCGGTTATCAGAACGCCTGCGGCTGGTGGGCCTCGGCGAATCCGATCCGCAGCGGCGCGGGCAGTGGCGGTTGCACCAACGGCGCCTTCAACAATCCAGGCGCGCTGCCCGCCGTGACCAACGGCGGTCCGGCGCTGACTCCGACGATGCTCGTACCCGCGTCGATCAACCAGGGCGCGTTCATCCAGGATCGCACCCGCAAGACCGGCTACGTCGCGCTGCAGTGGAAGGCGACCGACAACCTGGAATTCACCGGCAGCTGGCTGTCGATGAAGGGCGACTACTCCAACTACTCGCAGTCGATGTACACCGAAGTGGGCGTTGGCTGGGACGATCGCCAGCTCGACGGCCTCTACGGCGCGGACGCCAACCGACTCACCTATACCTCGGTCGAGACCAATCAGTACGGCATCACGGGCGGCGTCACCTCGCACATGGCAGTGCGCGAGGACAACTACTACAAGCACTCGACGCTCGACAACGACAACTACAACCTCGGCATGAAGTGGACGCCCGAGAACTGGGTCATCGAGGCGAGGTTCGGTTCGTCGAAAGCCACGGGCGGCTCCGATCCCGAGTATTTCCTCAACTGGTACGGCACCGACGCGGGCTCCTGGAGCCTGGGCACCAATTCATCGAATCTCTCGCTCACGACGCCGCTCACCGATCCGTCCGTCTTCCACATCCTGAACGGGCAGCAGGCGGGATTCGTGAAGTCCTCGGTCAATACCGACGACATCGAGTTCGCGCGTCTCGATTTCGAGCGCGACGTCGAGTGGGGAATGCTCGACAAGCTGCTGTTCGGCGCGGCCGCCACGCACACACAGAGCCACAACAAGGCGCACTTCTACAACACGCGATCGACGGCCAACATCACGATCGCCGATCTCGACCACTTCACGACGCCGTCGTCGTGGATCTCGGGACTCGGCGCGAGCGGCGATCTCGTGTCGTACGTCGACGTGACGCAGCAGGCGACCATCGACTATTCCGCGAGTCACAAGGATCCGGGAAACGCCAACGGCGACTACCGCGACGCCGGCAACCTGTGGGACGTCGACGAGAAGGACACGGCGGCCTACGTGCAGGCCAACTTCCGCAGCGGCAGGTTCCATGGTGACCTGGGTGTTCGTGCAGTTCACACCACGAGCGACCAGACCTATCGGTCCACGCTCGACTGGGACCCGTGGTACGAGGAGATGGTCACCCAGAAGCAGACCTATACGAAGGTCCTGCCGGCGCTCAACACGGTCTTCGATCTCGACGAACATCAGCTGCTGCGTTTCACGGCCGCGAAGGTCATGGCGCGACCGGGATTCAAGGAGCTGTCGGGCCAGATCGAATTCAGCATCGACCGCCTGACGGGCAACGGTGGCAATCCGTTCCTGCGTCCGTATCAGTCGCTCAACCTCGGTGCCTCGTACGAGTGGTACTTCAGCGAGAATGGATTGTTCAACGTCGATCTGTTCTATCGCGGCATCACGGACTACATCGTGATGAAGACCGAAACCCAGTCGGTGATCCTGCCGCAGGAAGCGATCGATCACTGCAACGCCGACACGACGCTCGCCTGCTATCCACGCAGCAACCCGATGAACATGCTGGTCACGACGCCGACCAATCTCGACAAGGCGCACGTGAGCGGCATCTCGCTCGGGTGGCAGGGTGACATCGGCGCGGGCTTCGGCGTCGCCGCCAACGTGACGCTGCTGGACGTTTCGACGGCCACCTACTCGACGGACGGCGGGACGGACGCGCAGGGCAATCCCGTCGAGGGAAGCACGGCGGGCAAGTTGCAGCTGCCGTACTTCTCGAAGACGAGCTACACCGTCGCGCCCTACTATGAGAAGGGCCCGGTCCAGGCGCGGCTTTCCTACACGTGGCGCAGCAAGTACATCAGCGGTTATTCCGCCGGTGCGTACGGCGGCTACTCGTCGGAGGACCTCACTAACTACACGGACGCGTGGGGCGAGCTCGACGGCCAGGTTTCGTACGACATCATCAGCGAGCGGCTGCAGGCGACGCTGTCGGCACAGAACCTGCTCGACGAAACGGTGAAGCCATACACGACCGGGAATCTTCCGCTCGGCTGGAACAGGTACGGCAGGCGGGGCAGTTTGGGTATCACTTACAACTTCAAGTAGACCGGAACGGCGGGTTCGCCTGCCTCCGCGGG
>Ga0081455_10000676_pt1 | contig 44142 bp, 43 predicted proteins | sample TabmetS3T2R1_FD_70207 | JGI IMG/M metagenome (GOLD analysis project Ga0081455, IMG submission 70207) | Tabebuia heterophylla rhizosphere microbial communities from the University of Puerto Rico - S3T2R1 | ecosystem: Host-associated > Plants > Roots > Rhizosphere ...
TGGCCTGCAACTTGTCGCGCCGGGCCTGGGCCCGGTATCGGAGTGGCGCCCGGAGACGGAACGGGGCCTGATCCCGCCGCCAGCGGAAGTCGGTTACCTCGGTGCGGTGGCCCGCAAGCCTTAAGCCCCGCACGGCTTAAGCCCCCAGACGGCTTAAGCCCCGGACGGCACGGCACTGCGATAATCCCGACATGACGGATAAGTACGACGTTGTCATCGCGGGCGGCGGCCCGGTGGGCATGTGGCTGGCGGCGGAACTGAGCCGCGCAGGGGTTTCGGTCGTCGTGCTTGAGAAGCGCGCGGCGCGCCCCCCGCGCGACCCATCGCAACCGCCACGACGACAGGGCTCGTGCCTGCGCGCGGGTGGCCTCGTACAGCGAGACCAGTTCGTTCTTCGACATGCCGCCAGCGTGAAGACACGGCCAGGGCAAGTAAACCCCAGAGTGCGAGGTTTCCACATAGTGGGATATGAGGACCATTCTCGCTCACGGTTCACGAGGGCGCCGCCGTCAGTCGATCGTCCGTTGGTGATAACGCCGCATCGCAGCGGGCACCGCAGCGGCGAGGATGACCGCGCACAGGCCGAAGGCCGCGACGACCGGGTGCTCCAACGGCCATGACGACCTGGTCAGGGGCGCGGTGGGATTGCCGAACAGCTCGCGCACCGCGCCGACCATCACGCTGATCGGGTTCCACGAGGCCACCCACTGGAGGACCTCGGGCAGGGTCGCGATCGGCACGAACGCGGTCGACATGAACGCGATCGGGAAGAACAGGATCGAGAGGAAGCTCGTCGCCTGCTCGTTCTTCGTGATCAGCGCCGGAAGGAAGGACGTTCCCGACCACGCCAGCCCGAAGCCTCACGTCCCTAGTTTGGGACCCGCAACCCGCGGCAGGCGAGTAAGCCGGTCGTGATCAGAGACCCCCGGCCGCCCCCGCCCCTCCGCGCCCGCCCCGCCGAAACGCCGCGCGCCAGGTCGGACCGCCGGGAGAGCGCCAAGCGCGCCAGCTAGCTTTCGCGGTAGAAGATCAGCAGCACCCCGATGAGCGCCAATCCGACGGCCCAGATCCCGTTGGGCAGCCGTTGCCGCCCCTCGGGCAGCCGCAGCTCGAGCCACCGCGTCCAGCCGATCACGATCGCCATCACGCCGAGCGGCGTGTGCGTGACCTCGAGCAGGAACTCGTCCTTCAAGTTCTGCGCCGCGTGCGAGTGGGTGAGGAGCAGGGCGCCGCCGAGGGCGCACAGCATGGGGAAGATCAGCGCGGCCCGGCGTGAGCGCATCCGCCCGGTGCGCACCATCCACTCGAAGATCCCGAAGGCCACCACCAGGATCGTGAAGAGACGATGCTGCAGCACCGTTGCCACCAGCCAGCCTTCCCAGAAGCCTTCGGGGCCGAGCGGCCACGAGCCGGGGTCGCTGCGCGCGGCCATGAAGACGGCGAGGGCCAGGAAGACCAGCGGCCAGTGCCGCGCCCATCGCGCGTGGCCCGAGGCGTGGAGGATCGCGAGCAGGCCCATGGCCAGCACGAGGATGCCGGAGACGTGATGGTTGAACTCGGACCAGGCGCGATCGGCGTCGGTCCGCGGCGCATCCGGATCGTCGATCGGCATTTCCGAGATTGACGGGGAGCGCAGGGTCGGCATCCGCGGGGTGAAACGGTGGGCCACCTCGGCGAGCGTGGCCCGGTCGTGGGTGAGATCCACCGCCGGCGGCAGCGACGTCAGCGACGCGGCCGCGAACAGCACGGTCAGGCCCAGCCCCACCTCGACCTCGACGAAGCGGCGCAGCGTGACCTGATCGGCGTCGGGCACGCCACCGCCCATCCGCCGGATCGCCCGGGCATTGAGCGCGCCCAGCACCAGGAGGCCCCCCAGCATCAGGACCTTGGTCATCACCATCAGGCCGTAGGCGGTGCCGACCAGTGCGGAGACGTCGTCGACGTAGTAGAGCGTGAGCCCGATGCCCGCCGCGACCAGGACCACCACCGACGTGACCGCCAGGTTCGAGAAGCGCTGCAGGAGCGCCACCGGCCAGGGCCGCTGCCCGCGCCGGATCGCGGCCGCGATCAGGTGGACGAGTCCGCCGATCCACACCATGGCGGCCACCTGATGGGCCGCGTCCAGCAGCAGCAAGGGGGCACGGGACTCCAGGCGAGCCGCGGCGTGGCTGGTCCAGGGCGCGGCCGCCACCAGGGTCGCCGCGAGCAGCACGAGCGCAGTCCGGAGCCCGTGCCGCTCCAATGGGTCGCGGCGCAGCCGGAGCGCGCACAGGGCCAGGCCTATGCCGCCCAGGATGCGCACCACGCTCACCTGCACGTACAGCGTCTGGAGCGCAGCGGCGAGGGGCCACACCGCGTCGTGGAGCAGGACGTACAGCTCGCCGGCCAGCGCCAGGGCCTGGCCGATCGCGAGGACGATCGCCCCGAGCGCGATGAGGCGCAGCGACCGGGCCGTGGTGCCCGGGTCATCGACCGGACGCGCGCCCCACGGCCGCAGCACCAGCAGCATGAAGCACACGCCGCCCACGGCGACCGCCTGGGCCGCCAGGATCAGACCACGGAGGATGACGTCGAGGAAGCCGGCCACGTCACTTGGCCCGTCGCCGGCCGGCGCCCCAGCGGACCAGCATCATGAAGATCGGCGTCCCGAGGGCGACGCATACCAGAAACCACTGCGCACGGCCGAAGCACGCCAGCAGGATCACCAGGTAGATGAAATCGCGGTTGGCCAGCGCCTCGGCCAGCCGCGCCCCCGACTTCGAGGGCGGCCCATTCTGCTGCGACACCAGCACCGCGGAGAGGCCGGTCCCGGCGACGGCCAGCGTGCCGAGGCCGAGCGGCCAGACTGCGTCGAGGGACAGGCTCCAGCCCACCGCCATGCAGGTGAACACCGCGACGTGGACCAGGTTGTCGCCCCAGAAGTCGAGCCGGGCCCCGGCCCGGGACTCCAGGAACTTCAGCCGGGCCAGCTCGCCGTCGCAGCCGTCGAGAATCGAGTGGGTCAGGAAGAGCAGGCTGCCGATGACCTGCGTCAAGGGATCGACCGAGAGGAAGAACGGCGCGCTGCTCAGGCCGACGGCCAGGCTGACCAGCGTCATCACGTTCGGAGTGATCGGCGTGCCCACGAGCCGGCGGGTCACGGCCAGCGAGATGCGCCGCTCCACATGGCGTGACATGAAGCCCTCGGTGTCCTTGATCAGTCCGCGCAGGAGCCAGTCCTCCGCCGCCTTCACCCCGCCCGCGCCGTCGACCGCGAAGCGGCCGGCCGGATCTCCCGCGGGGGCGACGCTCGGCAGGCGCTGCGACAGGGAGGCGACCAGATCGTGCGGCTCCGAGCACTCGCCGGCCGAGCGCAGCAGCTCGCCGCCGGCCGTGCTCTCCATGGCCGCCACCATCGAGGAATCCACCAGGATCGTCTCGGGCGCCAGCGGCATCTCGCGCAGCGCGCGCAGCCACCGGGCTTGCGGCAGCACGTTCACCGGCACCAGCACCAGCCGCTCGGGGGCCAGGGCCGCCGCGCGGCCGTCGAGCACGGCCGCCCCGGTGCCCTCCAGCAGCCGCGGCTCGGGGCCGGCGCCGGGGTGCACCAGGACGCGCTCGAAGCCGGCCCGCGTGGCGGCGAGCACGATGCGGCGGAGCAGCGGCAGCCCGGCGATGACCGTATCCGGCGGCAAGCCCTTGCCGGGGGGCGCCGGCAGCACGAGCAGCGCGCTCGGCACCGACACCGCGGCCTTCGGGAGGAGCGTGCTCACCGGACGGATCCGACCGCGGCGGCCGCGAGCGGGCGACGGGCGCCGCCCGCCTGGCTCGACTCCCGGGCAGAGGCCTCCACCGCGATGCACACCGCGGCCTCGTCCAGATTCGCGCTCGACCGGCGGGCGCCGGCGTCGTGCACGCGGCCGATGAACTCCTCGGCCACCGCGGTGAACCAGTCCGGATGCGCCGAGCCGTCGGACAGCGGGGGTGGATAGCGTCGCCGCTCCTCACCGCCCTTCGCGGTGAGGACCAGCGTGTCGTCCTCGATCTCGATCCGCCCCGCGGTGCCGATCACCCGCGCGTGGTTCTCGCGCCTGTCGGCGGCCCACGTCAGCACCACGTCGGCGACCGCCTCCGGGAAATGCAGGCGCACGGTGGCGCTGTCCTCGACCGCGAAGCGGTGATGCCGCCGCGTCTCGAGCCGCGCGCTCACCGCCTCCGGACGCGCCCCCACCCAGCGCGGGATCACGTACGAGACGTGCCAGCCGTGGTCGGTGAGCACGCCGCCGCCGCCGATGTCGGGATCCACACGCCAGCCGTCGCCGTTGGCGGCGACCGCGGGCTGCGAGCGCAGGGTCTGCCAGACCACCTCGCGCACCGCGCCGATGCGCCCGGCGCGGATCGCGGCGTCGGCCGCGCGCACCAGGGGCGCGTGGTGCCAGTTGTGCACGGTGTGGAACGCCACGTCCGCCGCCCGCGCGAGGCCGGCGAGCCGATCGAGCTCGCCGAGCGAGCCGACCAGCGGCTTCTCGCACAGCACGTGGAGGGAGCGGCCGAGCGCGGCCGCGATCAGGCCCGCGTGACTCGAGGGCGGCGTGCAGATGTCGACGAAGTCGAGATCCTCGGACGCCAGCAGCGCCTCGACCGAGTCGTGCCAGCGGGCCTGCGGCAGCGCGCTCCGGCAGGCCTCGCACCGCGTGGGGCTGGCGTCGGTGGCGGCCACGATCTCGCAGTCGGTCCGCTCGCGCCAACCGGGCAGATGGCCGTTGATCGCGACGTTCCCCAGCCCGATGACCGCCCCGCGCAGCCTCCTAGTCCCGCCCATGGCGTCGCAGCACCACCCCGAGAGCCTCGTCCAGGATGGCCAGCCCGGTCCGCGCGGTCTCCTCGCTGATGACGAGGGGCGGATTGATCCGCACGGTGGGGGCGTAGGTCATCGAGAGCAGGCCGCGCCGCAGGCACTCCTGGTAGAGATCGCGCGTGATCGCCCGGTCGAGCGGCTTCTTGCTCTGGCGGTCCTCGACTAGCTCGATGCCGAGCAGCAGGCCGCGTCCGCGCACCTCGCCGACCGTGCGGTACTTCTCCTTGAGGCGCTGCAGCTCCGCGAGCATGATCGCGCCGACCCGATCCGCGTTCTTGACCAGGTCCTCGTTCAGGATGATCTGCAGCGCGGCGAGGCCGGCCGCCGAGGCGAGCGGGTTGCCGCCGTAGCTGGACGAGCTGAAGCTCGGGTTGGACCAGGGCTTGGCCTGCACCAGCATGTCGGTGGAGATCACTCCGGACAGCGGAAAGCCGCCGCCCACCCCCTTGCCCACCGTCATGATGTCGGGGACGACGCCCTCGTGATCGGTGCCCCACATGGAGCCGGTGCGCCCGAAGCCGGTGATCATCTCGTCGGCGAAGAAGAGCGCCCCGTGATCCTTCGCCACCGACTGGATGGCCCGCAGGAAGCCGTCGGGCGGGACGATGTTGCCGGCGGTGCCCTGGATCGGCTCCACGATGATCGCGGCGATCTCGCCCGCGGTCTGGTAGCGGATCACGTCGCGCACGTACTCGGCGCAGGCGATACCGCAGTCCGGATAGCGCAGCTTGAAGGGACAGCGGTAGCAGTCGGCGTAGGGCGTCGAATACTGGCCGGGCAGGAACGGCCCCTGGTGGTGCTTGAAGTCACTGCCGAGCAGACCGAGCACGCCGCCGGTCTTGCCGTGGAAGCCGCCCCAGAACGAGATGACCTCGTGGTGTGAGGTGGCGGCCTTGGCCAGCCGCAGGGCCGCCTCCACCGCTTCCGCCCCGCCCGAGAAGAGCTGGATCCGGCTGAGCCCCTCCGGGGTGACCGAGGCGACCAGCTCGAGGAAGCGCGCGCGGGTCTCGGTGGTGAAGCTGCCGAAGGTCAGCGTCTCGACCTGACGCTTGAGCGCCTCGACGTAGTGGGGATGGCAGTGGCCCACGCTGCCCACCGCGATGCCCGCGATGAAATCGATGTACTCGTGGCCGTCCTCGTCGTAGAGCATCGACCCGCTGCCCCGGGCCATCGCGAGGCCGGAGTAGAGGGCGAACGACTGATACCCGGGCGCGATGTGCCGCGCCTCCCGCGCCACGATCTCGCGCGAGCGCGGCCCCGGCTCACGGGGCGCGCTCATCGCCGGCCGCTCCGCGCGGCGCCGAACCGCAGCATCAGATGCGCGGCGATCACCGGGGCGGCCTCGTCGCGATACAGAGCAAAGCTGGGCCACGCGTTGAGGTCGATCAGCACCAGCGCGCCGTCGCCCGAGGCGATGGCGTCGCCCCCGTACACCTCGAGGCCGAGGGCGGCCGCCGCCGCGCGCACCAGCCGAGCGAGCCGGGCCGGGTCGAACACGTGCCCGTGGAGGCGCTGGTCCTTGTGGTAGAACCACCGGAACCACGCGGGCGCGCCGTCGTCGCCGCCCCCGCCGATGCCGTAGAACTTGATGAGATCGCCCGGCACGTGCGGCTGCAGCACCGCGGTGCTCATGCCGCGCGCGGCGAGGCCGGCCAGGGCGGCGCCGACCGCGCGCTCGCCGTCGGCGAAGACCACGTCGCCCTCCTGGGTGTTGTGCACGTCGGGGCGCTTGACCCACATCGAGCCCCGCACCCCCGCTTCCCCGCCCCGGGTGGAGACGATCCGGCTGTCGATGAACGGCACGTTCGCCTCGCGGAGCTGCGCGATCATCCGATCCCGATAGGTGTTGAGCACGGCCAACGGCGCGTTCACCTGACGCACGCCGCGCTCCTGCCAGCCGAGCAGGATCCGCAGCGCCTCCATCCGCTCGCACATCAGGAACAACCCGTCGGGCGGCGTGTCGCCGGCCCCGAGCACCTCCGGGGCCTTCAGCTCCACCTGAGCGCCGCGACTCTCGAGCTGCTTGGCGGTCAGGCGGAGAATCTCGGCGTCGTCGCTCTCGCGTCCCGGCGAGTGCTCGCGCTCGCGGAAGAGACCCCAGTATCTCGGCTCGCTCACCCTCGCGTCCTCCTCCGGCTCATGCGCGGCTCGCTCGACGGCCCGCGAGCGCCTCCGCGCTGGCCACATCTTCTCTTCGATCGACGTCCACCACCGTCTCGATGATCTCACCGTACATCGGCTCGGCGCGGCCGAGCAGCCAGCCGAGGTAGTCCCGCAGACGGCCGAGCGCGGGCGCCGATTCGACGTGGCGCGCCCGGTCGGAGACCCGGTACACCCCGGCGGTGACGAGCGCGCCGCACGGCTCGCCGATCGACCGCACGCGGCCATCCGCGCCGAGCGTCACCCACAGCGGCTTTTCGTCCGCGACCAGCGGAGTCACCGCGAGCACCGTCGCCTCGTCGGGGCGGCGCGCGGCCGCCGCCGCGAAGCGCGCGAAATCCGCCGCCGCGCACCACGCGTCCACCGTGGACACCAGCATCGGGCCGGCCGGCCCGCGCGCGGTGATCTCCCGGAAGCTTTCGAGGGACGAGGCGGTGGTCTTCACGATGAACTCCACGTCCCGCGAGGCGCGGTGCGCGCGCACCCAGTCCACGCACGCGCGCTCGTCCTCGTTGACGATGACGGTGATCGAGGTGACGCCGGCGGCCTCGAAGTTGTCCAGGACCGCACCGATGAGGGGCACGCCGGCCACTTCCACCAGCGGCTTGGGCGCGGCGAACCCGTCTCGCCGCAAGCGGCTGCCCTCGCCCGCCGCGATGATTCCGCCTCGCACCGCCATCAGAGAAGCAACGCCTCCACGTCCGGTAGCGTCCGGATGATCGCATCGCCCGGGCAGCACGGCCCGCCGGGCGGCGCCGGCTCTCCGGTCAGCCAGACATGTCGCATGCCGAGCGCCCGTGCCCCCGCCATGTCCCGCGCCGCCGAATCCCCCACGAACACGGCGTCCGCCGGCTTCACCCCCAGCGCGTCCAGCGCAGTCATGAAGATGCGCGGATCGGGCTTGAGGATCCCCACGCGCTCGGAATCCACGATCACACCGAGCAGGGGCCGAACCGACACATTATGGCACACCGTTTCGAGGTTGCCATAGAAGTTGGACACGACGCCGAGGTGATGGCGAGCTTTCAAGCGCGTCAGCAGCGCGCGATTGCGCTCGAGGTGGCGATGCGCGTCGGCGAGAAAGCGATCGGCCACCCGGGCGATCACGCGCTCGTCGCGCACCGAGAGCCCGGCCGCGATCCCGTGCGCCAGACGCCGCACCGTCTCCTCGAAGGACAGCGTGATCGGGATCGCGCCCACCAGCGCGTCGTCGGCCGCGTAGAAGACGGGATCGAAGGCCTCGCGGCTCTCCGCGGCCGCCTCGTCGCGCCAGAGACGGTAGAACCGCTCCTTCCACGTCAGCCCGTCGGCGTCGAGCGTGCCGCCGAAGTCCAGCAGCACCGCGCGAGGCCGCTCAGGCAGGCGCGACCTCCACCGCCGCGTCGAACGCGGCCTGGCCCGCCGAGAAGCCGAATACGTCGACGGCGGCATCGGGGATGCAGGACGCACCCGCGGTCAGCCGGTTGAGCCCGTCCCAGCCGTCGCGCATCCACACGGTGGCCGCGGGCACCCGATCCGTCACGAGGGCGCGGCAGCGCAGCTCGCCGCGGTCGTTGAACACGCGGATGTCGGCGCCGTCGGCCACGCCGCGGGCCTCCGCGTCGGCGGGGGAGATCCACAGCGCGGGGCCCGCCTCGAGCGCGGCCAGCGAGGGCAGCGCGCGCCCGTGGTCGTAGAAGCCGTGGAAGTGGCCGAGGGTTCGGCCCTGGCGCAGTGACAGGGGAAAGCGCGCGGCGGCCGGGGCTTCCGGCACCGGCAGCGGCGGCAGCCCGAGACTCTCCGCGCGAGCCGAGTAGAGCTCGACCTTGCCCGAGGGCGTCGGGAACACCAGGCCGGGATGGCCCACCGGCGAGACGTGCAGCGCGCGCCGACCGCTCTCCGCGCGCAGGGCCGCCACCGTGGCGTGGCCGGTGGCGGGGTGATCGAGGATCGCGTCGAGCGGCCCCTCGTCGCCGCGCCACGGGTAGAAGTCGGCGATGCCGAGCCGCTCCGCGAGCGCGCGCAAGACCGCGGCGCCGGTCCGGGCCTGCCCCGCCGGCGGCAGCGCCGGCTCCATCAGGTAGAGATGCGTGTTGGTGGCCTTGCAGCCGAGCTCCTCGACCCACGCGGTTCCGGGCAGCACGATGTCCGCGACGCGCCGGGCGGTGTCGTTCCAGAACAGCTCGTAGCTCACGATCAGCTCCTGCCGCGCGAGCGCCCGCTCGACCCGCGCGGTGTCGGCGTAGGACGAGAGCATGTCGGTGCCGAAGAGCCAGAGCGCGCGCACCGTGCCGTCCTCCAGCGCCTCGGTGACCCGCGACATCTGGTTGGGCACGTACCGGCCCGGGGGGCGACGCGCCGGCTCGGAGATGTCGGCGAGCCCGTGGCCGTGGCCCTTGCTGCCGTGGCGGGGACCGAGGCCGCCGCCGGGAATGCCGAGATTGCCGGTGAGCGCGGGCAGGCACGACACCGCGCGCGCCCCGAGCCAGCCCTGCCCGCCCTTGTGCATGCTGCTGCCGCCCAGCACGATCATGGCCGGGCGCGTGGTCGCGTACCGGCGGGCCAGCGCGGCGATGGTCGACGCGGCGAGGCCGGTCTGCGCGGCGGCCCAGTCCGGCGAGTACGGCTTCACGTGCGCCACCAGCGCCTCGAAACCGACCGTGTGACGCGCGATGAAGTCCCGGTCGCAGAGGCCCTCGTCGATCATCACGTGCATGAGCCCGAGCGCGAGCGCGGCGTCGCTGCCGGGCCGCACGAGCAGCACCTCGTCGGACTGCGCGGCCGCCTCGGTCCGCCGCACGTCGATGGTGACCACATGCGCGCCGCGGCGGCGCGCATTCACCAGATGTCGACCCGTGTTCGGCTGGCTCGCCAGGTTGGCGCCCCACAGGAGGATCAGGTCGGCGTGCTCGCCCATGTCCTCCTTGGTGTTGGTCTCCAGCGGACCGGTGAGCCCGATACCGAAGCCGCCCAGGCCCCAGCAGATCATGGTGGGCGCCCACCACTGGCAGCCCCAGAGGTTGGCGAAGCGGCGCAGCAGCTCCGAGTTGACCCGCGTGCCGTAGTTGGTGGTGAAGAATCCGTGTCCGGACCAGAGCCCGACCGCCTCTCGCCCCACCGCCCTCGCGTTGGCCGCGATGCGATCGAGCGCCTCGTCCCAGCCGATCTCGTGGAAGGGCCGATCGCGACGCTCGCGCGCGAGCGGGGTCAGGATGCGGTGCGGGTTGCCGATGATCTCCCGCGCGGCGTGCCCACGCACGCACAGGAAACCGCGGCTGTCGGGATTGTCGGGATCGCCCGCGACCTCGACGATCCGCCCGTCCTCCACGGTGACGAGCATGCCGCAGAGGGTGGGATGGCAGTTCATCGGACACATGGTGCGGACGGTGCGGCGGTCCGTGGCCATGCGAGGCTATCCCTGGGCCGTCCGCTCCACCCAGCCGGCCGCTGCGGCCAGTGCCTCGTCGAGCTTGGACGGGTCCTTGCCACCGGCCTGGGCGAGATCGGGCCGGCCGCCGCCCCCGCCGCCGACCATCCTGGCGATCTCCTGCACGAGCCGGCCGGCCGGGAAGCGCTTGGTCAGGTCCTTGGAGACCGCCGCCACGAGGTTGACCTTGCCGTCCGCCGCGCTGCCGAGCAGGATGATGCCCGACGGCACCCGGTCGCGCAGCGTGTCCACCACGGAGCGCAGGCCGTCCGGATCGAGCCCGTCGAGCCGCGCGGTCAGCAGCGGCACGCCGGCGATCTGCTTGACGCTTGAGGCCAGGTCCTGCGCCTGGCTCCGGGCCAGCTTGCCCTCGAGCTGGCTGAGCTGCTTCTCCAGGCGTTTCTGATCCTCGAGCAGCGCGGCGAGGCGGCGCGGCAGCTCGAGCGGCGGGATCTTGAGCAGCCCGGCCGACTCGCGCAGCGCGGCCTCCTCGCGCCCCACGTGCGCCAGCGCGTGCTCCCCGGTGACCGCCTCGATGCGCCGGACGCCCGAGGCGACCGCACCCTCGTCGGTCACCTTGAACAGGCCGATCTGGCCGGTGGCGTCCAGGTGCGTGCCGCCGCACAGCTCGGTGGAGAAGTCGCCGATACGGATCACCCGCACGCGGTCGCCGTACTTCTCGCCGAAGAGGGCCATGGCCCCGCTCTTGAGCGCCTCCTGCAGGTCCATCTCCGCCGGGCTCACCACCACGTTGGCCTGGACCTGCTCGTTGACGAGGCCCTCGACGTCCTCCAGCTCACTGTCCTTCACCGACCCGCCGTGGGAGAAGTCGAAGCGCAGGTGGTCCGGGGCCACCAGCGAGCCGGCCTGGGCGACGTGGGTGCCGAGCACTTTTCGGAGCGCCGCGTGGAGCAGGTGCGTGCCGGTGTGGTGCTGGCGCAGGCCCTGCCGCCGGCGCGACTCGACGGTCACCGCGACCTCCTCACCCTCGCGCAGCTGGCCCTGGGTCATGCGCACCCGGTGCACGATGAGCTGGCTGCCGCGGTAGTACGTGTCCTCGATCCGCCCCTGGCCCTCGCGGCCGACCACCGTGCCGGTGTCGCCCTGCTGGCCGCCGGATTCCGCGTACGCCGGCGTGCGATCCAGGATGACCTCCACCGTCTCGCCCGGTCGCGCCTCGCGCCTCCGCTGGCCGTCCGCCACCATCGCCAGGATGCGGGCCGGCGCGGTCAGCGCTCCGTAGCCGAGGAACACCGGGCGGGCCAGCTCGCCGGAGAGCCGCTGGTAGATGGCCACGCTCGGATCGCCGCTGTCGCCGCCGAACGAGGCGCCGGCGCGGGCGCGCTCACGCTGCGCCTCCATCTCGGCGTCGAAGGCCCGCTGGGTCTCCGGGGTCACCGTGAAGCCCGCGTCCGCGAGGACCTCCTGGGCCAGGTCGGACGGAAACCCGTGGGTGTCGTAGAGCGTGAACAGGAACCGGCCGTCGACCACGCGGCTCGCGGCGCCCCGGTGCTCATCCAGGTACTCGCGGATCTTGGCCATGCCGAGGTCGAGCGTCTCCGCGAAGCGCTCCTCCTCCTGCCGCACCGCCTCGGCCACCCGCGCCTGCGCCTCGCGGATCTCCGGGTAGGCGTCGCCCATCACCGAGACCACGCGACCGGTCATGTCCCACAGGAACGGCTCGCTCATGCCGAGCATGCGGCCGTGACGCATGGCCCGGCGCATGATCCGCCGCAGCACGTAGCCCCGCCACTCGTTCGACGGCGTCACCCCGTCCGTGATCAGGAACGTCGCCGCGCGCGCGTGGTCGGCGATGACCCGCATCGACACGTCGGCGGCTTCCTCGCGCCCGTACGGCTTGCCGCACAGCTCCTCGACCCGCGCGATCAGGGGACGGAACAGATCCGTGTCGTAGTTGGACTGCTTGCCCTGCAGGACCGCGGCGACCCGCTCGAGGCCCATGCCGGTGTCGATGGAGGGCTTGGGCAGCGGAGTCATGGCCCCGCTCGCGTCGCGGTTGTACTGCATGAACACCAGGTTCCAGATCTCGAGCCAGCGATCGCAGTCGCACGCCGGCCCCAGGCACGCGCGTCCGGCCTGCTCCTCCGCGCATGGCAGGTGGTCGCCCTGGTGGAAGTGGACCTCCGAACAGGGGCCGCAGGGCCCGGTGTCGCCCATGGCCCAGAAGTTGTCCTTCTCGCCCAGGCGGAGGATGCGGTCCTCGGAGAGCCCGGCGACGGTCTTCCAGAGCCCGAAGGCCGCGTCGTCGTCGGTGAAGACGGTCGCCTTCAGCCGGTCCTTGGGCAGCCCGAAGTCCTCGGTCAGGAGCTCCCAGCAGAACCGGATCGCGTCCTCCTTGAAGTAGTCGCCGAAGGAGAAGTTGCCCAGCATCTCGAAGAAGGTGTGGTGCCGGGCGGTGTGACCGACGTTCTCCAGGTCGTTGTGCTTGCCGCCCGCGCGCACGCACTTCTGGGCGGTGGTGGCCCGCACGTAGCCCCGGCGCTCCTCGCCCAGGAAGACCGACTTGAACTGGACCATGCCCGCGTTGGTGAAGAGCAGCGTCGGATCCTGCGCGGGCACGAGGGGAGACGATCGCACCACGGTGTGGCCGCGGCGTCGGAAATATTCGAGGAATCGCGCTCTGATCTCGCTCCCGGTCATAGGAGCGTTATTATACGCCGCCGTCCTCCTCCGGGGCGGGCAGGTCGGCCCCGCGATCGGCGAGCAGGGTGACGACGGCGTGGCGCACTGCTGCGGCCGGGTAGCCCCGCCTCAACAGGTAGTCGGCCAGGCGGACGGAGGCGCGGGCGGCCTGACGCCCGCGGAGCAGCGCGGGCAACCGGCGGCGCGCCGCCTCGAGCGCGCGCTGCGCCTCGCCAACCTCGTCGAAGGCGGCCGCGATCGCGGCGTCGATCATCTCGCGGGGAATCCCCTTGGCGCCGAGCTCCTGGCGGAGCCGCCGGCTGCCGATGCGACGGCCGCGGGCGCGGGCTTCGGCCCACCAGCGGGCGAAGGCCTGATCATCGATGTAGCCCCGGCTGGTGAGCTCGGCCACCACCGCCTGGGCGACCTCGGTGGGCGCACCACGTCGGCGCAGGCGGCGGGTGAGATCGCGGCCACTCCAGGATTTGCGGGCGAGAAGATCGAAGGCCGCCACTCGGGCGGCCTTCTCGTGAAGCGTCGGCTTCGGGCGCGGCTCCCCGGCGCGGCGGGCCCGGCGCCCCGGCACGGGCTTAGGTCCGCTTGACGAAGGGGCTCCGGGCGGCGGGGCTCGGCGCGACGCCGCTGCCGGTCAGGCTGGCCGGCTGGGCCGGAGGCGTGTGGGTCGACGAGGTGGTGCTGCCACCCGGGTGCTCCCACGTCATCTCGCCGGTGGAGAAGATGCCCTTCACCTTCAGGTCGAAGTCGTCCGGGTTGGTGGCCGCGTCGCGCGCGGTCTCGTACGTGACCAGCTCCTCGCGGTAGAGCTGCAGCAGCGACTGGTCGAAGGTCTGCATGCCGTACTGCGCGGTGCCGGCCGCGATCACGCTCGGGATCTGCGGCGTCTTCTCCGCCTCGCGGATGCAGTCGCGGATGAGGCCGGTGGCGATCATGATCTCCACCGCGGGCACCCGGCCGCGCCCGTCGGCGCGCACCACCAGGCGCTGCGACACGATGCCCTGGATGACCGAGGCCAGCTGCCCCCGGATCTGCTCCTCCTGGTGCGGGGGGAACATCGAGATCATCCGGTTGATGGTCTCGGCCGCGTTCAGGGTGTGCAGCGTGGACATCACGAGGTGACCGGTTTCGGCCGCGTGCAGGCCGACCTCCATGGTCTCCACGTCACGCAGCTCACCGACCAGCATGATGTCGGGGTCTTCGCGAAGCGCGGCCCGGAGGGCCTGGGCGAAGTTCATCGAGTCGTGACCGATCTCGCGCTGGCTCATCACGCACTTCTTGTCCTGGTGGACGAACTCGATCGGATCCTCGATGGTGACGATGTGATCGTTCCGGCTGCGGTTCATGAAGTCGATCATGGACGCCAACGAGGTGGACTTGCCAGAGCCGGTGATGCCGGTCACCAGGATCATCCCGCGGCGCTCCATCGAGAGCCGCTCCAGCACCTTCGGCAGGTGCAGCTCCTGGAAGGCGGGGATGCGCTCGGGGACGTGGCGGAAGACGCCCCGGACCTCGCCCATCGCCAGGAAGAGGTTGCAGCGGAAGCGGCCGACCCCGGGCAGCATGTAGCCCAGGTCCATTTCGCGCCCCTCCATCAGCATCCGGAGCCGGCGCTCGCCCAGCAGGCCTTCGGCGGCCTTGTCGATGAACTCCCGCGTGATGAGCGGCAGGTCGTCCTGCACCTCGAGGTGGCCGTGGATCCGGAGGATCGGCTTGGAGCCGGCCTTGATGTGCAGGTCCGAGGCCTTGCGCTGTGCGGTCTCCGCCAGCAGCTGCTGGAGTTCCATCGTGTGCTCGCTCCTACTTGGCCGCCTTCTCCGGAGCCGGCTGGGGCCCCGCTCCCACCGGCTTGAGGCCCAGGGCGCCGCGGACCTTCACCTCGAGGTCAGCCAAGACCTTGGGGTTTTCCTTCAGATACCGCTTGGCGTTCTCCCGTCCCTGCCCGATCCGCTCACTCTTATAGGTGTACCAAGTGCCGGATTTTTCGACAACATTGTGCTCTGCGGCCAGGTCCAGGACCGAGCCCTCCTTGGAGATCCCCTCGCCGTAGATGACGTCGAACTCGGCCTCCCGGAAGGGGGGAGAGAGCTTGTTCTTCACCACCTTGACCTTGGTCCGCACGCCGATGGCCTCGGTCCCGTTCTTGATGGTGTCCTGCCGGCGGATGTCGAGGCGAATGGAGGAGTAGAACTTGAGCGCCCGGCCGCCGGTCGTGGTTTCCGGGGAGCCAAACATGACGCCGATCTTCTCGCGGATCTGGTTGATGAAGATCACCGAGCCGCCGGAGCGGGCGATGGCGGCGGTGAGCTTGCGCAGGGCCTGCGACATGAGGCGCGCCTGCAGGCCGGGCAGCGAGTCGCCCATGTCGCCGTCGAGCTCGGCCCGGGGCACCAGGGCCGCCACCGAGTCGATCACGATGACGTCGACCGCATTGGAGCGCACCAGCGTCTCCGCGATCTCGAGCGCCTGCTCGCCAGTGTCGGGCTGCGAGATCAGGAGCTCGTCGGTGTTGACCCCGAGGTTCTTGGCGTAGACCGGGTCGAGCGCGTGCTCGGCGTCGATGAAGGCGGCGGTGCCGCCCATGCGCTGCGCCTCCGCGATGACGTGCAGGGCGAGCGTGGTCTTGCCGGACGACTCCGGGCCGTAGATCTCGGTGATCCGGCCGCGCGGGATCCCGCCCATCCCGAGCGCGACGTCGAGCTGCATCGCCCCGGTCGGGATGACCGAGATCTCGTCGATCACGCCTCCCTGACCCAGGCGCATGATGGCGCCCTTGCCGAACTGGCGGTCGATCGAGGCAATGGCCAGATCCAGGGCCTGGCGGCGGTCGCTCTTCACATCAGCCATGTTCTCTCCTCACCTGCGTTGAGTGTGGTCCCGCTGGGTTGCTCAGCACTGTGGTACGACGCGCACGACGCTGTCAAGGCCGACACCCGGATACACCCCGCTGTCTCACGTGGCGGACAGGGCGGCGAGGCGTCGCACCGTGTAGCGCGCCCCCCGTGGCGACAGATCGCTTCGCATCAAGGCCACCTCGGTGACGCGCAGCGCTCCGAATCGGGTGGCCGCCGCCTTCGCGAGGGTCGCACGCAGCGGCGGTCCCGCCTCGCGGCGCCAGCGCCGCTCGTCGAAGACGCGGCCGATCGTCAGATGCGGATGCCACGGCCGCTCCTCCCTCGGGAAGCCGCGCCCGGCGAGCGCGTCGGCCACGTGGGCCTGCAGGGCGCGCGCCCCGAGCGCGCCCTCGGCGACGCCGATCCAAAGGATGCGGGGCCGCTCGAGGCCGGGGAAGGCGCCGATGCCGTGCAGCGCGAGGTCGATCGGCGTGCAGCGCGCCCCCGCCTCCTCCAGCGCCGCAGCGGCCTCCTCGAGCCGCTCCTCGGTCTGTGGCCCGAGGAACTGCAGGGTCACGTGGAGGTTCGGCGGGGGCACCCAGGCCACCGCGGTCCCGAGGGGACGCAGCGCCTCGATGGTGGCCGCGATGCGGTCGCGCAGGTCGTCAGGCAGGAGGATGGCGACGAACGAGCGGATCACGCCCGGGTCGACAGCGCCCGGCGCAGCAGGTCCAGCGCGGCCTGCGAGGACTGCCACTTGACCGCCTCGCGCCCGCCCGGAAAGCGGAATCGGCGCACGTCGATGTGGGGACCGTCGCGTCCCGGCGCGGCCGCCGCGATGTAGACGGTCCCGACCGGCTTGGTGGGCGTGCCGCCGTCGGGCCCCGCGATGCCGGTGACCGCGATCCCGCACGGAGAGCCGGAGATGCGGCAGATGCCGGCGGCCATCGCCTCCGCGACCGGCGCGCTGACCGCGCCGTGCTCGCGCAGCAGCGCCTCGGGCACGCCGAGGAGCTGCTGCTTGGCCTCGTTCGAATACACGACGACGCCGCGCTCGACGTAGCGCGAGGACCCCGCGATGTTGGTCAGCCGGTGGCCGACCAGCCCGCCGGTGCAGGATTCGGCCATGGACACGGTGAGCCGCTGCTCCAGCAGGAGCCGGCCCACCACGACCTCCATGGTCTCGCCGTCCCGCCCCCAGCAGTCGACGCCGAGGGCCTCGCGGACCTCCCGCTCCACCGGCGCCAGCGCGGCCTCCGCCGCGCTCCGCGAGGCGGCCCGCGCGCGCAGCTGCACCCACACGTCACCGTCGACCGGCACGCAGGAGACGGCCACCGTCGCGTCCCCGCCGAGCCAGCGCCCCAGGCGCTCTTCCACCTCCGCGGGCGAGAGGCCGGTGGTGTAGAGCGTCCGGAGCACCGTGCTCTCGCCGATGCCGAGCCGCTGGCGGGCGAGCGGGCGCAGCTCACCGTCGACGAGCGCGGCGAGCGCGGTGGAGCCGGCGGGCAGCACCGCGACCGCGGCGCGATTGGCCTCGAGCACCCAGGCCGGCTCGCCCGCGGCCGGCCAGAGCACGGCACCCTGGGGCAGCAGCGCCAGGCGGTCGAGGCGTCGCGGCATGGCTTGGCCGCGTCGGGCGAACTCCTCCTCCAGGAGTCCCAGGAGCTTGTCGTTCAGCACCAGCCGGGCGCCGGAGAGGCGCGACAGCGCCCGCCGCACGACCTCGCCGCTCGACCCGCCCGGCTGCGACAGCACCACCACCAGCGAGGCGGCCTCGGTCGCGCCTCGCAGCGCCTCCTCCACGGCGGCCTCGTCGTCGTCGACGATCTGACGCGAGGCGACCGGCAAGCCTTCGGCGAGCAGCGCGCGCGCCACCATCGATCCGGCCGGATCATCGGCCGCGGCCAGCCGGGCCGCGCCCACCGTGACGATCCACGCCTGGCCGGTCATGTCGCGCTCAGGCGGGCACGCCGAACAGCGCCCGGGCGCCCATCACGAGCACCAGCGCGTACACGCCGGCGATGAGGTCGTCCACCATCACCCCCATCCCTCCGGTCAGGGCCTGGCTCTCGCGGGCCGGGAACGGCTTCCAGACGTCGAACACCCGGAAGAGCACGAAGGCGGTCACCAGCACCGGGATCGAGCGCGGCAGCCCGATCACCGAGAGCAGCATGCCGGCGACCTCGTCGATCACGATGACGCCGGGGTCCTTGCGTCCGAGCACGCGCTCGACACGCGAGCCCGCCCAGAGGCCGACCAGCGTGACCACGACCAGCGCCACCAGCAGGCCGAAGGTCGTCCACGGCAGGAGCCAGATGAAAACGAGGGTGATGAAGCTGCCGACCGTGCCCGACGCGATCGGCGCGTAGCCGGCCCCGAAGAGGCTGGCCGCCAGGAAGGCCGCACGATCCAGGCCGCCGAGGGGCTTATTCGCCGACGAGCTCGTAGCCCTCTACCTCGACGATCGAGACCTCCGCAAAGCGGCCCGGCCGAAGCCGCCGGTCGCGCAGCAGCACCACCCCGTCGATCTCGGGCGCCTGCCCCGCGGTGCGGCCCTCGAGCGGAAACGCGGGATCGGGGCTGGGTCCGTCCACCAGCACGGTCTGCCGCGTGCCGTAGAGCGCCTTCTGGCGCGGCCACGCCAGCCGATCTTGCAGGTCCTGCACCTGCCGCGCGCGCTCGGCCATGACCTCGGCGGGCACCGCGCCGGGCAGGTCGATCGCTGGCGTGCCCTCCTCCGCGGAGTAGGTGAACACGCCGAGCCGGTCGAAGCCCGCCTCCTCCACGAACGTGAGCAGGTTGGAGAACGCGGCCTCGGTCTCGCCGGGGAAGCCCACCAGCACGGTGGTGCGCAGGGTCACGCCGGGCAGCGCGTCGCGCAGGCGCGCGATGATGTCGAGCATGCGCTTCGCGGTGATCCCGCGGCGCATCGCCCGCAGGATGTCGTCGTCGCCGTGCTGCACCGGCATGTCGAGATACGGCACCACGCGCGCGCGCCGCCACTTGTCGATCAGGCGCTCGGTGACGTGAGCGGGATGCAGATACATCGGCCGGATCCACGGCATCGCGGTGTCGGAGAGGGCGAGCAGCAGATCGCCGATGTCGCCGTTGCCGGGCAGGTCGCGCCCGTACGCCAGCGTGTCCTGCGACACCAGGATCGCCTCCTGGATGCCGCAACGGTGGAGCCCCTCCACTTCGGCCACCACGTCCGGCCGCGGGCGGCTACGGTGACGACCGCGGAACTGGGGGATCGCACAGAACGTGCAGCCCATGTCGCAGCCCTCGGCGATCTTCACGTAGGCGTACGGCGCCCGGGTCGAGAGCAGCCGCGGCGTCTGCGCATCATAGAGGTAGCCGGGCGGGGCCTGGCTCACCCAGGCCTGGCGCCCGTCGGCCTGGCTCACCAGCTCCACGATGCGATGCAGCTCGGAGGTGCCCAGGATCGCGTTGACCTCGGGGATCTCCGATTGGATCTCGCCGCCGTAGCGCTGGGTGAGACACCCGGTGACGATGAGGGCCCGGGCTCGCCCGCGCTCCTTGAGCTGGGCGAGCTCGAGAATCGTGTTGACCGATTCCTCGCGCGCCCGGTCGATGAAGGCGCACGTGTTGACCACGAGGCAGTCGGCCGACTCCGCGGCATCCGCGATCTCGTGGCCGGCCCGGGTCAGCATGCCCAGCATCAGCTCGGAGTCGACCTGGTTCTTGGGACAGCCGAGGGTTGTGAAATGCACTTTCATGGCGAGGACTTATGATCCCACAGGGGCTCGGGCGCCGTCAACGAATCGGCCGTCGTCGGCTCACATCACTCGCTTGCCGGTGGCCGGCACCAGCTGGCCGTGCCGCACGCCCTTGATGGACAGCAGACGGTTGGCCACCTGTCGGACGCGCGGGGCCCGGAGCGGAATGGCCTCGAGGTGGTTCACCAGCTCGGCGCGGAGCAGATCCGCACGAACTCGCTGCGGTTGCCGTAGCGGCGGTCGGTGCGCAGCCGGTCCAGGACTCGCAGCAACGGATCCGGGAGCGAGACCGTGAAGCGCGTGGACGGCGCGCGCGGCCTTCTTGCGGCTCATCGAGGCCTCCTTGTCCCGACCAGTGAGCGATCGGGCGCGATCATGCGGCAGGGCCCCGGCGGGGGCAAGGCCGGAGAGCCAGACGGGCGAGCCGCCGCCGGGAGTCAGGTCCAGGAACCTGCATTGACCGGGGGTGGTTGATTGGTTACGCTGCCAGCCATGCTTGGCGCTCGAACGGCGGTGCTCACCATGATGTCGCTGGCGGTCGTTGCCCTCCTGGGCGCTACCGTTCCGGCCGGTGCGCACACCGCCTCGCCGGGCGCCGTCCCGGTCGCCGTCGCGGGCGGCACTTCCGTCGGCGCGGAGATGCTGCGCACGTCCGCACCCGAGTCACCGCTCGCCGCATCGGCCCTGATCGACCGGTCGCCGCTGCTGCTCGTGGCCATCATGCTCGGGGCTATCGGCATCAGGCTCGGCATCGACGGCGCGCGACGTCATCCACGGCGCGCCCTCTTGCTGCTCCTCGCACTACTGCTCGCGGGGTTCACGTTCGAGGACGGCCTGCACTCGGTGCACCACGGCTTCGATGCCAAGCAGTACGGCGAATGCCCGATCGCAGCGGCCTCCGCGCATCTCTCTGCCGTCTCCGTCGACGGCGTGCTCGCGATGGCCGTCACCCTGATGCCGACCGGGGCCGCCGCCGTATCCGACCCCGCCTCACCCCCGGCCCGCCTGCTCGAGCCCCACCCGGGCCGGGCCCCCCCGCTCGCCGCCGCCTAGCCGCTTCGCAGCTCGCCCCGCCTCCGCCGCGGCCCACCGCCGGCGCTGGCGGGCTTCGAGGATTCAGCGTTCGATTCTGGCACCCGGCGGAGGCGCCGTTCTTGGCAAGCGATTCGCTCCGGTCACGAGGGATGACGGTCGGGTTGTCGTGCCTGCTCCATCTGGGGCTCGCGATGACGCTCGTGCTGGGCCAGCGCTGGGTGCCGGTCGCGATCCGGCCCCCGATCCTGCCCGTTCAGCTCGTGACGCTGGACGCGGAGGAGCCCAAGATCGTGCCGCCGGCGCGGCGGCCCGCCCCGTCCTCGCAGCCTCTCCGGCCATCCAGGGTGATCGAGCCGCCGCGGCCCCGGAAGGCGCCGGCACTGACGAAGCCGGAGCCCCTGCCCCCACCGCCGGCTCCGCTCGCGCCGACTCCGGCGATCGAGCCGGCTCCCCTCGCCAGCGCGCCCGAGCCCGCCCCGCAGCCTGCGGCGATGGAGACCGCGGTGCCGGGTCCGCCGGTCGCCACGACGCCGTCGCCACCGGCCAACGATGCGGCGGAGATGACGGTGCCGCCCGCGGCCACGACGCCGCGGCCCACCCAGACCGCCCGGACGTCGATGGCGGCGCCGGAGGGCCTCACGCAGCTCGCGCGCCCGCAAGGCGGCTACCAGGTGCGACCGAGCTATCCGGCCACGCCGCGGCGGCTCGGCATCCAGGGCACCACGCTGCTGCGGGTCCACGTGCTGGCCGACGGCCGCATCGGCGAAGTGCGGGTGGAGAAGTCGGGCGGCCACCCCGATCTCGACCAGGCGGCGACCGAGGCGGTCCGCGCCTGGCGCTTCGACCCCGCGCGGCGTGGCGCCGAGCCGGTCGCCATGTGGGTGCTGCTTCCCGTCGAGTTCCGGCTCAAGTGAACCCGCGGCCCCGATCGGAGAGGGGCCGCACGCCCTTCGTCCCGCTGGCCCCGCTTGCCGCGTCCGCCATCATCCTCGTCGCGGTGGCGACCGCGGCCGCTCAAGGCGAGTCCGCTCCGCCCCTGGTGCTGCCCCCGGTGGTGGTCGAGTCGAGCACGCTCCTGCCCGAGCGCACCCGGACCGAGGAGCAGGCGCGCGAGGAGATCGACCGCACGCCGGGTGGCGTCGAGATCGTGCCGCAGCAGGCCATCGCGGAGTCGCGCGGCGCCAACCTCAAGGACGTGCTGGACTTCGTGCCCGGCGTGCTGATCCGGCCGCGCTTCGGGGCCGCCGACGAGAGCCAGTTCTCGATCCGGGGCTCGAGCCTGCGCAACAACTTCCACCAGCGCGGGGTCAACATCCTGATCGACGGCTTCCCCTACGGCAACGCCGACGGCTTCAGCGACTTCGAATCGCTGGAGCTGCAGACCACGAAGTACCTCGAGGTCTACAAGGGCGCCAACGCGCTCCGCTTCGGCGGCAACACCCTGGGCGGGGCGGTCAACCTGGTCACCAAGACTGGCCGCGACGCCGGGCTCCTCGAAAGCTTCGTCGAGGGCGGCTCCTACGGCTTCTTCAAGGGCTACGTGGGCGGAGGCCAGGCGTACGGGCCGCTCGACCTCTATGCGAGCTTCAGCGACACCGAGCTCCAGGGCTACCGCGACCACAGCGAGCAGACGCGCTATCGCGCCTACGGCAACGTCGGCTACCGGTTCTCGAACGGGGCCACGCTGCGCTTCGATCTGGGCTACGTGCACAACGACGAGCAGCTGCCGGGCGCCCTGACCCCCGAGCAGTTCCGGCAGAACCCCCAGCAGCAGCAGCCGGCCACCCGCTTCGCGAAGGAGGCGCGGCGCTACGACTACACGCGCGGGGCGGTGACCTTCCGCACACCGATCGGGCCGGATCAGGCCTTCGAGTGGTCCACCCAGCTCAACTATCAGGACCTGGACCACCCGCTGTCCTTCGCGGTCATCGACCAGGCCACCTACAGCTACAGCACCGAGCTGCGCTATCTGCTGGCCGCGCTCTACGGCCGCGCCAACCGCTTCACCGCCGGCTTTCAGTTCTTCGGCACCAACCAGAACGACGCCCAGTTCCAGAACATCAACGGTAATCGTGGCGCGCAGATCAAGAACCAGGTCAACATCACGAACACCTTCGGCGTCTACGCGGAGAACCAGCACGACGTGGTGCCCGCGGTGTCGCTGGTGACCGGCGGCCGGCTGCAGGTCACCGACGATCAGGTGCGCGACCGGTTCCTCGCCGACGGCAACCAGTCGGATTCCACCAGCTTCTTCGGGGCCTCCCCGAAGGTGGGCTTCGTCTGGCGCGCCGCCCCCACGGTGCAGATCTTCGGCAACGCCAGCCACGCCTACGAGCCCCCGCTGATGCTCGAGCTGACTGCCCCGGGGCAGATCGGCGGCAATCTCTCCCAGCTCGACGCGCAGAAGTCGTGGCAGTTCGAGGTGGGCACCCGTGGCCGCTGGGGCGACCGGGTCCAGTGGGACGTCTCGGTGTACGACATCGAGCTGTGGGACGAGATCCAGAACATCAACGTGCAGCCCTTCCCGGGGGCGCCCTTCACCATCCCGCGCTTCCAGAACATCGACCGGTCCCGCCACACCGGCGTGGAGGTCGGCGCCGACGTGCTGGTCTTCAAGGACCTCGCGAGCCGTCTGGGCCTGGGCCGGATGGGCGATGCGCTCCGGGCCCGCGTCGCCTACACGTGGTCGCGCTTCGTCTTCGTCGACGATCCGGTGTTCGACAGTAACGATCTGCCCGGCGCACCGGTGCACTTCGTCAACACCGAGGTGCGCTACGATCACGCCTCGGGCTTCTGGATCGCCCCGGGCGTCGAGATCGTGCCCCAGGGCTACTTCGTCGACAGCGCCAACACGACCCGCACCCCGTCGTATACCCTGGTGAACGTGAAGCTCGGCTACGAGTACAAGCCCTGGAGCGTGGGGATCTTCTTCGAGGGCAAAAACCTCGGCGACAAGCGCTTCGTCTCGGCGGTGCAGGTCGACGACGCCAACCGCAACTACTTCTTCCCGGGCGACGGCCGCGGCTTCTACGGCTCGGTGGCGTGGAGGTGGAAGTGATACGCACGCGATTCCTCGGCGCGCTGGCCGTGCTACTGAGCGCGGCCACCGCGCAGGCCGGCGATCTCTCCCTCGGCCGGCGGCTCGAGTACCGGCACGTGACCTCTGGCCACGAGTTCCACGTCTCGGGGGCGGCCATCGCCGTCGCCGACGGCCGGCCGCTGGTGGCGTGGGCCGCGCAGGAGGGCCACGCCAACCAGCTCTATCTGTTGCGTATCGGGGACGGAGCGACGCCGGTCCGGGTGAATCCCGACGGGCTGGCGGTCGACGCGCTGCACCTCCCGCCCCGCCTCGCGGTGGCGCCGGGCGGCGAGGTGTATCTCTCCTGGTCCTCCGAGAAGCCAAAGCCCGAGGGCACGCTCTTCGCCTCCGATCTGCGGCTCTCGCGGTCGCTCGATTCAGGCCAGAGCTTCGAGGCGCCCCTGCGAGTGAACGAGGACCGGCCGCTGTCGCATTCCTTCGACGGGCTCGCGGTGGCCCCGGACGGGACGCTCCTCGTGACCTGGATCGACGGGCGTGAGGGGCGCAAGGACCCGGCCACCTGGGTCGCCCGGGTGGTCGAGCGCGGGACGCGGGTCGAGAGCGCGCGCAAGGTCGGCGACGACACGTGCGTCTGCTGCCGCGTCGACGCCGCCGCGGGCCCCCGCGACACGGTGGCGCTCACGTGGCGCCGGGTGTTCCCGGGCGACATCCGCGACATGGTGATGACGATGTCGCGCGACGGCGGCCGCACCTTCGGCGATCCTATGCTGGTGAGCGCGGATCGCTGGAAGATCAACGCGTGTCCCCACCGCGGCGGGGCCATCGGGGTCGACGCGCGCGGGCGCGTGTACATGGGCTGGTATACCGAGGGCACCGACATCCGCCCGGACCTGCGCTTTGCCGTCTCGGCGGACGGCCGCCGCTTCGGGCCGCCGAAGCGGCTGCACACCTCCGCCACGTCGATCCCGGACCATGCGCGCATGGCGGTCGACCCGGCCGGCCGCGCGGTCGTGGTGTGGGAGGAGTCGACCGCGGTGCGCCGCCGCATCCTGCTGCGCTACACCACGGACGGCGGCCGGACGTTGAGCCCCATCCACGTGCTGTCGACCGTCATCAAGGCCTACCAGCCCGACGTCGCGTTCGCGCGCGATGGTACGTTCTTCGTGGCCTGGCACGAGGAGCACTTCCCCTCGCTCGCGACCGTCGTGCAGCCGGTCCGTATCCCGGCGGCCCGATGAGCGCGCGTGGAGTGTCGGGCGCGCTGCTCGCGGCGGCGGGTATCATCTGGGTATGCGGCACCGGTCTCCCGCCGGCACAGGGCCACGCCATCATCCTCCAGTCGGAGCCGCGGCAGGACGAGCGCGTGACGGCGCCGAAGCGGCTGGTCCTGCGCTTCAACAGCCGGCTGGAGAAGCCGCTCTGCTCGGTGCAGCTGGTGGGCGGGCCCGGGCAGCAGTCGATCGCGCTGCGGAGACCGGAGACGGACGCGGCGCCGGACACCCTCGCCTACCCGCTGCCGCCGCTCGAGCCCGGGACCTATCGGGCGCGCTGGAAAGTGATGGCCGCCGATGGGCATGTGACGGAGGGCGCAGTGCCGTTCACGGTGACGGGGCCGGCGGCCGGGCCGAAGTGAGCGGGCCGCGTCCTGCCCGAAGCCGCGCGCGCTGGGCCGGCGTGACGCTGGTGCTGGCGCTCCTGGCCGGCCCGCTGGTGGCTCCGGGATACGCGCACGCGGTCCTGGTGCGCTCCACGCCGTCGCATCGGGCCGTGCTCGGCCAGCCGCCCGAGCGCGTGGACCTCTGGTTCAACGAGCGGCTCGAGCCCGCGTACAGCACGGTGACGATCTGGAACGAGACGGGCCGTCAGGTCGACGAGCGTGACGCCGCCGTCGCGCCCGACGACCCGCGGCGCCTGTCCGTCTCCGTCGCCACGCGGGAGGCGGGTCAGTACACCGTCAAATACCGCGTGCTGTCCGTCGACGGCCACGTCGTCGACAGCCGCTTCACGTTCACGGTGAAAGGACAACGGCCATGACGACTTTTCTCCGTCCGATGCGCTCCCTCGTGATGATCACGGTGACCGCCGCCCTCGTGGGCCTGGGGGCGGCGGCCGGCTGGGAGCTCGTGCGGGCCCAGTCGCACACCCACATGCATTCGCACGGCGGCGCGATGGAGCAGGGCGGCTGGTACCGCAAGCTCTCTCCGGAGGCGCGAGTTGCCGCGATCGAGCGTCAGTTCCGGGGCTTCGAGACCACCATGGCCGAGGTGGCCTACCGGTACACCGAGATGTACTTCGGCGCGCTCGATGGCAACTGGGACTACGCCGGCCACATGGCCGGCCACATCAAGGACGCCTTCGACGCCGGGCTCGAGCGGCGGCCGCAGTACCGGAAGAACGCGGACGCCCTGTTCTTCAAGACCGCCTATCCGCAGATCATGGAGGCGATCAAGGCGAAGGACCTCGCGCTGTTCAAGCAGCGCATCGAGATGATGCGGGCGGCCTGCACCGCGTGCCACGCCGCCGAGCAGCACGCCTTCATCAAGATCGGGGTGCCGACGGTGCGGCGCAACCCGGTGGTCAGCGACTGACCGCGGGGCCCGCGAGGGGAGATGCCGGCTCGCCCGCGATCGCGTGACCGGCGTGTGCGCCCATCGGCGAATCGGCGCCGAGATGGTGCGCGTGCCGGGCCGGCGTCGACTCGGTGAGGATCGCCGTGCATCCGAACACCAGCAAGGCGAGCAGCGCCTCGCGAGTCAGATAGGCGCCGAGCCGCGACGGGACGGCGCAGGGCGAAGCCTGCGCCGCGCCGCTGGGCGTCGTGGGTCCGCGCCAGAGCAGCCGCTCCAGTAGCCCCGGCGCGCCGCCTCCGCCCAGGCGCGGCAACACCGTGTAGCGATTGAGGGCGCCGCAGCAGACCACCCCCGCGACCAGGAGCAGCTTCACCAGCAGCACGCGGCCGTACACCGTGCGCCGGAGCGCGCCCACGTCCCCGACCTGGACCCACGCGGCGTACGTCCCGCTCAGCAATACCGCGAGCAGGCACCAGCCGGCCAGTCGCGAGAAGCGGCGCATCGTGTCGGCCAGCCGCGAGGGCGGCCAATCGCGCGCCTCGCGGACCACCACCGCGACCAGCACGAAGAGCCCGCCGGTCCAGCTGGTGGCCGCGACGACGTGGATCCAGTCGAGCCCGGCGGTGACGGAGAGATCGCCCCAATCGCTGGCGTGCCCGGTGAGGCTCACCGTGAGGGCCACCCCGAGCGCCACGCATGCGCCCAGCGCTCGAACAATCGGCGCCGACGCGCGCGAGAGCAGGAGCAGCACGACGAGGCTCGCCGCCCGGGCTGTCCACACCGCGCCGAAGTGGGTGCGCGTGAGCACCGCCGGGATCGCGGGCGGCGCGGCGGCGAGGCCGCCGCCGCTCATGGTCGCGGCGCGCAGCCACAGCTCGGCGAGCGTGACGAGGAGCAAGATCGCCGTGCAGACGACTCGCAGCCTGCGCAGGCGGCGGCGCGGCACTGCCATCCCCTCACCGCCCCTCCCGCTCACCCTGCCCTCTCCCCCTCGCGGGGGAGAGGGAAGGAGGACGAGGAGGTCCACTACGAAGCCGCCGACCAGGCCGGCCAGGGCGAGGAAGCCGCTGCAGCGGACGATCCAGGCCACGATCGGCAACGGTCCCATCGCCGCGCTCACCTGACCCCGAACGGGAAGCTGCCCTCGGTCCGGTGGCCGTCGCGCGAGACCACGCTCCAGTAGACCCGGTAGCGTCCGGGACCGAGCGGCGGCACGCTGACCTCGAGCAGGGTGGTATCGTCCGGGGCGACGCGCGCGTCGTTGCCGTCGACGCGCCGCTTGTCGGCATCTTCCACGCGCAGGGTGCTGAACACCGGCTCGATCGCGCCGTCGAACCAGATGCGGACCACGGGCGGGGAGGCGTCGACGGTGTGACCGACGCGCGGCTCCGAATGGTCGGGAAACGCGTGGCCCCACGCGGCGGTCGCGGTGACGAGCAGCGCGGCGGCTGCCCCCAGCGCGCGCACGGCTATTGCGGCTGCGTCGGCCCCAGCACGCCGTGAAACGGTGTCCACGTGAAGATGCGGGGGGCGATGTCGTCGAGATAGAAGTGCACCTGGCCGATCACCCCGATGTTTTTGCCGCTGCGCGCGTTCACCGGGATCACCGCCTCGATGCCGAGCTGGCAGTAGCGGCCGAACCAGATCACGCCGGGATTGACGGTGCCGGTGGTGCGTCCGGACTCCTGCCCCTCGACCGGCGTCTGCATCGCGAACTCGACCAGGGGGATCATCCGGTTGATCGGCGCGGGCAGCCCCACGTCCCGCACGAACGATTGCAGGTATTGCAGGTTGTACTGCACGGCGAAGCCCCACTGCACGACCTTGGGATTCAGCTCGCGCTCCACCACGACGTCGCCATCGTCCCCGATCGAGATGGTCTGATTGTGCCGGCGGGTCGGGATGTCCAGACCGAACGCCCCGGTGAGCGCGAGCGGCGCGAGCCACCCCGCCGAGTCCGGCAGATCGCCGAAGCCCTTGCCAAAGAAGAGCTGCGGGGTGACCGTGTCGAAGGACTCTGCCCCGATCTTCTTGCTGCCGGTGCCGCCGACGTCCCAGCCGACGCCGGCCGAGAAGAGCGTCTCGTGCGGCGCGCTCTTCCAGAAGACGTACTTGAGCGACACCTCCATGTTGTCGAACCCGGACACCGCATCTCCGGGGTCGGGGTCGAGCAGGGTGTACGTGCCGCCGAGCGAGAGTCCGAGGCTCGGGCTCAGCCGCTTGGACAGCTCGCCGCTCAGGTCGGTCTGCAGCGCGGGCGGCCCCTCCTCCGAGCCGCGGGTCTTGATGTGGAGCACGGTCGGCAGCGAGAGCTCGTCGGCCACGAACGGATCGTCGATCGTCAGCGTGGCCGGAAAGAAGCGCTGGCCGATCAGCCCGTGGGCGGCCGCGGGAGCGGCCGCGGCCATGGTGAGGCCGATCGCGGAGAGCAGGGTGACACCGTATCTCGATCGCATGGCCATCCCCCCGCGCGTGCGCTCCGCCGGTGCGGCGGCGCGCGGCGCGCTACGGTCGTGAGCTCGGAGAAGGAGGACGCGCGTCAGGCGGGAGGAGCGCGCTCGTGACGGGGTCGGTCGATCGGCGAATGGCCGATCGGCTCGCTCGCGAGCGCGGGGGCGGCCGCCACCCGAGGCGGCGGCGGATCGGCGGTGACGACCGGGATCTCGCCCCATCCGAGGTGCTCGGAGCCGGCGAGCACCGGACACGTCGCGGCGCTCTCGGGCCTCGTCAGGTGGTGGACCGAGTGCACCGCGGACTCGAGGCCGAAGACACCCACCGCCAGCGACAGGAAGAGGGCGATCACGTCCGGACGCGAGCGGCGGCCGATCGGGCCGAGGCTCGCGCGAAGCCGGTCGAGGAGACGGATTGCTGGACGGCCCACCACGGCACTCTGCTCGCGGGTCCCGAGCTTGTCAAGCCGACCCGCAGAGGCCACGGCGCCCCGGGGGGAGAGCCCGGGGCGCCGCCGGCGGCAACGAAGCTAGAAGCGGTCGGGGAACTGCTTGACGATCGCCTCGGCCAGCGGGTCGGCGATCATCTGCATGTGGCCGGCACCGGTGCGCTCGGCGATGAAGGCCCGACGCGGGTCCTTCGCGGCCTGGGCGTCGATCACCGCCTTGAGCGTCACCACGTGGTGCTTCACCAGGTCGGCGACCACCGCCTTGGGCAGGTTCGGGTTCGCCGCCTGCAGGAACGCGCCGAAGTCCTGGGTGTAGCCGAGCAGGTCGCTGACCGCCTTGTCCTGCTTGGCGCGGTCGCGGCCCGCCAGGCCCACCGTGTAATCCACCACCATGCCGATGTGCTTGCGCCACAGCGGCAGGAACGCCTGCTCCGCCTCGGGGCCGTACACCGACCCGATCGCCTTCGCGATCGCCACCGAATTGGCGTCGAGCGCGCCGGCCGCGGCCTTGAACTCCGCGTCGCGACCGCCCAGGGCCGCGTTGGTGGCAGCGGAGGCCAGGTACACGTGCTCGCGCAGGGCCAGGTTCAGCATGGTCCGCAGGCCGGCCGCCGGAGTATCGGTGGCGCCGGCGATCTTCGCGGGGAACTGCTTGACGATGGCGCCCGCGAGCGGGTCGGCGATCATCTGCATGTGGCTCGCGCCGGTGCGCAGCGCGGTGTAGGCGCGCTCCTGGTCCTTCACGGCCTGCGCGTCGATCACCGCCTTGAGGGTCAGCACGTGGTGCTTCACCAGGTCGGCGACCACCGCCTTCGGCAGGTTCGGGTTCGCCGACTGCAGGAAGGCGCCGAAATCTTCGGTGTAGCCGACCAGGTCGGCCACCGCGCGCTCCTGCTTGGCGCGGTCGCCGGTGGCCGCGCCAACCGTGTAGTCCACCACCATGCCGATGTGCTTGCGCCACAGCGGCAGGAACGCCTGCTCCGCTTCCGGCCCGTACACCGAGCCGATGGCGCGGGAGACGTCCACCGAGTTGCCGTCGAGCGCCGCGGCGGCCGCCTCGAACTCGGCCTGACGGGCGCCCAGCGCCGCGTTGGTGGCGGCGGCCGCCAGATAGACGTGCTCGCTCAGCAGCGCGTTGAGGCCGACCCGCAGCCCCGCGGCCGGCGTGGAGGAGGTCGGCGGATTGAGGCGGGCCGCCCACGCCGGGCTCACGCCCATCGCGGTCACGACAACCAGGCCGAGCCCACCGATCAGTCGAATCATCGTGCGGTTCATGGTTGTTCTCCTTTCGTTGGATCGACTACTTCACGCGAATCTCACCGCGCATGGACTGGTGCCGGCGGCAGAAGTACGGATAGACGCCGGGCTCTCGCAGCAGGACACTGCCGCTGGCGCCCCGGCCGCTCAGCGCGACGTCGAAGCGGTCATCGCGCTGCTCCGGCGTGCCCGAGGTGACGGTGTGGGCGATGTCGTCCTGGTTCGTCCACGTGAGCGTGGTACCGGCCCGCACGTCGATCTGGCCGGGGGTGAACTGGAAGAGCCGCACCGTCACTGCCGACTGCGACGCCTCGGGCGCGGCCGCGCCGAGCACGATCAGACCCGCCGCCAGCGCCAGCGCCGTCCTGCCGATTCCCTTGCCGCCCATCGCTCCCTCCTGTTCGCCGGGTGTGCTGCCTACACCCCCTTCTACGAAGACGGCGGCGGGATCGGATTGCTCGGAGACGCGGAAGGAAAAAGCAAAGGCGGCGCGAGGAGTTACCCCCGCGCCGCCTGGAGAGCGCGACGCGCCAGCAGGGCGCCGGCGCCTATGTCGAACGGTAATAGCTGAACTGGAGCGCGATCCCCAAACTCTTGGCCTTCAGCATGGCGATGACCACCTGCAAGCCGCCCGCGCCTGCCCCATGACCGGTACGGGACAGCCGCTCCGTCAGGTTCTCCGGTGGGCCTCGGCGCGATCGAGCCAGTACGACAGTCCCATGTCGCGGTACAGCGCCGAAGCTCGGGCGAGATGCTTGTCGGCCGTGCGACGGCGTCCCAAGCACCGGTTGACTCTCCCGATGCCCAGGTGGCAGTGGGCGATGAGCGGGCGCATGCCGCGGGGCTCGGCCCGCTCGAGCGCCTCGCGGTAGCAGGCGAGGCCGCGCTCCCCGTCGAAGCCATCGGCGTGGGCTGCGACGTCGCCGAGCAGATGCCAGGCGTGGGCGGCGTAGGCGGGCTGATGCGTGGAGGCCTCGACGGCGCGCTCCCCCAGCCGCTGCGCCTCGTCGAGCCGCCCGAGCGCCAGGCTCGCGCGGCCCAGCGCGTGAAGGCGCGTGCCCTGAGCGCCGCCGGGCGCGCCGCGAGTGGCGAGCCCCGCCGCGAGCTGCTCGCTCTCCACGAGGCAGGCGAGCGCCTCCTGCGCCCGGCCGAGCTGGGCCAGGGCCCACGCGGCGCCCGCGACCGCCCACGGCATCGCGAGGGAAGCTCCCGCCGTCCGGAGCGCGGCGATTCCGTGCTCGATGCGGACACGCGCCCGTGCCCAGTCACCCCGTGCGACGTCGAGCATGCCCGCGGTCCAGTGGGCCATGCCGATGCTGTACGCGTGGTGTGTCGGGTCGGCGAGCCCGATCGCCTCATCGGCGAAGCGCGACGCCTCGTCCAGGCGCCCCAGCTCGGCCAGGCTTCGCACCAGCGAGATCCGGCTGTAGATCGCCGGCGGAGCGAACCGCCCGAAGGACTCATTGACGCGCTCCGAGGGCACCGCGGCGACGTTGTCGGCGGCCAGCTCGATCACGCGCTCGTGCTCGCCGCGATGGACGAGCGTCTGCAGGAGAATGTCCGTGGCGACGATGCGGAGATCGAGGTCCCCGAGCCGCAGCGCTGTCTCCCTGGCGCGGGTGCCGCTGGCGACGGCCTCGTCGAGATCGCCGAGCTGGGTGTGGGCGACCGTCATGAACGCCTCGACCCGGGCGCGCCTCCGCTCGTCGCCCAGCCTGTCGGCGAGGTGCCCGGCCTCGGCCAGCACCCTCAGGACCTCGCGGTTCTCGCCGAGCTGGTTGAAGGGCGGCCGCGACTCGAGCCAGACGTCGAACGCTTGCTCGAGCGCGGCCCGGTCCTGGGGCAGCCGTCCGATCGCCAGGAGCGCGCGCTCGAAGCACGTGATCGCGTCTCGCATCGCGTAGCGGCGGAGCGCCCGCGCGCCCGCCCGTCGGAGGTGAGTGGCGGCCTGATCCCAGGCCTGGGCCTCGAAGTGGTGAAGGCCGATGGACAGATGGTGGGGCGCCAGATCCCCGGCGTGGACGTCGGCCAGCGCCTCGGCCACACGGCGGTGAAGGGGCACGCGACGCGCCGGCAGGATCAGCCCGTACGCCACTTCGCGCACACGGTCGTGGGTGAAGTCCAGCCGCTCGCCCACGCTATGCAGGATGCGCCGGCGGGCGAGCGTCTCGACGGCGCGAGCGGCGTCCGCCTCGTCGAGCCCGGAAGCATGGTGCAGGACGGCGAACTCGAACTCACTTCCGATCACCGACGCCAGTGCCAGCACCTCCCGGCTCGGGTCGTCGAGCCGGTCGATCTGGCCACAGATGATGTCGCGGACACGCGCGGGCACGGAGAGTCGATCGAGGCCCGCGGACAGCGCCCCGCGAGAGACGGCGCGCATCGCCTCCACGACGACCAGGGGATTGCCGGCGCTGGCCCGCCACACCTCTTCACCGACGCCGGCGACCGTAGCGTCGTCCGTGCCGGCCCGAGCGAGAGCCCGGACGAGGTCGAGGGTATGCTCTCGGGAGAGGGTCTGGAGCGCAACCGTCTCGACGTGGGGCTCAGGCGAGATCTCGGCCAGGATCTGCTGGACGAGGGGCGCGTCGGCCAGGTCTTCCGCGCGCGCCGTGGCCACGACGAGGGCGCGCCATGCCCGGCCGCGGCGGCAGACGAATGCCAGCAGCCGGACGCTCATCTCGTCCGCCCAGTGCAGGTCTTCGAGCATCACGAGCAGGGGCTGGCGATCCGCCACGTGTTCCATGAGCAGGCCCACGCCCTCGAAGAGCATCAGGTAGTCGGGGGCCGGCCCCGCGTCTCCGTCCTTCGTCCCGATCTCGGGCAGCAGACGCCCCAGCTCGCGCCGAACGCCGGGCAAGAGATCGGCCAGCCACGCCGGGTCGGCCAGTTCCCGCGCGGCCCTCAGGATCTCGAGCCAGGGGGCGAACGGGAGAATCCGCTCGCTCTCGTGGCATCGCCCCAGGAGCGCGCGGCGCGTCGAGTGGGCTTCGGCCGCCAGCTCTCCCACGAGCCGGCTCTTGCCGACGCCGGCCTCGCCGACCAGCACGACCAGGCGGCCCTGTCCGCGGCCGGCCTCCCCGAGCAGGTGTCGAAGCCGCGCCATCTCTGGCGCCCGCCCGATGAGCGGCGTGTCGCCGGCGGGAGTCCCGGGGAAATGGAGAGGCCTGGCTACCGCTGGCCGGCGACTCAGGATCTCCGCGTAGAGCCGGCGGGTCTGCTCTTCAGGCGCGACGCCGAGCTCCCGCTCGAGAATGCCCGTGCAGATCTGGTACTGGCGGAGGGCTGAGCCCCGCCGCCCCAGATCGGCGTAGAGCCGCATGAGGCTTCGGTGCACGGCCTCCTGCAACGGATCGAGCGCGATCAGCCGCAGCGCCGTCCGGAGCGCTTCCTCCGTCGCTCCCGCGCCGCGCTGGTGCGCGAGCAGCGCGGCCAGGCTCTCGAGCGCGAGCTCCTTGAGCCGTTCGCGCTCGACCATGAGCCACTCCTCGAACAGCGTGCCGCGGAACGCGAGACCTTCGAGAAAGTCTCCGCGGTAGAGCTCGACGGCCCGGGCGCGGGCCGACGCCTCGCCCGTCCCGGCCAGATGCTCGAAGCGGGGGACGTCGACGTCGACCGCGCTCGGGTCGAGGGCCACGGTGTCGCCGGTAAGGATCAGGCAGGATGGGTCGGCGGCCGTCAGCGCTCGCCGCAGGGCGAAGAGCGTCTCCCGGAAGCGGCTTCTCGCCTGGGCCTGCGATCGGTCTCCCCAGAGCAGCGCCGCCAGCTTGTCACGCGAGTGCGATTGCCCTGCAGGCAGGGCGAGGTAGGCGAGGAGGGCCTGGGTCTTCCGGGTCCTGAGCCGCAAGGCGGCCGGCCCCAGGCAGGCCCGGAAGTCGCCCAGAAGCGTGAGGCTGAGTCGCATCCCGCGTGTTCCCACCTCCGCATCACGGCCGATCGTCCCGGGAGGGTAGGCCAAGCCTAGTGGAATGTCCACGGATCTGCAACGCCCGGTCCGGCAGACCTCGGGGAGGAGGACTCCCATGCGAACCCTGCGGACGACCGCGGTGGCGCTCGCGGTGCTCGCGATCGGCAGCCAGGTGCGGGCTGCCGATCCGACCTGGCCGAAGGAGATGACCTTTACCATCTGCTAGGTATTTCAGTTCCGGCAAGGGGCCACTTAGGCTCGGCTCATCCATAAAGAGTTCACGTCGCTAACGACTCGGCCCCAATGGAGGTTCACATGCGTACGAACCGTGCGGCCAGCCTCATTGTACCGGTCACGCTGGGATTCATTGTGGCCGCCTCCTTCGTTGCGGCCCAGCCCACCACCAGCATTTTCCAGGGGACGTTGCTAGAGCCGAACCAGAAGGCTTCGGAGGTGTCCACCGAGGAGCTCAGGAGGATCCTGGCCGACCGGACTAGCCTTGTGATCGACGCACGACCATTCATGGAGTACGCCGTGAGCCACGTCCCCGGCGCGCTGAACGTGTCGGCGAAACCAGACGTGCCTATGTCAGTCTACGTTTCCGATGTCAGGGAGATTGAGCGTCTCGTCGGCGGCGACAAGACGAGATCCCTCGTGCTCTACTGCAATGGTCCCTTCTGTGGAAAGAGCAAGCGACTGTCCGAGGAACTCCTCGGGGCGGGCTTCACCAGCGTGCGCCGTTACCAGCTTGGTATTCCCGTTTGGCGCGCACTCGGCGGCCTCACCCAGATCGAGCTTGAGGGCATCAAGTACGTCTACCCCGGTGACCGGACCGCCGTATTCCTCGATGCACGGGATCCGGAGGCGTTCTCAGCGGGAAGTCTCCGCGGTGCACGCAACTTGCCGGCGAGCCGCCTGAAGCCCGGCAAAGATGCCGGCGAGGTGAAGAAGGCCAAGGATGATGGCCGTCTGCCGATGGAGGACCACAACACCCGGATCGTCGTGTTCGGCCGCGACGGGGCTCAAGCCCGCGGTGCCGCCGAGGCGATCGTCGAGGAGGCGTTCCACAACGTGGCCTTCTTCGACGGCCCATTTCCGACCATCAAGGCAGCCACGCAGTAGCGCTGCGAATGGCCGAGGTCGACTACAAGTGAACAGCGGCGGCGGAAATTCCTCGAGTTCCCTATTCTGTCGCATCTGTGCAGCGCATCGCGCGGCTCGGCGCGGTAATTGCGATTACGAGGCCAGGAGCACGCGCGGGAGCGTGACCGTGCCCGAAGCCGGCGGGTCTCGTGGTCCATGACTGCCCCCCTTCTCGTCGGTGGTGCAACGATGGCTCATCGGCCCGGTCAGCTACCAGACGGCAGGAAGAGTCTTCGCCTTCAACGATCGCAGCTCGACCTCCGGCTACCTGGTGCCGTCGATGTTCTTCATGCGCGAGCTGGGCATCGACCCCGACAAGCACTTCTCGAAGGTCGTCTTCTCCGGCTCTCACGAGGCGTCGATCCTTGCGGTCGCCAACAAGCAGGTGGACACCGCCTCGACGAACCTCGTCGATCTGCAGCTGATGCTCGCGCACAAGGTGCCACGGGGGAGCGTCCGGGTCATCTGGGTCTCGAGGCTCATTCCCAACGACACGATCGTGGTTCGCAAGGACCTGCCGGCGAGCCTGCGCCGAGCCGTGCAGGATTCGCTCGTCACCATGCGGGCGCGGAACCCGAGCGCCTTCAAGGAGCTCGGCGCGTCGGTCGGCGGTTTCGTCAGGGCCGACGACGCCAAGTACGAGGTGGTCCGCGAGATGGCCGAGGCGGCCAGGAAGCTCCCAGCGCCGAAATAGCGGGTGAGCCGTCGGCGAGAGGTCACCACGAACCAAGGAGGACGCATGACACGGTCTTGGCGAACGCTGGGCCCGATGTTCTTCGGAGTCATGGGCGTGCTCGCGATTGTCGCCGGCTCGCATCCAGCCGCTGCGGTGGAGGTGGGAGAGCCGGCTCCCGATTTCAAGCTCGCGAGCACCCGAGGGGTCGACATCGGGCTCGCCGAGTTCAGGGGCAAGAAGTGGGTGTTCCTCGAGTTCTACGGCGGGGACTTTCACCCGAGCTGAATGGCGAACCTGTTGGCCAGGAAGGCCAACTACCAGAGCTTCGAGGCCCTGAACGTCCAGATCCTCGGCGTGAGCGCCAACTCGACGTTCTCGCAGCAGGCCTTCGCGGAATCCCTGAAGCTGCCGTACCCGCTGTTGAGCGACTACCCCGACCGGAAAGTCATCCGCGCCTACGGCGTCCTCCGCGAGAACACGATGACGGCGGCCCGCACGTTCTTCCTCATCGATCCCCAGGGCGTGATCCGCAAGAAGTGGATCGTCGAGAACGGCAGCATGACCACCGTCTACAGCGACACCGTGCTCAAGGGAATCCGAGAGGTCCAGGCCAAGCCGTGAGGGGGCGACCGGTTCGGCCGGTGCCGAGCCGGGTGCATGAATGACCACGGGACACTTGCGCGCACTGGCCGTCGCCCTCGCGCTCGCGGGCGCCTGGCTGGCGGCGGCTCCGGCCGAAGGGCAGCGGACGAGGCCGGTGCGCATCGGCGCGTTGACCGAATCGTGGGGCCCGACGACGCTCCTCGTGGGCCTCCGCGACGGCTTGCAAGAGCTCGGGTACCGCGAGGACCGGGACTTCTCGATCGGCGTGCGCTTCACCCAGGGCGATCCGGCCGAGCTGCCCGCGGCCGCGCGCGACCTGGTCAGGCTCGGAGTGGACCTCATCGTGGCGAGCGACTCGACCAACGCGATCAAGGCCGCTCGGATGGCGACCGATCGGATTCCGATCGTCTTCGTCGGGGGCAGCGAAGTGGTCGAATCCGGAGTGGTGAAGAGCTTCGCCCATCCGGGGGGCAACATCACGGGCGTGGCAGACATCGACGTCGAGCTCGTGCCTAAGCGCATGGAGCTGTTTCGCGAGATCGTCCCGGGCCTCAAGCGCGTCCTCTTCGCCTACGACGCCGCCAACCCGCTCGCCGATGCCCTCCTTCGCGCTCATCGCGAGGCCGCGCGCCGGCTCGGCCTGGGCCTCGTCGAGCGGCCGGTGCGGAGCCAGGAGGAAGCGCAGGCGGCCTTCGCGGGTTTCCGAAGAGGCGAGGCGGACGGGATTCTCTCTCCCCGGGTGCATTCGCTGAACATTCCCGGGTTCATCCTCGACATCGGAGCAAAGGTGACGCCCACGATGTTCCACAGCTCCTACTACGTCGAGCGGGGCGGCCTGGCGAGTTATGGGGCGGACCGGCACGAGATGGGCCGCCAGGCGGCCCGGATCGTCTCGAAGATCCTCAAGGGTGCCAAGCCAGCGGATCTGCCCGTCGAGCAGGCCAACGCGTTCGAGCTGGTCATCAATCTCAAGACGGCGCGAGCGCTCGACCTCACGGTTCCCGAGTCGGTGTTGCTCCGGGCCGGCCGCGTCATCCACGACGGCGCCCTCGAGCGCCGATAACGGGCATCTACCTCGTTGGCGGCGCGCGCGACGTAGGACGAGACGTCCACTGCCTGCATCGCCGGAAGTCTCCTTCTCGGGAAGCCGGCGGGATTGGCCTGGCCGGCGGGAGGAAAAGCGAAGACGACGCGGGGAGCTGGCCCCGTGCCGTCTCTAGGGATGGCGTCGCGGGGAGCCGGTGGCTAGGTCGAGCGATAGTTCGTGAACTGCAGCGCGATGCCGAGGTCCTTGGCCTTGAGCATGGCGATGACCGCCTGGAGGTCGTCGCGGTTCTTGCCGGTCACGCGCACCTGCTTCTCCTGGATCGAGGCCTGGACCCTGAGCTTCGAGTCCTTGACCATCCGGACGATCTCCTTGGCCTTCTCCATCGGCACGCCGTCCTGCAGCGTGACCTTCTGGCGGATGAGACCGCCGCCGGCCGGCTCCGGGTCTCCGATGGTGAGGGCCTTGAGATCGATCCCCCGGCGGTGGAGCTTGGACTGCAGGATGTCGAGGATGGCCTTGAGCTTCATGTCGTCGCTCGACGACAGCACGATGTCCATCTTCTCCGGCGTGATCTCGTTCTTGCCGCCCTTGAGATCGTACCGCGTGGTGATCTCGCGGCGCGCCTGGTCGATGGCGTTGGTGACCTCCTGCATGTCGATCTTGCAGGCGATGTCGAAGCTGTTCTCGGCGGCCATGGCGTGACGCCTCGCTAGCGCGGGTCGAGCGGCACCACCGCCGCGCCCTTCGGCGGCGTGAACGCGAACAGGGTGTCGCTCAGCCCGGGATTGATGACGACCTTGTTGAAGGACATGGTCACCGTGTTCTGGAACTGGTCGTAGAGGACCGCCTGGCGGACCACGTAGTCCTTGGGATCCACCGTGATCACCAGACGGGTCAGGAGCGGAGTCGGCTGCTTCGGGGTGAGATCGAGCACCGGCCGTCCGGCGCCGTCGCGCGGGATCGCCGGATTGAGGAAGCGGATCGTGAACTCCTCGCGGATCTTCCCCAGCCCGGAGAGGAAGCTCCCCGCGGGACCGGCCAGGGCCTTCGGCGCGTTGCCCTTGTTGACCTGGTTCAGCTCCGGCGTGTAGACCCAGAGCGAGGTGCCGTCGGAGACGATCTGCTGCGGCGCGGGGCTCTTGTAGTCCCACCGCATCTTGCCGCCCTTCTTCAGCAGCACGGTGCCCTCCGCGGTGATGTCCTGGCCCAGGCTCTTGTTGCGGGCGGCCTGGGTGAACTCGGCGCGGAGGTCGGTGATCCGGCCGTAGGTGGACTCGACGCCGCTGACGACCTCGTCGAGGGACTGGGCGCGGGCGGGGGCCGCGAGGCAGAGCAAGAGACACACGGCCAGAACGACGACTCCCCCCTCACCCTGCCCTCTCCCCCTTCGCGGGCGAGGGTTCTGAGCGCGCATGATCATTGGCCTCGCTTGGCCAGGTACTCGGGGCCGACGAGGATCTCGCGCGGCTTGGCTCCCTGCCCCGGGCCGATGATGCGGTCCTGCTCCATCATATCGATGAAGCGCGCCGCCTTCGGGTAGCCGAGCCCCAGCCGCCGCTGCAGGAACGAGATCGAAGCGGCCCGCTGCGCGATCACCAGATTCACCGCGTCCCAGTAGACGTCGTCGCGGTCCTCGCCGCCGCCCCCGCCCGCGGCCGCCTCCTCGGCCGGCAGCTCCACCGTCTCGTAGACGGCCGACCCCTGGGTGCGGAGGAACTCGCACATCGCCTTGACTTCCTTGTCGGAAACCCAGGAGCCGTGCACCCGCATCTGGCGGCTGGCTCCCGGCGGCACGAAGATCATGTCGCCGCGGCCCAGCAGCTGCTCGGCCCCGTTGCTGTCGAGCACCGTTCGCGAGTCCACCTTGGAGGCGACCTGGAAGGCGATGCGGGTCGGGAAGTTGGCCTTGATGAGCCCGGTGACCACATCGACGGACGGCCGCTGCGTGGCGACGATCAGATGGATGCCCACCGCTCGGGCGATCTGGGCCAGCCGGATCAGCGAGTTCTGCACCTCGCCGGCCGAGACCATCATGAGGTCGGCGAGCTCGTCGACCACCACCACCCAGTAGGGCAGCCGCTCCTCGGGCGGCACCTCCTTGTTGTAGCCCTCGATGTTGCGCACCGCCTTGGCCTGTAGCTGCTTGTAGCGCGAGTCCATCTTGCCCACGATCCACTTGAGCCGCGCCGAGGCCTCCTTGGCGTCGGTGACCACCGGCGCGAGCAGATGCGGGATCTTCTCGTACACGCCCAGCTCGAGCCGCTTCGGGTCGATCAACAGGAAGCGCACGTCGGCCGGCGTGGCCTTGTAGAGCAGCGAGCAGATCATGGTGTTGAGGCCCACCGACTTGCCGCTGCCCGTGGAGCCCGCGATCAGCAGGTGCGGCATCGCGGCCAGATCCGCGACCACCGGGTTGCCGGTGGTGTCCTTGCCGAGCGCCAGCGGCAGCCGCCCCTTGGTGGCCACGAACTCCTGGCTCACCAGGATCTCGCGCAGGTAGACGGTCGCGGTCTCCGGATTGGGCACCTCGACCGCCACCGTGCCGCGTCCCGGGATCGGGCCCACGATGCGCACCGCCGCGACCTTCATGGCGAGGGCAAGATCGTCGGCCAGGTTCACGACCTGGCTGACCTTCACGCCCGACGCCGGCTCGAACTCGTAGGAGGTGATGACCGGGCCGGGGCTCGCCTGCACGATGTGGCCGTCCACGCCGAAGTCGTGGAGCTTCTTCTTGAGGGTCTGCGCGTTGGTCTCCAGCTCTTCGCGCGTGCGCGACAGCGACGAGGCCGGCGGCGCCGCGAGCAGGCCCACCGCGGGCAGCTTGAACGCCTGCTCGCCGGCCTTGCCGAAGTCGAACGTCTCCTGCCAGGCGAGCCCCTTCTCCGCGAGCCCGGACTTGGTCTTGGGCGGCTCCTTCACCACGAGCTTCGGCGCCTCCGGCTCGGCGGCGGGCCACGCCGGCAACCTCGCGGCGGCGACCGGCAGCTCGGCGGACGCCGCCGCGGCGCTCCGCTCCTTTCTGGTCTCCGGCCGGCGCGCTCGCCCGAAGCGCGCCCGCAGCGTGCGCGAGAGCACGCTGTACGGGATGCGGGTGACGAAGAGCACGCCGAGCGGGATGAGCGCGAGCAGGACGATCCAGGTGCCGACGGTGCCGATCGACAGCCGCAGGCCCTCGGACACCGCCCAGCCCACGAGCCCGCCCTTGTGCAGCCGGGACGGGCCCAGCGTGTCGGAGGCGCGGGCCAGGATGCCGGTGGCGCTCACGAGCAGGATCGCCAGCCCGACCGCAGCCGGCCAGCCGTGCGCAACGCGGGGCCGCACGAACGCGGACACGCCGTAGAGCACCAGGAGGGCCGGGAAGAGATAGCCGCCGTAGCCGAAGGCGTGGAACGACGCCCAGCCGAGCCACCCGCCGACCGGGCCGACCGGGCTCGCCTGGTCCAATGGGTGCAGCGTGGGGTCGTACGCGTACAGCGCGACGAAGCCGAACCCGGCCAGCGCCAGGGCCAGGATGCCCTTGGCCTCGCGCACCCAGCGGCCGGGCTCGCCCTTCGGCTTGCGCTGCGCCGCGGGTCGCCGCTTGGAGGCGGCGTCGCGCTCACGCGCACCGTTCGGGCTCGCGGTCCGGTCCGGCAACATCTTCTCGATCGCGGACTTCTCGGCCATCACACCTCCAGGATCACGGGCAGCACCACCGGCTTGCGCTGGAATCGCTGGTTGATGAACCGCCGCGCAGCGCTGCGCACCATGGCGCCCACCAGCTCTCGGTCGAAGACTTCAGGCTCCTGCCGCGAGGCCAGGGCGTCCCGCACCGCGGTCTTCACCTCGTCCATCAGGGCGTCTGCCTCCTTCATGTAGACGAACCCGCGCGAGGCGATCTCGGGTCCTGCCACGATCGAGCCGGTGACGTGATCGATGGTCAGCGCGATCACGAGCATGCCCGCTTCGGCCAGCAGCTGACGGTCGCGCAGCACCACGCTGCCGACGTCGCCGACCCCCTTGCCGTCCACCAGCACCGGACCCGCCGGGTACGGCCCCAGCACCCGCGCGCCCGAAGCGGTGACCTCGAGGCCCAGGCCGTCCTCGATCATGAAGATGCGGTCCTTGGGGATGCCGACACCCTCGGCCAGGCGCGCGTGCTGCAGCAGGTGGCGATACTCGCCGTGCACCGGCACGAAGTACCGCGGCCGGGTGAGCGCCAGCATCTCCTTCAGATCCTCCTGGCTCGCGTGGCCGGAGACATGCACGAACGCGACGTCCTCCCACAGCACTTCCGCGCCCCGGCGCAGCAGCGCGTTGATGACTCGCCCGAGCACGCGCTCGTTGCCGGGGATCACGCGCGACGAGAAGATCACCAGGTCGCCCGGGCCGGCCTGCACGTACTTGTGCTCGCCCGCCGCCATCAGCGAGAGCGCCGAGTTGGGCTCGCCCTGGCTGCCGGTGGAGAGGATGACCTGGCGCTGCGCGGGCAGCTCGGCCAGATCCTCGACGGGCCGGAGCAGGCCCTCGGGGACGCGCAGGTAGCCCAGCTCGGTGGCCACCGCGACGTTGGCGACCATGCTGCGGCCGAGCAGCGCCACGTGCCGTCCGCAGCGGGCCGCGAGGTCGAGCACCTGCTGGATGCGGTGGATGTGCGAGGCGAACGTGGCCACGATGATCCGGCCCGAGGCTTCCGCGAAGCGGCCACCGAGCGCGCGGCCCACCTCGGTCTCCGAGCCGGTGTGACCCGGGCGGCCCACGTTGGTCGAGTCCGAGCAGAGCGCCAGCACGCCCCGCGCGCCAAGGGCGGCGAAGCGCGAGTAGTCGGGCTGCTGGTGGTCCACCGGCCGCCGATCGAGCTTGAAGTCGCCGGTGTGGACGATGGTGCCGATCGCAGTCTCGATGGCCAGACCGATGCCGTCGGCGATGGAGTGCGTCACCCGGATCGGCTCGACCGCGAAGCCGCCGATCACGATGCGATCGCCCGGGGCGTAGGGGCGCAGGTCCGCCCGATCCAGCAGGTCGTTCTCGGCCAGCCGGTGCCGGGCGATGGCCAGGGTGAGCGGCGTGCCGTAGACGGGGACGGCGAACTCGCGCAGCAGGTACGAGAGGGCGCCGATGTGGTCCTCGTGACCGTGAGTCAGGATCACCGCCCGGAACGCCTCGCGGTGCTCCCTGAGATAGGTGAAGTCGGGGATGGCGAAGTCCACCCCGGGCATCTCGTCGTCCGGGAAGAGCAGGCCGCAGTCCACCGCCAGGATGTCAGGGCCACTCTCGACCAGCATCATGTTGAGCCCGATCTCGCCCAGGCCGCCCAGGGGGATGAGCCGCACCGCGGGCTCGCCGGGCGTATCGATGGGAAGCGGTTCTGGTCTGTAAGTGGTGTTCACGACGGCCTTTTGATCGTACCACCGGCGCCGCGGCGAGCCCAAAGAACGGGACGGCTATCTGGCCGCCACGCCGGTCCGCATCGCGGCCAACCTGGGACCGCTACGCTTCGGCTGCTCCGTCGGGTCCTGCGGCCAGCCGGGCGAACTCCGCCAGCGACAGGCTCTCGGCCCGCCGACCCGGATCGATGCCCGCCTCCTGGGCCATCCGGCGGGCGCGATCGGCGGGGATCGCCAGTCCGGCGGCCAGGGCGTTCGCGAGGCTCTTCCGGCGCTGGCTGAACGCGGCCCGGACGACGACGCCGAACCGGGACGAATCGGCGATCGCGACCGGCGGCTCGCGATGCGGCGTGAGATGGATCACCGCGGACTCGACCCGGGGTGGCGGGCTGAAGGCGCCCGGCGGCACCGTAAACGACAGCCGCACTGCCGCCGACGCCTGGGTCAGCACCGACAGCGCCCCATAGGTCTTGCTGCCCGGCGCGGCGGCCACCCGCTCCGCGACTTCCTTCTGGAGCATCAGGGCCATCTCGTCGATCTGCGGGCCGGCCTCCACCAGCGCGGCCAGGATCGGCTTGCCCACGCTGTACGGGAGATTGCCGACCACGATCACGCGGCCGCGCACCTGCTCGGCGGCGCTCCTGGTCACCTCCTCGAGGCCCTCGCGCGTGCGCAGCTCGTCCTCGAGCGTCACCGCGATCAGCTCGGCCTGGCTCACCGCCTGCGACTTCACCTCGGCGTCGACGCGGTCGCGGATGCTGATGATGAGCGGGACCTCGAGGGCGACGACCGCGAGCACCAGCACGTAGGCGAGCGCCAGCAGGAGTCGGAGGCGGAGGCTTACGAGAGCTCCTCGGGCGCGGTGAACCGGAACCCGACGCCGCGGACCGTGTGCAGGTAGCGCGGATCGGCGGGGTCGTCGCCGAGCTTCTGCCGCAGCCAGCGCACATGGACGTCGAGCGTCTT
>Ga0081455_10000677_pt1 | contig 44139 bp, 45 predicted proteins | sample TabmetS3T2R1_FD_70207 | JGI IMG/M metagenome (GOLD analysis project Ga0081455, IMG submission 70207) | Tabebuia heterophylla rhizosphere microbial communities from the University of Puerto Rico - S3T2R1 | ecosystem: Host-associated > Plants > Roots > Rhizosphere ...
GATCGGCCTGCGACAATTCGGCATCCGCCCGGCGCTGCTTCAGCCAATCCCCGGCCAGCTTGCGCAACTGCTTCGCAGAGGGGAACCGGGCACCGGCGCGCGCGACCTCCGGCTCTCCAGCCGGTCCGGTCTCGGCGGGTACTCCCATGGTCGGCCCCGTTCGCGCGCGTCAACGTCCTCCGCGGGCAGCATCGGCAGCGTGACGAACAGGATAACCCGGGTGTCGATACCCCCATGTGTGGTGACGGCGAGGGTCGCCCCGCCGCGGCGGGGCGACCCATGGACTACTTGTCCTCGGCCGACAACGGGGTCCCGGTCGGCACCCGGTCCGTCGACACGTCTGCCTCCAGCGGGTCCGACTGAGCAGCGGGTAGCGACTCCGCGCCCGGTGCCGGCACGGGCTGGGGGCGGCGCTTGACCGCCGACAGCAGCAGCTGCGAGACGTCGACCACCTCGACCTTCCCGCTCGCCAGGCCGTCGTTCTGGCGCGCGGTCACCCCGTCGGTGAGCATGACGCGGCAGAACGGGCAGCCGGTCGCGATCTTCGACGGCGCGGTCCCGAGCGCCTCGTCGACGCGCTCGATGTTGATCCGCTTGCCGATCTTCTCTTCCATCCACATCCGGGCGCCGCCGGCGCCGCAGCACATCGACCGGTCGCCGTGGCGCGGCATCTCCCGGAACTGCGCACCCGACGCGCCGACCAGCTCACGCGGCGCCTCGTAGACCTTGTTGTGCCGGCCCAGGTAGCACGGGTCGTGGTAGGTGACGTCGTCCGCGATCGGCGCGACCGGCACCAGCCGCTTCTCCCGCACCAGGCGGTTGAGCAGCTGCGTGTGGTGCACGACCTCGAACTGACCGCCCAGATCCGGATACTCGTTCGCGAGCGTGTTGAAGCAGTGCGCGCACGTCGCGACGATCTTGCGGTTGCCCGGCTCCCGGTCCTCGAACACCGAGTTCAGCACCTCGACGTTCTGCTGCGCGAGCATCTGGAACAGGAACTCGTTGCCGGCGCGGCGGGCCGGGTCACCGGTGCAGGACTCCTCCGGGCCGAGCACCGTGTACTTGACGCCCGCGATGTGCAGCAGCTCCGCGACCGCGCGCGTGGTCTTCTTCGCGCGGTCCTCGAACGCACCGGCGCAGCCGACCCAGAACAGGTACTCGGTGTCGCCCAGCTCGCCGTCGAACACCGGCACCTCGAAATCGAGGTCCTCGGCCCAGGCCAACCGGTCCTTGGCGTTCTGACCCCACGGGTTGCCCTTGTTCTCCAGGTTCTTGAACATCCCGTTCAGCTCGGTCGGGAAGTTCGACTCGATCATGACCTGGTAGCGGCGCATGTCGACGATGTGGTCGACGTGCTCGATGTCCACCGGGCACTGCTCGACGCAGGCGCCGCAGGTTGTGCACGACCACAGCACATCGGGGTCGATGACGCCGCCGTCATCGCCGACCAGCGCGCGGTCGGCCTCGGCGAGGGCCAGGACGTCGATGCCCGCGTACGGGTTGTCGCCGGTCAGGCCCACCTCTTCCCCGGCGACGTCCTTCTTGCCACCGGCCAGCAGGTACGGCGCCTTGGCGTAGGCGTGGTCGCGCAGTTGCGTGATGACCAGCTTCGGCGACAGTGGCTTGCCGGTGTTCCACGCCGGGCACTGCGACTGGCAGCGGCCGCACTCGGTGCAGGTGGTGAAGTCGAGCCAGCCCTTCCAGCTGAAGTCCTCGATCTGGCCGGCGCCGAAGACGTCCTTCTCCGGGTCGGCCTCCTCGAAGTCCAGCGGCTTGCCGCCGCTCATCATCGGCTTGAGCGGGCCCAGCGCGGTGCCGCCGTCGTCCTCACGCTTGAAGTAGATGTTGAAGAAGGCGCTGAAGCGGTGCCAGGCCACGCCCATCGTCAGCGTCCGGCCGACGACGTAGAGCCAGACCATCCCCGACAACAGCTTGATCAGCGCGGTGATGGTGACCGCGACCGTGCTGGCGGGCAGGATCTCGGCGAGCGGCTTGGTGACGAAGCTCGTCCACAGCGCCGGATCCTCGATGCCGCTGGAGATCTTGAACGCCTTGACCCCGAGGATGCCGAGCCCCTCGACGATCACCACGGTCTCGACGAAGTAGGCCTGCTTGAAGTTCGACCCGGCGAAGCGCGACTGCCGGTCGGCGCGGCGCGGGTGGTTCAGCTGGCGGATGATCACGAGTGCGAGACCGCCGACGACGGTGCCCAGGCCGAGCAGTTCGGTCAGCAGCAGCCAGATGCTCCAGGTGCCGATGATCGGCCAGTGGAACTCCGGGTCGAACGTCTCGCCGTAGGCCTCGAACCAGGCCAGCGAGCCGATCAGGAAGCCCCACATGACCATCCAGTGCCACGGGCCGACGTGGCGGAACCGGTTCATCCGCGTGTGGGCGGCGAACTCCTTGATCAGCGTGGTGATGCGCGGGCCGAACGGACCGTTCCGCGTGGCGTCCGGTTGTCCGAGGCGGATGATGCGGACCATCCGGTACACGCCGGTGCCGAACATGATCCAAGCGACGATGCTTACGGCGACGCCGACCACGCCCAGCGTGATCTGCAGTGCACCCATGATCGGGGCCTTTCGTCCGTGATGTGGTGGGTTGGCGGGGAGCCTAACCGGATTTACCCATGAGTAATGGATCGGCGCGACCCGAGTCCCACGAGTGTGGCGCAGGACTCTCTGGAAACCGGAACGATCGTACCGGTAGTTTGGTCAGGTGACAGCCTATCTTCTCCTCGCACTGGCCATCGCGGCCGAGGTCACCGGTACTGTTTCGATGAAGTTGTCGGACGGCTTCACCAAACTGTGGCCATCGCTGATCGTCGTGGTCGGCTACCTCATCGCGTTCGTCGCGCTGGCGAGCGTGCTCAAGCGCGGGATGCCGGTCGGGGTGGCCTACGCGATCTGGGCCGCGATCGGCGTCGCGGCGGTCGCCGTGATCGGCGTGCTGTTCCTCGGGGAGCCGGTGAACCTGACGATCGTCGCCGGGCTCGTGCTGGTGATCGGCGGTGTCGTGCTGATCGAGGTGGGTTCGGCATGAAACCGCAGCGCGACGGGCGCCGGGCGCGGGGCGAGAAGCGGCGGCAGGAAATCATCGACGCCACGCTGCGGGTGATCGAGCGGGACGGCGTCGCGGGCGTGACGCACCGGACGGTGGCCGCGGAGGCCGGGGTGCCGACGACGTCGACGACCTACCACTTCGAGACGCTCGACGACCTCTTGATCGCGACGTTGATCTCGTGCGCCCGCGACATGGCGACGGAGGTGTACTGGACGATCGACCGCGCCCGCTCACGGGGCAGCCGCGGGGCCTCGGAGGTGGCCACGCTGCTCGCGGAGGCGCTGGGGCCGCGGCGGGGCCGCACGATGGCCGAGTACGAGCTGTACCTGCTGGCGGCGCGACGACCCGAGCTGCGCCCGGCGGCCCGGCGATGGCTGGACGTCCTGACCTCGATGGTCCGGCCGGACGACCTGGTCGCGCTGCGGGTGTTCCTGGCCGGCATCGACGGGCTGCTGGTCCAGGGTCTGATCGACGACGAGCCGCCGACGGCGGAGGAGCTGCGGCCGACGGTGGAGTACCTGCTCAAGCCGCGCTAGTGCCCACCGGCACGGTGTGCGCCACCGATGCCGCTGCGGCTGCCCGGTCCGCGGCGTGCGCCCGGCGGGTCCGGCGGGCGGCGAGCAGACCCAGCACGATCCCGGCGGCGGAGAAGATCGCCATCGCCAGCGACGCCCGGCCGAAGCCGTCCGCCAGTGCGTCCGCCGGGGCGCTGCCCGCCGCGGTCTGCGTGGCCGTCACCGACGCGTAGATCCCGGCCACGACCGCGGTCACCACGGCCCCGCCGACGTAGCGGGCCATGTTCGAGATCCCGGACGCCGCACCGACGTTGTCCGGCGGCACACAGGTCGTCGAGACCGCCGACGCGGGTCCGTTCGACAGGCCGAGCCCGATCGCGACGGCGACCAGCGCGGGCAGGATCGCCCAGTACGTCCACGACGCCTGCACCACCGCGAGCACCGCGAAACCGGCGGTCATCAACGCGAAGCCGGCCATGATCACCGGCCGCGCCCCGAACTTGTGCGCGAGCGGCGTCACCGCGGGTGCCACCACGATGACCATCGCCGCCACCGGCAAGCACGCCAGCCCGGCGAGAAGGCTGCTCATCGCGAAGGTCACCGGATCCTGGAAGTACAGGCTGATCAGGAGCGAGAGGCCGGCGATCGCGCCCGCGCCGATCAGGATCGCCAGCGTCGCGCCGACCAGGACCGGGTTGCGCAGCAACCGCAAGTCCACCAGGGGCACCGCCACCCGCCGCTCCACCATCGGGAACGCGATCGCCGCCAGAACCGTGATCACCAGGCACACCAGCGTCGGCACGGACAGCCAGCCCCAGTCCGAGCCCTCGGTCATCGCGAAGACGAACGGCGCCAGTACGCAGGCCACCAGCACGGTGCCCGCGAAGTCGACGGACCGCGGCCGGTCCGGGTCGCGGGACTCCGGCACGGTCCGCACCGTCCACGGGATGCACACCACGGCGATCGCCGCGTCGATCCAGAACAGGCCTTGCCACCCGGTCGCCTCGTTGAGCACACCGCCGAGCACCGGCCCGGCCGCCGCACCCGCGGCCGCCGCGGCGCCCCAGTACGCAACCGACCGCATCTGCGCGGGCCCCTCAGTCACCACCGACAACAGGCTCAGCCCGGACGCCAGGATGGCGGCACCGGCCGCGCCCTGGATGACGCGCCCCAGCACCACCATCCACCCGCCGGGGGCGAGCGCGATCAGCACACACGACACGACGAACAACCCGAGGCCGAGCACGAAGACCCGGCGCCGCCCGAAGACGTCGCCGAGTGCGCCCGATGTGACGATCGTGGCGGCGCCGACCAGCAGGTACCCGGTGACCGCCCACTGCAGCAGTGTCAGCGAAGCGTCCAGGTCCGCGCTGATGGACGGCAGCAGGATGCTCACCGCCGAGGTGTTGGCGTTGACGACGAAGGTCGACACGCACGCGGTGCCGAGCACGCCGGCGGTCCGCACGGTGCTGGTCGTGGTCATGGCGCCTCCGTGTCCTGCGGGACACCCGCACCCGGTCGGCCCACGCGAACGGGAGCTCCGCCATGGTCGTTCACGCGGACCTCCGTGTCCTGCGGGACACCCGCACCCGGTCGGTCGTGGCACCGAACGCTTCCGTGGCGCCACCGTCCGGCGCCTCACCCCGAGGTGATGAAGCCGGGGCTCAGCCCTTGTTCTCGTACACCGGGGTGATCGTCGCCCGCGCCACCGTCGCGCCGAACATGTTGAAGCCCAGGAACGCGGGCGTCGCGGTTGCCGGCAGGTCCAGCGTCTCCACGTTCAGCGCGTGCACCGCGAAGATGTAGCGGTGCGGGCGGTGCCCGGGAGGCGGCGCGGCGCCGAGGAACTGCTTGACGCCGCCGTCGTGTGTCAGCGAGACGGCACCGGCGGGCAGCCCGGATCCCTCGGCGTCCCCGGCCCCCGAAGGCAGCGAAGTCACCGTGGCCGGGATGTTGTAGACCGCCCAGTGCCAGAACCCGCTGGCTGTCGGGGCATCCGGGTCGTAGCAGGTCACGGCGAAGCTCTTGGTCTCGGCCGGGAAGCCGTCCCACGCGAGGTGCGGCGACCGGTCCTCACCGCCGGGCAGGCCGAAGATCCCGCTCAGGTGCGGCGCCGCGAGGGTCTCCCCCTCGGCGACATCGTCGCTGCGCAGGGTGAAGGACGGTACCGGCGGCAGGAAGTCGTACGGGTTCGGTGGCTGTGGCATCGATTCCTCCTCGTCACGATGTGGCCGGTGATCACCCTAGTGCCGGCCGGGGGTCGACCCCCGGGTCGAACCGGGGGCTTCCCTGATACCGCGGGCGCATTCCGAGCCATAGCGTGACCCGCACAGAGAAGGTGACTGGGGAGGACGCAATGGGCAAGCCGGCGCTCGCGATAGGCGGGGTGGCCCTGATCGCCGTCGGGGCCGGGATCGCACTGGGGTGGAACTGGTGGCCGAACTCCGAGCACGCCGAGACGCAGGAGGTCGTGCCGCAGCCGGTCTCGTCGGTGCGGGTCGACAACAACTCCGGGGACGTCCGCATCCGCGTCGGGGACACCACGACCACCTCGGTGAACCAGGTCTTCCGATACCACGGCGACCGACCCGATCGCGCCTTCACGGTGGCGGGCGGGCAGCTCGTGCTCGCCGGGTGCGGCAACGACTGCACGGTCGACTACGAGGTCGTCGTCCCGCGCGGCACCACCGTGCAGGGCGAGGTCCGCTCCGGTGATCTCACCGTCGACGGTGTCGCCTCGGCGGACCTGCGGGCAAACTCCGGCGACATCGAGATCCGTGACGTGGCCGGACCGATCAACGCGAACACCAGGTCGGGCAGCATCGAGGTGAGCCTGAGCGTTCCGGGCGACGTCAGGGCCGAGGCCGCGAGCGGTGACATCCGGCTCATCGTCCCGGGCGGCCGGTACCGCGTGGCGGGCCACACCAACAGCGGCGACCGCAACGTCGACGTGGTGGCCGACCCCTCGGCCCCGCACCTCCTCGACGTCAGCACGTCCAGCGGGGATGTCTCGGTGACCAGCGCCTGATCGGAGACGACCGATTTCGGGTACACCGGGAACAAGCCCGCCGACCCGCTCGTTACCCTGTCAGAAAGGTTGAGCGAGCACCACTCAAGTCTGGTTGACGCACATCGCGCGCCCGAGATAGAACTTGAGTGTCACCCGCTCAACGCGGGCGCGAAACCGCAGCTTACCCAGGCTGCGTACCAAGCATGACCAGGAGGGAACACACCATGGCGCGAGCGGTCGGCATCGACCTCGGCACGACCAACTCGGTCGTCGCTGTCCTGGAGGGCGGCGAGCCGACGGTCATCGCCAACTCGGAAGGCTCCCGTACGACCCCGTCCATCGTCGCGTTCGCCAAGAACGGCGAGGTGCTGACGGGTCAGCCGGCGAAGAACCAGGCCGTGACCAACGTCGACCGGACGATCCGGTCCGTGAAGCGGCACATCGGCACCGACTGGAACGCCGAGATCGACGGCAAGACCTACACGGCGCAGGAGATCAGCGCGCGCGTGCTGATGAAGCTCAAGCGCGACGCCGAGTCCTACCTCGGCGAGGAGATCACCGACGCGGTCATCACCGTCCCCGCCTACTTCGAGGACGCGCAGCGGCAGGCCACCAAGGAGGCCGGGCAGATCGCCGGCCTGAACGTGCTCCGCATCGTCAACGAGCCCACCGCGGCCGCGCTGGCCTACGGGCTGGACAAGGGCGAGAAGGAGCAGACCATCCTGGTCTTCGACCTCGGTGGTGGCACCTTCGACGTCTCGCTGCTGGAGATCGGCGAGGGCGTCGTCGAGGTGCGGGCCACCAGCGGTGACAACCACCTCGGTGGTGACGACTGGGACCAGCGGATCGTCGACTGGCTGGTGGACAAGTTCAAGGCCAGCCACGGCATCGACCTGACCAAGGACCGGATGGCGCTGCAGCGCATCCGCGAGGCCGCGGAGAAGGCCAAGATCGAGCTGTCCAGCTCGAGCAGCGCCAGCATCAACCTGCCCTACATCACGGTCGACGCGGACAAGAACCCGCTGTTCCTGGACGAGACCCTGTCCCGGGCGGAGTTCCAGCGGATCACCTCCGACCTGCTGGACCGTACGAAGGCGCCGTTCAACAACGTCATCCGGGACGCGAGCATCTCGGTCGGCCAGATCGACCACGTGGTGCTCGTCGGTGGGTCCACCCGCATGCCGGCCGTGTCCGACCTGGTCAAGGAACTGACCGGCGGCAAGGAGCCGAACAAGGGCGTGAACCCGGACGAGGTCGTCGCGGTCGGCGCGGCGCTGCAGGCCGGTGTGCTCAAGGGTGAGGTCAAGGACGTCCTGCTGCTCGACGTGACCCCGCTGTCACTGGGCATCGAGACCAAGGGCGGCGTGTTCACCAAGCTCATCGAGCGCAACACGACCATCCCGACGAAGCGGTCCGAGATCTTCTCCACGGCCGATGACAACCAGCCGTCGGTGCAGATCCAGGTGTTCCAGGGTGAGCGCGAGATCGCCGCGCAGAACAAGAAGCTCGGCATGTTCGAGCTGACCGGGCTGCCCCCGGCCCCGCGCGGCGTGCCGCAGATCGAGGTCACCTTCGACATCGACGCCAACGGCATCGTGCACGTCACGGCGAAGGACCTGGGCACCAACAAGGAACAGTCGATGACGATCACCGGTGGCTCGGCGCTGCCGAAGGACGACATCGACCGCATGGTCAAGGACGCCGAGGCGCACGCGGAGGAGGACCGCCAGCGCCGCGAGGAGGTCGAGACCCGCAACCAGGCCGAGACGCTGGTCTACCAGACCGAGAAGTTCGTCAAGGACAACGACGACAAGCTGCCCGAGGACATCAAGGGCAAGGTCAAGACCGCGATCGACGAGGCCAACGAGGCGCTCAAGGGCACCGACGCGGCCAAGATCAAGGAAGCCATCGAGAAGCTGAACACCGCGTCGCAGGAGCTGGGCACCGCCCTGTACGCGAACGCGCAGCAGGCCGGTGGCGCCAACCCGGGCACCGACTCGGGTGCGGCGGGCGCGTCCGGTGACAAGGGCGCGGACGACGTGGTGGACGCCGAGATCGTGGACGAGGACGAGAAGAAGTGACGGGACGGCACTCGAACCACACGGACCAGCAGGAACCGGTGACCGAGCCCCTCGTCGTGCGGGACCGGCGCAAGATCGATCCCGAGACCGGCCAGGTGCGGACCCAGCCGCCGGCTGCCGAGGCACCCGTAGCCCCGGCGGCCGCGGCCGGCCCGTCGCTCGGCGAGTCCATTGTGGACGAGGCGGTGGCGGCGCCCTCGGAGGTCGAGAAGGAGCTCGCGGAGCGCACCGCCGACCTGCAGCGTGTGCAGGCGGAGTTCGCGAACTACCGCAGGCGCGTGGACCGCGACCGGGAGGCCGTGGTCACCGCCGCGAAGGCCGGGGTGGTGGCCGACCTGCTGCCGCTGCTCGACGACTTCGAGCGGGCCGAGCAGCACGGTGACCTCACCGGTGCGTTCAAGGCGGTCGCGGACAAGCTGGTCGCGAGCCTCCAGCGGATCGGGCTCGAGCCGTTCGGCGGGGAGGGCGACCCCTTCGACCCGAGCGTGCACGAGGCTGTGCAGCACAACACCTCGCCGGACGTGTCCGGGCCGACCGTGACCACGGTGCTGCGCCGTGGTTACCGGTTCGGTGACCGCACGCTGCGTGCCGCGCTCGTGGGTGTCACCGACCACGAGCCGGGCGAGGCGCCGGTCGAGGGTGAGCTACCGGTCGAGCAGTTGTCGGATGAGAACACCAAGCAGCAGCAGTAATCCGCGGTCAACAGTGAGAGGAGGAGACGTCCGGTGAGTGCACGGGAGTGGATCGGCAAGGACTTCTACCGTGAGCTGGGCGTCTCCTCCGACGCTTCGCAGGACGAGATCAAGAAGGCGTACCGCAAGCTGGCCCGGCAGAACCACCCGGACGCAAACCCGGGCAACACCGACGCCGAGCAGAAGTTCAAGGCCGTGTCGGAGGCGTACGGCGTCCTGTCGGATCCGGCCAAGCGCAAGGAGTACGACGAGGCGCGGCGCTTGTTCGGGTCGGGCGGCGGGCCCGGTGGCTTCGGCTTCCCGGGTGCCGGCGGCGGCGCCGGCGGGTTCGACCTCGGCGACATCTTCGGCCAGACCGCGGGCGCGGGCGCGGGTGCGCAGGGCGGTTTCGGTGGGCTCGGCGACATCCTCGGTGGCCTGTTCGGCCGCCGGGGCCAGCAGGGCTCGACGGCCACCCGGGGGCAGCGCGGTGCCGACGTCGAAACGGACGTGCGGATCGACTTCGCCGAAGCGGTGCAGGGCGCGACCCTGCCGCTGCGGCTGTCCAGTCCGGCGACGTGTTCGACGTGCCACGGCAACGGTGCCCGCCCGGGCACCACGCCGCGCACCTGCCCGGTCTGTCAGGGGTCGGGACTGGTCAGCCGGAGCCAGGGGGCGTTCGCGTTCTCCGAGCCGTGCCGCGACTGCCGTGGACGCGGCCGGATCATCGACGACCCGTGCCCCGAGTGCGGCGGCGAAGGGATCAGCACCCAGACGCGCACCCTGACCGTGCGGGTGCCCGCGGGCGTGGACGACAACCAGCGCATCCGGCTGGCCGGCCAGGGCGAACCGGGCCGGGGCGGCGCGACAGCCGGCGATCTCTACGTCCGGGTGCACGTCAATCCGGACCCGGTGTTCGGCCGGTCGGGCAACGATCTGACGATCACCGTGCCGGTGAGCTACCCGGAACTGAGCCTCGGTGCGACGATCACTGTGCCGACGCTCGACGGGAAGGTTTCGGTGAAGGTGCCCGCCGGCACCGGCACCGGCCGGGTCCTGCGGGTGCGGGGCAAGGGCATCAAGAAGCGGGACGGCGCGCAGGGCGATCTGCTCGTCACGCTTCAGGTGGCCGTGCCCTCGCGGTTGGAGTCTTCGGAGCGGGAGGCGCTCGAGGCGTACGCCAAGATCGCCGAGAAGCACGATCCGCGTCCGGAGATCACGAAACTGCTCCGTGAGAGGAGTTGATCGAGGTGTTCGGCGGATTGCCGCACGGGGCCGACGAGGAGACCCCGGTCTTCGTGATCTCCGTGGCCGCACAGCTGTCCGGCCTGCACGCCCAGACCCTGCGGTCCTACGACCGCTTGGGGCTGGTGTCACCGGGCCGGACCGCCGGCGGCGGGCGGCGCTATTCCATGCGGGACATCGCGCTGCTGCGTGAGGTGCAGCGTCTGTCCCAAGAGGAGGGCGTCAACCTGGCCGGCATCAAGCGGATCATCGACCTGGAGAACCAGGTCGAGGCGCTGCAATCCCGGCTCGCCGAACTGACCGAAGAACTCGCCACGGCCTACGCGGCGGCCGAACAGGCGGCGGCGGCCATCCACCGGTCCTACCGGAAGGACCTGGTGCCGATGACGCAGGAAACCGCCCTGGTGGTCTGGAAACCCCGCCGCAAACGCTAAAGCCATCGCACTTTTTCGACAATGTGCCGCCCCGCGCCACCCTGGCGGCGGCACTTTTTCGACAATGTGCCGCCCCGCGCCACCCTGGCGGCGGCACTTTTTCGACAATGTGCCGCCGGGGTGGCGTCAGCGGAGGTGCTCGGCGAAAAAGGCGAGTACCCGGCGCCAGGCGTCCTCGCTCGATTCGCGGTCGTAGCCCATTCCCGCGATCCTCATGAGCACATTGATGGGACCGTGGAACTGGTTGGCGAAGCTGTGGCCGGCCGACGGGTATTCCTTCACATCATGGGGAATCCCGCGCTCGGTCAGCTCCGCCTCCAGTTTCGCCGCGGCGCCACGAAGCGTGAAGTCCTTTTTGCCGTACGAGGCCACGATCGGGCATGCACCGTCCAGAATGGACAGGTCCGTGGGTATCGGTCCGTAGTACGGCGCGGACGCGTCGAACCCGCGCGACGCGCCCACCAGCGCGAAACCACCGCCCATGCAGAACCCGACCACGCCGATGCGCCCCGTGCAGTCCGACCGCGACGCCAGCAGGGAGCGCGCCGCGTCCAGGTCGTCGAACGCCCTGCCCTTGCCGGCCGCCAGTTCCGAGAAGACCGACTTCACGCATCGGACGAGGCCGCCGCGCGAGTACAGGTCCGGTGACAGCGCCAGATAGCCGGCCGTGGCGAAGCGATCCGTGATGTTCTTCGCGTCGTCGGACAGGCCGACCGCGTCGTGCACGATCACCACACCCGGCCACGGCGGCTGACCGGACACTTCTTCCTGGGGTGTGGCAAGGTACCCGCGAATGGTTCCGTCAGCGACAGGAATCTCCATGCCCGCAGGCTAGTCGATCGTGAACGGGTCGTACCTGATCCGATCGAGTGCGGTGCCGGCGACCAGCATCCGGGACACCGTCGCTCTGATCATCGCCGGCGAGCCCGACACCAGCACGTCGTGCCCCGGCCACGCGCCGTGCCGCGTCACCACGTCGGCCAGCGTGCCCTCCTCGCCACTGGCCAGCCCGGGCCCGCTCTCCACGACCGGCGTCACCGTCAGCCACGGGTTGGCCGACGCGATCACCCGCAGCCCTTCCAGCGCATAGAGGTCCTCCCGGGTGCGGCCGCCGTAGAACAGGTACACCTTCGGGTTCTCGCCCCACTGACCTAGCTCGTCGAGCAGCGACTGCATCGGGGCGACGCCCGTGCCGCCCGCGACCATCAGCACGTCCCGGCCGCTGTCGCGATCCACGCCGAGCGTCCCCACCGGTGGTCCGAACCGCCACACGTCGCCCTGCTGCGTATGACTCACGACGGCCCGCGACACCCAGCCGCCATCGATGGCGCGGATGTGGAACTCGAGCGAGCCGTCCGGGCGCGGCGCGTTCGCCGGGGAGAGGTACCGCCACAACCGGGGCCGCTGCGGCACCTCGACGCTCAGGTACTGCCCGGCCCGGAACGGGACGTGCTGCTCCGGCTCCAGCCGTACCATCGCCAGGTCCCAGCTCAGCCGACGGTGTTCGGCCACTCGGGCCGACCAGTTCGGCGGGTTGGTGTCGCTGGCGGCCGCCTCCTGCATCTGCCGCGCGATGATCGTGAACGCCTCGGCCCACGCGCGCTCGACCTCGTCGGTCCAACCCGGACCGAGCTGCGTCTTCATCGCCGCGAGCAGCGCCGTGCCGACCGCCTCGTAGTGGTTGGGCACGACGCCGAACTTCCGGTGGTCGCGTCCCAGTTGCCGCAGGAACGGCACCAGGTCGTCGGGCTGGTCGACCATCTGCACCACGTGGACCAGCGCGCGCACCATGCGATTGCGCTGCACTTCCATGTTGATCGGGAAGAAGTCCCGCGTGGCCGGCGCGAGGGTGAACAGCATCCCGTAGAAGAACTGCGTCACCTCGGGCAGGTAGGGCTCGGCCTTGGCCCAGGAGTCCCGGATCAGGCGCACCATCGCGGCGACGGCAGGCGGCGCCTCCCGGTGCACGGACCGGGGTACGGGGCTGACGGGGTCGGCGGTCATGGTATCGGGGCTGCTCCGAGGTGATCGTTTATGCTCGCGGTCGATTATTCACGAACGCGCAACTGCACGAGCGCGCCACGCATCAGCAGGCCAAAGCACCCGCTCGAGCGTGAAATGATCATGAATAATCCACCCTATCCAGTCAGTCATCACCCTCGAACGCCGCGGTGATCGCTCGCAGAGTAGCCGTCCCGAGTCACGATCTCCGAGACATTGCTCCGTCCGGGTGGTTCTAAAAAGCCCCCCATCAGTGGGAGAAGTCACGAACGTAGATAGTTGGAGCATGCAACTAGTCCATGTATAGTTGTATGTGACAACCAACTGGAGGTGGCGCCATGGGGGACCGCGACGAGAAGGCCGTCCACCTGATGCGCGAGCTGCGCTCAGCCGGTCAGCTCCAGCACGCCTGGATCAACCAGTCCTGGCAGCGCGAACACGACGGCGTGCACCCGGCGGCCGCCATGCTGCTGGCCGACCTCCATCTGCACGGCGAGTGCCGCCCGTCGGACCTCGCGAAACGGAAGATGGTCGACATCTCGGTGATCAGCAGGCAGATCGCCCAGCTTGCCGCCGCGGGACTCGTCGAGCGCAGGCCAGCACCCGAGGACGGGCGGGCCAGCCTGATCAGCCTGTCCGAAACGGGCCATGCCGAACTCGACCGCTGGCGCGAGCTGCACGTCGACTTCCTCCAGCGCGCGCTGGCGGACTGGACCGACGACGAGGTCGAAGCATTCATCGCCCGGGTGACCCTGATGAACGACGGACTGCGCGCGGCACTGGGCCAAACGCCGGTCAACTGCTCGCCGGCGACGGCGGAGAAGGGGAAGTGACCGAAGTGAGCACCACAGCGAACCAGGAGCCGATGACACCGCGCCAGATCGGGCGCGCGTTCACCGGCCTCCTCCTGGCGCTGCTGGTCGCCGTGCTGTCGTCCACGATCGTCTCGAACGCCCTGCCGACGATCCTGGCCGACCTCGACGGCTCGCAGAGCCAGTACACCTGGGTGGTCACGGCCACCCTGCTGGCCTCGACGGCGAGCACCCCGATCTGGGGGAAGCTGTCCGACCTGTTCAGCAAGAAGATGCTGTACCAGCTGTCGATCGTGATCTTCACGGTCGGCTCGGTGCTCGGCGGCATCTCGCAGTCCATGCCCGAGCTGATCGCGTTCCGCGCGGTCCAGGGCCTCGGCCTCGGCGGCATGCAGGCGCTGATCCAGGTCGTGATCGCGGCGATGATCTCGCCGCGGGAACGCGGCCGCTACAGCGGCTACATCGGCGCCGTGTTCGCGCTGGCGACGGTCGCCGGCCCGCTGCTCGGTGGCCTGATCGTCGACTCGCCGCTGGGCTGGCGCTGGAACTTCTGGATCACGATCCCGGTCGCGGTGGTCGCGTTCATCGTCCTGGGCAAGACCCTGCACCTGCCGGTCCTCAAGCAGCGCGTGAAGATCGACTGGCTGGGTGCCACCCTGTTGGTCGGCGGCGTCTCGCTGCTGCTGATCTGGGTTTCCCTGGCGGGCAACAGCTTCGGCTGGTGGTCCTGGTCGACGGCCTGTTACGTGCTGGGCGCCCTGGTCACGCTGGGGCTGGCGGTGTTCGTCGAGTCGAGGGTCGCCGACCCGGTGATCCCGCTGCGGCTCTTCCGCAACCGCACCTTCACGCTGGCGGTGATCGGCAGCCTGTCGGTCGGCACCGCGATGTTCGGCGGCGCGGTGTTCCTCGGGCAGTACTACCAACTGGCCCGCGGCTACTCGCCCACGCACGCCGGCCTGATGACCATCCCGATGATGCTGGGGCTCTTCGTGTCCTCGACCATCGCCGGCCAGGTCATCTCGCGCACCGGCAAGACCAAGGTGTGGATGCTCGGCGGCGCGGTGCTGCTGGTCGCGAGCCTGTTCCTGCTCAGCACGATCGACCACCAGACCAACCTGGTGCTGATGGGCACCTACCTGGCGCTGCTCGGCCTCGGGGTCGGCGCGCTGATGCAGAACCTCGTGCTGGTCGTGCAGAACACGGTCGCGATGAAGGACATGGGTTCGTCGTCGTCGGTGGTCACCTTCTTCCGCACCCTCGGCGGCTCGGCCGGCGTCTCGGCACTGGGCGCCCTGCTCGGGGCGAAGGTCAGCAGCCACGTGGCAAGCGCACTGTCCGCAATGGGCATCAACTCGGGGTCCACGAACGCGGGGAGCAGCCTGAACCTCGCCGCGCTGCCGGAGCCGTTCCAGTCGATCGTGCGCGCCGCCTACGGCGACAGCATCGGCTCGATCTTCTTCGCCGGCGGGATCATCGCGGTGCTCACACTGGTCGCGGTGGTGTTCATCAAGGAGGTGCCGCTGCGCCGCAGCCTCGACCTGACCGAGAACACCCAGGCGGCCCCGGCGCCGGTCACGGGCTCGGCCATCCACGGCGTGGTCACCGGCCCCTCGGGCCGTCCGCTGGCCGGCGCCGCGCTCACACTGGCCGACTCGTCGGGACACCAGGTGACGCGGACGCTGACCGCGGCGGACGGCAGCTACCGGCTGACCGCTCCGCCGAACGACAGCTACCTGCTGATCACCTCGGCCGCCCGGTTCCAGCCGGACGCCGCGAAGGTCACGGTCAACGGAAAGCCCGTGCGGCGAGACGTCGAGATGAGCGGCGCCGGTGGCCTGAGTGGCGTGGTGCGCGGGACCGGCGCGCAGCCGGTCGGCGGTGCGATCCTCGTGCTCACCGACGACCGGGGCGAGGTGGTCTCCTCGGTCGTCACCGGCGGCGACGGGTGGTACCAGTTCGACGACGTGACCGGCGGCATCCACACGCTGACCGTCACAGCGGCGGGTCACCGGCCGGCCGCGGTGCCGCTGTCGACCATCGACGGCGAGCATGGCACGCACGACGTCGAGCTCGCGCCCACCGCTCGCCTCAGCGGGGTCGTCCGGGCCGGCCGCGCCGACCATCCGGTCACCGAGGCCCAGGTGACGCTGCTCGACGCCGACGGCGAGGTGGTCGCGACGACACTGACCGACCAGGACGGGCGGTACGCCTTCGCCGACCTCCCCGCAGGCGACTACACGCTCGTGACCAGCGGTTACGCCCCGGCCGCCGCAGCGCTCGAGGTCGTCGCCGGAACGCCGGCCTCCCGTGACGTGGAGCTGACCCACCCCGCCCGCTGACCGCGAAGATCCGTGACGGCCGCCCCGACCGGGGGCGGCCGTCACGTCTTCCGGAAAGTCGTCCAGGTTGAGCGGAACACACTCAAGTTTATTGCCGTTGTAGATATCGAGGGACCTGGAGGAGGGTCTCCGGCAGGCATTGCGACTTGGAGTGTGGGATGGACGCTTTCAACCCGACGACGAAGACCCAGCAGGCGATCTCGTCGGCGGCGCAGGCGGCGACCGTGGCGGGCAACCCCAGCGTCACCGCCGCACACCTGCTCGGCGCGCTGCTCGCGCAGGGTGACGGGCTGGCCGGCCCCCTGCTGACGGCGGTGGGCGCGGATCCGCAGCAGGTGCACAAGGAGCTGGAGCCGATCACGCAGGGGCTGCCTTCGGCGACCGGCGCGACCGTGTCCACGCCGCAGTTCGATCCGTCCGCGGTGAAGTCGCTGACGCACGCCCAGAAGCTCGCGACCGAACTCGGCGACGAGTACGTCTCGACCGAGCACCTGATGGTCGGCCTCGCGGCCGAGGGCGGCCAGGTGGCCGACCTGCTCAAGCGGCACGGGGCGACCCCGGACGCGCTGCGCGAGGCGTTCACCAAGGTGCGCGGCTCGGCGCGGATCACCAGCCCCGATCCGGAAGGCACCTTCAAGGCACTGGAGAAGTACGGCGTCGACCTGACCGACCGCGCCCGCAAGGGCGAGCTGGACCCGGTGATCGGCCGGGACGCGGAGATCCGCCGCGTGGTCCAGGTGCTGTCGCGGCGCACGAAGAACAACCCGGTGCTGATCGGTGAGCCGGGCGTCGGCAAGACCGCGATCGTCGAAGGGCTCGCCCAGCGGATCGTCGCCGGTGACGTGCCGGAGTCGTTGCGCGGCAAGCGGGTTGTGGCGCTGGACCTGGGTTCGATGGTCGCCGGCGCGAAGTACCGCGGTGAGTTCGAGGAGCGGCTCAAGGCCGTCCTCAAGGAGATCACCGAATCGGCCGGCCAGGTCATCACCTTTATCGACGAGCTGCACACGATCGTCGGCGCGGGTGCGACCGGCGAGGGGGCGATGGACGCGGGGAACATGATCAAGCCGATGCTCGCCCGCGGTGAGCTGCGGATGGTCGGCGCGACCACGCTCGACGAGTACCGTCAGCACATCGAGAAGGACGCCGCACTGGAGCGGCGCTTCCAGCAGGTGCTGGTCGGCGAGCCGTCGGTGGAGGACACGATCGGCATCCTGCGCGGCCTCAAGGAGCGCTACGAAGTGCACCACGGTGTCCGCATCACCGACGCCGCCCTGGTGTCGGCCGCAACGCTGTCCGACCGCTACATCACCGCGCGCTTCCTGCCGGACAAGGCGATCGACCTGGTCGACGAGGCCGCGTCCCGGCTGCGCATGGAGATCGACTCCCGGCCCGTCGAGATCGACGAGGTCGAGCGCGCCGTGCGGCGCCTGGAGATCGAGGAAATGGCGCTGGCCAAGGAGGAGGACCCCGCTTCGATCGAGCGGCTGGCCGCGCTGCGCGCCGAGCTGGCCGAGAAGCGCGAGGAGCTGTCCGCGCTGACCGCCCGCTGGCAGAACGAGAAGGGCTCGATCGAAAAGGTCCGCGACCTCAAGGAACAGCTGGAGCAGCTGCGCGGCGAGGCCGACCGCGCCGAGCGCGACGCCGACCTGGGCCGGGCCGCCGAGCTGCGGTACGGCAAGATCCCGGCGCTGGAAAAGGATCTGGAGACGGCGCAGCGCACCACCGCGACCAGCTCGTCCGGGGCCGACGTCATGCTCAAGGAAGAGGTCGGCAGTGATGATGTTGCCGACGTCGTCAGCGCGTGGACCGGCATCCCGGCCGGCCGTCTGCTCGAGGGCGAGACGGGCAAGCTGCTGCGGATGGAGGACGAGCTGGGCAGGCGCGTCGTCGGCCAGCGCGAGGCGGTGCAGGCGGTGTCGGACGCGGTGCGGCGCACCCGCGCCGGGGTCGCGGACCCGGACCGGCCGACCGGATCGTTCCTGTTCCTCGGCCCGACCGGGGTCGGCAAGACCGAGCTGGCCAAGGCGCTGGCGGAGTTCCTGTTCGACGACGAGCGCGCGATGACCCGTATCGACATGAGCGAGTACAGCGAGAAGCACAGCGTCGCGCGGCTGGTCGGCGCGCCCCCGGGATACGTCGGCTACGACCAGGGTGGCCAGCTGACCGAGGCCGTGCGGCGGCGCCCGTACTCGGTGGTACTGCTGGACGAGGTCGAGAAGGCGCACCCGGACGTGTTCGACGTGCTGCTGCAGGTGCTCGACGACGGTCGGCTGACCGACGGCCAGGGCCGCACGGTCGACTTCCGCAACACGATCCTGATCCTGACGTCGAACCTCGGTTCGCAAGCGATCGCGGACGCCGCGCTCGAGGAGCGTCAGCGACGCGATGCGGTGCTGTCCACGGTGCAGCTGCACTTCAAGCCGGAGTTCCTGAACCGGCTGGACGACATCGTGGTGTTCCACTCGCTCGGCACCGAGCAGCTCACGTCCATTGTGGACATCCAGGTGGCGAAGCTGGCCGCGCGGCTGGCCCAGCGCCGGCTGTCGCTGGACGTCACGCCGGGTGCCCGCGAATGGCTCGCGCTGAACGGGTTCGACCCGATCTACGGCGCGCGCCCGCTGCGCCGGCTGGTGCAGTCGGCGATCGGCGACCAGCTGGCGAAGAAGCTGCTGTCCGGCGACGTCCGCGACGGTGACACGGTCCGGGTGGACGTCCCCGATCTGGACTCCGGCGACTCGCTGGTGGTCACCCGGGCGGACTAACAGGTTGCGACACGGGCCGCTGATCTTGGATCGGCGGCCCAGCGCGCTACCCTCACCCTCGTGGGTATTCCGGCGTGGGTCTGGTTCGTCATCGCCGCTGTCGCACTGGTGGCGGGTCTGCTGCTGCTCGCCGTGGACCGGACCAGGGAGGGCTCCCGCAACCGGGAGCGGATGCGCTGGTCCGACCTGCGCGGATGGCAGTTCGTGGAGGAGGACGAGCGGCTCGTCCGCCAGTGGTCCGGCGGCGCGCTCGGGTACTTCCGCGCCGAGACGGCGGTCAACGTCGTCGTCGGCTCGACCTTCACCGCCGACGGCCGCCGTCCGGTGTTCGTGTTCGACATCGAGGCCGACGGCCAGATCCCGGCGGTCGTGGTCGCCGTCCGGTGCAACCGCGTGCACCCGGTGCTGGTCGAGCTGTGGCTCGCGAGCGTGCCCTTCCAGCGGTCGGACATGCCGGAGCTGCTCGGCCCGGTGGGCCAGCGCTACGCGTTCGCCGACGACCCCGAGGGTGCGCGAGCGGTCATCACCCAGGAGCTGGTGGACGCCGCCGACGCACTCGGCGGTGACGTCGGCGTGGCGTGGCTGGAGAACGAGTGGGTCCTGGCGAGCGTCGCGCCGCAGGCCGGGCCGTCCCGGCTCGAGCGCCTGCTCCGCGACCTCGGTGAGATCGCGGACATCGTCGACCCTTTCGACGATGAGTACGCCGCCGGCTCCGGTCGGCACTGGCAGCCTGGCGATGCCCAGCAGCGCGACCTGAGCACGCCACCGCAGACCGGTCCCGCCCAGTGAGCACCGCGCTCGTCACGGGCGCGACCGCGGGCATCGGCGCCGCGTTCGCGCGTCGTCTGGCAGAGGAGGGCTACGACCTGGTCCTCGTCGCCCGGAACACCGAGCGGCTGGAAGCGCTTGCCGGCGAGCTGTCGAAGCGGCACCGGATCACGGCATCCGGGCTGACCGCGGACCTGGCTTCGGCGGAGGGCCGTGCGACGGTGGAGGCGCGGCTGCTCGCCGAGCCGGTCGATCTGCTGGTCAACAACGCCGGTTTCGGCCTGGCCGGGGAGTTCTGGACCGCGCCGGCGGACGAGCTGCAGGCGCAGCTGGACGTGAACGTGACCGCCGTGCTGCGGCTGACGCGCGCGGCCCTGCCCGGGATGATCGAGCGGGGCCACGGCGACATCATCAACGTCTCCAGCGTCGACGGGTTCTTCTCCGGCCGCGGATCGACGTACACGGCGAGCAAGAACTGGGTCACGTCGTTCACGGAGGGCATCGCCGCGGCCCTGCCCCCCGGCATCCGGATGACCGCGCTGTGCCCCGGTTTCACCGAGACGGAGTTCCACGAACGCGCGGGGCTGGCGAAGCCCGGCCCGAAGGCGTTGTGGCTGACCGCCGACCGGGTGGTCGCCGAGGGACTGGCGGACCTGCGCCGCGGCAAGGTCATCTCCATCCCGTCGCCGCAGTACAAGGCGATCGTGGCGATCGGCGGACTACTGCCGCGCGGCCTGCTCCGCCGGATCTCCGGCCTCGTCGCCGGCCGCGACCGCACGTAAGATCCCCTCGGCGAGGGGAGTCGCGCGGGCCAGGCGGTGATCCGTCGTCAGCACCCTGGCGTGAAGTTTCGCGGCGAGTTCGACGTAGAGCGCATCGACGAGGCGCAAGTCCGCCCGCCGCGCCCACGCACCGGCCGCGAGTTCCGCCACCGGGTGCCGGGTGAGCGGAATCGCGGCGAGTGCCGCCAGCGCCGTTTCGACCTCGGGCGTCGTCAAGCTACCGGCCCGCTCCAGCCTGCCGAGAGCGGAGAGGACCTCCGCGTCCAGGTGCGCCGGAGCATGGAGGACCGTGCCGGCAAGCCTCGTCTTCGCCGCCGCGGCGTAGTCGGTTCCGGCGAGCAGATCGACGAGGACCGAAGCGTCCAGGACCGCGATCTCGGCCGGACCGTCAGGCATCCGCTCCGCCGTCCATTTCGGAGCGTGCACCCTCGAGCGCGTCGAGTGCCGCGTCGTGCGAGACCGTACGACGCGGCACCGGCAGATTCGCCAACCAGGAGTCCGTGGCGCGGCGTTGTAGTTCATCGACGATGGCGGCCTGCACCAGCGCGGACACGTTCAGCTCCGCGGCCTTGGCACGACGGGCCAGCTCATCGGGCACGTACACGTTCAACCTCGCCATACACATACTATACACACATCGCGGTGCCCGTCAGCCCATGCTCTTCTGGCCGTCCAGGGACTCGCGGATGATGTCGGCGTGCCCAGCGTGCTGGGCGGTCTCCGCGACGATGTGCATCAGGGCGCGACGGGCCGACCACGCCCCGTCGGTGAACCACGGCGCCTCCGGCAGCGGCTGGACGGCGTCCAGGTCCACGGTCGCGACCAGCGCGTCGGTGCGGCGCGCCACCTCTTCGTAGTTGGCGATCACGCCCGCCAGCGTCTCGCCCGGCAGCAGCTTGAAGTCGTTCTCGCGCTGTGCGAAGTCCGCCTCCGTCATGTCCGCGAAGTTCCCCATCGCCGACGGACCCTCCACGATGAACCGTGCCCAGCTCGCCTCGACCGAGGTCACGTGTTTGATCAACCCGCCCAGGCACAACTCGCTCACCGTCGTGCGCTGCCGGGCCTGCTCGTCGGTCAGCCCGCGGGTGGTGAAGGTCAGGAAGTACCGGTGCTTGGCCAGCATGGCCAGCAGGTCGGCGCGCTCACCGGTGACGGTCTCGGTGGTGGTCATGGTGCTTGCCCTTCGCTCGTCTTCGTGGACAACGACAACGCTATGACCCATACCGGCCACTTTTTGACCTCAATTCGGGCAGAATCGAAACATGGCGAACACGAGCTCGCGGACGCTGCGGTTGCTGTCCCTGCTGCAGACGCACCGGTACTGGCCGGGCACTGAGCTGGCCGAGCGGCTGGGCGTCTCGCCACGAACGCTGCGCCGGGACATCGACCGCCTGCGCGAGCTGGGATATCCGGTGGAAGCCCAGCGCGGGGTCGACGGCGGGTACCAGCTCGCCGCGGGCGCTTCGCTGCCACCGCTCGTGGTCGACGACGAAGAGGCGGTCGCGCTGACTGTCGGGCTGCAGACGGCCGCGCAGAGCTCGGTCGACGGCATCGCGGAGTCGTCGGTGCGGGTGCTGGCGAAGGTGGTGCAGGTGATGCCGGCCCGGCTGCGGCGACGGGTCGAGGCGTTGCGGGAGATGACCGTGCCGGGCGGGTGGCCGGCCGCCTCCGCGCCGCGCATCGACCCGGGTGTGCTCACCACGATCGCCCTGGCGTGCCGGGACAACGAGCGCATCCGCTTCGCCTACACCGACGCGGGCGGGCGCGAATCCGCGCGCGAGGCCGAACCGCTCCGGCTGGTTCCGCTGGGGCGTCAGTGGTATCTGGTCGCCTACGACCTGACCCGGCACGACTGGCGCAGCTTCCGCGTCGACCGCGTGGCCGATCCCGAGGGCACCGGCGCCCGGTTCCGGCCGCGTGAGCTGCCCGCGACCGACGCCGGCGAGTTCGTCCGCAACGCGCTCGGTGCCCTGCCCCGCCCGCACGAGGTGGAGGTCGTCGTCGAGATCGCGGCCGCGGTGGCGCGGGCCCGGATCGGCCGGTGGGGCACCGTCGAAGAGGTCGACGCCGACCACTGCCGCGTGCGGATGACGAGCGTGTCCCTGGACTGGCCCACGCTGGCGCTCGGTTCGCTCGGCGCCGGGTTCCGGGTCGTCGGCCCGCCCGAGCTGCGTGATCACCTCCGCGAGTGGGCGGGGCGGTTCAGCCGCGCCTGACCGGTCCCCCGGCAGCGGCTGCTTGCCACCCGCGCGGGATTGTCGTAGCCGTGTGTAAGACTTCCGGACGTGGCGAACCCGGGGTTGGACCAAGCGGCAAAATTCGAACTGGCACGTCTCATCACCGAGCTGGCGGTCGTGCACGGCAAGGTGACGCTGTCCTCCGGCAAGGAGGCCGACTACTACATCGACCTGCGACGTGCCACGCTGCACCACGCCGCGGCCCCGCTCATCGGCCGGCTCATGCGCCGGCTGACGGCCGATTGGGACTTCGTCGCCGTCGGCGGGCTCACCCTGGGTGCGGACCCGGTGGCCACCGCGATGCTGCACTCGGCCGCGGCGGAGGGCAAGGTGCTCGACGCGTTCGTGGTGCGCAAAGCCACCAAGTCGCACGGGATGCAGCGCCGTATCGAGGGGATCGAGGTCGCCGGGCAGCGGGTGCTCGCCGTGGAGGACACCTCGACCACCGGGAGCAGCGTCCTGACCGCCGTCGAGGCGCTCAACGAGGCCGGCGCGACAGTGGTCGGCGTGGCCACGGTGGTCGACCGCAACACCGGCGCGCGGGAGGCCATCGAAAAGGAAGGCCTCACCTATCGGTATCTGCTCGACCTCGACGACCTCGGTCTGTAGCGATTCACGCCACCCCTAAGGGGAAACCCCGAAGTGATCTCCGGAATTCGAGTCGACATTCCTGCCTTGACCAGGAGTAATCTCGATACCGGGGGAATCGCGGGAAGGGGGCGGCGTGACGATCGCGAGAGTGCTGGCCGACATCACGGTCGGGGTGCACATTGTGGCCTTGCTGTACATCGGCCTCGGGGGGTTTCTTGCGTGGCGCTGGCCGCGCAGCATTTTCGTGCATGTGTTCTTCGCGGTCTGGGGCGTGGCGGTGAACGTCTTCCCGATCCCGTGCCCGCTCACCGCATTGGAAGACTACTTCCGCGGCCTGCAGGGGCTCGGCCCGCTCCCGGGCGGTTTCAACGCGTACTACATCTACGGCACGGTGTTCCCGCGCTCGATGCTGCCGGTGGTCGCCGCGGTGGCGCTGGGTCTGGTGGTCTTCTCCTACGCCGGGGCCTACCTGCGCTGGAGGCACCGTGACCACCCGCCCACGCACATGATGCGACAGGCCTAGGACACAATTCGACGCGTGGTAATCGTCGCAATCCTGGTCGGCATCCTCGCCTGCGGTGTCGTGATCGGGCTGGTCATGCGTCCCAGGGTGCGCGCTGCGCAGGATGCGTTCGCCGAGCAGGTGCGAGCACTTGTGGTGCGGACGGGGTGGCGGCCCGACCACGATCCGGTACCGCCGCTGCAGGCGACCTTCGTCACGCTCGACGACGTCCTCGGTTCCACCAGCCATCACGGGATCTCGGCGAACCTCCGACTCGCCGGACAGTGGCGTGGGGTCGAGGTGCGGGTCCTGCAGTTGCGGTACCGCACGGCGAACGTCGCCACGGTGCGCGCCGCGACGATGGTGCTGGTGCCACGGCCGGCACCCGGACCGTCGCTGACGGTGCGCGGTGGCGGTGACACCGCGGCTCTCGCGATGCTGCCCCCGGCGGTCGCGCACCACCTCGCCGCCGATCCACGAATGCGGGACCGGACCCTGTTCTTCACCGCCGAGCACCTCGCGGCGGTGTTCCCGGGCGAAGTGATCGATCAGGACGCCACGATCGCGACGGCGGATCTCCTCGCCGATCTGACGCAGCGGCTGGGCATCCGATGAGCGACGAGCCCGGCCCCACCGAATGGACCGCTCGTGAGCCGGTGGGCGTCGGCCCGTGGGAGGGCGAGTGGCCTGGCGACGACCGGTACGACCCGCAACTGCTCGCCGAGGGCGACCGCCGCAACGTCGTGGACGCCTACCGGTACTGGCGGCGGGAGGCGATCGTCGCCGACATCGACCGGCGCCGTCACCCATTCCACGTCGCCATCGAGAACCTCCAGCACGACCACAACATCGGCACGGTGGTGCGCACCGCGAACGCCTTCGCCGCCGCCGCGGTGCACATCGTGGGGCGACGGCGGTGGAACCGGCGTGGTGCGATGGTCACCGACCGGTACCAGCACCTCGAACACCATCCGGACGTGCCGTCGCTCGCCGCGTTCGCGGCCGACCGCGGCCTGGCGATCGTCGCCGTGGACAACACTCCCGGCTCACAGCGGATCGAAACCGCCGAACTGCCGCGGGAGAGCGTCCTCTTGTTCGGCCAGGAGGGCCCCGGCCTGTCCGCCGAGGCCCACGACGTCGCGGCCATGGTCGTGTCGATCGCGCAGTTCGGGTCGACACGATCGATCAACGCCGGGGTCGCCGCCGGCATCGTGATGCACGCCTGGGTCCAGCAGCACGCGGACCTGTCGGCCGCCTGGTAGACCGCGGAACCGAGCGGTGTGCCGAGGGCCGATCCATGATGGGTCCATGCACAGCGACTGGGCCGCCGCCGCGGAACGGGCGATCGTCACCCGGCACCTGCGCCGGGTCTGGGGACTGCCGGGCACGCTGCTCGCCCGCAGCGGCTGGCCGCCGACGCCCGATCAGCGGGTGCACTGGCACTGGAACTACTGGTGGCAGGCGCATCTGCTGGACTGCCTCGTCGACGCCCAGCTTCGCGATCCGACGCCCGCCCGCGACGCCGCGATCGACCGGTTCGTGTCCTCGATGCGGGTCCGAAATTTCGGCACCTGGCGCAACGACTACTACGACGACCTGGCCTGGCTCGGGCTCGCCCTGCGGCGCACCGGCCGGGATGTCGGCTTCTTCCTGGACGAGCTGCGGTCCGGGTGGACACCGGAGGGTGGCGGCGGTATCTGGTGGCGGCGCGGGGACCGGTTCAAGAACACCCCGTCGAACGGCCCGGCGGCGATCCTGTTCGCCCGGACCGGGGACGCCGAGCGGGCGCGGGAACTGCTGGACTGGATGGACAAGACCCTCGTCGACCCCGACACCGGCTTGGTGTGGGATGGGTTGCATGTGGACAGTCACGAGGTGGTTCGGGAAATTTACACCTATTGCCAAGGAGTTTTCCTCGGCACGTGCCTGGAGATGTCCGAGATGGACAGAGCAGCGCGAACCATCCGGGCGGTGGCGGCGCACTGCGCGCCGGGCGGGGTGTTGCGCGGACAGGGCGGCGGGGACGGCGGACTGTTCGCCGGAATCCTGGCGCGGTACCTGGCGCTCGCCGCCCGGCGCCTGCCGCCCGGTCCCGAGGCGGATGCCGCGCGCGACCTCGTACTCACCTCGGCGGAGTCCTGCTGGACCGGAGCCGTCGACGCCCCCGGTGGGCCGCTGTTCAGTCCGGAATGGAGCGAGCCCGCGCCCGCACCCCCGGTCCCGAAGACCCACCCGGCACGCGACCTCTCGGTGCAGCTCGGCGCCTGGACACTGCTGGAAGCAGCCGCCACACTCTGACCAGCGGCCCGCCGACCGCAGATTTCGCACCCGTAAACGTGGGACACTCAACGGCGCGAGTTCTGCGGATAGCACCGGCCCCGGCAACGGCAGCCGCCCACCCACCATCCACACCCCCGCCGGACCCGATCCCCAGCCCAACTCGGTTGCCGAGCCATCGGGTCAAGCCACGCTTTCCCGGCTTGACGCGGTGTCACGGCAACCGAAACGATGAAGCTCGGGGCAGGTGAGGACACGCGCCGGGGCGTAGCGAAGCGAAGCCGGCGCCCGAACAACCCGCGTAGCGGCTACACAAGCCCCGCGCAGCGGCTACGCGCATCCGCAAGAAGCCCGATGCATCAGCCACGGCGGCAACCGCACGGTCCCATGAGGCCGCTCCGGATCCTGGATCCGCGCCAGCAGCAACCGCACCGCGCGCCGCCCGATCTCCTCGATCGGCTGGGCCATCGTGGTCAACGGCGGCTCGACCAGGTCCGACCAGTCGACGTCATCGAACCCCGCCAGCGCCAGCTCGGACCCGATTCGGAGCCCGTGCCGGCGAACCTCGTGCAGCACGCCGACCATCATGCTGTCGTTGGCGACGACCAAGGCGCTCGGCCGGTCCGGCAAGGCCAGCAACTTGGCCGTCGCCGCCGCACCGCCCTCCCGCGAGGAATGTCCTGACACCACCAGTTCGGGGTTCCACGACAGCCCGCCGCGCCCGAGCCCGAGCCGGTACCCGAGCGTCCGCTCCTCCGACGTCGTCAACCCCGGCACCCCGCTGACGAACCCGATGCGCCGGTGCCCGAGCGAAGCCAGATGCTCGGTCAGCGCGGACGTCGACTGGATGTTCTCGGCGCCGACCTGGTCGACGTCGGTGCGCATCGTGAGCCGGTCGATCAGCACGGTCGGCAGCCCGAGGGAGACCAACTCGCTGATCACGCGACCGTCGCCGGCCGCCGGGGTGAGCAGCATGCCCTCGACCCGGCGGGAGCGAAGCGTGCGGACGGTCTCCTGCTCGGTCTTGACCGTGTCGTGGGTGTCGGCGAGCAGCACGGTGTACCCGGCCGCCGCGGCTTCCCGCTCGATGGCCTGGATCAGCGTGGCGAAATACGGGTTGGCCAGCAGCGAGATCGCGACCCCGATCTGCCGGGTGCCGCCGGTGACCAGCGAGCGGGCGATCGCGTCGCCGGTGTAGCCGGTTTCCTCAATGGCACGCAGCACCGCGGCCTTCGTCTCCGGGGCCACCGCGCGCGTCCCGTTCACGACATGTGAGACCGTGGTGATCGAGACGCCCGCGAGGTCGGCGACATCCTTCTGGGTGGGCCTGGCCGGCATCAACCTTCTCCAACGAGCACGAACGGTCCGCAAGCGTTTGCGCAAACGCTTGCCGAAGTAGTGTAAGCCCTCCTACCGTCCCGTCGGCAGACGATCCGCCTCGACGAGGAGGGCAGCGTGGGACAGCCGTCCGCGAGCCGCACCGGACTGCGGGCATGACGGTCCTGCTCGCCGGGCTGTGCACGGTCGACCTCGTGCAGCGGGTGGTGGACCTCCCGTCACCCGGCGAGAAGGTGCAGTCGCTCAACGTCGAGGTGGCCGCGGGTGGGCCTGCGACCAACGCCGCCGTGACGGTCGCGGCGCTGGGCGAGGAGGCCGTCCTGGCGACGGCCCTCGGCACGCACCCGCTCGCGGAGCTGGCCCGCGCGGACCTGTCCGCACACGGCGTGCGGGTCGTCGACGTCACCCCCGAGCACGAAGAACCACCCGCGGTGAGCGCCGTGGCGGTCCGGGATCGCGACGGCGAACGGACCGTGGTGTCCCGCAACGCCGGGCCGAACCCGGGTGCCCTGCTGTCCGAAATCCCGGACGGCGTCCGGGTCGTTTTGGTCGACGGTCACCTGCCGCGGCTGGCGCTGGGCGTCGCACGCTGGGCCCGGTCGCGCGGCCTCCCGGTCGTGCTGGACGCCGGCAGCTGGAAACCGGTCCTGGACGACCTGCTGCCGCTGGTGGACATCGCGGCCTGCTCGGCACACTTCCAGGCCCCCGGGCCCGGCCTGCGCGCACGCGGGGTGCCGACGGTCATCGTCACGGACGGACCCCGCCCGGTGCGCTGGGAAACGGTCGACGATGCTGGTGCGGTCGAAGTGCCGCGGGTGCGCGCGCTGGACACGCTGGGCGCGGGGGACGTCTGGCACGGCGCGCTGGCGTACGGCGTGGGGAGGTTCGGGCTGCCGGAGCTGATCCGGTTCGCCAACGAAGTGGCCGCCGAGAAGGTGCGGCATTCGGGCCCGAGAGCGTGGGTCCGGCAGGTACGAAAGTTGGGAGTGCGATGACCGCGACGAGTCTGACCTTCGACGAGCTGCTGACCAGGGCGGAGAGCCTGGTGACGCGGGGCAGGCGATCCATCCTCGGGATCGTGGGTGCGCCCGCGGCCGGCAAGACCACCCTGGCCCGTGGGCTGGCCGACGCGCTGGGCAACCGCGCGGTCGTGGTCGGGATGGACGGTTTCCACCTCGCGCAGGTCGAGCTACAGCGGCTGGGCCGCACCGAGCGCAAGGGCGCGCCGGACACCTTCGACGCCTTCGGCTACGTGAGCGTGCTGCGCCGCATCAGGGAGACCGAGGACACGGTGTACGCGCCGCTGTTCCGGCGCGAGATCGAGGAGCCGATCGCGGGCGCGGTGTGCGTGCCGCCGGAGGTGCCGCTGGTCATCACCGAGGGCAACTACCTGCTGGTCGACGAGTCGCCCTGGTGCGACGTGCGCGGCCTGGTCGACGAGGTGTGGTACCTGCGGCCCGACGAGCAGGAGCGGATCGAGCGGCTGGTCACCCGGCACCGCCGCTACGGCCGCACGCTGGTGGAGGCGCGCGGCCGGGCGCTGGGCAGCGACCAGCGCAACGCCGACCTGATCGAGACCACCGCGGCCAAGGCCGACCTCCTGCTGGAGAACCTGCCGCTGCAGAACTTCGTCATCTGAACGCCGTTCTCCGGAGCAACCGGACAGCGCACCACGACTTGCCCACACCTTGTGGATGGATACTCGAGTTGTCCACAGGTGCCGCCCGGGAAACCGGGAACCCGGCCGGGACGTTGTACCCCCGAGGGGGCTCGAACGGGTGAGAAGGAACTGAATGTCGAAGCTGACCGGAGTGCACCACCTGGCCCTCACGGTGACCGACGTCGACCGGAGTGTGCCCTGGTACGAGCGGGTGCTCGAGCTCAGGGAGACCGGACGCCGGGAAGACCCCGAGACCGGGTTGCGAAAGGTCCTCCTCCAGGCCCCGGGCGACGCGTTCTCGATGGTGCTACTGCAGCATCCCGACACCGAGCGCGGCACGTTCGACGAACGGAGAACCGGGCTCGACCACGTGGCGTTCACCGTGCCGACCTACGGTGAGCTGAAGCAGTGGGAGCAACGGCTCGCCGCGTACGGGGTGACCTACAGCCCCGCGAAGGCGTCGCGCACGCTGCCCGGCTCCGCGGTGGTCGTGTTCCGCGACCCCGACGGTATCCAGCTCGAGGTCTGGGCCGGCGTCGACTCCTAGGCCGCGGCCGGGTACTCGGTGTCCGGTTCTTCCTCGACCGGGCGCCGCATCTCCTGGCGGTAGCGCACGAAGCCGAAGCCGGTGCCGAAGACGAAGAACGCGATCGACAGCCACACCAGCACGGTCTTGACCCACGGGATCGCGTCCAGCAGGCCGGCGCCGTAGTAGCCGATCAGGACCAGCGTCGGTACCCAGAACACGCCGCCGACCGTGGTGGCGAGCAGGAAGCGGCGCGAGTCCATGCGCGCGGCGCCCGCGATCAGTGGCGCGAGTGTGCGGATCCACGGGATCCACCTGGCGGCCACGACGGCGAAGAAACCCTTGCGATCAAGGAACTCCCGGGCCCGTTCGAGGTTGTGCCGGTTGAGGACCTTGCCCCCGCGTCGGGCGATGAATCTGACCCCGGTCTGCTGGCCGATGTAGTAGCCGACCTGGTTGCCGATCACGGCGACGACCAGCGCCGCCACCGACAACAGCCAGGCGCTCGCGTGCGCGCCGTGCGAGGCGAGCACGACACCGGCCGCGAACAGCAGCGAGTCACCGGGCAGGAACAGCCCGATGATCAGCGCACACTCGATGAACACGAAGCTGAGCACGATGACCCAGACCAGCACCGGGCCGGCCGTGTTCAACCAGCCCACGCCGACGGCTTCGGACGCGGCGAAGTCGAAAGTCACGCGGAAAGCGTACGTGCCGCACGCAACCACCAGTCAGCCGAGCATCGGAAATTAGGTGATCGTTACGGAACGCGGTCGCACATTGTCGAAAATGTGCGACCGCGTTCCCGTCACATTTGCGGCAGTGACTCGCCCTGAACAGCCTCGATGTCGAGTTCGATCTTGACGTTCGACCCGATCGCGGCGACGCCGGCCCGAACCATCGCGTTGTAATTGATCGCGAAGTCGTTGCGGTGCAGCTGCGTCTCGGCGTGGAAGGCCGCCCGCACGCCGCCCCACGGGTCGGGCCCGTAGCCGCCGTAGGTCAGTTCCAGCTCGACCGCCTTACGCTCACCGTGCAGCGTCAGCTCACCGGTCAGCGTCCAGGTGTCCGCTGCGCGCTGCCGCATCCCGGTGCTCACGAACCCGATCACCGGGTAGGACTCGACGTCCAGGAAATCCGGCGACCGCAGGTGATCGTCGCGCATGGCGATACCGGTGTCGATGCTCGCGGCCTTGATCTCGGCCTCGACCCGCGACTGCTCGGCCGGACGCGCGATGTCGATGCGGCCGCCGATCTCGGAGAACCGCGCCTTGATGCTGGCGATGCCCAGGTGCCGGGCCGTGGCCACCGCGCTGGAGTGCACCGGGTCGATCGTCCACGGGCCGGCCGGCGGCAGCTCTACGGCACCGGCGGTGGGCGTCACCACGAGATCGCCCAGCGTGCCCGACCCGTCCGACCCGATCTGCGCGGTCCGGGCGGCCGGGGCGTATCCGGCGGCGGTGAGGACGGCGGTGTAGATGCCCGCGGGCAGCGGTGGCGTGACCACCGCTCCCGTGCCGTCGGCGACCGCGCGGGCGACCTGCTGGCCGCTCATGTCCGTCACCGTCAGCACCGCGTTCTCCACCGCCCAGCCCTCGGCCGTGCGGATCTGTGCGCGCAATCCGCTCATGACTTCTCCGCCCCGTTGCTCGCCGGGTCGCCGAGCTGGTCGAGCACCTGCTCGTAGCCCAGCCGGACGTCGTGCTGGATGTCGCCGCCACCCGGCAGGTTCACCTGACTCGTCGCCGGTGGGTACCCGCTGGCCACCACGGTGTAGTCACCCTCGGGCAGATCGCTGACGACGTACTCGCCGTTCTCGTCGGTCCGCGCGACGGCCGCGACGTTGCCCGCGGCGTCGAGGACCGTGATCCGGGCGTCCGGCACGGGGCGGCCGCTGTCGGTGCGGGCCGTTCCGGCCAACAGCACGGCGGGCGCGATTTCGATGTCCTGGTGCAGCACACCGCTCTCCGGCACGGTGATCAGCGAGGCGACCGGGCGCATCCGGTCGGCGCTCGCCACCAGCGTGTAGCTGCCGGAGCCGACGCCGGTGAAGACGTACCCGCCCTCGGCGTCGCTGATCGCGGCGCCGGTGACCTCACCGCGCGCGTCGGTCAGCGTCACAGTGGCGCCGGCCAGCGGCGTCCCCTTACCGGTCACCCGGACCGAACCGCTCAGCTCGCCCGACCCGACGAGCGTGAGGTCCAGCCGCGCCGGCCCGTCCGCGACGACCACGCTGGCCGCCTGCGGCTGGTGCCCGGCCGCCGACACGATCAGGACATACGCCCCGTTACCCGGCGCGGCGATGCGGTAGCCACCGTCGCCGCCACCGGTCGCCCGCGAGACCTGGCGGCCCCGCTGGTCGATCAGCGTCAGCGCGGCGCCGCCGACCGACGTGCCGTCGTGGCGCCGGATGACGCCGCTGATCGGCTGCTCACCGGTGCCCAGGACGTTGCCGGTGCCGGCACTCGCCACCGCGTTCGTGATCGGCGCGGTCTGCGCGCCGAGCTGGTACTCACCGTGTCCGTTGCCGCTGAAGGCATGCCTCCCTGTGCCCACCAGGACGGGTTCGCGGTCCACGTCGAACGCGGCGTCCGCGTCCGCCCACGTGTCCGCCTCGGCCGTCGCCTTCGCGTCCGCCTCCGGAAGCAGCGCCTCGCCGCCCTCGACCGGCGCAGCCGGCTTGGCCGGGCCGCCCGAAAGCGGGATCTCCTTCATGAACGCCAGCACGATCGCGGCGAGCAGGGCGACCCCGCCGGCGACGTAGAAGACGCCGTGGATCGAGTTCGTGAACCCGGTCAGGATCGGGATCTGCACCGCGTCGGGCAGGCTGTGCAGCCCGCTGGTGTCCGCCTGCAGCGCGTTCAGCTGGCCCGAGCTGAAGCCCGGGGGCAGGTTGCCGCCGAACGCCGTCGCGATCCGGCCGGGCAGCAGGTTGAACAGGATGGTCAGGAACACAGCGACACCCATGGTGCCGCCCATCTGCCGGAAGAACGTCGCCGAAGCGGTCGACACGCCCATGTCGCGGCGCGGGCCGGCGTTCTGCGCGGAGATGATCAGCGTCTGCATGCTGCCGCCAAGGCCGATGCCGATGAGCAGTGCGATGACCAGCGGCTGCCACAGCGGGCTGTTGTAGTGCACCTGCGCGTAGAGCACGGCGCCGGCCGCGATGAGGACCGTGCCGATCACGGGCAGGACCTTGTAGTGCCCGGTCTTCGCGGTGATGCGGCCGGAGATCTGCGAGCCGGTCATGATGCCCAGGACCAGCGGCAGCATCAGCAGGCCGGCCTGGGTCGGCGTGTAGCCCCGCACCACCTGGAAGTACAGCGGGATCATGCTGATCGTGCCGAACATGCCGATACCGACGAGCGTGCCGCCACCGATCGCGACGCTGAACGTCGAGCTGCGGAACAGCCTCATCGGGATCAGTGCTTCGTCCTTCATCACGTATTCGACGAAGAGGAACAGCACGATGCCGAACGCCGCGACGGCGTAGCAGATGACCGAGGTGGTCGAGCCCCAGCCCCAATGGCGGCCCTGCTCGGCGACCAGCAGCAGCGGCACCACGGCGATGGCCAGGGACACCGCGCCGAACCAGTCGATGCGGTGGTTCTGCCGCTGGTGCGGCACATTGAGCACCTTGGCGACGACCAGCAGCGCGAGAATGCCGATCGGCACGTTGATCAGGAAGATCCAGCGCCATCCGTGCAGGCCACCGAGGGTCTCGAAGCCGGAGAACAGACCGCCGAGCACCGGCCCGAGCACGGTCGCGCTGCCGAACACCATCATGAAGTAGCCCTGGTACCGCACTCGCTGCCGGGGCGGCACCACGTCACCGATGATCGTCAGTGCCAGCGACATCAGACCGCCGGCACCGAGTCCCTGGAACGCGCGGAACGCGGCCAGTTCGTACATCGAGGTCGCGAACGTGCACGCGGCCGAGCCGATCACGAACAGCGCGATCGCGGTCAGGTAGAACGGCTTGCGCCCGTAGATGTCGGACAACTTGCCGTAGAGCGGCGTCGCGATGGTCGCGGTGATCAGGTACGCCGTGGTGGCCCAGGCCTGCTGGTCGAAACCGTGCAGGTCGTTGGCGATCCGGACGATCGCGACGCTGACGATGTTCTGGTCCAGCGCCGCCAGGAACATCCCCAGCATAAGTCCACTGAGGATGGTCATGATCTGTTTGTGCGCCAGGTGCGGAACTTCGTCCACGACGGCATCCCCCGCGGGCACCGGTTGTTCTCGTGTGGAGCGTGTCATGCGGTTTCCCCCTTGCTGCGCGCCGAGACCTGATCGGCGAGATGTGGAGCGTGGTCTTCGATCCCCGTGTTGAGCCGGTCGAGAAGCCTGTTCAGGACGCGGCGCTCGTCCTCCGGCCATTCCGCGAGCACCTCGGCCAGCCACCGCTTGCGCTGCGTGCGGTTCTCCTCGAACACGCGCATCCCCTCCTGGGTCGGCGCGAGCAGGCAGGCCCGTCCGTCCTCCGGGTCGGCGAGGCGCTCGACGAGGCCGTGCTGCACGAGCGAGCTGCTCTGCCTGCTGATCGTCGAGATCTCCGCGTGCAGGGCCTCGGCGAGCTTGCTCGTGCGCTGCGGCCCGTCGTGGATGAGCTGGAACAGAATCGCGTACGCGGCCCGTTCGATCCCGTCCGGCCCGAGCTTCGCGACCTGCGACTTTGCCTTCGTGATGAGCCGCATGAACCGGACGAGCTGCACACCCAGCTCGTCGGCGATATCGAGCTCGGTGTCCGTGAAGGCCGCTTCCTCGACAGGAGATGGCATTGCCGGATCACTCTCTTCGTACGGGATGTCTTATTTGACCGAAGCAACTACTTGCTCATGTCAAGGATGCACCCGGGGTAGTTGGTTGCGCCAGTCAAATAACCCGCCCTGTGGTCGATGACACTTTAGTTGCCACAGGCAACTGAATTTGCCGGTCCCCGCCGTCGCACTTTTTCGACAATGTGCCGCGTTCAGGGGAAGCGTGTGGAAAGTTTTTTCCGGATTGCGGACGTTGCCACTACCATAGATGCATGAGCACCGACGCTTTGCTGACGAAACTGCGCGCCGAGCTGGGCAAGGACGCCGTTCTGACGGATGCGGACGTCACCGGGAGCTACTCCCGCGACATGATGCCGCTGGCCCCGTCGGGCCGGCCGTTGGCGGTGGTGCTGCCCTCGGACGCGGCGGGCGTGCAGGCGGTGGTCCGGGCGTGCGCCGAGGCGAAGGTGCCCATCGTGCCGCGCGGCGCCGGGAGCGGGCTGTCGGGCGCCGCGAACGCGATCGACGGATGCGTCGTGCTCGTGATGACCAAGCTGGACCGGATCCTGGAGATCGACGCGGGCAACCGCCTCGCCGTCGTCCAGCCGGGCGTGGTCAACCTCGATTTCCGCAACGCCGTGGAGAAGCACGGACTGTTCTACCCGCCGGACCCGTCCAGCTACGACTGGTGCACGATCGGCGGCAACCTGTCCACCAACGCCGGCGGCCTGTGCTGCGTCAAGTACGGCGTGACCACCGATTCGGTGCTGGGCCTGGAAGTCGTGCTGGCCGACGGGTCGCTGCTGAAGACCGGCCGCCGGACCGTGAAGGGTGTGGCGGGGTACGACCTGGCGCGGTTGTTCGTCGGCAGCGAGGGCACGCTCGGCGTGATCACGCAGGCCACTGTCGCGTTGCGGCCGCTGCCGCAGGCACCGTCGACGCTGGTCGCCGGGTTCGACACGACCGAGGCGGCGGGCACCGCGGTGGCGCGGGTCGTGCGTGAGGGCCTGGTGCCGTCAATGATGGAGATCATGGACGCCAGCTCGATCAAGGCGGCCGAGACGTACCTGAAGACCGACCTCGGCGCCGGTTCGGACTGCCAGGCGCTGCTGCTGTGCCAATCCGACTCCGGCGGCGAAGTGGCGCGGCGCGAACTGGCCGCGCTGGAGCAGATCTGCGCCGACTGCGGCGCGACGATGACGTACGCGACGGACGACCTCGCCGAGGGCCGGATGCTGCTGCAGGCGCGGCGGGTGGTGCTGACCGCGCTGGAGCAGTACGGCAGGTGGCTGACCGACGACGTGTCGGTGCCGCGGACGCGGATCGCCGAGCTGATCGCCGGCTGCCGGCGGATCAGCGAGGAGGTCGGACTGCGCATCGCGGTGGTCGGGCACGCCGGGGACGGCAACATGCACCCGACGATCGTCTACCAGCCCGACGACCAGGACGAGTTCGCGCGGGCGCGGCGGGCGTTCGACGCGATCCTCGACGTGGGCCTGTCCCTGGGCGGCACGGTGACCGGCGAGCACGGCGTCGGCAAGATCAAGACGGAGTGGCTGGAGCGCGAGATCGGGCCGGTCGGCATGCGCGTGCACCGGCAGATCAAGCAGGCACTCGACCCGGCGAACCTGTTCAACCCGGGCTCGATGTTCTCGATGACCTGAGGTGCGGGGCTCAGCCGTCGATGCGCGGGATCTGCTGGGTGGTCTCGGAATCCGCGGCCGGCTTCGCCGCGGCGAGCTTGCGCTCCCGGCGGCTCCTGGCCCACTCGATCACGATCGGCACCACCGAAACCAGCACGATCAGGATGAAGATGGCCTCGATGTTGTTCTTGATGAACGAGATGTTGCCGAGCAGGTGCCCCAGCGCGGTGATGCCGCCGGCCCAGAGGATGCCGCCGATGACCGTGTAGGTGAAGTACTTCTTGGGGTCCATCCGGCCGATGCCGGCGATCCAGGTGATGAACGTCCGCACGAACGGCACGAACCGCGCGAGGACGACGGCCTTCGGGCCGTGCTTGTCCAGGAAGGCGTGCGTCTTTTCGACATACTCCTGTTTGAAGAAGCGCGAATCCGGCCGCTTGAACAGCGCCGGGCCCGCCTTCCAGCCGATCAGGTAGCCGACGACGTTGCCCAGCAGCGCCGCGACGGTCACCAGTGTGCAGACCAGCCACAACGGCGTCTGGATCGAACCCTGCGCGACGAACAGGCCCGCGGTGAACAGCAGCGAGTCGCCGGGGAGCACCGGGAAGATGCTGCTCTCGATGAAGATCACCAGGCACAACCCGATGATCACGTACGCGCCGAACTGGGTCAGCAGGTACTCCGGGTTGAACCACTTCGGCATCAAGGCGAGCGTGGTGGCAGTCTCGGCGAGAGTCACAGCACAAAACGGTACAGGGTGACCCTGTGTGCAATATGTGGGCTCACAGCAGCGTGATGAGACCGACGACGGCGCCGGTGGCCAGACCGAGAAGTGCGGCCAGGCCGAGGATCCAGTAGGCCGGCAGGTGGCGGACCTGGCCGACGATGCGGCCGGACGCCGGCGGCCGCGGCCGCTCGGCGGGCTCTTCCAGAGCGGCGCGCTCGCGTTCCAGCGGGCTGGCGTCGGCGCCGGACAGCAGGCCTAGCTGCGGCCACCCGCCCGGCGGCGGGCCGGGGTGCGGCGCGTTGCGGGCCTGCGCCTGCAGCGCCTCGGCCAGCAGCCGTTCCGGATCCTTCGGCTCGCTCACTCCGTCAGCGTAATCGCCCGCCCGGCACCATGGACACATGCGTGAACTGATCTACGTCTCGGCGGCGAAGCTCCGGCAACTCGTCCCGGACCTGCCCCAGCGCGAGCGGGCCCTGCGGGACGTGGAGGCGCAGGTGAACACTCCGGTCGGAGGTTTCAAGGTCGGTAAGGCCGCGGGGGAACCCGCGCCGGGGCTCGCCGAGGCGGTCGCCGCGCTGGAGGCGTCCTCCCGGGCGCCGCGATGGTTCGCCGAACCCGGGGTCCGGCCCGGGCAGTGGGTGCACTTCGAGGCGCCGATGGGCTACGGCCGGCTGGGCGAGGCGGTGCTGTTCGTCAACGCCGAGCACGCGGACGACGACCGCCTGCTCCTGCACGGGTCGCTGCACCACATGGTCGGGGCGCCTCCGCCGGGCCCGGACGCGCACGACTTGCGTCACGCGCTCGGGCCGTCGAGGTCGTGGTTCTGGGTCGGGCAGGCGCTGGCCGCGCTCGACGCGGAGAATCCGCGCGCCTTCGCGGATCACGACCTCACTGGCCCGGTGAGCGGGGTCGCGAGAATCATCCGGGGCATGGACCGGCTGGCGCAGCAGCTCCAGCTGGACCACACCGCGGCCTGGATGGCCGGGTACGCGCGGGTCACCGCGGTGATCCCCGCGCACGGGCGGACCATCCTGGCCGCCACGCCCCTCTACGTCGAGCACGTCGATCCGCCGGGCGACTGATCAGGCGATCCAGCTGCCCTGCCGCAGCACGCGGGCCGGTCGCAGGTCGGCGTCCAGGACGACCAGGTCCGCCGACAGGCCGGTGCGCAGCGAGCCGAGCCGGTCGTCCAGGCCCAGGAGTTCGGCCGGGCGTCCGGAGGTGGCGCGGACCGCGTCCGGGATGGACAGACCCGCTCCCTTTACCGAGTTCCGGAACGCGACGTCCATGGTCAGGGTGCTGCCGGCGAGCGAGCCGGTGTCCGCGAGGGTCGCGACACCGTCCCGGACGTCGACCTCCAGCCGGCCCAGGTGATAGCGGCCGTCAGCGGCGTCGGTGGCCGACATGGCGTCGGTGATCAGCGTCGTGCGGCCGCGGCCGGCATAGCGGGCCGCCATCCGCAGCACCGTCGGGTGCACATGGACCAGGTCGCAGATCAGCTCGACCGTGACGCGCTCGTCGTCGAGCAGCACGCCGATCGGGCCGGGCTCACGGTGGTGCATCGGCCGCATCCCGTTGAACAGGTGCGTCGCGACGGTCGCGCCCGCGTCGACGGCCGGACGGACCTGCTCCTCAGTCCCGTCCGTGTGCCCGATGGCCGCGATCACGCCGGACTCGGCGAGCTGGCGCACCGCCCGCACGCCGCCGGTCAGCTCCGGCGCCAGCGTCACCATGCGGACCGCGCCGTGACCGGCGCGCAGCAGGGCGTCGACGGTTGCGGCGTCGGGTTCGCACAGCACCGCGGGGTCGTGGGCGCCGCAGCGCGACGCCGCGATGAACGGGCCTTCGAGGTGAATGCCGGCCAGCTCGCCGTCCGCGACCAGCTCCCGCAGCACCGCCATCTGGTCCACCAGTGCCCGCACCGGATCCGACACCAGGCTCGCCAGCATGGTCGTCGTGCCGTGCTTGCGGTGGGCCTGGATCGCGGTGGTGATCTCCTTCGGGTCGCCGCTGGAGAACGAGCCGCCCCCGCCGCCGTGGCAGTGCACGTCGACGAACCCGGGGACGACGAACGAGCCGTCGACGTCCACCCGGTCACCGGGCGGCGGGGTCCCGGTCCCGATCCCGGCGATCGTCCCGCCCAAGACCACGAGCCACCCGTCGTCGACCAGCCCCTCGGGGAGGGCGAGCCGGCCACCCGTCAGCACGAAACCCGTCACAGGCCCCAGCATATTGGTCTAAACCAGCTTAGCCACTCATGGCCTTCTGGAGGGCCTCCAGAGCCCGGCTGGCCGTGGACTTCACGGTGCCCTTGGAGATGCCCGCGACCTCGGAGATCTCCGCTTCCGACAGCCCGCCGTAGTAGCGCAGGACGAGCACCTCGCGTTGCCGCGGCGGCAGCTTGGACAGCGCGTTGACCACCGACTGATGCTCGCTCGACAGCATCGCCAGGCTCTCCGCGGAGCGGGCGTTGACCACGTGCGGCGGCACGTACTCGCGGGCGGTCTTGCGCCGCCGCAGCACGCTGCGCGAGCCGTTGACGACCGCGGTGCGCAGGTACGCGACCGCCGCCGCAGCGTCCCGCAGGTTGCCCCAGTTGCGGTAGAGCCCGGTGAACGCCTCCTGCACGACGTCCTCGGCCGTGGCCGGCTCGTCGACGAGCAGGATCGCCAGCCGGACCAGGCGCATCCGGTGGATCTTGTAGAGATCCTCGAGGGTGAGCGGGCCGGCCGGCTGGGCCGTCGCGGTACCGACCCCGTCCATGGTGCGCAAATGCCCGAGCGTGCGTTCGACGCTGCGCTCCGCGCTGCCGTCCGGCATGTACTCCCGCCTGTCTTCGGCCCGACCGATGTCCACGTGCTGAACACGCACGAACCAGCGTATCGGTTGATTCAGTTCACCCGGTAGCGTGCGGAGCAGGTACTCAAACGGAGGTGCGCATGGCCTGGTTCCTGGTGCAAACGGTGTACAACCAGGAAAAGTACGCGGAAGTCCGGCCACGGCACCGTGAGTTCCTGCAGAAACTCGCGGCCGACGGCGTGGTCGGGGTGGGCGGGCCGTTCGGCGACGACTCCGGCGGCGCGATGCTCATCCAGGCGGAGGACGAGGCCGCGCTGCGGAAGGTCCTCGACACCGACCCCTACATCGTCGAAGGCGCGCTCACGGACTTCACGGTGCAGGAGTTCAAGCCGGTGCTCGGCAGCTGGGTTCAGTAGGTCCCGCCGAGTTTGGTGTGGTCCCAGCTGACGATCTTCGTCGGCGTGAACACGAGCCCGACCCGTTTCGCCGCCTGTGCGGCGACGACGTCCGCGGCCGGCGAACCGCCGCCGTAACGCTCCGCCAGGGCCGACCCGATTTCGGCCACGGCGGCGGTGTCCTCGACGACCTCGACGTCGGCCTCGAACTGGACCCCGCGCAGCTTGTCGTAGGTGTCGCCGGTCTCGATGAGCACGGTGGCCTGCGGGAGCGGCCGAAGGTTGGCGACCTTCTGCGACTTGCGGTAGGTCCACGTCGCCACGCCGTCGCCACGCGGCACGTACCACAGCGGGGCGAGGTGCGGGCGGCCGTTCGGGTTGATCGTGGCCACGTTGATGACCTTCTGCTCCCGGAAGAACGCGAGCACCTCGGCGGCGGTCATCCTGATCAGGTCGCGGCGGGACATGGGATCTCCTAACGGGTCGCGGCCCGTCCACCATGCCCTGTCACGGCGGCCTCGCGCGCGCCGCGCGCCTCGATATCCGCCAGCGCGGCCCGGTCGGCGGCGGGCACGCGGGTGCGCGAGCCCAGCTCGATGATCGGCGGCAGGATGGCGCGGATGGCCTTGAGCAGGCCGACCCATTTCGGCACGTGGATCACCCGGGCGCGCTTGAGGATGCCGGCCTCGAGATGATCCAGCGCGACGTCCAGCGGGTAGGTCTTGCCGATGGGGCCCGGCATGCCGGCCCGCAACCGGCCGAACACCGGATGCGCGTCGGCGCTCTCGACCAGGTCCGTGCGGATCCACGTCGGGTGGGCGACGCCGACCTTGACGCCCAGGTGGGCGACCTCGGCGCGGAGGCTGTTGCTGAACGCCTCGACGCCGGCCTTGGCCGCGGCGTAGTTCGCCATGCCGGGGGCGTGGGTGATCGCGGCGAGCGAGGAGATCGCCAGCAGGTAGCCCCTGCGCTCGATCACGTGGGGCAGCGTGACGCGGAAGGTGCGCCACACGCCGAGCAGGTCGACCTCGATGACCTTCTCGAAGGCGGCGGGATCGACGGAGCGGACGAAGCCGGTCGTGGCGATCCCCGCGTTCGCGATGACGATGTCGATACCACCGAAGTGCTCGACGACGCCGGCGGTGGCCTTCTGGAGCGCGGCCCAGTCCGTGACATCGGCTTCCCAGGCCTTTGCGGAGTCGCCGATGCGTTCGGCGACCTTGCGCTGTTCGTCCGCTTCGAGCCCGACGAGGGCGACCTTGGCACCACGAGCGGCGAGCCGCTCGGCGAGCCCGGCGCCGATGCCGCGCGCAGCTCCGGTGATGAGCACGACCTTGCCTCTGACGTTGGCCATGGTCGGACACTACCCCAACCTACCGGGAGTAAGCTACTGCGCAGTAGGTGGGTTTCCGGTGGCGGTTGGTGGCTCGTGGGTGCGTGAATGTATCGCTCACAGGTGCACGAAAGCGCCACTCGCGGTGCGCGAAAGGACCATTCGCCCGCACTCCAAGGACCCAGACGCAGGAAAAGACCTCGCTGCTACACCACGGGACCGTTCGTCGGTGCACGAAAGGGCTCGTCGTGATTCGCGATAGGACCGTTCGCGGTCGTGCCGAGGCCCCACTCGCGCCAAGAACGCTTGCTGGTGCACCAAACAGACCACGAATAGGCGCACCAAAGGGCCTGTCATCGCCGCCAAAAAGACTGTCAGCGGCATATAAACGACCTGATCACACAAAAAGCGTGCGAACCGCGTCAGCAACCAGTCGCCGCGCACGAGAGAACCGCTCGTACGCGCACCAAAGGGCTGCGTCGTGGAGCACAGCGCAGAACTCGCGCGCCAGAAGGCGGCACTCCCAAGCGGAACGCGGCACAACTCGCGCGCACGAAGGCACGCCCGAAGTCGGGACTCGCCACCGCGCGGGCCGCTTGCGCCGAGGCACGTGGGACTCGCACCCGCGAACCTGAGACTCGCGACCACCTGTGCGCGACCCGCACGACACACGTCAGAGTCGAGCGTCGAGTGGAACTCACACCCATGAACGAGGGACTCGCGACTCGGGACGTGGGACTCGCGCGCCGCGCAGCGCGAGCGTGCGGTTACTGGGACGCGTCGTCCAGGGTGGCGAGTTCGGCGGCGCTCAGGTGGAGTTCCACGGAGGCGAGCAGGGCGGCCAGCTGCTCCTCATTCCGGGCGCTGGCGATGGGCGCGGCGACCGTCGGCTGGACGGCCAGCCAGGCCAGCGCCACCGCGGCCGGCGTGGTGCTGTGGGCGGACGCGATCTCGTCGAGGGCGTCCAGCACCCGCTCGCCCCGATGGTCGAGGTACGCCACCGCCCCCTCGGCACGCGGGCTGCTGCCCCCGACCACGCGGGAGCGGTACTTGCCGGTCAGGAACCCCTTCGCCAGGGCGAAGTAGGGCAGCGTCGACAACCCCTCCTTCGCGACGAGCGGGGCCAGGTCCCGCTCGTACCCGCGCTCGACCAGGTTGTAGTGCGGCTGCAGCGCGACGTACCGGGCGAACCCCTCGCGGTCCGAAACGGACAGGGCCTCGGCCAACCGGTCGGCGCTGTAGTTCGACGCCCCGAGGTAGCGCACCTTCCCGTCACGCACCAGCTCGTCGAACGCGCCCAGCGTCTCCTCCAGCGGCACATCCTGGTCGTCACGGTGGGCGTAGTACAGATCCAGGTGATCGGTCCGCAGCCGGCGCAGCGAATCCTCCGCCGCCTCGCGGATGTTCTTCGCGCTCAGGCCCGGCCGCCGCGGCCAATTGCCCACCTTCGTCGCGATGACGATGTCGTCGCGACGGCCACGGCGAGCCAGCCAGTTGCCGATGATCGTCTCCGACTCGCCGCCCGAATTGCCCGGGACCCGCGCCGTGTACGAGTCCGCGGTGTCGATGAAGTTGCCGCCGGCGCCCGTGTACGCGTCGAGCACCGCGAAGGACTCCTGCTCGTCGGCGGTCCAGCCGAAGACGTTGCCACCGAGGTTGAGCGGGTACACCTCGAGGTCGCTGTTACCGATTTTCGCCATGATCCCAAAGTAGAGGAATGCGCGGCCGCTCCGCCGGAGTTGAGACGAGCATGGCTATTGAACTCGGCAAGATCGGTATCTGGCGGCTCGGCCCGCAGCTGGACGGGGATCTGGCGCGCGAAATCGAACAGCTTGGTTACGGAGCGATCTGGATCGGCGGGTCCCCCGACGGGAAGCTGGAGATCGTCGACGAGCTGCTCGACGCGACCGAGAACATCAAGGTGGCGACCGGCATCGTGAACATGTGGAAGGACGACGCGGCCACCGTCGGCGCGTCCTGGCACCGCATCGAGGCGAAGCACCCCGGCCGCTTCCTGCTCGGCGTCGGCATCGGGCACCCGGAGGCGACGCAGGAGTACCAGAAGCCCTACGACAAGATCGTCGACTACCTCGACGGCCTTGACGAGGCGGGCGTACCCGTCGCCGCGCGGGCGCTGGCCGCGCTGGGCCCGAAGGTGCTGAAGCTCTCGGCCGAGCGGACCGCGGGCGCCCACCCGTACCTGACCACGCCCGAGCACACCAGGGAGGCGCGGCAGATCCTCGGCGAGGGCGTGCTGCTGGCGCCCGAACAGAAGGTCGTGCTGGAGAGCGATCCGGAGAAGGCCCGGGCGATCGCCCGGCCGCGGATCGAGCGGCCCTACCTCGGTCTGACGAACTACCGCAGCAACCTCAAGCGCCACGGCTGGACCGACGCCGACCTCGACAACGGCGGCAGCGACGCCCTCGTCGACGCCCTCGGCCTGCACGGCGACGTCGACTCGATCGCCCGCGGCATCACCGCCCACCTCGACGCCGGCGCCGACCACGTCTGCGTCCAGGTCCTCGGCGACGACCCGCTGCCCGGCTACCGCGCGATCAGCAAAGCCCTGCTCTCCTGACAAACGGCCGCTCCGCCCCGCCCGGGGCGGAGCGGCTTTGGTCACTTGATCGTTCCTGAGCTGCAAAGCCGAGAGCCAGCACACTGTCCTCCCATCGCCGACCTCGTACGATTCGGGCAAGGAAGGCGAACCACAGCTAGGTTCTGTTTCATAAGCGGCGGAGCCGGTTGCTGTGGGCCGTCAACCGGCACCGCCGCGGGTTCTCAGGCGTTCTCTCGCGAGGACAGCTCCGACGTGGTGAATTGGCATTCATGAGGAGGAGATCCCGGAGTGAGAGGACGTCTGAGGTT
>Ga0081455_10000678_pt1 | contig 44138 bp, 41 predicted proteins | sample TabmetS3T2R1_FD_70207 | JGI IMG/M metagenome (GOLD analysis project Ga0081455, IMG submission 70207) | Tabebuia heterophylla rhizosphere microbial communities from the University of Puerto Rico - S3T2R1 | ecosystem: Host-associated > Plants > Roots > Rhizosphere ...
CCGCCGAAGGTCTCGAGCCGGACCAGCCGGAGCGCCTCGGCGACACGGGTTGCGATTTCGGCCCTTGCGATCTTCTGCATGCGCAGGCCGAAGGCGACATTCTCCGCCGCGGTCATGTGTGGAAACAGGGCGTAGTTCTGGAACACCATGGCGGCGCCGCGCTTATGGCTCGGCACCCGGTTGATGTGCTCGCCCTCGAGAATGATCTCGCCTCTGTCCGGCGCCATGAAGCCCGCGATGATGCGCAGGGTCGTCGTCTTGCCGCAGCCGGATGGCCCGAGCAGCGACACGAATTCGCCCTTGCGGATCGACAGCGAAAGATCGTTGACGACGGTGGCGTCGCCAAACGACTTCGACAGATTCGCAAGCCTGAAATAATCCGCCGAGCCGGTTTGGCTTGGGGACGCGTCGGAACCTGTTGCGATCACGGCGCGAGTTCGCGCTCGATCATGCGAGACCATTCGCGGCGGCGCTCGAGCACGATGTCGCCGTCGATGACCTTCGACTTCGCGACGAGATCCGGTGTCGGCAGCCCGAGATCAAGCAGGGTCTTGGGAATCTCGACCTTGGCGTTCACCGGCAAATAATACTGCTCGTTCATCAGGATCTCCTGCGCCTTTGCCGACAGGACGACGTTCATGAACTCCTGCGCGAGCTTCTCGTTTCCGCCCTTGATGACGCCGGCCACCGTCGCGGCGCGATTGGTGCCCTCTTTCGGGATCACGAAACGCACCGGCACGCCCTTGGCGCTGAGCGGCACGACCCGCACGCCGCCATGCACGCCAATCAGATACTCGCCGAGCTGGATTTTCTCTTCCAGCTTCGCGCTCGAGGTTTCCAGCGTCGGGACGCAGCCTTTCAGCTTGCCGAGCCCCTTGATCGCGTCCGGAACCTTGCTGTAATCGAAGTTGGCGCGCAGCACGACGTAGTTGATCGGGTACGACACCGTCGGCGCGAGGAAGCCGACGCGCTTGCAGAATTCCGGACGGTACAGGTCGTCATAGCTCGTCGGCGGCGCCCAGTTGTTCTTCTTGAATTCATCGACATTGTAGAACAGGCCGGTGAAATAGAACCCGACCGGGACGCTGTCCTGTCCCGGAAGTTTCCCCTCGGGGCGCACGTCGTTGTAATTGGTCACGACGCTCGGATCGATCTTGGCGAACAGCCCCATTTTCGAGACGCCCTGCGCGGCGACGTCATCGAACAGCCCGACATCGTATTCGGGCTTCTCCTTCGTCGCCACGATCTTGGCGGCGTTCTCAGCCGTCGTGCCCGGCACCCAGCGGATCGTGACGCCGAATTTCTGTTCGAACCCCTCGGTCGCCTTCTGAAAAGCCTTGTCGATGCTGCCGCCGAACGACAGCACCGTCAGCGTTTTGCCCTGCGCCATCGCGGCGTGCGTCGACATCGTCAGTGCCGCGGTGGCAGCAAGCGCGGAAACGAGCTGAGTGATCCGGTTCATTACAATCCTTCCCTTGACGTTGAGTGCGCGCGGAATTTCAGATTGGCTCCGACAAAATCGGTCAGGGCGCGAGTTCGCGCTCGATCTGACGCGCCCAGTCCCGGCGCCGCTCGGCCACCGCACTGTGGTCGAGGACAATGGCCTTGGCCAGCTGCTCCGGCGTCGGCAGGCCGAGGTCGATCAGCTTCTGAGGAATCGCGACTTTGGAATTGACCGGGAAGAAGTACTGGACGTTCATCAGAATTTCCTGCGCCTTCGGCGCCAGCAGCTCGTTGATGAACTCCTGCCCCAGTCTCTCATTGGCCGCACCTTTCACCACCGCGATGGTGGTCGAACTGCGAACGGTCCCCTCTTTCGGAAACACAAAGCGGACGGGGACGCCTTTCACCGAGAGCGGGATCACGCGCACGCTGCCATAGGCGCCGATGACGTATTCGCCGAGCTGAATTTTCTCCTCCAGCTTCGGCGCGGAGGGCTCCAGGGTCGGGATGCAGCCCTTGAGCTTGGAAATCTTCTTGCTGATCGCTTCGGGCACCTTGTTCACATCACCCCCCGCGGCCATCATCACGAAGTTCAGGGTGTAGGACACGGTGGGCGACAGGAGGCCGACGCGCTTGCAGAATTCGGGGCGGTACATGTCCTCCCAGCTGGTGGGCGGCGCCCAGTTGTTTTTCTTGAATTCTTCGGTGCTGTAGAACAGGCCGTTGAAATTGAAGCCGACGATGATGCCGTCCTGGGCCTTGAACTGCCCTTCCGGCCGCATGCTGTCGTAATTGGTGACGATGGAGCGATCGAGCTTGGCCAACAGCCCGCGATCGGAAAGACCCTGATAGGAAATGTCCTCGCCCATCACGATGTCGTATTCGGGCCGGTCCTTGGTCGCGACGACCTTGGCGGCGTTGTCGCCGCTGCTGCCGGGAATCCAGCGGATGGTCACATCATGCTTTTTTTCGAAATCGCCGAGTGCTTCCTGGATGGCTTTGTCGACACTGCCGCCATTCGACAAGACGTTGAGAGTTTTGCTCTGGGCGTATGCGGCACCCGCCGACAGCACGGCGCCAGCGGCAACCGCAAACGCCAGGCCAAATGGCAAGCGAAGACCCTGAAGCCTTTTCATGGATTCCTCCTTGTGCGCGTTTCCTCGTGCGCGAGTGCCCGGTTTTCGGGACTTCAGATAGGCGGTACTCGACGCCGATCTTCCGCCGACGCCTGTTGCCGGCAAGGCTACTGCATTCAATCCGCCCGTGTCTGCATTATTTTTGCCGTCCGGACGGCGAACACTCGACATGCGACGAAATGCGGCCGCCGCCGCTTGGACCGGATCGCGGTCGGAGGTTGACCGCGTCGCGCCGGCATTGTTCCATTCAATGAAAATCGCGCGACGGCGGCAGGATGCGCACGTCGCGAGGATGGCGGATGCGCTGGGCCGGATGATCGCCATGTTCGCGGCGATCGTCGTTCAGAGGCTCGACGAGCGCCGGCATGGCCGGCAGCGTCCGTGGCGATGCGAGATTGTCGGAGAGACGGCCCAGTTCGAACGTGCGGTCGACCAACCGGTCGGCCACGAGATGCACGACATTTTCGGCGCTCTTCTGCACGGTGCCTTCCACCATCACCAGTCGCGCGCCCATCACCTCCCTGCGGAAGCGCGCCATGATCTTGGGCCACACCACGATATTGGCGATGCCGGTCTCGTCCTCGAGCGTCATGAAGACCACGCCCTTGGCCGTGCCCGGCTGCTGGCGCACCAGCACCACCCCTGCGCATCTGGCAAACTGTCCGTGGGCCGCCTGTTTCGAAATCTCATGACAGCTGCGCACGCCCTCGCCGTGCAACATCTGGCGCAGGAATTCCATCGGATGACCTTTGATGGAGAGACGGATGGTCTGATAGTCCGTAACCACATGTTCCGACAGCGGCATCTGCGGCAACGGCGCCGCCTCCTCATCGGGCTGCTCGCGCGCCACGCTCGCGATGAACAAGGGCAGCGGCACGTCGTCCGGCAGCCGCCGCACCGCCCACAGCGCGGCGCGGCGGTCCAGGCCCAGCGAGCGGAACGCATCGGCATCGGCGAGCAGACTCAAGGCGCGTTTCGGTAAAGCCGTGTCGCGTGCAAACTCCTCCAGCGAGGTGAAGCGCCGCCGCGCTCGCGCCTCGACGATCCGCTTCGACCAGTCGTCCTTCGCCGGAGATGCGAGCGGCATGCCGGCCTCGTCATAATCCCTGTCGTCGGGATCGACATGGACAAAGCCGTCGATCTGACGAAAGCCGAGCCGCAAGGCATGATGCTGTCCGGATCGTTCCTCCAAGGTGTTGTCGCCAAAGCTGTGGGACACATCGATGGGACGAACCTCGACGGCAACCTTGTCGATGCCGGTCTTGCGGGCGTCACCGACGATCTGGGCGGGCGCGTAAAATCCCATCGGCTGCGAGTTCAACAGAGCGCAGGCGAAGGCATCGGGATGATGATGCTTCAGCCATGACGAGACATAGACCAGCCGCGCAAAGCTTGCGGCATGGCTTTCCGGAAAGCCGTAATCGCCAAATCCCTTGATCTGATTGAAGCAGTTTTTCGCGAAGTCCTGGGGATAGCCGCGCTCGATCAGCTTGTTCACCATCTTCTGCTCGAACTGTTGAATGGTGCCGGCGTGGCGGAACGTCGCCATCGCCTTGCGCAACTGATTGGCTTCGTCCGGGGTGAAATGCGCCGCTTCGATGGCGATCCGCATGGCCTGCTCCTGAAACAGCGGCACGCCGAGGGTCTTTTCGAGAATCTTCTTCAGTTCATTCTTGTCTCCTGTCGCCGGAGACGGATAGGACACCGGCAAAAGGCCGGCGCGCCGTTTCAGATAAGGATGCACCATGTCGCCCTGGATCGGCCCGGGACGCACGATCGCGACTTCGATGACGAGGTCATAGAAGGTGCGCGGCTTCAGCCGTGGCAGCATGCTCATCTGCGCACGGCTCTCGATCTGGAACACGCCGATCGTCTCGGCGCGCTGGATCATCTGATAGACTTCGTCATCGTCCTTCGATTTGATGTCGGCCAGTTCGTAACGCTCGCCCTTGTGCTCGGCGATCAGGTCGAAGCATTTGCGGATGCATGTCAGCATGCCCAAGGCGAGCACGTCGACCTTCATCATCCTGACGGCATCGACATCATCCTTGTCCCACTCGATGAAGGTGCGGTGATCCATCGCCGCGTTGCCGATCGGCACGTAACTGTCGAGCCGGTCCTGGGTCAGCACATAGCCGCCGACATGCTGTGACAGATGGCGGGGAAAGCCGATCAGCTCGGTGGCCAGAGCGACAGCCCGCGCGATCATCGGGTTGTGCGGATCAAGCCCTGCCTGCTTGAACTGCGGCTCGCTATAGCCTTCGCCCCAGCTGCCCCACACGGTATCGGCCAGCGCCGCCGTGACATCCTCGGTGAGGCCGAGCGCCTTGCCCACGTCACGGATCGCACTGCGCGGCCGGTAGTGAATGACGGTCGCGATGACAGCCGCGCGATGCCTGCCATAGCGACGATAAACATACTGCATCACCTCCTCGCGACGGTTGTGCTCGAAATCGACGTCGATATCAGGCGGCTCGAGCCGTTCCTCCGACAGAAAGCGCTCGAACAACAGATCGATTTCGGTGGGATTGACCGAGGTGACGCCCAGCATGAAACACACCGCCGAATTTGCCGCCGAGCCGCGCCCCTGGCAGAGAATTTTCTGCGCGCGCGCGTAACTCACGATGTCATGCACGGTCAGGAAATAATGCGCGTAGTTCAGTTTCTCGATCAGCGCGAGCTCCTTGACGAGGACATCGCGCAGCTTGTCGTCGACCCCGTCGGGAAAATACCGGTAGGTGCCAGCCCAGGTCAGATATTCGAGATGCTGCTGGGCGGTGCGGCCGGGCGGCACCGGTTCGTCGGGATACTGGTATTTCAGGTCATGCAGCGAAAAGACGATGCGGTCGGCGAAGCGGACCGTCTCGGCGAGCGCGTCCGGACAGGCGTGAAACAGCTGCGCCATCTCCTCCGGCGGCTTCAGATGACGCTCCGCATTGGCCTCGAGCCTGCGCCCGATCTTGTCGACCGTCGTCTTCTCGCGGATGCAGGTCAGCACGTCCTGCAGCGGCCGGCGCTCAGGGACATGATAGAGCACGTCATTGGTCGCGATCAGCGGCACCCGCGCGGTATCGGCGATACGCCGCAACAGCGCGAGGCGACGCTCGTCGTCGCCCCGATGGGCAAAGCTCGCGGCGAGCCAGACGCCAGCGGCGCGCGTGCCGCGGAGCGTGGCCAGCGTCTGTCCCAGAACGGCCGGCCTGAGCTGATGCGGCGGCATCAGCACCAGAAGCTGGCCTTCGGCGAATTCGACGAGATCCGGCAGACCGAGATGGCATTCGCCCTTCTCGGCCTTCAGCTTGCCGCGGCTTAAGAGCTGGCAGAGCCGGCCATAGGCTGGGCGGTCGCGCGGATAGACGAGAATGTCGGGCGTGCCGTCGATGAAGACGAGCCGCGCGCCGATCAGAAGCTTTGCCTTGTGTTCGACCTTGGGATTGTCGAGCTCGCAATAGGCCCGCACCACGCCGGCCAGCGTGTTGCGGTCGGCGATGCCGATGGCATGCAGCCGGTATTGACCGGCCTGATGGACATAATCCTGGGGCTGCGAAGCCCCGTGCAGAAACGAGAAGTTCGTGGTGATGCCGATCTCGGCGTAGCGGATGGCTTGTTCCCGAAATTTGCTGTTCACTTTGGTATTCTCCACGCACCGTCATTGCGAGCCAACGGGTCCGCGCGAAGCGCGCGGCCCGATGACAAGCTCCGCGAAGCAATCCAGAGTCACACGTAAGAGCTGGATTGCTTCGTCGGCTGCGCCTCCTCGCAATGACGGAAGAGGTCACGCGAACAGCCCGTGCATGAACCAGCGGAAGGCCGGCACCTCGCGCAGGTAAATGCCCTCGCGATAGATCCAGTAGCGCAGGCCGTCGCCATCCTCGGCGCGGAAATAATCGCGCGTCAGCCTCTCGCCGTCGATGACAGCGTCACGCCGTCCCTGCGGCGGATGCAGTTCCTCGAACTCGTCATCGCCATCCTCAGGCACCTGCTCCTGCCACCGCCACCATTCCATCGCGATACGTTCGGGTCCCTCGGTGCGGACGATGCGGCGCGCGAGCTGGCGCCATTTGAACATCGCCGGCGGGCCGTGCGGGAATTGCGCGGTCACGTCGATCCGTTCCGGTGTCAGCAACAAACGGAGCGGGCGCCGCGGCGGCTCGGCGGCGATCCGCTGCGGCCAAGCCATGGTCGACAGCCCGTGCTGCGCCGGCACCGCGAGCTCGGCGCGTTCCGGAATGTGGGTGTCATGCGGTTGGTAATGGATGATGCGGCGGCTGCCGAGCCGCGCCGACAGTCGGTCGACAAAAGCCGCGACATCGGCAGCCTCATGGGCGCGGGTATCAAAGCCATATTGCGCAGACGTGACGGCCACCGTCTGCACCGCGGCCAGGCGGATGAGATCAAAACCGAAGCCGGGATCGAGCGGGTCGGCCAGCGCATCGATCCGCTCGACGAACAAACGCTCGGCGACCGCGGCATCGGTAACCGCCTGCCCGGCTTCGATGGCGATCAGGCGCATCGCGCCATCGGTGCGGAAGAAGCTCGCGGTGAGTTGGCGCGCGCCTTTGCCATGACGCTCCATCGCGCCGACCAGCACCTCGGCGAGTTTGCGCAAGGTCCGCAATATCACATCGCTGGTCGCCACCGGGTCGGCGAACCGCTGTTCGGCGACGTAATCCGGCAGCGGCTGCCGCGGCGAGATCGGCGCATCGCTCTGGCCCAGCGCCTGTCGCAGCACCTCGGTGAAATCAGCGCCAAATCGCGCGGTGATTTCGCCGCGCGAGCGGCTTGCGACATCGCCGATGCTGCGCAAGCCGGCCCGACGCAGCGCGGTGACGACAGACGAATCCACGCCGAGCGTTGCGACCGGCAGATTGATCACCGCATCAGCCTCTTGGCCGGGCGGCACGATGCGGCCATGCGCCGATTGCGCCAGCGCCCGCGCGGCCACCGCCGTGCCGGCAATGCCGGCGCTGACGGCAAAGCCCTGCCGTGCCAGCGGCCGGCAGATCGCCTGCATCAAGCAGGCTTCGCCGCCGAACAGATGCGCGCAGCCTGATATGTCGAGGAACAGGCCGCTTCCGCCATCCAGCGCCACCAGCGGCGTAAAGCGGTCGCACCAGTCGGCGATCGCGTTCAAGGTTCGCGCATCCGCCTCCGCATCACGCTCGACGATGCACAAGGCGGGATGCATGGCGCGCGCGGTCGCGAGCGGCATGTCCTCGACAAGACCAAGCCGTGCGGCGCCATCGTCAAGCGAGACGATTTTCAGCTCATTGTTGATCTTGGCAACAATGACGATCGGCTCGCTCTCCTCAGGCGTATTTCTGCCGTCTTGGTTGCCGGACCGCGCCTGTCGCAAAGCCTCCCGCTTGATGCGGTCGGTTGGCAGACGGGGACACCACAGGCTGAGAATGCGCCGGCTGGCCGGCTGGTTCGGCGGAGAACTGTTGTGGTTGGAAGAGATGGTCATCGCAATTCCAATGCATGATCCAGCGCCCGGTCGGGCCGTGACGGTTGCGGACAAGCTCGGCGTCGAACACCGGCATGCCCCATGGGCTCCAGACCAGGCCCGGCGGCGAATGCGCGGCACGGACGATCCATCGGGTTTCGGCGGTGCTGACGCTGGGGCTTGTCGCGAGCCGCAGCATCAGTCCGGTCACCCCCGAGGTTTGCGCCGCCAATGTCAGCTTGCGGCTCGCCACCGTGTCGAACGAGCGGGTTGCGCCCCAGAGCTCGGTGACCACGACGCCGAAGACGTTGCAGGCCAGGCCGTCGGCGGCGGCCCGCAGCGCCATGTCCGCATTCGCCGCCCGCACGATGATGATACGGCGCGGATCGAGCCCAAGCTCGACACAGCCGGACATCGCCAGTTCGCCCGTGCGCCAGGCCGAGACATCCGGCCGGATCCAGAGCACGTAACGCGCATTCGCCGTGACGCGGCGAACCAGCCCCAGCGTGAAGCCGGTGGCCGCCGCGTTTTGCGCCTCCTGCGGCGCGAACACCTCATGCAGCGCGCCGCGGGCAAGCCCGCCTTGCAGGCTGGCATCAGCCGCGTGATGGCCGAGCCCCACCCGCGGCTCCAGCTGGCCGCCGTCGGGCTTTTCCAGGCGCGCCACCGCGCCCCGCAAAGCCGCGAGTTTCACCGTTCGGGCGCCATCCATCAGCGCCACTCCTTTGAAAGAGAGTCCTTGAGGCCGTCATGGCTCTCCTGGAGGGAACGCGTGACAGCCTTGTTTGTTCACTGTATGTTCTATTGAAGCAGAAGCTGAAAAAGAGTCAATCGCCCCGTGGCGGGATTCTTTTTTCTCTCATTCCATCAAGGCCTTCCATGGACGTTCGCCGCAAGCTGTGTCCCGGGCGAGAGCCGGTCCGCAAACGAACAACATGGCCGAAGAAAAACGGCGGAACCTGCCCGACGCCTCGCCCATTATTTTTCGATGCCGAAATCGTCCCGCAACACTCTGGCCAAGGTCCGCGATGACGCGGCCGGCTGCCGCCCCTGCCCGCTCTGGAAAGATGCGACGCAGACGGTGTTCGGCGAAGGTCCGCAAAATGCGACCATCATGCTGGTCGGCGAACAGCCCGGCGACAAGGAAGATCTGGCGGGCAAGCCGTTCGTCGGCCCGGCCGGCCAGATGCTCGACCGCGCGCTGGAAGAGGCTGGCGTCGATCGCAGCAAGGCTTACGTCACCAATGCGGTGAAGCACTTCAAATATGTCCAGCGCGGCAAGATCCGCCTGCACCAGAAGCCGAACACGATGGAAATCAAGGCGTGCCGGCAATGGTATGAGCGTGAGGTCAGCGCGATCCGGCCGGAGCTCGTGGTCGCGCTTGGCGCGACCGCCGCGCACAGCGTGTTCGGCAAGGCGACGCCGATCAACAAGAATCGCGGCCGGGTGATCGAGCTTGGCGAGGGCCCGCATGCGCTGGTGACGGTGCATCCGTCCTACCTGCTGCGCCGGCCCGATGCCGACGCCAAGGCCAGTGAGTACAAGCGATTTGTCGCCGATCTGAAGGTCGCGGCGGCCTATCTTCGGCGGACGGCGCGCGCGGCTTAGAATGCAGCGTGCTCCCGTTTCAGCCGTCGCACGTTATTGTAATCCGTCATTGCGAGCGCAAGCGAAGCAATCCAATTTCACGCGGGAAAGAAGATGGATTGCTTCGGCGCTATCGCGCCTCGCAATGACGCAAAAGATGCAATGACGCAAAAGATATTGCCGCCGTCCCGATTCTATCGGTCTAATTTCTTGAACCGCGCCGGACCGATCGCGAGATCGGCCAGGTTCGCCATACAGCGCAGCAGTTCGAGCTTCGGGATCTTCGACTGGCCGTGCTCGCGATCGACAAAGTGGATCGGCACCTCCGAGATCCGCAGGCCGGCGCGGCCGAAGCGCACCACACAGGTCAGAAAGAAACTGTATCCGTCGCTGTCGATGGTCTCGACCAGTCCTGCGGGCACGCTGGCAAGCCGCGCCGCGCGGAACGAGGTGGTGTATTCGGTGATCTTCAGGCCGAGCAGTGCCCGTGCCAGCGTGTTGCCGCCGACGCTGACGAAGCGGCGCCATCCCTCATAGTCAAGCTGGCCGCCTGGCATAAAGCGCGAGCCGACGACGACATCGGCCCCGGCATCGAGCGCCGCCAGCAGGCGCGGCACATCGTCGGGATTGTGCGAGAGGTCGGCGTCCATCGTGACAATGCGGTCGTAGCCGGCGTCTCGCGCGTGGGACCAGCCGAGCTTGTGCGCCGAGCCGATGCCGAGCTTGCCGGCGCGGTTGATGACACGAAGCCTTGGATCGGCGGCGGCGCGCTGCGCCAGGATGTCAGCGGTCCCGTCGGTGGATTTGTCGTCGACCACCAGCACGTCGCAGCGGCGCGGCAGCGCGAGCAGCCGGTCGACCAGCTGGCCGACCGAACCGGCCTCATTAAAGGTCGGGAAAAAAACAAGGGTGTCGCTCATGCGCGGCGAAGTCATCGGCGAAGTCTCAGCGGTCCCCAACGGCCGGACGCCTCTTTACAGGCGCGCTGGCGGAGAGGCCAGCCCCAAGCCGTTGGGATTGGCGAGGACGGAGGGGCTTCATGCCGCCAGAGCGGTCTCGATCAGCCTGATCCAGTAGGACGTGCCAAACTGGATCGCCTCGTCGTTGAAATCGTAGGCCGGATGATGCAGCCCGGCCGAGTCGCCATTGCCGATGAAGATGAAGGCGCCCGGCCGCTCCTCGAGCATGAAGGAGAAATCCTCCGCCGCCATCAAAGGCGGCGCGTCGAGATCGATATTGGCCTGGCCAACCACATCGGCGGCGATCTGCCCCGCAAACGCGGTCTGCGGCGCGTGATTGAGCAGCACCGGATAACCCGGCTTGTGCGTGACATCGATGCGCGCTCCGGAGAGCTTCGCCACGCCCTCGCAGACCTCGCGCACCCGGCTCGCCAGCATGTCCCGCACCTCGGTCCGCAACGCCCGCAACGTCGCCGTCAGCGTCACCGTCTGCGGGATCACATTGACGGCGGTGCCGCCATTGAACTGGCAGATCGAGACCACAGCGGCGTCCAACGGATCGATATTGCGCGAGACGATGGATTGCATCGCGGTGACGAGCTGTGCGCCGACCAAAATCGGATCGATGGTCTTGTGCGGGCGCGCCGCATGGCCGCCAACGCCCTCGATGGTAAAGACCATCTGGTCGGTCGAGGCCATCAACGCGCCAGGACGGATGCCGAACTTGCCGACGCCAAGCCCGGGCAAATTGTGCATGCCGTAGACCTCGTCGATCGCAAACCGGTCCATCAACCCGTCCTTGATCATCGCCGCCGCACCGGCGCCGCCCTCCTCGGCCGGCTGGAAGATCAGGACGGCATCGCCGGCGAAGTTGCGCGTCTCCGCCAGATACCGCGCGGCACCCAGCAGCATCGCCATGTGGCCGTCATGGCCGCAGGCGTGCATCACGCCCGATGTCTTCGAGCGATAGGGCAGATCGGTGATTTCCTGGATCGGCAGCGCGTCCATGTCGGCGCGCAGGCCGATGGCCTTTTTCGCGCTGTCTGCCTTGCGTCCTTTGATGATACCGACCACGCCGGTGCGGCCGAGACCGGAGACGACCTCATCGCAGCCGAATGCCCGCAGCTTCTCGCTCACAAAGGCCGCGGTCTGGTGCACCTCGTAAAGCAGCTCCGGACCGGTATGAAGTTCGCGACGCCAGGCGGCAATCTCGGGCTGGAACTCGGCGACGCGATTGACGATCGGCATTGACCACCCGACTCTCAAAGCTACGACACGTCCAAGGAGTATCGCGTTGCCCCGCAGAACGATCAACGCCGAAATCGGCCGAGGGCACTGGCAGGGAAGCCATCCGGTGCCGAAACTTTGCTCGTGCGGCGCTGAAAGCCGCTTCTCCCGGCTCGGTATTATTATACCTCGAAACCGATGTGACGGAAAGGCGACGTGATGTGCTATGCCGCGGCGGGCCTGCCCGGAAATCAAACATGACTGCCGCCCCGCCCGCCTCTCTCGCCATCTTCGTCGATGCCGACGCCTGCCCGGTGAAGGACGAGATCTACAAGGTGGCCGCCCGCCACGGCCTGCCGGTCACGGTCGTCGCCGGCGGCTTCATCCGCGTGCCGCAAGACCCGATGATCACCCGCGTGGCTGCCGGGCCGGGCATGGACGCAGCCGATGACTGGATCGCCGAACGCGCCGATGCGCGCGCCATCGTCGTGACAGCCGATGTGCCGCTCGCCAGTCGCTGCGTGAAGGCAGGCGCGGCCGTGATCGCGCCGAACGGGCGCGAGTTCACGCCTGATTCGATCGGCATGACGCTCGCGGTCCGCAACCTGATGACGGACCTGCGCTCCAGCGGCGAAACTACAGGCGGTCCGCCCTCTTTCTCGCCGCGCGATCGCTCGGCGTTTCTCTCGGCGCTCGACCGGGTGATCCGCCGGGCGCTGCGGGCCAGCGCACAAACGAGCTAGCGGATCGCGAATTCATATTGACTTGTGTCGTCATTGCGAGCGAAGCGAAGCAATCCATCGTGGTGCCAGACAGAGCTGGATTGCTTCGTCGGCTGCGCCTTCCTCGCAATGACGGAGGATACGCCGTCAATCTGGTCTTCATGAACTCAAAGCGTCCATCTAAGAAGCCATGCCCCCGCCCCTGATGCAATTGAAGGAGATCGCGCTGACGTTCGGCGGCACGCCGCTCTTGGAGAATGCCGAACTGTCGGTCTCGCGCGGCGAGCGCGTCTGTCTGGTCGGCCGCAACGGCTCCGGCAAGTCGACGCTGCTGAAAATCGCAGCTGGCCTGATCGAGCCCGATCGCGGCGGCCGATTCATCGAAAACGGCGTGACGCTGCGCTATCTGCCGCAGGAGCCGGATTTCGGCGATGCGCGCTCGACGCTCGCCTATGTGCAGGCGGGTCTCGGCCCGACCGACGACGGTCACGCCGCGCGCTATCTCTTGGAGCAGCTAGGCCTCACGGGCGAGGAAGATCCGGCCCATCTCTCCGGCGGCGAAGCGCGTCGCGCGGCGCTCGCGCGCGTGCTGGCGCCCTCGCCCGACATCCTGCTGCTGGACGAGCCGACCAACCATCTCGATCTGCCGACAATCGAATGGCTCGAACATGAACTCGACGGCAGCGGTGCGGCGCTCGTCATCATCAGCCATGACCGCCGCTTCCTCGCCAATCTCTCGCAAAGCACCGTATGGCTCGATCGCGGCCAGACCCGGCGCATCGAGCGTGGTTTCGCCGGCTTCGAAAGCTGGCGCGACGAGATGCTGGAGGAAGAGGAGCGCCACCAGCACAAGCTCGACCGCAAGATCGTCGCCGAAGAACACTGGCTGCGCTACGGCGTCTCGGGCCGCCGCAAACGCAATGTGAAGCGGCTCGCCAATCTGCAGACGCTGCGCGAGACGCGGCGGACCTATCGCGGCACGGCCGGCAAGGCCAATCTCGAAGCTGCCGCGGCGGAGAAATCCGGAGCGATGGTGATCGAGGCGAAGGACGTCGCGAAGTCGTATGACGGCCGCGCCGTCGTTGCCGATTTCTCGACGCGGATCCAGCGCGGCGACCGGATCGGCATCGTCGGTCCGAACGGTGCCGGCAAGACCACGCTGATCAATCTTCTGACCGGCGAATTGCCTCCTGATTCCGGCACGCTGCGGCTCGGGGTCAATCTTCAGATCGCCCATCTCGAGCAGCGCCGCGACAGTCTCGATCCCGAGGCCACCCTGATGGAGGCGTTGACGGGCGGCCGCGGCGACATGGTGATGATCGGCGACAAGCCAAAACATGTCGCGACCTACATGCAGGATTTTCTGTTCGCGCGGGAGCAGATGCGCACGCCGCTGCGCGTGCTGTCGGGTGGTGAGCGCGGCCGGCTGATGCTGGCGCGCGCGCTGGCAAGGCCGTCGAACCTGCTCGTGCTGGACGAGCCGACCAACGATCTCGACCTCGAGACGCTCGACGTACTGGAGGAGATGCTCGGCGATTATCAGGGCACGGTGCTGTTGATCAGCCACGATCGCGATTTCCTCGACCGCGTGGTGAACGCGGTGATCGTGCCCGAGGGCGACGGCCAGTGGACGGATTACGCGGGCGGTTACAGTGACATGCTGGCGCAACGCGGCGCCGACCTCACGCGACCGGCTGCGAAGGCCGCAGCAGCCAAAGCTGCAGGCGAGAAATCGAGCGCCGGGAAGCCGGTCGCGGCCAAGGCCCCTAAACGCAAATTGTCATTCAATGAGAAGCATGCGCTGGAGACATTGCCGGCGCTGATCGACAAACTGCAAAGCGAGGTCCGAACCCAGCAAAGCCTGCTCGATGATCCCGAACTGTATCAGACGGATCGCAAGCGTTTCGACCAGGCGACGACGACCCTCGCCGCAGCGCAATCGAAGCTGCACGAGGCCGAGCATCGTTGGCTCGAACTGGAAATGTTGCGCGAGGAACTCGAGGGCGCATCATCGGCTCAATAGGCGCCCAAAGCGCGATGGCATTTAGTTGAATCGCCATCGCGCCGAAGGTCTTGTTTGCGCATGATCCGGAAAATCGCTTCGCGCTTTTCCGGATCATGCTTTAGCAGCCAATCTGCTTATTTTATCACCGGCAGAACGCCCTACAGACAGGCAAAGCTGGCATTGAACCACGCCTCGACCCAGATACGATGACGGGGATGCAGCCCCGCCCCTCGCCCTTGCTCGTGACATTCGCGGCCGTCGCCTCGGGCCCGTGGCGGATCGAAACCATGCAGCCGGTCATCGGCGAGAGCCTGCCGGCGGCGGAGCGGCTTGCGATGCTCGAAGGCACGGATGTTGCGGCTCCGTCGGGTGCGAGCTGGACCTTGCGCGGGGTGGTCAGCAACACGCGTTACACGACGCGGACCGAACTCGGCACGCTGCAAGAGCGCCAGCAGGGATTGCGGCGGCAGGAGGCGACCTGCGCTGCGCTGATTCCGATCCGCAAGACGGAAGCATGGTGGGCGCTCGCGCAGGACGAGCGGCGCGCGATCTTCGAGGAGCAGTCGCGGCACATTGCGATCGGTCTCGATTATCTGCCGGCGGTGGCGCGACGGCTGCATCACAGCCGCGAACTCGGCGAGCCCTTTGATTTCGTCACCTGGTTCGAATTCGCCCCCGAGCACCGCGGCGCCTTTGATACGATGCTGCAGCGGCTGCGCGCGACCAGGGAATGGTCCTATATCGACCGCGAGGTGGATATCCGTCTCAGGCGCGACTAAGTGCGAGGCTCGCCATTACCGAAGCTGGATTGCTTCGGCGCTATAGCGCCTCGCAATGACGGCGACACGGGAGAAAAACACGGGCGGGAGGCGGCTGGGGCCATGCCTCACTGATGCAGCCCGAAGCCGCTCCCGTCCTGTCATTCGTTTGAAGGCCGCTACGTGGGACGCCGAACTGTCATCCCGCGGTGATCGCGGCGTTGCTCATCGGTGGAGTCATCGCACCTCCTGAGACTGTCGGGCATCTCTAGGCCCGCGTGAAAAAGGTGCGCCCGGCATCCCGGCCTGTCAAGCTCCATGGGCTTTCAAATTTCTGGCACGCATGCGACCCATGCGCTGGCGATGAGGGTTCCCTCACCTCAGCGCGCGCAACTGGCGAGATTCGTCCGGATGCGCGTCATCACCGGCGTCGTCAGATCCGGCAATGCAAAGCTTCGACCGGTGATGGTCTCACAAGCCCGGATATAGACCTGCGCCGCCTGCAGGATGATCTCGCGCGGAATCTCGGGGATCGCATCCTTGTAGGGATCGCAGCGCGCCACCACCCAATTGCGGATGAAATCCTTGTCCAGGCTGTCAGGCTTTTCCCCGGCCTGGAACCGCTGCGGATAGCTCGATGCCAGCCAGTACCGGCTGGAATCCGGCGTGTGAATTTCGTCGGCAAGCACGATGCGCCCGTCGCCGTCGAAGCCGAATTCATATTTGGTGTCGACGAGGATCAGGCCACGCTTCGCCGCAAGTTCGCGCCCGCGCGCAAACAGCGCCAGCGCCGTCGCAGAAACATCCTGCCACTGCGCCGCGGTGAGGAGCTTCTGGTCAACGATCATCTCCGCCGTCAGCGGTTCATCGTGACCGGAGTGATCCGCCTTGGTGGTGGGCGTGATGATCGGATGCGGCAGCTTCTGGTTCTCCCGCATGTTGTCGGGAAACAGCATGCCGTAAAGCCGCCGCTCGCCGCGCCGATACATCGACAGGATCGAAGTCGACGTGGCGCCGGCGAGATAATCGCGCACCACGATCTCGACCGGCATCATCGTGAGCCTGCGGCAGACCACGACATTCGGGTCGGGATAGGCGATGACATGGTTGGGGCAGATGTCCGCGGTCTGCTCGAACCAGTAGCGGGCGATTTCGGTCAGCACCTGCCCCTTGAACGGGATTGCCGCGAGATTGCGATCGAACGCGCTGACGCGATCGGAGGCGACGATGATGCGGCGGCCGTCCGGAAGATCGTAATTGTCGCGCACCTTACCGCGATAGTGATTTGGCAGGCCGGGCAGCTCGACATCGGTGAGAATGTTGGCGGGGTCTATCGAGAGGTTTCGCAGATCAATCATCGGTGCTTCTTAATGCGCGCGGCGGCGCGGGTAAACCCGCAAGGGACGCATCTTGCCCACTCTGCTTGTTTGGCCCTCTCCCACAAGGAAGAGAGGGACATCCGATATTCCTCAGCTCGAAGCGTTTTCCAACCATTGCAACGCGCCCTGTCCTGCCGCCACGCCAGTGGCAAAGCAGGCCTGCAACAGATAACCGCCGGTCGGCGCCTCCCAGTCCAGCATTTCGCCGCACAAGAACGTTCCGGGTTTCGTAGTCAGCATGAACGCATCATCGAAGGCATCGAATGACACGCCGCCGGATGACGAGATCGCGCGCGCAATCGGCGCGACGCCTGTGATGCGAATGGGAACACGGTTGATGAATTCGGCGAGCTCGGCGACCGTGAGCGACGCGAGCGGCCTTGCCGTGGCGAGCGCCGCCTCCTGCAACAGGCCGACCGCGACGGGCGACAGGTTGAGCGCCTTGCGCAAATAATTCGACAGGGATTGCTTGCCGCGCGGCTTCGCCAGTCGCGACGCGAGATCAGAGTTCGCGAGATCGGGCCGCAATGCGACCAGCAATGTCGCGTCATGCCGGCGCGCGATGGCGTCCCGCAATGGCGCAGAGAGCGCGTAAATCCCGCCACCTTCGAGGCCGGTCGCTGTCACCACGGCCTCGCCGCGGGCGCGATGGCCATCAAAGCACAGCGCGATCGACTGCAGCGGCTGGCCTTCGAAGCGGGCGCGAAACGTTTCCGACCAATCGACCAACACACCGCAATTGGCCGGCTTGAGCGGCGCGATCGGCACGCCGGCCTCCGCGAATTGCCGAACCCATGTGCCATCCGAGCCGAGATGGGGCCAGCTCGCGCCGCCGAGCGCGAACACATTGACATCCGCTCGCACGAGGGCCTCGCCGGCTGGCGTGCCAAACAGCAACGCGCCGTCGCGCCAGCCCTGCCAGCGATGCCGCAGGCGGAACCGCGCGCCGAGCGCATCGAGGCGCCTGAGCCAGGCCCGCAGCAAGGGCGAGGCCTTCATGGCTTGCGGAAACACCCGGCCGCTGGTGCCGACGAAGGTCGGCTGGCCAAGTTGCGCGCTCCACTCCCGCAGCCTCTCGGCCGAAAATGCTTCAATGGCGGGAGCCAAGCGCGGCTCTGCCGCCCCGTAGCGTGCGAGAAAAGCCTGTTGCGGCTCGCTGTGGGTGAGATTGAGCCCTCCGCGGCCGGCCATCAGGAGTTTGCGTCCGACCGACGGCATCCGGTCGTAGATGGTGACGGCCACGCCTGCGCCCGCCAGCACCTCGGCCGCCATCAGGCCAGCCGGACCCGCACCGATCACGGCGGCGGTCTTTGTCGCAAGGGGATTGGCGCCGCGGTCACTCATGGCGGGCTTGATAGCCGGTCAACGGGCCTGTCACGAGATGTTTTTCAACCCCTGCGATGTATGACGCCCGTCATCCTCTTGGTCTTGCCGCCCATACTGACTATCTTCATCGTTGTTTCGCCGCGAGCTTCAGGAGCCCCGCCATGCCGGCCTGCATCGTTGGATGGGCGCATACGCCGTTCGGAAAATTCGACACCGAGACCGTAGAAAGCCTGATCGTCCGCGTCGCCAACGAGGCGATGGCCGATGCCGGCGTCGCGGCCGAGGATATCGACGAGATCGTGCTCGGGCATTTCAACACCGGCTTCTCGCAGCAGGGTTTCACCGCGCCGCTGGTGCTGCAGGCTGATCCCAAATTGCGCTTCAAGCCGGCCACGCGGGTCGAGAACGCCTGCGCCACCGGATCGGCGGCGGTGCACTCAGCCATCAAGGCGATCGACGCCAAGGCCGCGCGCGTGGTGCTTGTGGTCGGCGTCGAACAGATGACGCGCACGCCAGCGCCAGATATCGCCAAGAACCTGCTGCGCGCCTCCTACCTGCCGGAAGACGGCAAGATCGAAGGCGGCTTTGCCGGCGTGTTCGGCAACATCGCCAAGGCCTATTTCCAGCGTTATGGCGATCAGTCCGACGCACTCGCCATGATCGCGGCGAAAAATCACAAGAATGGCGTCGGCAATCCCTATGCCCAGATGCGCAAGGATTTCGGCTACACGTTCTGCCGCAATGAAGGCGAGAAGAACCCATTCGTCGCCGGTCCGTTGAAGCGCACCGACTGCTCGCTGGTGTCGGACGGCGCGGCCGCGCTGGTGATCGCCGATTCCGAGGCGGCGAAATCGTTCGGCAAGGCCGTTCGCATCAAAGCGGTGGCGCATGTCGAGGATTTCCTGCCGATGTCGAAGCGCGACATCGTCGATTTCGAGGGCTGCACAGTGGCCTGGCAGCGCGCGCTGCAAGCGGGCGGCCTCACGCTCGGCGATCTTTCGTTTGTCGAGACCCATGACTGTTTCACGGTCGCCGAGCTGATCGAATACGAGGCGATGGGCCTGACGCCGAAGGGCCAGGGCGCCCGCGCGCTGAAGGAAGGCTGGACGGAAATGGGCGGCCGGCTGCCGGTGAACCCTTCGGGCGGGTTGAAGGCGAAGGGTCACCCGATCGGCGCCACCGGCGTCTCGATGCATGTGCTGACCGCGATGCAACTGCTCGGCCAGGCGCCGGAAGGCATCCAGGTCACGGACGCGAAACTCGGTGGCATCTTCAACATGGGTGGCGCCGCGGTCGCCAATTACGTTTCGATCCTGGAGCCGGCGAAATAGAAGCGGCAAGCTGCCACCTGCTGACACTCGCCTAAAGCCGAGCATGACGGGCCGTCAGCCTGCGTTATGATCCCGCCATGACGCGACGGCTGGACGGCGAATTCGACACCATCATCATCGGCGCGGGAACCGCAGGCTGCGTGCTCGCCGAACGGCTGTCGGCCGATCCGCGACGGCGCGTGCTGGTGCTGGAAGGCGGCGGTCCCGACAATTGGATCTGGTTTCATATTCCGGTCGGCTATCTCTTCGCGATCGGCAATCCGCGTTCGGACTGGATGTTTACCACCGAACCGGAGCCCGGCCTGAACGGCCGCGCGCTCAATTACCCGCGCGGCAAAGTGATCGGCGGCTCGTCCGCGATCAACGCCATGATCGCGATGCGCGGTCAGGCGGCCGATTATGACCATTGGCGGCAACTCGGGCTCACCGGCTGGGGCTGGTCCGATGTGCTGCCGGTGTTCAGGCAGATCGAGGATCATTTCCTGGGCGCGAACGAGCATCATGGCACCGGCGGGGGCTGGCGGATCGAAGCGCCGCGGCTGTCCTGGGACGTGCTCGATGCGGTGGCCGACGCAGCCGAACAGATCGGCATCCGCCGGATTGCCGACTTCAACACCGGCGACAATGAAGGCGCGAGCTATTTCCACGTCAACCAGCGGCGCGGCCGCCGCTGGTCGGCGGCGCGCGGATTCTTAAAACCCGCACTGCGCCGGCCGAACCTGCGACTGCAAACCCATGCGCTGGTCGACCGGCTCGTGATCGCCGATGGTCGTGCTGTCGGCGTGCGCTACCAGCTTGGCGACGAGACGGTCGAAGCGCGCACGTCGGGCGAGGTGATCCTCGCAGCCGGCGCCATCGGCTCGGTTGCGATCCTGCACCGCTCCGGCATCGGTCCGGGTGACTGGCTCGCGCCGCTCGGCATCGATGTCGTTGCCGACCGGCAAGGCGTCGGCCGCAATTTGCAGGATCATCTGCAGCAGCGCGCGATCTACAAGGTGCGCGGCGTGCCGACGCTGAACGAAAGCTATCACTCGCTGATCGGCCGCGGCCTGATGGGCCTTGATTACGCGCTGCGCCGGCGCGGTCCCCTCACCATGGCGCCTTCGCAGCTCGGCATCTTCACCCGCTCCGACCCGCAAAAGGAGCGCGCCAACATCCAGTTCCACGTGCAGCCGCTGTCGCTCGATCGCTTTGGAGAACCGCTCCACAAATTTCCTGCGATCACGGTCAGCGCCTGCAATCTGCAGCCGACCTCGCGCGGTAGCGTCCGCCTGCGCGACGACGATCCGGAATCCGCGCCGAAGATTGCGCCGAACTATCTCTCCACGCCTGAGGACCGCGACGTCGCAGCCAACGCGATCCGCCTGACACGCAGACTGATGGCACAACCGGCGCTGGCGAAATTCGGGCCTGAGGAATATCTGCCGGGGCCCGCGGTCGGCGACAGCGACGCGGAGCTGGCCAAGGCGGCCGGTGATATCGGCACTACGATCTTCCACCCGGTCGGCACGGCGAAGATGGGATCGGCCAGCGATCCGCTCGCCGTGGTCGATGCGAGGTTGCGCGTTCACGGCGTGCGAGGCCTGCGGGTGGTCGACGCCTCGGTGATGCCGACGATCACATCCGGCAACACCAACACGCCGACGGCGATGATCGCCGCCAAGGGCGCCGCGATGATCATTGCCGATCGATCATAGCGGCGACATACGCTGCACAAGCGAATGCGGCCTGATATGGTCGCGGCCGGATTCGCGGATCATCGGCTTCGCATATGGACAGATTTCCGCCGCAACGCATCGTCTGCCTGACCGAGGAAACGGTCGAGACGCTGTATCTGCTGGGCGAACAGGATCGGATCGTCGGCGTCACCGGCTATGCCGTGAGGCCTGCGCGCGTGCGCAAGGAGAAGCCGCGGGTGTCGGCCTTCATTTCCGCCGACATTGCAAAAATCCTCACGCTGCGGCCCGATCTGGTGCTGACATTCTCCGACCTGCAGGCCGAGATCGCGGCCAGCCTGATCAAGGCGGGCGTCGCCGTCCATGCGTTCAACCATCGCGACATCGCAGGCATCCTGGCGATGATCCGCACCTGCGGCGCGCTCACGGGCGCGAGCGATCGCGCCGGGGTTTTGGCCGCTCAACTGGAGCAGCGCCTTGCCGCAGTCGCCGCTGAGACGAAACGCGGCGCATCGCGGCCAAAAGTCTATTTCGAGGAATGGAACGATCCGCTGATATCAGGCATCGGCTGGGTGTCGGAGCTGATCGAGATCGCCGGCGGCATCGACGTGTTCGCGCATCTGCGCGCGCAGCCGGCGGCCAAGGACAGGATCATCACGCCCGACGCGGTGATTGCCGCAGCGCCCGAGGTCATCATCGCCTCCTGGTGCGGCAAGAAGGTTTCGCCCCAGCAGATCCGCGACCGCGCGGGCTGGGATACGATTCCGGCGGTCCGCGGCAATCGCATCGTCGAGATCAAATCACCGATCATCCTGCAGCCGGGGCCCGCAGCGCTCACCGACGGGCTGGATGCGATCCTCGCGGCGCTCGGTCACAACGCCAAGACAATCGACGACCGTGTCGCCTGAGGATCGCAAGCCGCGAAATGCTAAGTCCACGGCGTCGGCGACGGCACGTCGCAGACGGCATCGACATCGACGGTACCGAAATCGGCGGGGCTGACGATCTCCAGATATTCCATGTCCTTGGAGTAATCGAACAGATAGTGCCGGATGCCGGGGCGCTGATGCACGACATCGCCGGCCTCGACCAGAGTGACCTTGTCCTCATACATGAACTTCGCCCAGCCCTTGGTCATGATCACGATTTGAAACTCGGCGACGTGACGATGCCAACCGGTGCCGGTTTCCGGCGGCAGGTCCGGATTGGCCTTGACCAGATGCGCGATGACCTGGCCGTTGGTGGCGTCCTTGATGCCGAGATCGCGGTAGAGGAAGAAGTCCCGGAGACCGCCACCTTTGAATTCGGTGTCGCCCGGCTTGATGTGGGAAAATTTGGTAATTGGCGCTTGCTGGTTCATCGCGACCTCCTTGTCGAGCGATCCAGGTCGCGACTGCCTGATTCAATTGCAGCATCGCAACCGACTTGTTTCTCTTATGCGAGAAACACGCCAGTCGTGCTTGGAGCATCTCGGACGCGTTCGAAGATTTCGGCGGCCGGCGAAATCGCGGGCCGGCTGAAGGCGTTAGTCAGACGATCGCGTGAGGATGTGCCGCCTGCCCTGTCCCGGCGCGCCGTTCGCGCGGCAAATTCCGACGCTAACCTGGATTCAAATTGAGCTGGCGCTGCGTTGTTTGTGCAGATCAGGATTTGGGCAGCCTGCGCGAAAGACTGCCTAAAATTCCACCTCGAGCTCTTCGATGTCGGCCGGCTCCAGCTTCGCCGCCGCGATCCATTCCTGCATTTCGGGAATAGCGAGAATGAATTTGGCATAGTTGGCGAGCCGATCGTCGAGCTTGACGTCGTAGGTCGCAAAGCGCGTCACCACGGGCGCGTACATCGCGTCCGCCATGCTGCGCTCGCCAAACAGGAAGGGACCGCCGGTCTCGGCGAGGCATTCCCGCCAGATCTCGCAGATGCGGTCGATGTCGGCTTGCGCGCGCGACCAGATCTTGAAGTTGGGAAAATGACCTTTCAGGTTGACCGGCAGCGAGGCCCGCAAGGTCGTGAAACCGGAATGGATCTCACCGCAAATCGAGCGGCATTTTGCCCGCAAAATACGGTCTTCCGGCAGCAAACCGGCGTCAGGCAGCACGTCGTTGAGATACTCGCCGATCGCCAGCGTATCCCACACCGTTGCGCCCTCGTGCCGCAGACACGGCACCAGGATCGACGACGACAGCAGCAGGATCTCAGCCCGCGCCGCGGGGTCGTCCGGCGACACCGTGACCTCGTCGAAATCGAGCCCGGAAAATTTCGTCATCAGCCAGCCGCGCAGCGACCATGACGAATAGTTCTTGCTGGTAATGGTCAGGGTGGCCTTGGCCATTTCGAAACCTCACGCTCGCGACAATCGACAACAGCCGCGTGTCTCAAGATGGCGACGCGCGGCGCGGCACGCCTCATCCGGGCATGCCTATTGTTTACGCTGGAGCAAACCATATGCCAGTTTGATAATCCCCCTCGTGCTTGGGCTCGGCGCAAGGCGACCTGCGGATGGCTTCGTCCTTGCATGGAGGATGGTGCGTGACGCTGCGGCTGGACGAGGACACGCTCGTGCCAGACCGGCGCAAGTGGGTGGTGGTCAACCGTGACGTCAATGCTCTATCAGGCCTATCAGAACCATGTGGATTTCACCCTGCCGGTGCGCTCAAGCGCGACGGCGCTGCTGTCGGTGCTGGATCGCTGGCCGCTGTCGGCATCTGACAAGGTCGTGCGCCGCATCGGAGCCGCGCTCGAACTGATCTCGCGCAGCACCCTCACCTATCAACGTCCGTCCTATGGCATCGACAGCGTCATGGTCGGCAACCGCGAACTGGAAGTGACCGAGGACATCATTTATTCCACGCCATTCGGCTCGCTGTTGCGGTTCAACCGGGTGGGCGCGCCGAGCCAGCCGAAAATCCTGCTGGTGGCGCCGATGTCCGGGCATTTCGCGACGCTGCTGCGAAACACCGTGCAGACGCTGCTGCAGGATCACGACGTCTACATCACCGACTGGCACAATCCCCGTGACATTCCCTTGAGCGAGGGCGCGTTCGAACTCGACGACTACACCGAGCACCTGATCGAGTTTCTGGAAATCATGGGGCCCGGCTCGCATCTGGTTGCGATCTGCCAGCCATCCGTCTCAGCGCTGGTCGCGACCGCGATCATGGCCGAGGACGACAATCCCGCCCGGCCAGCCAGCCTGACTTTGATGGCGGGGCCGATCGACACCCGCATCGCGCCGACTAAGGTCAACGAATTTGCCGTGAGCCGCCCGATCGGCTGGTTCGAGCGCAACCTGATCAGCTACGTGCCGGTGCAATGCGCCGGCGCGCTGCGACGGGTCTATCCGGGTTTCGTGCAATTGACCGCCTTCGTCTCGATGAATCTCGAACGCCATCTGAAGGCGCATCTGAAACTCGCCGACCACCTGGAAAAGGGTGAAACCGAGCAGGCCGCGAGCATCAAGACGTTCTACAATGAATATTTCGCCGTGATGGATCTGCCGGCGGATTTCTACATCCAGACGGTCCGCGACGTCTTCCAGGAGCACCTGTTGCCGCAGGGCAAGATGACGTATCGGGGCCGCGCGGTGAATCCGAAGGCGATCCGGCGCATCGGCCTGCTCACGGTCGAAGGCGAGAAGGACGACATCTGCTCGATCGGCCAGACCGTCGCGGCGCAGGACCTCTGCACCGGGGTGCGCGCCTATCGCAAGGTCCACCACATGCAGGCGGGCGTCGGCCATTACGGCGTGTTCAGCGGACGGCGCTGGAACAACGAGATCTACCCGCTGCTCCGCGACTTCGTGCACATCAATTCCTGAGGGTCGAACGGCTTGCGCGGCCGATCCGGCGTTCCCGACGGCGCGAAGATGCCCGCGATCGGCCGCCGGCTGATGCCAACCTTTGTCGCGTATCGGGTGTTATGAAGCGACGGGCCGCGGCAAGCCTGCATCGAAGCAGCAAACCTGCCCCAAAAATGCCAACGACCACGAAGCGACCCTGAAACTGCGCGTACATCCGGCGCAAAGGGTCAAAACGTGGTCGTCCCGGCTGCGGACGCTTGGAAGCGTCGACGCCGCCGTTGCAAAGTATATGGTTACGATAATCCGGTTAACAAGGGGTGAATGATGGCAAAAAACACCGGGGCCAAATCGGGGCGGATTTACACGGGAATCGGCGGTTGGACCTTCGAGCCGTGGCGTGGCGTGTTTTATCCGGAGGGCCTCTCCCACGCCAAGGAACTGCAATATGCCGCAAGCCACCTGACCTCGATCGAGATCAACGGCACATTCTACCGCACCCAATCCCCGGCGACGTACCGGAAATGGGCCTCCGAAGTGCCCGACGGCTTCGTGTTCGCGGTCAAAGGCGTGCGCTACGTGACCAACCGCTCGGTTCTTGCCGAAGCCGGGGACTCCATCACGCGCTTCATCGACTCCGGCGTGCTGGAACTCGGCGATCGGCTGGGCCCCCTGCTCTGGCAGATGAACCCGTTCAAGAAATTCGACGAAGCTGATTTCGGCAAGTTTCTCGAGCTGCTGCCGCACGAGGTCGACGGCCGCAAGCTCCGGCACGTGGTCGAAATCCGCCATGACAGTTTCAAGACACCGGCCTTCATCGCGCTGCTGCGGCGCTTCAATGTCGCGGTGGTCTATTCGGAGCATGCGACCTACACCGAAATTGCCGACATCACCTCGGACTTCGTCTATGCGCGGCTGCAAAAGGGTGAGGATACGATCAAGACCGGCTATCCGCCGAAGGCGCTCGATGCCTGGGCTGAGCGGCTCAAGGTCTGGGCCAACGGCGGCGAACCGGACGACCTGCCGCGGATTGACAAGACGTCAGCATCAAAACATCCGCGCGACGTCTTTGCCTATGTCATTCACGAGGGCAAGGTGCGGGCGCCTGCGGCGGCGATGGAGCTGATCAAGCGGCTGAAGGGGTGACGATGGCAGCGCGCAAAGCGAAGTTATTCACCATCGGCTACGAACAGACGCCGTCGAAAGCCGTGCTCGACCAGCTCGAATCCTCCGGCGTCAAGCTGCTGGTGGATGTCCGCGCCGTGACCTCCTCGCGCCGACCGGGCTTCTCCAAGAGGCAGCTTGCCGCAGCACTGGATGAGCGCGGCATTGCGTACGTGCATCTGCGCGGCCTTGGCACGCCGAAAGAAGGCCGCGAGGCGGCACGCTCCGGCGACATCAAGACGCTGGAGCGGGTTTACGCAAAGCAGTTGAGGACGCCGGAAGCGAGGCAGGAGCTCGATGAGTTGCGCAGCCTGATCGGCAAGGCCGGCCCCGTCTGCCTGCTCTGCTATGAACGCGACCACCGCCACTGCCATCGCACCTTCATCGCCGAGATCATCCACGACAAGGATGGCGTCACGATCGACAATCTGGTGCCGAAGCAGGTCTGACGGCTGCATGAACGTCATTGCGGAGAGATTGCGACGAGGCAATCCAGCCCTTCGCGTGAATGACTGGATTGCGTCGCATAGGCAAAGCGAAGCGACGCCGTTCTTCGAACGGCTATGCGCTCGCAATGACATCGAAAACCACTGGAGCCAGAGTTGCGGCATCAAGCCAGCCGCCAGACCGGCAACGGCGTCTCGTAGCCGCGGACGGCGACCTCGCCCAGTGACACCGCTCCGGCGCGGTCGTTCTTGATGTCGTCATAGACGCTGCCGGAGACCAGAAGCTGCGAATCGAACTCCTTGTTCAGCGTCTCGAGACGCGCGGCGAAATTCACGGTGTCGCCGATCACGGTGTATTCCTTGCGCCGCGGCGAGCCGACATTGCCGGCAACGACCTCGCCCCGGTGGATGCCGATGCCGATCCGCAGCGGCCAATCGCTGCCCTCGTTCTGCCGTGTCATGGCCGCCAGCATCTCGCGCGCCGCGGTCACCGCGCTCTGCGCGGCATCGCGATCGGCGAGCGGCGCGCCGAACAGCGCAAGAAAGCCGTCGCCGAGGAATTTGTTGACGATGCCGCCATGGCGATCGACGATTTCGACCAGCACCGCAAACGCGGTGTCGAGCCGCTCCACGACCGCAGCCGGGCTACGCAACCGCGCCGCAGCGGTGAAGCCCCTGATGTCGACAAACATCACGGCGACATCGCGCGTGTCGGTGACGTCGTGGCCGCCCTCTGCCAGCAAGCGCTCCACCACCTGCGGCGAGACATGCTGGCCGAAAAGGTTGGTGATGCTGTCGCGCGCCGAGACAGCCGCAATCGCAGCGACGAATTGGCGGCGCAGTTGCACGCCGACAGCGCCGGCGATGACGCCGCCGGCGAGCAGCAGCAGGCTGCGCGCCAGGTGGAAGCCGTAATCATGCGAGGCGTCGTAGTTCGGAACGATCAGGGTCGGATACCAGGTCGCCATCACGAACAGCTCGACCGCGGAGACCAGTCCGGTGAAGGCCGAGAGGAAGAAGTCGAGACGCAGGGTCGACAGGATGATGAAGATGAAATAGGCCAGCGGAATGGTGAAACTGAGCGCTCGCTCCGGCCCCATCTGGCTCATATGGATCGCAAGCGCGGCCGTCGGCAGGCTGGTTTCGATCACCACGCTCAAATATCGCCGCAGGATCGGCACGTCGCCGCCGTGCGCGATTCGGTGCCGGATGGAACCCAGAACCATCAATTCGAAGATGACGAACGGCAGATAGGCCGCATAATACGCGCCGAGACTGAACCGGCTTCGCCACACCTCATCCATCAGGTGAGGAAAAAACACCGCCATCACGGTCATGATCGCGACCAGGACGGTCGAGGCTATGATGAGCGCCTTGATCCGAACGGTTTCGGTGACCAGCACCTCATGCGCGAAGGCGCGATCGAAGTCCGGCGACGGCGTGGCGGCACCAGAACGTCGCCTGGACGAGACGAGCGACACGCGCTCCTCCTTCAAGATTAATCGAGCGTACGCCGGAAACGGGTGACGGCGATCCCCATCACCAGAAGGGTGAGGATCACCAGCGCGATAGCGTCATAACGCAAATTCCCGAGCGTCGCCCCCTTCAACATGATCGCGCGCACGATGCGCAGATAATGCGTGAGCGGCAGACACTCACTGATATATTGTGCCCAGATCGGCATGCCGGCGAATGGAAACATGAAACCGGACAACAGGATATTGGGCAAAAAGAACATCATCGACATCTGCATCGCCTGCAGCTGGTTGGAGGCGATGGTCGAAAACGTATAACCGATCGACAGATTTGCGGTGATGAACAGGGTCGACAGCAGCGCCAGCAGGCTAAGACTGCCGATCACCGGCACGCCGAACAACAGGATCCCGATCGAGACGATCAAAGTGGCCTGGACGAAACCGACCAGCACGTAAGGGATGATCTTGCCGAGCATCACCTCGACCGGGCGGATCGGCATCGACAGCAGACTCTCCATGGTGCCGCGCTCGATCTCGCGGGTGACGGACAGCGCCGTAAAAATCAGCATGGTCATGGTCAGGATGGTGCCGACAAGGCCCGGCACGATGTTCAGCCGCGACGAGCCGGACGGGTTGTAACGCGCATGCGTCCGGATTTCGAACGGCGGGGTCGCGGGATCACCCGCCACCCGATCGTGCTCGAGGGCCGACTGCACGATCGGCCCGAGCGTCGCCAGCGCGGAGCTCGCCGCGACGGGATCGGTGGCGTCGGCAGCAACCAGCAAGGCCGGCTTGTCGCCCCGGCGAACCGCGCGCTCGAAGCCGCGCGGAATCTCGACGCCGAACAGGACGCCGCCGGTCAGAAAGAGGTCGTCGAATTCGGCTTCCGAATGCACAACGCGGGTGAATTTGAAGTAAGCGGTATTTTCCAACGCCTTCAGGATCGAGCGCGAGAGGTCGCTGTCCTCCTGCACCAGCACCGCCGTCGGCAGATTGCGCGGCGTGGTGTTGATGGCATAGCCGAACAGCAGGAGTTGCATCACGGGAATCGCCACGATCATCGCGAACGAGACCCGATCGCGACGCAGCTGAATGAATTCCTTCAGCAGCATCGCATAGGTGCGGCCGAGAAAGCCCGCGACGCGCCCCTGCTCTTTCGATGCCGTCTCGGTCACGCTCATTGGAAATTGTCCTTGGAGCGGCCCATCAACTCGATGAAGACGTCCTCCAGCGAGGGCTCGGTCTTCTGCCACACGAGACCGTTCTGCGAGCGATATGGTGCGATGGTCTGCTCCAGCGTCGCCTCGTCACGCCCTGAGACATGCAGGCTGGTGCCGAACGGCGCCACCATATCGACGCCAGCCTTGCCGTCGAGTTCGGCCTGCAGATGATGCAGATCAGTGCCGGACACCGTATAGGTCGACAGCGCCGAATTCGCGATCACCTGCTCGACCGTGCCGCGCGCCAGCAAATGACCATAGGCGATGTAAGCGATCTCGTGGCAGCGTTCAGCTTCGTCCATGTAATGAGTCGAGACCAGCACGGTGAGCCCCTCACCTGCGAGCGCATGGATTTCGTTCCAGAACTCGCGCCGCGCCTTGGGGTCGACACCGGCGGTCGGCTCATCGAGCAGCAGCAATTGCGGATTTGGCAATGTGCAGGCGCCGAGCGCGAGCCGCTGCTTCCATCCCCCCGACAGATTCTGCGCCAGCTGCTCCTCGCGGCCCTTGAGGCCGAGCCGCGCCACCATCTCGCGCGCGGCCTTGGTCGGGTCGGCCATGCCATAGAGCCGCGCCACGAATTCGAGATTCTCCCGCACGGAGAGATCCTGATACAGGCTGAAGCGCTGCGTCATGTAGCCGACATGCCGCTTGATGCGGTCCGCGTCGGTGCGAATGTCGTAACCGAGGCAGGTGCCGCTGCCGCTGTCCGGCGTCAAAAGCCCACAAAGCATCCGGATCGTCGTCGTCTTGCCCGAGCCGTTCGGCCCCAGGAAGCCGTAAATGTTGCCGCGCTTGACCTGCATCGAGAGATCGTTGACCACGGTCCGGCCGCCGAAGGATTTCGACAGATGCTGCACGTCGATCGCGATATCGGATGGCGGTGCTGCTGTGGTGGCCTGCATGACAATCGTCTCGCGAGTCTTGAGCTTCAGGACGTTTTCGGTTTCAGGAAAACGCTGACCGGCTGACCAACCCGCAGCGCATCGGGACGGCTCGGCCGCGCCTGGATCAGATAGACGAGCTTGGCGCGCTCCTCCTGGCTGTAGATCACCGGTGGCGTATATTCGGCCATTGTGGCGATGAAATAGACCTTCGCCGTCAGATCGCTCGCGCAGCCGTCGCAAGCGACCCTGACATCGTCGCCGATTGCGAGTTTCGGCAACTCGCCCTCCGCCACAAAGAAGCGTATCTTCATGTTGCCGGGCGGCATGATCGACAACACCGGATGTTGCGCGCCCACCATCTCGCCTTCGCGGAAATAAATCTGCTGGATGTTGCCGGACACGGGCGCGAAAGCCGTGCGCCGCGCGAGCCGCGTCTGCGAGGTGTTGACGCGGGCCTCGGCGATGCGCAGCTGCGCCTCGGCGGAATCAAACGTCGCCTGCGTGCCGGATCCGGTTTTCATCAGCGACTGCGCCCGATCGAAGGTCTGCCGGGCGTTGAGCAGCGAAGCATTGCTCTGGTTGAGGTCGGCCTTCTGCAGATCGTCATCGAGCGTATAGAGTGATGCGCCGGCGGTGATCTGATCGCCTTCGCGGGCCGACAATTTGACGACGCGCCCGGCCTCGTCCGGGCTGACGAAGATCAGGTCAGCCTCGACCCAGCCCTGATAGCCGGTGTCGCTCGGCTTGCCGCATCCGGCAAGCGCGAGACAAAGCGCAGCCACAGCGATCTTGAAATGGCTCATGGCGTCCTCCCGGACTGCAAAATCATGTCGATATGCGCACGCATCATCGCCGCGACATCGAGGGCCGCGAATTTTCCGAACAGCCCCTGCCAGATCAGCGCAACCATCGCGGGGCCGATGATGAGTTGCGGAAAACGCTGCAGGTCCGGATTGGTGATCTCGCCGCGAGCGATTCCATAGGTCATGAGCCGTTGCATCGCCGCGGTCGCCGGCGCGATGACCTCACGAAAGTGAAATTCCGCCAGCGAGGGAAACCGTCGCCCCTCGGCAATGACGAGACGTATGATGTCGCTACGGCGGGTGTTCAGGATGTCGCGGACGAATGTGTCGGCGAAGGTCTCAAGCAGGCTGCGGACCGAAACCTCGCCTGTCGGCGCGCGCATGCTGCCGACCAGCGGCACCAGCGAGGTGCGTACCAGTTCCTGGAACAGCGCCTCCTTGTCCTTGAAGTGCAGATAGATGGTGCCCTTGCCGACGGCCGCGCGCTTGGCGACATCTTCGATACGGGCGGCCGCAAAGCCCTGCGCGGAGAACTCGTCCAACGCGGCGTCAAGAATGGCCTGACGTGTTTCCGCCGCCCGCAAGGCCCGGCTGGGTTTGGGTTTCGATGCTGTTTGCTTGGCTGTCGATCTGCTCATGCAATGAATATGACTGACTGGTCAGTCATATTCAAGTCACAAAATGTGGAGCTCTGAGGCTCCACATAATTGCTTGTTTTATCTAGTCTTTCTTCGCCGAGGCCAAACGATGCCAGGCGTCGACATGGCCGGCCTGCTCCTGGCCATTATGCGTCAGCATGACGTCGCGGCTGCGAGCGGAGCCGGACGCATGCCAAATGATGGCACCGACAGCCACCAGCAGGATGCCGGCGCGCATAACACTTCCCTTCGTGGCTTCCATGAGTTGCCCCCCAGGTTGTTTGCGTTAATTTTCAGTCTATGCCTGTCGGGGCGGATGCCGCCGAAGGCAGATTGCCCGCGAGCTAAGCAGCAACGTCTTGCCACTTCATGAATCGGCGGAGCGCGTTGCCCTGACGGGTTCGCCGCATGGCTGACAAAACTTTAAATTCACCGCTAAATTGCTCAGGCGCCGCGTGCGAGCGCCAGCGCCTCGGGCGTGTCGATGTCGAGCAACGGACTCTCGCCGTCGACCGCGACTTCGGCGACCGCCTCGGCATTGCGCGCGATGAGGTGACGTGCGCCGATATCGCCGTCCAGCGCCTTGAGTTCATCGAAGAAACGCCGTGACCAGAGCACCGGATTGCCGCGCCGTCCGGCGCTGACGGGAACGGCGATCAGGCTGCCCTTGTCCGGCGCGAACGCCTCGATCAGCCGATCGATCAGCCGCGCGTCGACCAGCGGCATGTCCCCAAGACATATCACTGCGCCGTCCGCATCCGCCGGCACGGCCGAGATTCCGGCCTTGACGGACGTCGCGAGCCCGTCTGCGAAATGCGGATTGGCGACGAAGATGATCTTCAGTCCCTCCAAAGCGCGCTCGACCTCCACTGCCATGTGACCGGTCACGACGATGACGGGCGAGGCCTTGGACGCCAGCGCCTGCTCGGCGACGATGCGGACCATCGGCTTGCCGTGCAGGTGTTCAAGCAGCTTGTTGCTGCCGCCCATGCGGCTCGAGCGTCCCGCGGCGAGAATGACCGCGGCGACGCGATGATTGCTTTCGCTGGTTTCGGCGGCACGCGGCTGGGGTCGCGTCACGATCTCCATCAACAGGCCGCCGACTCCGAGCCCGGTGATGTCCTGTCGCGTCACCGGCAACCCGGCCAGCATCCGCATCAGGATCCAGTCGAAGCCATTTTCCTTCGGCGACCGCGCACAGCCGGGCGCGCCGATCACCGGGCGGCCTGCGGCCTGACCGATCAGCATGAGGTTGCCGGGATCGACCGGCATGCCGAAATGCTCGACATGACCCTTGATCCGTTCGATCGCGGCCGGGATCACGTCGCGGCGATCGGCGATCGCGGAGGCGCCGAACACGATCACAAGCTCGGCGCCGAGTTTCAGCATCTCGTCGATCGCCGTCGCGACGTCGGCTTCGTCATGCGCGACACGCTTTTCGGCGATGATCTCGGCACCAGCCGGCGCCAACCGTTCGGCTGTGACGTGCAATGTCTTCTCGATGACTTTCGGTGCGAGTCCGGGCAACAGGGTCGAGACGATGCCGACCTTGCGAATGCGATAGGGCGCGACGCTGAGCACGTCGCCATCGGCCGCCGCCACGGCGCGATCGCGCAGCGGAGCGGCAACGCCGAACGGAATGATCTTGACGGTGCCGATCATCTCCCCGGCCACCACCGGCTTGAACGCCGGCAACGTCGCAAGCGTAATCGCCTCGTCAATGCGGTTGATGCCGTCGACGCCCTGACGGTCAACCATCAAGACGCCCGCCTGCTCCGCGAACAGATTGGCCCGTCCGGTGAAGGCGCGCTCGACATGGACGCTTTGGCCGGCCACCGCCTCGGCAATGCTCGCGGCCGCAACGTCTTCGGAAACTTCACCCGGCTCGAGCTTCGCCACCACGATGCTGTTGACGCCGGCCTCGCGCAGCAACTCGACCTCGGCCGCGCCGATCACCGTTCCCTTCTTCAGGATCAGCTTGCCGCGCCTGACGCTGTGCACGACCACGCCGCCTATGGCATCGGCCGGCGCGAGCGGGCCGAACTTCATGATGCCGCTCCCTTGGCTTCCTTCGGCCCGCGAAGCTCAAGGGTGATCTCGGCCATGATCGCGACCGCGATCTCGGCCGGCGAAACCGCCCCAATGGAAAGACCGATCGGCGCGTGGATGCGCGACAGCGCGTTGTCGCCGAAGCCGCGTTGCTTCAGCCGGTCGAGGCGTTTGGCGTGGGTTTTCCGCGAGCCCAACGCGCCGATGTAGAAGCAGTCGCGCTCCAGCGCGTGCGCGAGCGCGGGGTCATCGATCTTCGGGTCATGCGTCAATGCGACGAAGGCGGTGTAATGATCGATGTTGAGCGGCGGCAGCGCGGTGTCCGGCCACTCCGCAAGCAGCGGCACGTCGGGAAAACGCTCCGGGCTCGCGAAGGCGGTGCGCGGATCGACCACGGTGACGTCATAGTCGAGCGCGCGGGCGATCGGGGCCAGGGCCTGGCTGATATGGACGGCGCCGGTGATGACGAGACGCGCGGCCGGCGCGTGCACGGTGATGAACCATTTGCGGCCGTCGACTTCGACGCTGCCGCTCTTGCCCATCCGCAGATGCTTGGCGAGTTCGCCGCCGAGCGGGTCGGCGGCGATGTCCTTCGCCTTCACCAGCCGCTGCGAGCCGTCCGCGAGATCGGTAACGAGCAACGCCGGCCGCCGCGCCTGGCGTTCGGCATTCAGTTCGGCAAGGGTTTCCGGCTTCACGGGCCGACCTTCTCGACGAACACGCGGATGGTGCCGCCGCAGGACAGGCCGACATTCCAGGCGGTCTCGTCGGCGACGCCGAACTCCAGCATTTTCGGTTTTCCCGTCTCGATCACATCGAGCGCCTCGGTGACGACGGCGCCCTCGACGCAGCCGCCGGACACCGAGCCCAGGAACGCGCCCTCATCATTGATGACGAGGTGCGAGCCGGTCGGCCGCGGCGCCGAGCCCCAGGTGTCGACCACGGTGGCGAGCGCGACGCCATGGCCGGCCTTGCGCCAATCCTCGGCGGCTTTGAGAATGTCATCGTCCCGGCTCAGCATGGTGGCCTCCGTTCAGGCGGCGTGCCGTTCGAGCGTACGCCCGGGGTCGGACGTGGCGGACAGCGCCGAAATGAGATCTTCGATCGAATCCAAATTGTGTACCGGACGGAATTCGTCAACATGGGGTAGCATCATTTTGATGCCCTGGGCGCGGGCCTCGAAGGCCGAATAGCGCAGCAGCGGGTTCAGCCAGATCAGCCGCCGGCAGGAGCGGTGCAGCCGGTCCATCTCGAAAGCCAGGCGCTGGTCGGGTTCGCGCTCGAGTCCGTCGGTGATCAGGAGCACGACCGCCCCCTGCCCCAGCACGCGCCGCCCCCAGAACCGGTTGAAACTGTGCAGCGATGGCGCGATCCGCGTGCCTCCCGACCAATCCTCGACCAGGCCAGCGGAGGCAGCGAGCGCCTGGTCGGGGTCGCGCGCCCGCAAGGCGCGGCTGATATTGGTCAGGCGGGTGCCAAACAGGAAAACCGACACGCGTTTGCGCGCGTCCGCCACGCTGTGCAGGAAATGCAGGAACAGCCGCGTGTAGTCATTCATCGAGCCCGAAATATCCAATAGCGCGACGATCGGCACCGGCTTCTCGACACGGCCGAGCCGGTGCAGCTTGACGATCTCGCCGGCGGTGCGCAGGCTGCCACGCAGCGTCCGCCGCAGATCGAGACGATCGCCGTGAGGCATCGGCCGGAAGCGCCGGGTTGGCCGCTCCGCCAACGGCAATGTCAGGCGCTGGATCGCGCGCCGCGCCTGCTCGATCTCGGCGGCGCTCATCTGCGCAAAGTCCTTGTGCTGCAGCACTTCCTGGTCGGACACCGAAAGCTGGAATTCCGGCACCTCGTGCTCGCGCTCTTCGACGAGTTCGCGTTGCGCCAGCGCCTCCTGCACGCGACGTGACGCCGGCGGCGGCTTGTCATCCGGCGGCGCCAGCAACGGCACACTGTCCGCCATCTGCTGCCAATCGTAGACGGCGCGGAAGAAGATCTCGAACGCCTGAGCGAAGATCTGCGCGTGATCATGGCGCTTGACGAACACCGCCTCGAGCGCGGTGAAGACATCGTCGCGCTTGCCGATCTCGACAAGCTGCAGGGCGTTCAGCGCGTCGATGACAGCACCGGGGCCAACCGGCATTCCGGCGGCGCGCAGCGCGCGCGCAAAGCCGATGATGTTGTCGGCCATCAGGCCGGGCGTGTCGGGCAGATCGGTCGCATCCGCCATGGGACTTCCTGCGGGGCCTGTTGTAACGACTTGGCTCAGCCGAGTTGGCCGAGCCTACTTGGCCGGATCTATTTGGCCTTGTCGAGCGCCGTCTCCAGCGTCTTGCTCAGCGTATCGCCCTGCATCTTGGCGATGTCGTCCTGATACTTCAACAGCGCGCCGAGCGTTTCGCCCACCACTTGCGGCGTCAGCGCGCGCGCGTCCAGTTCGCGCAGCGCGGTCGCCCAATCCAGCGTCTCGGCGACGCCGGGCGACTTGAACAAATCTTCCTCGCGCAAGGCCTGCACAAAGGCGACCACCTGCTGCGACAGCTTTGCCGAGATGCCGGTCACCTTGGATTTGACGATCGCGATCTCGCGATCGGCATTCGGATAGCCGACCCAATGATAGAGGCAACGCCGCTTCAGCGCGTCATGGATTTCGCGCGTGCGGTTGGAGGTGATGATCACGATCGGGGCATGGTCGGCGCGAATCGTCCCGAACTCGGGAATCGTCACCTGGAAATCGCTGAGAATCTCCAGCAGAAACGCTTCAAAGGCCTCGTCGGCGCGATCGAGCTCGTCGATCAGCAACACCGGCGCACCGGAGGGATCCGGCTCGAGCGCCTGCAAAAGCGGGCGTTTGATCAGATACTGCTCGGCGAAGATATCGTGGGCCAGGCGTTCGCGGTCGGTCTCGCCGCTCGCTTCGGCAAGGCGGATCGCGATCATCTGCGCGGAAGAGTTCCACTCGTACACGGCCGAGGCGACGTCGAGTCCCTCATAGCATTGCAGCCGGATCAGCTTGCGCCCGAGCATCGCCGACAGAACCTTGGCGATTTCGGTCTTGCCGACGCCGGCCTCGCCCTCGAGAAACAAGGGACGGCCCATCCGCAACGCAAGATAGGTCACCGTGGCAAGCGACCGCTCGGCGAAATAACCTTGAGCGGTGAGCTGGCCCAGCGTGGCGTCGACGGAATCGGGCAGGCCGGTACGTGCTGTCATTCTGTGGACGACCGCGCGGCGGGCGTTCTCAACTGTTCGCCTCGTCGACCGCGCGCGCGGCGAGAACGCCGATCAGATGCGCGCGATATTCGGCGCTGCCATGCAGATCGCTGTTCAGCCCATCGGCCGAGACGGCGATGCCAGCGAGCGATTTCGGCGAGAACCGCTTCTTCAGCGCTTCTTCGAATTGCGGCACGCGGAACACGCCGTCACCGCCGGCCCCGGTCACGGCGACACGGACTTCGGACGGACGCTTGGCGACGAACACGCCAACCAGCGCATAGCGCGACGCCTGGTTGCGAAACTTGATGTAGGCCGCCTTCTTCGCGAGCGGAAACTGCACGCGGGTGATGATCTCGTCAGCCTCCAGCGCCGTCGTGAACAGTCCCTTGAAGAATTCGTCGGCCTTCAGTTTGCGCTTGTTGGTGACAATGGTGGCATCGAGCGCAAGGCATGCCGCCGGATAATCAGCGGTGGGATCGTTGTTGGCGAGCGAGCCGCCGATGGTGCCCCGGTGACGCACGGCCGGATCACCGATCAGCGAAGCGAGTTTGGCAAGCGCCGGAATGGCTTCGCGGACGGTCGCCGACGTCGCGACATCGGCATGGCGCGTCATCGCGCCGATCACCAGCGAACGACCCTTGATCTCGATGGCGTTCAAGCCTTCGATCTTCGACAGGTCGATCAGGTGAGCGGGCTGGGCAAGGCGCTGCTTCAGCACCGGGATCAGCGTATGACCGCCAGCGACGAGCTTGGAGTCTTCGGTCTTGGCCAGCAGGTTGGCCGCCTGCCTTACGGTCGCCGGACGGCTGAATTTGAATTCATACATGGTGATATCCTGGTGCGATCCTGAAAATCCGCAACTCGGTCGAAAACAAGGGTGAACGCGACAATGCGCGTCCTATTTCCCCATCGCCCTGGCGCCTGCCGCGATCGATTTGACGATGTTGTGGTAACCCGTGCAGCGGCACAGATTGCCTTCCAGCTCTTCGCGAATCGTGTGCTCGTCGAGATCGTTGCCCTTGCGGTGAACCATATCGACGGCCGTCATGATCATGCCGGGCGTGCAGAAGCCGCATTGCAAACCATGATTCTCGCGGAAGGCTTCCTGCATCGGATGCAGCGGCGCGCCGTCCGGCGCAAGGCCTTCGATCGTGGTCACCGAGCTGCCGTCGGCCATCACCGCGAGCGTGGTGCAGGACTTCACCGCCTTGCCGTCGATATGGACGACGCAGGCGCCGCATTGCGAGGTATCACAGCCGACATGGGTGCCGGTGAGTTTCAGATGTTCGCGCAAGAACTGCACGAGCAGCGTCCGCGGCTCGACATTCGCCGAAACCGTGTTGCCATTCACTGTTATTGAAATCTTCGCCACCGGCGCTCCTCCAAATCCGCTTAGCTATATCGTATGCGCCATATTCAGACGTTGATCATGATACGGGGCATTTTTCGCTCGAGCAACCACAGGTCACATTTATCAGCCCTGCACCGCCTTGGCGAAATTGGCGAAAAATTCATCCGCCATTTTCTTGGCCGAACCATTGATCAGGCGCTGACCGAGTTGAGCCAGCTTGCCGCCGATCTGCGCCTCGACATTGTAGGTGAGCAACGTGCCGGCGCCGGAATCGGCCAGCGCCACGGTGGCGCCGCCCTTGGCGAAGCCGGCCACGCCGCCCTCGCCTTCACCGGTGATCTTGTAGCCGTTCGGCGGATCAAGATCGCTCAACGTGACGCGCCCCTTGAATCGCGCCGAGACCGGACCAACCTTCATTTTGGCGGTCGCGCGAAATTCGGTGTCCGAGACTTTCTCGAGATCTTCGCAACCGGGGATACAGCTCTTCAGCACCTCGGCGTCATTGAGCTTCTGCCAAACAACGTCGCGCGCCGCGGCGAGCTGGTACTCGCCCGTCATCGTCATGGCCATAAGACATCTCCCGGTCGCACGTCGTCGTGGAATTGAGGCATTGATCGTGGAATGGCGTCTGCGAAATTAAGGCATCGTCGATTTAGGATATCGCGGCACGGGGGCCTGGCGGCAGGGGTTCGCGCCTCGTGCCCCTCAACTATCGCAAGGTTTGAGCGAAGAAAAGGGCTTTCCCGCCATATCGCGACGTCGAGACCACTCTCCGTGGCGCGTTGCTGGCCACGGCTTGCCGCAATTACGCCCGATCGCACCGCGTTTCAAGATGCATCCTCGCGCGGCAGCAATTTGCAAAACGCAACCCGCAAGGGCGTCAAGGTCAATCTGTGTCGATGCTCGCGACGGCCTGTCGCAGGCCAGGCCGGCGGCTCAATGGGCGGGCTCGGCAATCCCGGCCGGCGTCGCGGATCCCAGTCTGCTCGCCGACTCGCCCTTCCGCTTGTCCATCGACGTAATCAGAAGTCCACCGATGAGCATCAGACTTTCCGTCGCATGCAAGCGCAACGCGGCGATCTCGCCGACCTTGTCGGCCAGGATCATGCTCGCGAAGCTGATCAAGCCTCCGACCATGAGCGCCAGGGTGAGCGCCTCATCGCGATCGCCGTCCTTGCGCCGAGCGCTGAGCAGCGCGATCACGACGAACAGCGCAAAGAAGGCGACGACCAGGAATTTGGACAAGGCCAGCAGCCAGGCCAGACGCACCGTCCAGGCGGCATATAGCTGCAGGTGATCGGAGGCGAAAATCGCAGGTGCGATGTTGGCCCGTTCATAGATGCCGCGAATCGGAAAGATCGCGATCTTGGCCGCCGCGATGGTCCATGTCGGGATGAAATAAAGCGCGAGCAACAGCCCGTTGATGGTGCTGATCCGAACAACCGACATGAGCCACTCCGACGGAAAAGCGGAGCTAATGTCGGTTGCATTGCCGAGGCAATCTAAACCCTTTGTTTACCTTAACCGGCCTGTCCTCAAAGCCGGGGAACCTCAAAAAAAGGAACCCCGCCTTGCGGCGGGGTCCTTCGCAAATCAGTCTTGGCAAATCAGTCTTGGAAATCAGCCTAGCGGCGATCCTGTCCGGACTGGTGGCCTTGCTGGCCTTGCTGGCCTTGTTGGCCCTGCTGACCTTGCTGCTGCCCGGGCTTCTGCCCGCCGCCCTGCTGCTGCTGGCCGGGCTTCTGCTGACCCTGTTGGTTCTGTTGGCCTTGGTTCGGATTCTGCTGATTGCTCTGCATGGTGGGTTCCTTGCTCCGATCCGCCCCGCCCGCAAACGAAACGCGCTCGGCGGCCGAATGTTTCCGGCGCGAGTAAGCTAACGGACAATTTTGCCGATGGGTTCCAGGCCCGGACAGTGGGCCGAGCCGTTCAGATAGGAGATCGTGGACAGGGAGCCGCAGGGTCGACCTGCGCCGTTGCCGCCTCCGGTTCCCACTGATAACAATTGCCTTAAAGGCGGCGCGTCCACTAGTACCGCCTATCTGAAGTCCCTGTACGATTCGCCGTCAACCCATCTCAGGGACTTCAGATAGAAAGCGGTACTAGATTCATAGTCTTGCTAGTGCCCTTTGGTTTTCGACGTTCGTGTCGGTGGTCGCCGCGCTGTATCACGAACGTCGAAAACCGGGCACTAGCTGCCGGGCGCCTTCAATAGGGCTTTGCGCGGGCAGCAATGGATTACTTCATCCAGCAGTTGATCAACGGTATCGCGCTCGGCTCGATCTATGGGCTGATCGCGATCGGCTACACGATGGTCTACGGCATCATCGGGATGATCAACTTCGCCCATGGCGACGTCTTCATGATCGGCGGCTTCATCGCCATGATCGCCTTTCTGGTGCTGGTATCGCTCGGCCTCACGGCGGTGCCGCTGATCCTGTTCTTCGTCCTGCTGATCGCGATGGCGACGACGGCGCTTTACGGCTGGACCATCGAGCGGATCGCCTATCGCCCCTTGCGGCAATCGTTCCGGCTGGCGCCGATGCTGTCGGCGATCGGCATGTCGTTCGTGCTGAGCAATTTCGCGCAAGTCTCGCAAGGCGCGAAGGTCAAGGCGCTGCCGCCGATCGTGCCCGGCGGCTTCACCTTGTCTGACCGCGCCGGCTTCGCGGTGCAACTCTCTTACGTGCAGATCATCGTCGTCGTCACGACCGTGGTGCTGCTCGGCATCTTTTCCTTCCTGGTCGCGCGCACGCGGCTCGGGCGCGACATGCGCGCCTGCGAACAGGACCAGACCATGGCGGCGCTGCTTGGCGTCGACACCGACCGCACGATCTCGATGACCTTCGTGATCGGGGCCGCGCTCGCCGCGGTCGCCGGCATCATGTACCTGCTGTATTACGGCCTGGTCGATTTCTTCATGGGCTTCGTCGCGGGCATCAAGGCCTTCACTGCTGCCGTGCTCGGCGGCATCGGCTCGCTGCCCGGCGCCATGCTCGGAGGTCTCGCGATCGGACTGATCGAGACATTCTGGTCGGCTTATTTCTCGATCCAGTACAAGGACGTCGCAGCGTTCTCGATCCTGATCGTGGTGCTGATCTTCCTCCCCACCGGCATTCTCGGCCGTCCGGAAATCGAGAAAGTCTGATGGACGGCGGATCCGCGTCGGCTGCTGTCCCACCGCCGGTCCCGTCCAAGCTTGCATTCATCCTGAAGAAGGCACTGCTCAGCGCGTTTGTCGCGTTCGCGCTGTTCCTTCTGATGATCGGCATTCGCACCGAGGCAGGACCGGACGGGCAGTTGATCTACTGGACGCGGGTCGGCGAACTCGCCGCAATCGTCGGCGCCGTCTTCCTGGGCAGCATTCTCGTCGAGCTCTGGCGCGCGCGGTCCGGCCGAATCGATTTCAGCGCCAGAATGCCGGCCCCTCTCTTATCCACTCTGCTCAGCCTGCGTCGTGCGGCGACGCCGGCCCTGCTCGGCTTCGCCTTCCTGGTGCCGGTGATCTTCTACGACCAGCGCTATCTGCTCGACCTCGGCATTCTCGTCCTGACCTATGTGATGCTGGGCTGGGGCCTCAACATCGTGGTCGGGCTCGCCGGCCTCCTGGATCTCGGCTATGTCGCCTTCTACGCGGTCGGGGCCTATTCCTATGCCCTGCTCGCCACCACCTTCGGCCTGTCCTTCTGGATCTGCCTGCCGGTCGCCGGCATCCTCGCCGCCTTCTGGGGCGTCCTGCTCGGCTTTCCCGTGCTGCGGCTGCGTGGCGACTATCTTGCGATCGTCACGCTGGCGTTCGGCGAAATCATCCGCCTCGTGCTGATCAACTGGCAGAGCCTCACCGGCGGCCCGAACGGCATCACCGGCATTCCGCGTCCGACCTTTTTCGGCCTGCCCTTCACGGCGCAGGATGACGGCTTCGCAGCCAGATTCGGGCTGGAGTTCTCCGCGATCCACCGCATCGTCTTTCTGTATTACCTGATCCTGCTGCTGGCGCTCCTGACCAACTGGGTGACGATCCGGTTGCGCCGGCTGCCGATCGGGCGCGCCTGGGAAGCCCTGCGGGAGGACGAAGTCGCCTGCCGTTCGCTCGGCATCAACACCACCACGACCAAGCTCACGGCGTTTGCCACCGGCGCGATGTTCGGCGGTTTCGCCGGCGCGTTCTTCGCAACCCGGCAGGGCTTCATCAGCCCGGAATCCTTCTCCTTCGTCGAATCCGCCTTCGTGCTCGCGATCGTCGTGCTCGGCGGACTGGGCTCGCAGCTCGGCGTCGCGCTCTCGGCGCTGGTGATGATCGGCGGCTTCGAACTGTTTCGCGGTTTCGACCAATATCGCATGCTGGTGTTCGGGCTCGCGATGGTGCTGTTGATGGTCTGGCGACCGCGCGGCCTGGTCGGCCACCGCGCGCCAACGCTGTTTCTCGGCGACCAGCGCACGACGATCTCCGCCTCGCTCGTGAAAGAAGGCCACGGATGAGCGAGACGACGGCGCCCATCCTGCAAGTGATGCACCTGTCGATGCGCTTCGGCGGCATCGTCGCGGTCAACGACTTCGACTTCGCGGCCGAGCGGGGCAAGATCACCGCGCTGATCGGACCGAACGGCGCCGGCAAGACCACGGTGTTCAACTGCATCACCGGCTTCTATCGACCAACTACCGGGATGATCCGGCTCACCCATGATGACGGGCAGGAGTTGCTGCTGGAACGGTTGTTCGATTTCCGGATCTCGAAGGTCGCCAGGGTCGCGCGCACCTTCCAGAACATCCGCCTGTTCGCCGGGATGACGGCTTTGGAAAATCTGCTGGTCGCGCAACACAACGCGCTGATGCTGGCGTCCGGCTATACGTTTCTCGGCCTCATCAACGCGCCGGGCTATCGCAGCGCCGAACGCAAGGCCGTCGAGATGGCGCGCTATTGGCTCGATCGCATCGGCCTGATCGAGCGCGCCGATGATGCCGCGGGCAACCTGGCGTATGGCGACCAGCGCCGGCTTGAGATCGCGCGCGCGATGTGCACGGAACCGGTGCTGCTGTGTCTCGACGAGCCCGCCGCGGGCCTGAACGCACGTGAAAGCGAGGCGCTGAACGAATTGCTGCTGTCGATCCGCGGCGATCGCGGCACCTCGATCCTCCTGATCGAACACGACATGTCGGTCGTGATGCAGATCTCCGACCATGTCGTCGTGCTCGATCATGGCGTCAAGATCGCCGACGGCACCCCGCGCAGCGTGCGCGACGATCCGAAAGTGATCGCCGCCTATCTCGGCGTCGCCGACGAGGCCGATGCCCGGGCCGTGATGGAGGGCAATGTATGAGCCCTGTCACGAGCGTTCTCACAAGTCCTGACCCCGCCGGAACGCTGCTGTCGATCCGCGGCCTGAAGGCGGCTTATGGCAAGATCGTCGCGCTGAAAGGCATCGACATCGATGTCGGCCGCGGCGAGATCGTCGCGCTGATCGGCTCCAACGGCGCCGGCAAGTCGACGTTGATGATGACGATCTTCGGCAAGCCGCGCGCCAGTTCCGGAGCCATCATCTTCGACGGCCGCGACATCACCGACGTTCCGACCCATGAGGTGGCGCGGCTGCGGATTGCGCAATCGCCGGAAGGCCGCCGCATCTTCCCGCGCATGTCGGTTCTGGAAAACCTGCAGATGGGGGCCGATGCGGCCGGCGACGCAAAGACCGACAACAGCGCCGATCTCGAGCGGGTGTTCACGCTGTTCCCGATCCTGAAGACGCGGCTGACGCAGCGCGGCGGCACGCTGTCGGGCGGCGAGCAGCAGATGCTGGCGATCGGCCGCGCGTTGATGAGCCGGCCGAGGCTTCTCCTGCTCGACGAGCCGTCGCTCGGCCTCGCTCCCCTGATCACGCGGCAGATTTTCGACGCGATCCGCCAGCTCAACCGCAAGGACGGGCTCACCGTGCTGATCGTCGAGCAGAATGCCAACCATGCCTTGCGGCTCGCCCATCGCGGCTATGTCATGGTGAACGGCAGCATCGCCATGCAAGGCACCGGCGAGGAATTGTTGCAGCGGCCGGAAATCCGCTCGGCCTATCTCGAAGGCGGACGGCACTGATGGAGGCACTTTACG
>Ga0081455_10000679_pt1 | contig 44123 bp, 35 predicted proteins | sample TabmetS3T2R1_FD_70207 | JGI IMG/M metagenome (GOLD analysis project Ga0081455, IMG submission 70207) | Tabebuia heterophylla rhizosphere microbial communities from the University of Puerto Rico - S3T2R1 | ecosystem: Host-associated > Plants > Roots > Rhizosphere ...
ACTCAACGCCTCTGCGCGCGAGTCGAACAGGCCCTGCCTCGCGCCGCCTGATTTTTTGTCGGATCAAGGTTAATACCTCCTACCAATCCGATGGGGTCACTTTGAGTGTAGCGCCCAGTCATCGGGTCATATCCATCCCTGTAGTAGTTGTAGTTCAACTACACGTCATTGACGAACGACAGCCGCATGTCGACTACGGAAAATCTGCAATGTGCCTGACCCAGAGATCGGCGAACACTCCGAGAACCGCCGCAACGATTCCCACACCGATGATGGAAATCACCTGCCAGTCGAGTAAAAAACCGGAGATGGCGCTCGCTACCAACCCAAACCCCGCACCAATGTACCTGCGCAATGGCGGTACAACCCGCGATATTTCCATCGAGAAAAGCACACCTATGAACGCACCCCAGACAGCACCTACCAACGCCATCGTTGCAGGCGGCGAGTGACCGCCACGAACTGCTGCGAAATACGCTCCCGCCGCGCCCAGCGTTGGAAGCACCAGCATCCAGAGAGGTACAAAGCTGCGAGATTTGGGCCGATTCTTCATAAAGCTGCTCGTCTGCTTACCGCTGGCACTCACAGTCATTTCCAATCCTCAACGGTGTAGGGGCCTCGATGATCTTGAAAATCTGTCCGCCGATCGTCGCGGTAACTTTCGAAATGACGGTTGAATTTGCATCATGCAGCACTTTCTCATTGCGCTCGATTCGTTGAGCGATCTTGGCTGCGCGCGTCGCGCTTGCCGTTCGGCTGAGTTGCCCTTCCAGCGTCTGGATCGCTCCACGAGCATAGCGCGCTGCCTTCAGCGCTTTATTTGTATCCCCGAGTCCAGGAGCTACCGCACCAATCGCCGCCGAGATCAGAACGGAGCCAAAATCGACGCAACGTAAATTGCCACCGTTCTCGATCAGTTGCAGCGCCAGATCGAGACCACCTCCGATAGCAGCACCCACGACGCCAAATTCTCCGGTCGGGTCGGTCTCTGAAATTGGGTTCCCATCAACATATGCGTAGGTGTTCGTGCCTCCACTAAGCCCAAGGGGGTCGCTCTCGATATATCGCCCGACCGCAGGGTCGTAGTCTCTGAAGTAGTTGTAGTTGAGCCCACTCTCCGCATCGAAGTACTGCCCGGGAAAGCGCACGTTGTAGACGATCGCGATGGAGTCGCCGTCCGGATCCTCGGCCGGCGCATTCGTTCCGAACGGGTCACTATCCCAGCGCCAGACGATGGCGTTGTCGGCGGGCCGGCTGATCCGTCGCGGCGTGTTCAAGTGATCCGTGTGCACGTAGTACAGGCTCACTCCCGAGCCGTTCGGGCGCAGCGTCGCGACCGGGATGTCATTCAGCCACACCGTCTCCTCGATGAGCGTGCCGGAGGCATCGTATTCACCGAGCAGATGGCCGGCCTCGTCGTACATGAAGTAGCGAGTGACGGAACTGTTCGACTTCTTCACCCGCTGGCCGAGCGCGTTGTAGACGTAGGCCGTAGTAACGCCGCTGCGAGTGACGGAGCTCAGGCGGCCGGCGTCGGTGTACGTGTAGCTGTTGGTGCCATCACCGGTCGCGTTGCCGGCGGCATCGTAGCTGTACGTGCGCGATGGCATGCCGGTGATGGAACTGATGCGGTTACTGTCGGAAGAGATCGTGTAGGTCGCTGTCTGCGTGCCCGTCTGACCGAGACGGTTGCCGTTGGTATCGTAGGTGTACCCGATGGTCTGACCCGTCTTCGCCGCCGAGTTCAGACGGTCGAGCGTGTCATAGCCGTATGTCCAAGTCTTACTGGCGTCGGCCAGGTCACTGATCGAGGTGATACGGAAGGCATCGTCGTATCCGTAATCGGAGGCGCCGGCGCTGTCGATGGTCGCGGCCTTGCCGTCGAGGTCATACACCCGCGCGGCGAACGTGCCGTTGCCCCAACGCCAGCCTGACACTGGGCCGAACGGCTCGTACAGCGCTTGATCGAGGATCGTCGTGCTGCCGTTCAGGGTGATGCCCGTGATACGGCTCTGCGTGTATGTGTAGCTGATCGCTTGGCCGGACGGCGTGGTGATGGACGTGAGATTGCCGTTGGTATAGCCGTAGCTCACGGACTTCGTCAGCGTGCCGACTGTCTGGCTCTTCCCGGTCACCCGACCCTGTGCGTCGTACGTGAAGCTTAGAGAGTGATTCGCGTCCGATGCGCCAGTGAGCCGGCCAACTCCATTGGTCCCCGAGTCGTACGTGAAGCTCGTTGTGAGATCTGGATATGCGATCGATGTGACTCGATTCAGCGCATCGTGGCTGTACGTGCCGGTCTTGCTCCGGGCATCAATGCGCGTGACGACATTTCCGCCCGAGTCGTATGTGCTGGCGCTCGTGCCGGTATCGGGGACGACTTGCTGCGTGACATCTCCAAATCCGTTGTAGGTGTAGCTGGTGAGCTTGTTGCGCGGATCTGTGGCAGACATCAGATTGTCGTTCGCATCGTAGGAGAATTGAGTGATGCCCGAGCCAGGATCCGTGATCTGCTTCAGACGATTGCGCTCGTCGTACTGACTGACGGTGCTGCGGCTCAGTGGCGCGTCGATATTCGTCTGATTACCGTTGTTGTCATATGCGAAGGTCGTGGTGACCGCGGCCGTTCCGGTTGCGCCCACCTGCTTCCAGAGCTGACTCAGACTGTTGAACACCTGCGTGCGCGTGCGCGCGAGGGTGTTGCTCGGATCGTAGGCGTTCTCTGCCGTCCGATTGCCCATGGCATCGAGGGTGTACTCGATGCGGTTGCCCTCGCCGTCTTCGATCTTCGTAAGGCGATGCGCGTCGTCGTAGGTATAGAGCAGGAAGCTTGCATCCGGCAGGGTCACCTTCTTGAGCAGCCCCGTCGGCCAGTACGTCAAGCCCGTGGTCTCCGTACCCACCTGACGCGAAATGAGGCGGTGACGCAAATCGTAGGCCAGCGTCGTCACGACCCCGTTGGGATCGGTAATCGTCAGCGGCTGGCCAAGGGCGTTGTAGGTGTTGAACGTCATGACCTGGCCCAGCGCGTTGGTCACCGTGTGAAGGCGTCCGCACTGATAGCCGGTCGTGCAGCTGTAATAGGCGTAGATCGTGACGTCCGACACCTCCGTACGCGGGCCGTCCTCGGTCAGCACGCGGCCGAAGTTGTTGTATGTGTATGTCCAGGTCCGCGAGACGCTGGTGTCCGTATCGGTAATCGTCTTTGTCAGCACGTTCCCGTTGGTGTCGTGTGTGAACACCGTGCTCCGATGCGGCTCGGTGATCAGCGTCGGCAGCCGGTACGCGCTATGCCATTGGGTTGCGACGGTGCGTGCGACTGACGTTCCGTAAGCCTCGGTCCGGCTGACCTCCAGTCCGCGCGAGTTGTCATTCGTGTATTGCGTGACGTTGTCGTTGTAGTCCGTCCGGCTCGTGACGAACCCCGAGGTGTTGTAACTGGTGCTCTTGCCCTCCCGGCAGGTCGGGCACTGTGAACTGCTGATCCCGGTCACCACGTAGCGTTCGCCGTGGCGGACCAATGTGATTGTCCTCGCCGCGCCCAGTGCGTCCGTCGCCGTCACACTCCCGTTGGTGTTATAGGCCAGGGTGACGGCATTGGCGCCGCCCGCCTCCTCTGTGTTCGTCGCTCGACCCTGCGTGTCGTAGCCCCAGGTCGATCTGCGGTGACTCGCCTCATCGATCAGGCCGGTGATCGCATTCGGAAAACCTGCGTTCTCGTACAAGAACGTGTGACTGGCGCCATCTGTGTTGGTTACGGTTTCGAGACGTCCCTGCGTATCGTAGGAATACTGGGTCGCGTGCGAAGCCGCATCCGTGACGCTCGCAAGGCGGTTCTGGCCGTCATAGCCCAGCGTGATGGCATGGCCGAAACTGTCCGAAACCCCGGCGAGTCTCCCTGCGGTGGTATAGCTGAGTGTCTGCACCACGCCAGCACGAGTCGTGATGGACAGGAGCGAGCCCGTCGCATCATAAGTTTCCACGTTGTCATTGGAGTCCGTCAGCGTGTATCCGCCGGCGATCTGCGCAAGTCGTGGGGTGATGCCGGGTGGAGCGGTAATCGACGTTCCGTTGACCGCGAAGGTGATCACCTGACCGGTATCACGCGTCACCTCGTAGCCCGTCAACGACTGGGTGCTCGGCACTGGCGTGGGCCGGGACTGATACAGGATCGGTATCGCTCCAATGCTGGTACCGCCGACCGTTAGTGTGCATGCGCCGTTCGAATACGTGGGCGTCGCGTTTGCCCACGTGCTGTTGCGAGATTTGATTTCAGCGAAACCGGCCGTGCAGGCGAGCGCCTCGTCGTTGTACAGGGAAGACGTATCAGCGCTCGGCACGTAGGGAAGTTGTTCTGAGCTCGAGTACTTCGGCTTGACGCTGCGGCTGAAGTTGTGTCGCCAGCCTGGGCCGAGCTCGCCGCTGCCATTGCCGATGCTGTTATAGAAGCGCGTAAAACCTGGCGCGGCGCTGCCTGCGATATCCGTTTCCGAGAGGTACATCCCGCCGCTCTCGGGACTGATCGGGTCGCCTTGACCATTACACGAGAGGCCGCATGTGGCTTTCGGATCCGGTTTTGCGGCGACGTAGCACCTGCACCCCGCCGGGTTGTGGCGATACCCGACCCAACCGCTGTCCGTGAAAGTGGCGATCCAAGTGCCACTGCTCAAATACTCATATGAGGTCCTGCACCTATATTCCGGCAGGGTCCAGTTATTGAGTGTCGTTGTCGAGATGTTGCGAATCGGGGTCGTGTTCGCCGTCCTGCCCCACGCCCAATAGGCGAGTTTTGCGGGATCGGCGAGCTGTGCTCCAAGAAGGGCACACACCGCCTGAGCCGACTCCTGATAGCCACTATCCCAGAGCTGCGTCGGTGACACATACGTTATGTAGTTCCACTGGAAGCAGTTACTCTGGCTCGTGGCATGCGCTGCAGAGACACAGAAGGACAGTGCGAGCAGCGTCGTCGCGAGCTGCGATCGAAATGGAATCATTCTGCGGCTCCCCTTGACCATGCGGGAACCTGTCGATCGGCACACGAGCGCCGCGATCATCCTTCCCTGGCAGGTGCGTTTCGGTTCTTTGAACCGCCGCCACCACACATGGCGAAGGCGGTGCTGTTCATACCCGCTTCGGATCATGACGCAGAGTATGTGCGACACGCAATACACACGGCGTGCGTGCGGCGATGTGCATGAAGTTACAAGTCTTGTCCTTTGGCGAAAGGCTCACGCACTAAACGCGAGCTTCAACCCCGGACGCGGCCAGCGTGTTTTGAAGAGCCGCCCAGTGCTCGCGAGCGTGATCCACGCATCACATATCCGAACCGCCGAAGCAGATGTTCGTCGTGACAGGATCCGGCACCGGCAGGTGCTCGTAAGCGCCATTCGGCTCGAACGTCGTGATACCGCCGTTCCAAAGCTTCCCCACGCAAATGCGGCCGCTATGTTCGACGGCCATGCCTGTCCGCCATTGATAGCCGGGAAGCTGGCACACCACGCGGCCGGGCGCCGTCGACGTCTGCGGCTCCGCTCCATCACACCCGCCTCGGGCAGAGCGACCGCGTACAAGCGACCCATCATGCAATCGGCCCAATAGAGCGTGCGCTCGTGGGGCGATAGTCCGATGCCGTTCGGTGAAATCTGCGCGCCGCGCCAGCGGATGATTTTCGAGCCGTCAGGCCGCGCGTAGTACACGCCGCCGAGATGGCGGTGCTCGCCGTCGTTGAATCCGAGGCACGTGAACCAGATGCCGCCCGCGCTATCGAGAACAAGATCGTTCGGGCTGTTGAGCGGACTGCCGTCGCACGTGTCGTAGACCGTCGTGAAGCGCTTGGCCCCTCCGGAAACTGCAGCCCTGCCATGTGTTGCATGTCCGCCCCATGTAAATCCGACCGCCCCGCCCCCGCCCAAGCGCAGGAACGCACCTTGCTCCAAGCCTATGCGGAGCCGGCGCTCGCATCTGCACAGCTCAGCCGGCAGCTAAAAACACGTCCGCACAAGTAGCGGGGCTCTATTTCTTGAACCGTGGAGAGCATGGCATGAAGGTCGGCATTCTCGCTGGCGGCGTCGGCTCACGTCTGTCCGAAGAGACCGTCGCACGTCCCAAGCCGATGGTGGAGATCGGGGGCCGCCCGATTCTCTGGCACATCATGATGTATTACGCGACGTACGGCTTTACGGACTTCACGATCGCGCTCGGCTACAAGGGCGAGCAGATCAAGCGCTACATGGCGGACTACTGCTCGCTCGCGTCCGACATTCGCGTCGACCTCGCCAAGGGACAGGTGCAGCGGCACCACAACGGCGACTCGCAAAACTGGACCGTCGATCTCATCGACACAGGCCAAGGCACCAATACCGGCGGGCGCATCAAGCGACTCGCACCGTATTTGGGCACCGGCACTTTCATGATGACGTGGGGCGACGGCGTCTCCACCGTCGATCTGAAGCGCTTGCTCGCGTTTCATCGCAGCCACGGCAAGCTCGCCACGGTGACGGCCGTGCGCCCACCGTCACGCTTCGGCCGCTTGGAAATCGACGGCGACCGCGTCTCACGCTTCGACGAGAAGCCACTCGCCGGCGAGGCCTGGATCAACGGCGCGTTCTTCGTGCTCGAGCCGGGGATCTTTCGCTACATCGACGGCGACGCGACGCAGTTCGAGAAGGAGCCGCTCGAGCACCTCGCCAAAGACGGCGAGCTCATGGCGTATCGGCACGACGGCTTCTGGCAGTGCATGGACACCATCCGCGACAAAGTGAAGCTCGAAGCACTCTGGGATACCGGCGATGCGCCGTGGAAGGTTTGGCAATGAAAAAGATGAAGGTTCTGCTCACGGGGCACGACGGTTATATCGGCCGCATCCTCACGCCGATGCTGCTGGAGCGCGATCACGAGGTGACGGGCGTCGACAGTTACCTGTACGACGGCTGCGGCTTTCCTGCAGAGGAGTCGCCGATTCGCGTGCTCCGCAAGGACATCCGCGACCTGCAGCTCGATGAGCTGCGCGGCTTCGATGCCGTGCTGCATCTCGCCGGCATTTCGAACGATCCGCTCGGTGACCTCGCACGCGATACGACGTACTCGATCAACTACGAGGCGTCGGTGCGTCTCGCGAAGCTCGCGAGGCAGGCCGGCGTGCCGCGGTTCGTGTTCTCCTCTTCGTGCAGCAACTACGGCGCTGCCGGCGACGACTTCCTCGACGAATCGGCGTCGTTCAATCCGGTTACGCCGTACGCGGAAAGCAAAGTTTGGACGGAACGCGATGTGGCGCCGCTCGCGAGCGACACGTTCAGCCCGACCTTCCTGCGCAGCGCCACCGCCTATGGGGCGTCGCCGCGCCTGCGCGGTGATCTCGTCGTGAACAATCTGACAGGGCACGCCTTCACGACCGGCCATGTGCTCATCAAGAGCGACGGCATGCCGTGGCGCCCGCTCGTACACATCGAAGATATCTCGCGCGCATTCATCGCGGTGATGGAAGCGCCGCGCGAGCTCGTGCACAACGAGTCGTTCAATGTCGGCCGCACGGCCGAGAACTATCGCGTGCGCGAAGTCGCGGACATGGTGGCGGAGGTCGTGCCGAACTCCGAGGTGACGTACGCCGCGGGCGCCAGCCCGGACACACGCAACTATCGCGTGAACTGCGACAAGATCGCCGCGCGACTGCCGGACTTCAAGCCTGTCTGGACCGTGCGCAAGGGCATCGAGCAGGTTTACGAGAGTTACGTTCAGAACAAGCTGACCGCCGAGCAATTCTTGAGCTCGCAGTTCATCCGCCTGAAGCGCGTGACGGAGCTGCAGAATCGCGGCTTGCTGGACGACATGCTGGCGTGGCGCGAGGGACAGCACCGTGCAGCGTAGCGCGGCCGCGACCGGCAACGGCTCGTCTCACGGCGGCGCGGCAACGCGCGAAGCGCACTGCCGCTCGTGCGGCGGCACGCATCTGTCGATCTTTCTCGCGCTTGGGAATCTGCCGCTGTCGGACGGGTTCATCTCCAAGGAGCAGCTCACGAGGACGAGCGAAGACAAGCGGTATCCGCTCGACGTCGCGTTCTGCAGCGACTGCGCGCTGGTGCAGATTCTCGACACGGTGCCGCCGGAGACGCTGTTCGACCAGGATTATCCGTACTTCTCATCCTTCACCGATTCATTGCTGAAGCACTCGGCGGCGCACGTCGCCGAGCGCATCGCGGATCGCAAGCTCGGCAAAGACAGCCTCGTCGTCGAGCTGGCGAGCAACGACGGGTACCTGCTGCAGTACTACGCGAAGGAAGGCATCCCGGTGCTCGGGATCGATCCCGCGCCAGGTCCAGTGGAGGCGGCGCGCAAGAAGGGCATCGACACGCGCCTCGCCTTCTTCGGCCGTGACTACGCGCGCGAGCTCGTCGAGAAGGAAGGCATCAGGGCCGACGTCATCCACGGCAACAACGTGCTCGCGCACGTCGCCGATACGAACGGCTTCGTCGCGGGCATCGCGCTGCTGTTGAAGGACGACGGGCTCGCGGTGATCGAAGCGCCCTATGTGCGCGATCTCATCGAGCACGGCGAGTTCGACACGATCTATCACGAGCATCTCTGTTACTTCTCCGCGACGGCGCTCGACAACCTCTTCCGCCGTCACGGCCTGTACGTGAACCGTCTCGAGAAGCTGAAGATTCACGGGGGGTCGCTGCGCATCTTCGTAGGCAAGCGCGATGAGCCCGACGCGACGGTGAAGGAATATCTCGCGACCGAGAAGCGCCTCGGCATGGACAAGCCGAAGTACTACGCGGACTTCTCCGAGCGCGTGAACAGCATCCGCAGCGAGCTCGCGACGCTGCTTGCGGACCTGAAGAAGACGGGCGCGCGCATCGTCGGCTACGGAGCCGCGGCGAAGGGCACCATCATGCTCAACTATGTGGGCATCGGACCCGACACGCTCGACTTCGTCGTCGACCGGAACACGCACAAGCAGGGCCGCTACGTGCCCGGCGTACGCTTACCCATCGAGGCGCCGGCGCGCATTCTCGAGACCCAGCCGGATTACGTCCTGATCCTGCCTTGGAACTTCAAGGAAGAGATCATGGATCAGCAGTCCGAGTACCGCACGCGCGGCGGCCGTTTCATCGTGCCCGTGCCGCGTCCCGCGATCCTGTAATCCGTTCTTTCTGCAAAGGCTCGTTCATGGCCACACCGATGAAGCATGTGCACCCAGCGCCGTTGGCGGGTGTCGATCAATGTCAGGCATGCGGCGGCACGGCGCTCGATGTCTTCTACACCGCGCGCAACGTGCCCGTGCACAGCTGCCTGATGTTGCCCACTCGCGAGAAAGCCGTTGCCTTCCCAACCGGCGACATCGAGCTCGCGTTCTGCAAGGACTGCGGCTTCATCGGCAACACGAAGTTCGACGTCGCGATGAATCGCTACAGCGCGGACTACGAGGAGACTCAGGGCTTCTCGCCGCGCTTTCGCAAATTCCTCGGCGAGCTGTGCGACGACCAGATCAAAGAGCATGGCCTGAAGGCAAGCATGAGCTTGCTCGAGATCGGCTGCGGCAAGGGCGAGTATCTCGTCAGCCTCTGCGAGCGCAGCGGCGCGCGCGGCATCGGCTTCGATCCCAGCTACCACCCGGAGCGCACGGAGAGTCCGGCCGCGAGCCGCATCGAGTTCGTGCGCGACCTCTACGGTCCGAAGTACGCGCACGTGACAGCGGACTACATCTCCTGCCGGCACACGCTCGAGCACATCGGTCCGGTGCACGAGTTCATGACGCTCATTCGCCGCACGATCGGCAATCGCAAGGACGTGCGCGTGTTCTTCGAGCTGCCGGATATGGAGCGCGTGCTGGAGGAAGGCGTGTTCTGGGACATCTACTACGAGCACTGCACGTATTTCACGCGCGGCTCGCTTGCGCGCCTGTTCCGGGCGACCGGCTTCGATGTGACCTCGCTCTACAAGGTGTACGACGGCCAGTACCTCGTCATCAACGCCGTCCCGGCCGATGGCCCGACGGAGGCGCGTCTGCCCGAGGAAGACGACCTCGCGCACACGACGGCGCTCGTCGATCAGTTCCGGGACACCGTCGCGAAGCGCATTCGCGAGCTGTCCGAGTCCGCGCGGCATTGGCAGAAAGAAGGCAAGAAGCTCGCGATCTGGGGCTCCGGCTCCAAGTGCGTGGCGCTGCTCTCCGCGCTCGGCGCGAACGCCGCGCCCGCCGCGATCGTCGACGTGAATCCGCACAAGTACGGCAAGTTCCTCGCCGGCACGGGTCACGAGATTCGCAATCCCGACGTGCTCGCGCAGATCAAACCCGACGTGGTGATGATCATGAACTCGATCTACACCGACGAGATCGGCGCGGAGCTGAAGCGCCGCGGGCTGAGTCCCGAACTCGTCCCGCTATGAGCGCGCCGGCCGCGCATCTCGGTTACGCGCATCTGCCCCTGCCCTCGCAGGTGCTGGACTGGCGCGCGCTCAACGAGATCGCGGACGCGCGGCGCGACGAATATCGTGCGGCGCAGCCGTTCCCGCACATCGCGCTCGACAACCTGTTCTCACCGGATCTGCTCGATCAGGCAATCGCCGAGCTGCCGGGCGCGACGGCGAGCTGGACCACGTACGACAATAAAAACGAAGCGAAGCAGGTGTGCTCCGATGCGACCGTGTTCGGACCGGCCGCCGAGATCGTTACGCATGCCTTGAACAGCGCGCCATTCGTGAACTTTCTCGAGCGCCTGACCGGTATCGAGGCCTTGATTCCCGACCCACATCTGCGCGCGGCCGGCTACATGAAAGTGCGGCCCGGCGGCTTCCTCGGCCTGCACTACGACTTCGCGACCCAGAAGGAGTTGAAGCTCGATCGCCGCATCAACGCGCTGCTGTATTTGAATCGGGACTGGCGCAGCGAATGGGGCGGCCAACTGGAGCTGCACTCGAACGATGCGCTCGACGCGCCGAGCCATCAGGAGAAGGTCGTCGAGCCGCTCTTCAATCGACTTCTGATCTTCAACACGCCGAACGCGCTGCACGGGCATCGCCGGGCAATTCAGTGTCCGCCGGGACGCGCGCGCCTGTGCCTCTCCTGGTATTACTACACGTCGCCGCCCGTGCCCGGCTGGGCCGCGCGCGCCAAGCCGGTGATGTTTCCCGGCGCCGGTCAGTTCAACTGGGCCCGCTCGGCGATCCTGTGGGCGAATCGACTGGTACCACCGATTTTGTTCGATGCCGTTCGCGCCCTGCGCGGGAAGAAATGACGCCCTCGTAGACGTGCTCGAGCCGCTCCGCCGCTTGTCCCCAGCTGTAGTTCGCCACGACGTGCTCACGCGCCGCGCGCCCGAGCTCCTGTGCGTATTGCGGATTGGCCGCCAACCGTAGGATCGCCTTCGCGAACGCGTCCACATCGCCGTTCGCAATCACGAGCCCGGTGCGCTCGTGCTCGATGACTTTCGCGGAGCCCGCGCTCGACACGATGGCCTTTGCGGCTGCCATGTAGTTGAGCAGCTTCTGCGGAATACCCGGGCACTGAGTGCGCGGCACGACCGCCATTGCCGCGCCGGCGAGCCGCTCCGGCAAGTCCTCGAAGTTGTCCGGGATCACTTCGATGGCATCACGAATCCCGAGCCGCGTGACGTGCGCGGAATACGTCTTGAAGCTCGAGCTCACGGAGAACACGAGCCGCAAATCTTTGCGTTGGCCCCACGCGCGCGCGAACGCGTCGAGCAGGAGATCGACGTCCTGATACGGCGCGAGCGTGCCGCTGTAGATAATGCGCACGACACCATCCGTCTGCGGCGGCGGCACGATGAAGCGCTCGATCTCGACGCCGTTGGTCACGACGGTCACACGATCCGGCGACATGCCGTGCTCGGCGACGAGCCGCGTCTGAATGTCCGTCGTCACGGCAACGACGTGATCCGCCTGCCGCGGCAACACACCGTCGAACCACGAACCGAATCGCTGCACGATCGAGCGACTGCGCTTGGGGCCGTAACTCGGCAGCTCCGAGGCGAGCATCGTGTGCGCGTCGTAAACGATCGGCAGCTTCGTATGCAGGCGCGACGGCAACGCGGCGAGCAGCCCTTCGACGTGATGCGCATGGATCACGTCGAACTTGCCGTTCGCGAGCACGCGCCACAGTTTGTACGCGAGCGCAGGGTCGTACAGCGCGAGCTTGCTGAACGTCGGTCCCGCTGGAAGTTGGTAGTACTGCGGCTTCCCGAAAATCCGATGCACCGGGAATTCGAACGGCTGCTGATCGTCTGCGATGTGATACGTGATCAGCTCGACTTGGTGCCCGCGGCTCCACAACGCATGCGACAGCCGCTCGATACGCAACGGCGTGCCCCGCCGCGCAGGCATGGGACACGCGGCGACCATCGCGATTCGATAACGCGAGCTCGTGCCGCGAGCGCGCTGTGGGAGGCGATCGTTCAAGGATGCGACGGCATTCATTTAGCGACGCTCCTTCAGGAAGTGGCCTGGGGCGGCACCAAAGAATTTCACCTTCAAATCCTCGGCCAGTCCGGGCGCACTCGGCGCGACGACGGCCAGCACGTCGACGGCGGCGCGCGCCGCGTTCCAGTTCGTCGCCCACCAGCGGCTCAGCACACCGTAGCACCGCATGCGCTCGCCGAAGCGCAGACGCTCGCCGCGCACGAGCTTCAAGTACTCGGCGTACAGCCGCCACGTCGGGAAAGTAATGCGGCCCTTGAGCGAGGCGTCGTGCCACGCCAGTCGCTGGGTCGCGCTCACCTGCCGGCGGGTGTATCGATTCCCGTGCTCGCGCATCTCGACGAGCGGCTCCGGCAGCTGCAGGAAGCGCCCTCGCAGTGCCATCTGCGCGAGGAACGCACGATCGGCGCCGTGAAACGAGCCGTGCAGCAATGAGCGCTTCAGTGCTTCACGCCGCACCAGCCCGAAGAAGTCAACGCACGAGTGGGACGACAGCACCATGAGCGCAAACCGCGCCGCAGGCGACGGGAGATCGGCCCGGGCGAGCCCGCTGTCGTAGTCACCGATCGCGGCGCCTTCGGCATCGATATAGCGGACCACCGTGTTACACAGCACCGCGTCCGGGCGTTCATCGAGGGCGCGCGCCGTCACGGCGAGATAGCCGGGTGTCAGGCGATCGTCGTGAGCGAGCCATTTGAAGTACTGCCCGCGCGCCATTTGGTACGCCAGGTTGTAGTTCGGCGCGGCCCCGAGGTTGCGCGGATTGCGGAAGTAGCGCACGCGCCGATCGTTTGCGGCAAAGCCCGCGCAGATCTCGGCCGTGCGGTCCGTCGAGGCGTTGTCCTGAATGATCAGCTCGAGGTCCGTCAGTGTCTGCGCCAGTACGGAACGGATTGCATCGGCGATGAAATTTTCGCCGTTGTAGACCGGCAGCCCGACGCTCACTCGGGGAGCGGCGACACTGGTCGGTTCTGCAGCGCGCGTCATGGAGCCCCGCTCAGGGTGGTATAGATGTTTTCGAGGCGGTAGGCAGCACGGTCCCACCCGAACCTGGCCTCGGCAGAGAGTCTTGAAGCACGTCTCATGCCAGCGAGCCGCTCGGGGTCGCGGAGCAGGGAAATCGTCACGTGAGCGAGACCCGCAGCATCGCCACGCTCGACCAGACAACCGGTGCGACCATGCTCGACGATAGCGGTCATGCCGCCGCTGCGACTCGCGATGACCGGCAGGCCGCTGGCCATCGCCTCCGCAAGCGGCAGACCAAAGGGCTCGGCGTAGAGCGAGGGCGCCACCAGCAGGGACGCACTTCGATACAGGGCGGGCAGGTCCAGATATTCCAGCGGCCCATGGAAATGGATGTGTGCGCGCGTTGCCGGCGCGACGCTCGCGCAAATGGCGTCGATGTAGCCGTTGTGCGCTCCGAAGAGCTGCTTGCGCATGCGACCGAATACACCGCGCCCGTAGAACTCGGTGAGCCGGGCGATGTGCGGATCGTCGTCGAGCAGCGCGAGCTGATTCGACGGCAGCAGGCCCGCCGAGCCGATCACCGAAAGGTGCGCCTCGGGGATCTCCTCGAGCACGCGCTCGAATGCGCGCGCGAGCACGTGCACGCCTTTCTCCGGCGAGACGCGGCCGACGTAGAGAACGTGCGCGTCCGCCACCGACACGACGCCCGGATCGTGCGGATGAAAGCGCTGCAGATCGACGCCGTTGCCGAGCGTGTGAATGCGCGCGCTGGCGCTGGAAAAGCGCTCGCGCCAGCGATTCGTGACGTATTCGCTGCACGTGACCAGCGCATCGGACATCGCCAGGCGGCGCGCCATCAGCGCGGGATCGAGCCGCGTGAGCAACTCATCGTGCGCATGAAACACGATGCGCGCGCGAGGCACCGCATAGCGAATCACCGGGATGAACTGCGAGCACACCTGGATGTGCACGATGTCGGGCGGATCGCGCTTCAGTTGCGCGGCAATGGCCGCCGCGTACTCGCGAAAGAACGCGTTGCTCGCGAAGTACGGCGGATGCGCACCGATCAGTGCGGTAACGACATCGATGGCTCTGTGCAGCCGTCGCAGCACGTGCGGGATACGGCGAATGAGCACATTGTCCGTGCCGCGCTCTTCTGCCTTCTGGCCCGGAGCCAGCGGCGCGTAGATCGTCACCTTGTGACGCTCGGCGAGCCGCGACGCGAGCTCCCACGTGATGCTGGCGACCGAGCCGCGTTGCGGACCGCTCGCTTCGATCAGATCGCGCGGCTGGCCAACGAACGCGATCCGCAACGGCGCGCTGCGCTCGGGCGCGCGCCGAGTCGGCTCGGATTCGAGCGTCCCGAGGTCCGGTTCAGCGAGCTTGCGCGCTTCCATGATGCAGCCGGTTGTGGGCTAGTTGTTTCAATCCGGGGCGAGCCTTTTGAAAGAACGCGCATGGCCGTTGCAGTACGCGCGCGGGAACAGTCGCTGGACCGTACAGCACGCATTATGTTCAGCCAATGGTTCTGCCGGTCGGGGGGCCACACCGGCAAAGCTCTGGAGCAAGATTCGATCCGCGCGTCGGCGGTCAGCCGCCTGCCGCGTCGCGTCGCGCGAATGGCGACGCGGATCGCTCGAGTCGCTGGGTCTTACGGAAACTTAATCTTGCCGCCGCCTGCGCCGGGGCCGGGTCCAATGCCACCGCCGCCGACGTCCGGCACGACGATGCGTGAAGCCTGCTCGCGCCGCATTTCGCGCGCCTCATCGATTGCCTGCTCGAGCGCCGCCTTCACACCGTCCGGGAACTTGGCGATCGCGTCGGCGAGCGTCGTCGCCTCGATGTCGAACACGAGCGGCAGCACGCCCGCGGGCGTCAGGAGCTGCGTCTGCCCGGAATACAGCGTCGCGCGCGACGGATCGTCGGCGCCGTCGGCGGTAATGGGCTTCAGGCGGCGAATCGTTCCGGCACGCCGATCGGTGAAGATTTCTTCCTGGTAGAGCGTGGTGGGGTCCAGCTTGACCTCAGGGAGATCGGGCTGCGATGCCATGGCGTGCTTCCTCGTTGAACGGTTGCGCCCTGCGCAGCAGGGCTTCGATGAACGGTTGATCGGCTTCGAGCACATCTTCGTCCGCAAGACGCGCGGGAGCCACCCACTTGAGCGCTTGCCCGTCGAGACCCTGCGGCTGCCCCGCGTAGCGCTCGACGATCCAGAGGGACACTTGCACGCGCTTCTCCGGGTAATCGTGGCGAAGCGTCAGCTCGGGATGAGCCGCGAGCACCTCGATGCCCAGCTCTTCGTGCAATTCACGTGCAAGCGCGGCCTGCTCGGTCTCCCCGGGCTCGATCTTGCCACCGGGGAATTCCCAACGGCCGGACATGTGCTTGCCGGGCGGGCGTTCCGCGATGAGCACCCGTCCCTGCGCGTCGTACAGCGCGGCTGCCACGACGCGAACGATGCTCACCCGACGCTCGACAGCGTGCCGTGGCAGTGCTTGAACTTCTTGCCGGACCCGCACGGGCAGAGCTCGTTGCGGCCGACCTTGCGCTCGGTGCGCACGAACGTGCCCTGCGACTCGGGGGCGGCCGCCGGGAACGCCTGCGCGGGCGCAGGGCGACCCGCAGGACCACCGCGGACTGGAACGGCGCCGGCGGCAGCGGCCGCAGCGGCGGCATCGTCCGGCGGCGGCTCGGCACCACTCGCGAGCAGCGAACCCGCATCTGCGTGCTGAGCCTGCAGCGCGCGCATGAGGCGCTGGCGGCGCTCCTCTTCCTCGCGATCCACTTCTTCCTGCGTGCGCACTTCGATCTTCGAGAGCATCGAGACCGTTTCGAACTTCACGCGATCGAGCATCGCGGCGAACATTTCGAACGCTTCGCGCTTGTACTCGTAGCGATAGTCCTTCTGCGCGTAGCCGCGCAGGTGAATGCCTTGGCGCAGGTAATCCATGCCGGCGAGATGATCGCGCCAATGTTGGTCGAGCATGCGGAGCATCACGTCCTTCTCGACGTGCCGCATGATCGGCGCGCCGATGCGGCCGACCTTCGCGTCGTACGCTGCGTTCACTGCGGCGATCACGCGCTCGCGCACGGCGACGGACTCGTCGAGCGACTCGTCCGCGCTCTTCGTGCCCATGAGCGACTTGACGTCGACGCGCACGTTGAAGTCTTTCGCGAGCTGCTCGCCGAGCGCATTCAAGTCCCAATCGTCCGGCGAGGAGGTCTTGGGCATGAATTGATCGAGCATCTCGCCGACCGCTTCCGCGCGAATGCCGGTGATCGCGGCCGAGAGATCGTCCGTGCCCATGATCTCGGTGCGCTGCTGATAGACGACTTTGCGCTGATCGTTCGCCACGTCGTCGAACAGCAGCAGCTGCTTGCGGATGTCGAAGTTGTGCGATTCGACTTTGCGCTGCGCCTTCTCGATCTGGCGCGTGAGCATGCCGCTCTCGATGACCTCGCCTTCCTTCATGCCGGCCATCTGCAGCAGGCGCTTGGTGCGCACCGGGTCGCCGAAGATGCGCATCAAGTTGTCTTCCATCGACAGATAGAAGCGGCTCGAGCCCGGGTCACCCTGACGGCCCGAACGGCCGCGCAGCTGATTGTCGATGCGCCGTGACTCGTGCCGCTCCGTGCCGACGATGTGCAAGCCGCCGGCCGCGACCACTTTCTCGTGACGCTGCTGCCAGTCCACGCGCACGGCCTCGACCGCCCTCGAATCGGCAGTGTCGCCGAGCGCGGCGATTTCCGCGTTCACGTTGCCACCGAGCACGATGTCGGTGCCGCGACCGGCCATGTTCGTCGCGATCGTCACGGAACCGGGTTTGCCGGCCTCGGCGACGATGAGCGCTTCGCGCTCGTGCTGTTTCGCGTTCAGCACTTCGTGCTTGACGCCCTGCTTCTTCAGCAGGTCCGAGAGGAACTCGGAGGTCTCGATCGACGTCGTGCCGACGAGCACCGGCTGCTCGCGCGTGACGCAGTCGCGAATGTCTTCGATGATCGCTTCGAACTTGTCTTTCTGCGTGAGATAGACGAGGTCCGGCGAGTCTTTGCGGATCATCGGCTTGTGGGTCGGGATGACCACGACCTCGAGGCCGTAGATCTGCATGAATTCCGGCGCTTCCGTGTCGGCGGTGCCGGTCATGCCCGAGAGCTTCTTGTACAGGCGGAAGTAGTTCTGGAAGGTGATCGAGGCGACCGTCTGGTTCTCCTCGCGCACGCGCACGCCTTCCTTCGCTTCGACGGCCTGATGCAAGCCGTCCGACCAACGACGGCCGACCATCGTGCGCCCCGTGAACTCATCGACGATGATGACCTCGCCGTTGCGCACGATGTACTCGACATCGCGCTTGAACAGCGCGTGCGCGCGCAAGGCGGCGTTCAGGTGATGCATCAAGCGGATGTTCGAGGGGTCGTAGAGACTCTCGCCGGGGCGCAGCAGGCCCGCTTCGGACATCAGCGCTTCGACGTGCTCGTGGCCTTCTTCGGTGATGTGGACCTGCTTGCTCTTCTCGTCCACCGAGAAATCGCCCGGGCCGTCTTCTTCCTTCTGCCGCTGCAAGCGCGGCACGAGCTGATTGATGCGCAGATACAGCTCGGTGCTCTCTTCGGCGGGGCCGGAGATGATGAGCGGCGTACGCGCTTCGTCGATCAGGATCGAGTCGACTTCGTCCACGATCGCGAACGAGAGCGCGCGCTGCACGCGATCCTCGAGCCGATACGCGAGGTTGTCGCGCAGGTAGTCGAAGCCGAATTCGTTGTTCGTGCCGTAGGTGATGTCGCAGCCGTACGCGTCGCGCTTTTCCTGCGGGTTCTGCGAGTTCTTGATGACGCCGACGGTCAGGCCGAGGAAGCGGAAGATCGGTCCCATCCAATCCGCGTCGCGCTGCGCGAGGTACTCGTTCACCGTGACGACGTGCACGCCCTCGCCCGAGAGCGCATTCAGATACGCGGGGAGCGTGGCGACCAGCGTCTTGCCTTCGCCGGTGCGCATCTCGGCGATCTTGCCCTGATGCAGCGTCATGCCGCCGATGAGCTGCACATCGAAGTGCCGCATCTCGAGGGTGCGCAGGCTCGCCTCACGGACCACCGCGAAGGCTTCCGGCAGGATCTGATCGAGCGACTCGCCCTTGTTCAGGCGTGCCTTGAATTCGTCGGTCTTGGCGCGGAGAGCTTCGTCGGAGAGCGCCTTGACGATGGGCTCGAAACCCAGCGCGGCGCGCACGTCGCGTCCATAGGAACGGACGATCCGTTCGTTGCGGCTGCCTAGCAGGCGCGTGAGAAGTTGCAGCACCGGGACATCCCGTTCAAAGGTGAAAATTCTAGCGGTGACCGGCAGTTGCGCGGCCGCCTGGACCATGGGGGCCGCGTATTGTACGCAATAGACGCCGCTACGCGGAATTCGTTCGTGTGTGGGGGCAGATGCTTTGGAGACAAGTTTCGTCGCGCTGCCGGCGCAGACGAAACGGCCTCGGCGCTACGCGCGCCGAGGCCGGGATTCGCAGGCTTTCGAGGTCGTGCTCAGTCGGCGTCGGTGCCGGCCGAGCCGTAGCCGCGGAGCACGGATTCACCGCCCCGAACCACCGCAGCGCTGCCGCTACCGAGGAACGATGCAGGGTTGATCTGGCGGCCGTTCTTCAACACCTCGAAGTGGACGTGGGGACCGGTCGAGCGGCCCGTGGAGCCCATGAGAGCGATGGCCTGGCCCCGGGTCACGGTCTGGCCGACCGTCACGAGCGCCCGCTGATTGTGGGCATAACGTGTGATGTACCCATTGCCGTGATTCACTTCGACGAGGGAGCCGTATCCCGAGCGCTGGCCCGCCCACGTCACGACGCCCGTGGCCACCGCCGTCACTTCGGAGCCGGCGGCGCCCGCGAAATCGATGCCGCGATGAAAGGCTTCGTGACCGGTGAACGGATCCTGGCGATCGCCGAATCCGGATGAAATAAAGCCGCCCTTGGTGGGGCGGCCTTCCGGATGAATCTGCTCGTTGAGGTCGCGGGCGAGAATGACGTTCTCGAGGGCGGCCAGTTGTGAATCGCGGAGGTCGACTTTCTGCTCGAGGGTATCGAGCATCTGGGTCAGGTCCGGAATCTGGACGGAGACGCCGTCGGTTTCCGGGCCGCCGGTCGGCGGTTCACTGTCGAAGTCGAATTCGCGGGAGTCGATGTTCGCCATGTCGGTGAGACGCTTGCCGAGGGCATCGAGGCGCGTCACGTGGGCGTTCATTTGGCCGAGGCGCATGGCCATCGCATCGACGCGCTCTTGCAACTGACCGCGCAGCTCGGCGATTTGCCGGCGCTGATCCGCGAGCACTTGCGCCCACTGCGCTTGATCGCCGTGATTCAGAGCCGCGCCGCTGCGTTGGCCGAGCTTCATCCCGAGCGCGAACGCGGTGCCCAAGATGCCGAGCGCGAGCGCACCCACCAACCCGAGGGTCACGGGATGCGCAAGGTTCAGTTGGCGTGCTCGCCCTTCTCGCTGCGAAAACAGAATCAAATTCATGCGTCCCACTCCGGAAGCACGTGTTTCGCGATCAGAGTCGCCCGGCGATGGCGATTGAAGAGACGGGCGTCAACGCCCTGTTCTGTTTCAAATACCTTGCGCCTTGCTGGCAACCCCGCTGTCATAGCTTCACTCGCTTTAGACCGGTGGCTTTGCGTCCCCACCTTTCGATGGGTTTGCCTCGATCAGCGCGTTGCAATATGCCCAAACGAATCCGACGACACAAGCTCGAATCCACACGAATGGGACTCCGTCCCGTCGGTACTTCGCGTACCACGGAATCTGTAAAAGCACTGTTGAGTCGTTCATCACACTCTGCGCTCGGCCGTGTCGCCGAGCAGAGACAGAGTCAGTCGAATTGGCGCACTTGGCTCGGTAGCAAGCTTCCTGCCGCACTCGCGGCACGCATCACGGGTGCCGTCGAAAACGCAGAAAACCTCGTGGTTTTTGCTGAATCCGCCGCATGGTCCGCACGGCTGCGCTATGCCCTCGCCGAGCTCGATGCGGAAATTCGGCGTGCAAATCCGGCCATTCGCTCCATCAGCGTGCGCGTGATGCCGAAGCGCTGAGCGCGGCTCCACCTGTATCTAAACAAATACCAGCGTGGGTGCCGCACACGCTGCCGCCGCGGGGCGCCTCGCGCGCTGTGTTCCGGCAACACCGTTCGGCCGCGCGCGCGCGATTCATGCGAAATTCCCGCGCGCCGCGCGCGTAAGCGAGGTCGCCGTGACGATGGGTCTGCGCAACAACGGCATCTGCTGCGCGCCAGCAGGGGCTGCCGCCGAGCGCGTCGGACGCGACCATCCGCTCGCGTCAGCCCACCTCAAGTAACAAAGAATTGATCTAACTTGGCGATTTGATAAACTCTTTGTTATGCCAAAGCAGTCGGACGCGCTCACCTCGCTCCCGCCGCCCGTGTCCAGCGCGCTGCGCGACCTGGGCGAGAACCTGGCGATCGCCCGTGTCCGCCGCAAAGAGCCGCAGCGGGCCTGGGCCAAGCGTCTCGGAATCTCGATACCCACGCTGATCCGCATGGAGCACGGCGACCCCGGCGTGAGCATGGGCATCTACGCGACTGCGCTATGGCTCGTCGGCCGTGTGCAGGCGATCAAGGACGCCGCGGATCCTGGCGCCGATCGGGGTGCGCTCGAGCTGGACGTGCGCGAGGCCGTGAAACGCCGTGCTGTGCGCTCGGCTGCATCCGTCGAAGCGCGTCTCGGGCGCAAAAAGAAGACGGCCGCTCGTGACTAACCGCAAGGCGCGATCGGTTCGGCGCCGGCGCGCCAAGCCCACCCCGCGCGCGACGCCGGCGCGGCGCGCGGAGTCCGCGCCGAGCGTCGAAATTGCGGCGAGCTCCAAGCCGGGCGCGCGCGCTGCGAATGCCACGCCGGAGCCTTACACGCTACGCGACGAGCTGTATCTGTGGCTCTTGACCGATCCCACAGCTCCGGTGCTCATCGGCACACTGACGCTGCTGCGAGCCACGCGAGGCGTCTCGCTGCGGTACGCGCCGGAATGGCTCGCGCGCGGCTTCGCGCTCAGCGAAGACCTGCCGCTCGTCGCGGAGGAATTCCTGCCGCGCGACAAGGACACGGCAGCGGGCGCGGTGGACGATGCGCGCCCCGACCGCTGGGGCGAGCGCGTGATCCGGCTCATCGACAAGCCGCCGCGCTTGTCGGTCCTCGAATTTCTCTTTTTCGCCGGCGACGACCGCTTCGGCGCGTTGGGCGTCTCGACCTCGCAAGAAAACTACGTGCCGCGCCGGACGGGCTCGCTGCCGCGGCTCGCGGATATCGCGGCCATTCACGAGCTGGTGCGTCGAGTGCTCGAGAACGAACCCATTCCTGCAGCGGAGAAGCGATTGATTGCACCGGGCGTGACCATGGGCGGGGCGCGGCCGAAAGCGCTTCTCGATATCGATGCCAGTCAGTGGGTCGTCAAATTCTCGGACCACGAGCCCACCGATACACCCCTCATCGAGCACGCAACGATGACGCTCGCGCGTAAAGCGCACATTCGCACGGCGGAAACCCGCGCCGTGCGCTTGGTCGACGGGCATGCCGTCGCGGTGAAGCGTTTCGATCGCGGCGCGCGCGGGCGGCGGCTGCACGCGATCTCCGCAAACGTCGCGCTGAAGGCGGCGGGCGAAGGGCTCGGCTATCCCGAGCTCGCGCAGCTCTTGCGCCGTCGCGGTGTCACTGCGGACGACACCAACGTCGCGCAGATGCGCGAGCTGTTTCGTCGCATGGTGTTCAACATCCTCGTCGACAACACGGACGATCACGAGAAGAACCACGTCCTGCTCGTAAACGACGCGCAGCAGTACGAGCTCTCACCCGCCTTCGACGTGCTGCCTTCGGGACAAGCGCTGGGCTATCAACAGATGCGGATCGGTACGAACGAAGCGGAAGCGACCCTCGAAAACGCGCTCTCGATGGCGTCGCTGTTCGCGTTGAACCGAGACGAGGCGATCGGCGCAGTGCGCACGGTCGTGGCGACGGTCGATACGTGGCAGGAGCACTTCGCCGGCGCCGGCGTCAGCGCGCGTGACATCGAATCGTACGCGGAGCAGATCGACCGGCCGTTCCTGCGCGAGCAGCGAGCGGCATACGGCGCCCGGAGGCCGTCAGGGAAGCGCTGAACCTTTAGCGCATTGAAGGCCCATCGAGTCGCTGGATCGGGTCAGCGCGCACGGCGCTTCGCCCCGGCAACTCCCGCCAACGCGCTGCCCCCGAAGGGGCATCAACGAGTCAGGACTCGGCGGCGGGCTGTGCGGGCGCTTCGACGTACGAGATGGGCGCCTCTTCGGGCGTCTCGAACACGACTTCTTCCCACGCCGCGCGATCCTTCAGCATCGTGCGCAGCAGCTTGTTGTTGAGCGCGTGGCCCGATTTGTAGCCGCTGAATTCGCCGATGAGGCTGTGGCCGAGCAAGTACAGATCGCCGATCGCATCGAGGATCTTGTGCTTCACGAATTCGTCCTCGTAGCGCAGGCCGTCTTCGTTCAGCACGCGGAAATCATCCAGCACGATCGCATTGTCGAGATTGCCGCCGAGCGCGAGATTGCGCGAGCGCATCATCTCGAGATCGCGCATGAAGCCGAAGGTGCGCGCGCGGGAGACCTCGCGCAGGAACGAGGTGGTCGAGAAATCCATCGACGCCTTCTGCGAGCGGCGCTTGAAGATCGGGTGGTTGAACTCGATCTCGAAATTCACCTTGAAGCCGTCGAAGGGGCGGAACTCCGCCCATTTCTCGCCGTCCTCGACGCGCACGTTCTGCTTCACGCGCACGAAGCGCTTCGGCGCGCGCTGCTCTTCGATGCCGGCGGACTGCAGCAGGAACACGAACGGACCGGCGCTGCCGTCCATGATCGGCACCTCCGGCGCGCTCACCTCGACGATGGCGTTGTCGATGCCGAGCCCCGCGAAGGCCGACAGCAAATGCTCCACCGTCGAGACCTTCGAATCGCCCTTCACCAGCGTGGTGCCGAGCGCGGTCTCGCCGACGTTCTCGGCGCGCGCGGGAATGTCCTCGGAGTTGGCGATGTCGGTGCGGCGGAACACGATGCCCGTGTCCGCTAGCGCGGGCCGCAGCACCATCAACACCTTCTTACCGGTGTGCAGGCCTACGCCCGAAGCCCGAATCGAGTTTTTAAGCGTCCGTTGTCCAACCATAGGGGAATCGGTAACGCGCGCCTGCGACACCGGCGCGTGAGGAGCGACAGGGTCCGCGGGAAGGCGGACAGTCCGCTCCGGCGCACAAGGCGCGCTACCGTAACACAAACGACCCCGGCAGGCTGCTAGGCCCCGACAGGCTGCTAGGCCCGGTCGGCTTCGCCCGACACGGAGCCTTCGCGAAACTTGAGCCAGACCCGTCGAGACGCCCAACTTGGCCAGCCCGAACGATCTCGGGCTTCCGCTGAGCGTTACCTAGACGTCGCGACCCCGATTTCCCGCCGATGTCGCGTCCAGCTCCAGTCGCCTCGGTCAGTCCGCCTGACGCCGCAGGAATGCCGGAATATCCAGCAGATCCTCGGCATCCGCAGCGTCCGGCCGCAGCCCATCACCCACAGCCCGCTGCCGCTGCACCGTCGGCTTGTCGAGCGCGGCGTAGTCGCTGCTGGTCAGCGGCTGTCGGCGCACCACTCGCATCGACGGCATCGGATTCGGCTCGCCCCGATCCCGAGAGCTCAGCGCCTCGCGGGCCGCCGTCACTTCGCGGTGGTGATGGCCGCTCGTGAGCGAAGGCCGTGCGATCGCGGCCGGACGGCCGAGACCCGTGGCCACCACTGTGACGCGCACGGTGTTCGTGAGCTCGGGATCGATGACGGTACCGACCACGACAGTCGCATCGTCGGAAGCGAACTGCTTGACGATTTGACCGACTTCCTGGAACTCGCCAATCGACAAGTCCATGCCGGCCGACACGTTCACGAGGATGCCGTGCGCGCCCGCGAGGTTGATGTCCTCGAGGAGCGGCGAGGACACCGCGGCCTCGGCCGCTTGGCGCGCGCGGCCTTCGCCGCTCGCCGAGCCCGAGCCCATCATCGCCATGCCGGTTTCGGCCATCACCGTGCGCACGTCCGCGAAGTCCACGTTGATGAGGCCCGGGCGCGTGATCAGCTCCGCGATGCCCTGAACCGCACCCTGCAGCACCTGATTCGCCGACTTGAAGGCATCGAGCAGCGTCGTCTGCGGCCCGAGCACCGTCAGCAGCTTCTGGTTCGGAATCGTGATCAGCGAGTCGCAGTACTTGCCGAGCTCACCGATGCCATGGTCCGCGACGAGCGAGCGCTTGCCGCCTTCCATGTCGAACGGCCGAGTCACGACCGCGACCGTGAGAATCCCCAGCTCCTTCGCGATCTGCGCCACCACCGGCGCCGCGCCCGTGCCCGTGCCACCACCCATCCCCGCGGTGATGAACAGCATGTCGCAGCCTTCGACCAGCTCGACGATGCGGTCGCGATCTTCCATCGCGGCCTGCCGGCCCACTTCCGGATCGGCGCCGGCGCCCAGACCCTTGGTCATGTTCGACCCGATCTGCAGCGCGGTCTTGACCTTCGAGTGTTTGAGCGCCTGCGCATCGGTATTGATGCACATGAAATCGACTCCGTCGATCCCGCTCGTGACCATGTGTGCAACGGCATTCCCGCCGCCGCCCCCGACGCCCAGCACCTTGATGACGGCGCTTTGGCTGTACGCGTCCATCAGTTCGAACATTTGTGTGTCGCTCCTCTTCTCTGTCTTCGAATAAAACGGTTGGTTGAATCGTCGTCGCGTCTGTCAGTCGTCTGTCAGCCAGCTCTGTCAGCTTCAAAAGTTGCCCTGGAACCAGGACTTCATCCGGTCGAGCGCCGACTTCGCGTTCGTGATCGAACGGCCGCGGCGCGCGGGCATGTGGTTGTCACGGGCGTACATCAGGAGACCCACGCCCGTGGAATAGATGGGATTGCGCACCACGTCCGAGAGGCCGTTGACGGCCTGCGGCACGCCGAGGCGCACCGGCACGTGGAACACTTCTTCGGCGAGCTCGATGGCGCCTTCCATCTTGGCGCTGCCGCCGGTGAGCACGATGCCCGCGGCGATCACTTCCTCGAACCCGCTCCGGCGCAGCTCTTCGCGCACGAGACCGAACAGCTCCTCGTAGCGCGGCTCGACGATCTCCGCGAGCGTTTGCCGCGCGAGCCGGCGCGCCGGGCGGTCGCCCACACTGGGCACTTCGATGCTCTCGTCGGGATTCGCGAGCTGCGAGAGCGCGCACGCGTAGCGAATCTTGATGTCCTCCGCGTACTGCGTCGGCGTGCGCATCGACACCGCGATGTCGTTCGTGACTTGATCGCCCGCGATCGGAATCACGGCGGTGTGGCGGATGGCGCCGTTCGAGAACACGGCGAGATCGGTCGTGCCGCCGCCGATGTCGACGAGGCACACGCCGAGCTCCTTCTCATCTTCGGTGAGCACCGCGAAGCTCGACGCGAGCTGCTCGAGCACTACGTCGTCGACTTCGAGCCCGCAGCGCTGAATGCATTTCTCGATGTTCTGCGCGGCGCTGTCCGCGCCCGTCACGATGTGCACCTTCGCTTCGAGGCGCACACCCGACATGCCGATGGGATCGCGGATGCCTTCCTGACCATCGATCAGGAACTCCTGCGGCAGCACGTGCAGGATCTTCTGATCCGCGGGAATCGCGACCGCTTTCGCCGCATCGATGACGTGCCCGACATCGCCGTGCGTGACTTCACGATCGCGAATCGCGACCACGCCGTGCGAGTTCAAGCTGCGTACGTGACTGCCCGCGATACCGGCGTACACCGAGTGAATCTCGCACCCGGCCATGAGCTCCGCTTCTTCCACGGCGCGCTGGATCGATTGCACGGTCGACTCGATGTTCACGACCACGCCCTTCTTCAAGCCGCGCGAGGGATGCGAGCCGACGCCCAGCACTTCCACGCCGCCGTCCGGCGTCACTTCCGCGACGAGCGCGACGACCTTCGAGGTGCCGATGTCGAGTCCGACGATCAGCCCCCGATCCGAGCGTTTAGACATCTTTCGCAGAATCCCCGTCTGTGTGGTGCGCGACGTTCCCGCCGCTGCGCCATCCAATGGCAAACCCGTTCGTGTAACGCATGTCGACATAGCTGATGTCATCCGCACGTTGTGTAACCAGTTTCGCGGCGGTGCTGACGAAGCGCTCGAAGCGCTCGTCGACCTGACGCCGTCCGAGGCGAACGGTCACGCCGTTCGCCAGATCGAATTCCCACGCGCCGCGCGCATCGAGGCGCAGCGCCGTCAAACGCAAGCCGGCTTCAGCGAGTCGGCCCTGCGAAGCGAGATAGCGTTGCGCGACCTCCGACTCGGTGCCGTCCGGGCCATCGAGCTGTGCGAGCTCCTGCGGCACATGGCGCGCATCGCTCGCGAAGAGCTCGCCGCGCGTGTTCAGCAACCCGTTCTCACGCCAGCGCGCAGCCGCTACTTGTTCCGAGACGACGACGCGCAACCCATGCGGCCACGCGCGTTGCACGGTCACCGAGTCGACCCACGGGATCGACGCGATCGCGCCGCGCACCGCTTCGAGATCGACACTGACGAGCCCGACGCCGCGCACTTGTTGTTTCACCGCGCGCTCGACGTCCGCGGGCGACACGCGCTGGAAGCGACCCGCGACCGCGACCGCCTCGATCGGCTGATCGAGCGTCCACATCACGACGCCGCCGGCCGCCGCGAGGCCTGCGAGACTCGCGAGCGTCATGCTCCAGCGGCGCCAGTCGACCTTCATCGCTTTCAAGAAGGACGAACCGGACTTCTCCGTCTGTTTGCGTCGGTTGCGCGGCTTACCCAGCATGCGCGTCAGCCCCTCACTCGCGCGAAGCTCGTTTCGAGCACGCGCCACACCAGTCGATCGAAGTCCATGCCCGCCGCGCGCGCCGCCATCGGCACCAGGCTGTGATCCGTCATGCCCGGCACCGTATTGATTTCGAGCAGCAGCGGACGGCCCGTCGGGTCCATCATGAAATCCACGCGACCCCAGCCCTCGGCGCCGGTCGCTTCGAAGGTCGCGACGGCGAGGTTCGCGAGATGCTGCTCGGCCGGTGCGGAAAGACCCGACGGGCAGTGATACTTCGTGTCGTCGCGGAAGTACTTCGCTTCGTAGTCGTAGAACGAGCGCGGCGTTTCGATGCGGATCGACGGCAGCGCTTTGCCTTGCAAGATGCCGACGGTGTACTCGCCGCCGGTGATCCACGCTTCCGCAAATACGACGCGATCGTTCTTCGCCGCCGCGGCGTACGCGGCCGGCAAGTCTGCCGCGCGCTCGACCTTCGTCATGCCGACGCTCGAACCTTGCGTCGCCGGCTTCACGATCATCGGCAGCTTCAACTTCTCGAGCGCGGTGTCGAAATCCTGCGGCCCGCTCAGCACGACGAACGGCGCAGTCGCGATGCCGACGGACTGTGCGAGACGCTTCGTGCGCAGCTTGTCCATGCCGATCGCCGAACCCATCACGCCGCTGCCGGTGTACGGCACGCCGAGATACTCGAGCGCGCCTTGCAACGTGCCGTCCTCGCCGCCCGGGCCGTGAAGCGCGATCCACACCCGATCGAAGCGCTCTTCGAGCAGACGCGGCAGCGCTTTGTCGCGTGGATCGAAAGCATGCGCGTCCACGCGGCGGCGCTTCAGCGCGGCCAGCACGGCATTGCCCGAGAGCAGCGAAATTTCGCGCTCCGTCGAATCCCCGCCGCACAGCACGGCAACGCGGCCGAAGTCTTTCGGCTCGCTCACCGGCATCACGGCGGAGGGTTCGTACTTCAAGCGCATCGTCGTCTACTGCCTACCGATGATCCGGACTTCGGGATTGAGGCGTACGCCATGCAGGCGCTCGACCGTCTCCTGCACGTGCAGGATCAATCCTTCGATGTCCGCGGCACTCGCGTGCCCGTGATTGATGAGGAAATTCGCGTGTTTCACCGACACCGATGCGTCGCCGATGCGAAAGCCCTTCAAGCCCGAGGCTTCGATCAGCCGCGCGGCGTGATCGCCCGGCGGGTTGGTGAACGTCGAGCCGCCACTCCACTCGCCGATGGGCTGCGACGCCTTGCGCTTCGCGAGCAGCTCGCGCACCTGCGACTCGTGGGCGCCGGGCTTGTGCTCGAAGGTGAGCCTCGCGGCGACGAACCACTCGTCGGGAACGGGCATCTCGACGTGCCGATACGTCGCGACATATTCGGACGCAACGCGCTTGTGCTCCTTGCCGTGCCGATCGATCGTCTCCACTTCGAGCACGTGACGCCACGTCTCGCCGCCGAACGCACCGGCGTTCATCGCGAGCGCGCCGCCCATCGTTCCCGGAATGCCGGCGAAGAACTCGGCCGGGCCGAGGCCCCACTTGATGCATTGCTTGGCGATGCGCGCGCAGGGCACGCCGGCCTCGGCGTACACGTGCGTTTCGCTTTGGCGCTCCATTCGATCGAGCGCGCCGTGCGTCGACACCACCACGCCTTCGATGCCGCCGTCGCGGACGAGCACGTTGCTGCCGAGACCGATCCAGTAGATCGGCGCATCCGCCGGCAACGCGCGCAGGAAGGCGGCGAGGTCCGCGCGATCGTGCGGATTAAAGAACACCTCCGCCGGCCCGCCGACGTGCCACGACGTGTGCTTGTGCATCGGCTCGTTACGCCGGATGCGAGGCATGAATTCGGGAGCGACGGCCACGGTCACTGCGACCTCCGGCGTGCGAGCTGCGGCGGCAGCGCGTGCGAGGCCGCGCTGATGTGGCCCGCGCCCATGGTCACGATGAGATCGCCGTCGCGAATGACGCCGCTCAATGCATCGGCGAGGTCTTCGACTTTGTCGACGAACACCGGCTCGACCTGACCGCGGCTACGCACGGCACGGCAGATGGCGCGACCGTCCGCGCCTGCGATCGGCGCTTCGCCCGCGGCATACACCTCGGTGACGAACAGCACATCGGCCGCGGAGAGTGCCTTGCCGAAGTCGTCGATCAAATCGCGCGTGCGTGTGTAGCGATGCGGCTGGAACGCGAGCACCAGTCGACGACCCGCGTAGCCCTGGCGCAACGCCTGCAGCGTCGCCGCGACTTCGGTCGGGTGATGACCGTAGTCGTCCACGATCGTGACCCGACCGTTCGGCGTATCCACATCCGCGATGTGCTGCAAGCGGCGATCGATGCCTTGGAACGCGAGCAGCGCGCGGCGGATCGCGTCGACATCGACGTTCAGCTCCAGGCCCACGGCGATTGCCGCGAGCGAGTTCAGCACGTTGTGGGTACCGGGCAGATTCACCGTGACGGTGAACGAGGGGCCGGTGGTGCGCTCGACGTCGAACGTCGTCTGCAAGCCGCGCGGCTTGATATTCACAGCGCGCAGGTCCGCGCCGGGGCTCAAACCGTACGTGACGATCGGACGGCCGATGCGCGGCAGGATGCTGCGCGCGTGCTCGTCATCGAAGCACACGACGGCGAGGCCGTAGAACGGCAGGTTCTGCAGGAAATCGACGAAGCTCAGCTTCAGTCGCTCGAAATCACCGTCGTGCGTGACGAGGTGATCGTTGTCGATGTTCGTGACGATGGCGATGAGCGGCTGCAGATGCGTGAACGACGCATCGCTCTCGTCCGCTTCCGCAACCAGATAGTGCCCCGCGCCGAGTCGTGCATTGCTGCCGGCGCTCTTCAAGCGGCCGCCGATGACGAACGTGGGATCTTCGCCGCCTTCGGCGAGAATGCTCGCGACGAGACTCGTCGTGGTCGTCTTGCCGTGCGTGCCGCCGACCGCGATCGAATAGCGGAAGCGCATCAGCTCACCGAGCATCTCCGCACGCGGCACCACCGGAATGCGGTGCTCGCGAGCAGCGACGACCTCGGGGTTGTCCTGCGCGACGGCGCTCGACACGACGACGACATCCGCTCCGGCCACGTTCTTCGCCGCGTGACCGAACGCCACCTTTGCACCGAGCTTGCTCAAGTGCTCGGTCACGCTGTTGGGCTTCAAGTCCGAGCCCTGAATCGTGTAGCCGAGATTGAGCAGCACTTCGGCAATGCCGCCCATGCCGCTGCCGCCGATGCCGACGAAGTGGATCGTGTTGATCCGGCGCATGCGATCGGTGCCGACGGAGGTCATGCCGCACTCCTTGCGTAACGCAGGCACGACTCCGCCAGATCTTCGGCAGCGCGCGGACGCGCGAGCATGCGCGCGCGATCCGCCATCGAGAGGAGCTTGCCGCGGCCGGCGCACAGCTTCTGCAGCTCCTCGCTGAGACGCTCCGCCGTCAGCTCGCGATCCGGAATCAGCACCGCCGCGCCTTCGGACACGAGATAGCGCGCGTTGTGCGTTTGGTGATCGTCGACGGCCGCGGGGAACGGCACGAGGATCGCGCCGACGCCCGCCGCGGCGAGCTCGGAAACGGTGAGCGCGCCGGCGCGGCAGATCACGAGATCGGCCCAGCCGTACGCTTCCGCCATGTCGTCGATGAACGGGCGCACGTCGGCGCGCACATTCGCCTCCGCGTAGCTCTTGCGCGCGTTCTCGACCCACTTCTCGCCGGCCTGATGGCGCACTTCGAAATGGATGGTGCCGGCGAGCTTCGCGAGCGCGAAGGGCACGACGGCGTTGAGCTTCATCGCGCCCAAGCTGCCGCCGATGACGAGGATGCGAATCGAGCCGCCGCGATGCGCGAAGCGCTCGACCGGCGGGGGCACGGCGAAGATCTCGGCGCGCACCGGGTTACCGATGGCGCGCGCTTTCGTGCCGGCGTCGAAGCTGTTCGGGAAGGCTTCGAGCACCGCGCGCGCGAGCGGCGCCAGCCGCTTGTTGGTAAAGCCGGCGATGGCGTTCTGCTCGTGGATTACGAGAGGGGCGCGCGTGAGCCACGCGGCGAGGCCGCCCGGTCCCGTGACGAAACCACCCAGTCCGACTACGACTTGCGGACGGTGCTTGCGCATGACGCGCACTGCTTGCCACAGAGCGCGGGTGAGTTTGAAAGGCGCAGCGAGGAGCGTCGCGAGGCCCTTGCCACGCAGGCCGCCGACCGAAAGCCATTCGATCGGCAGGTTGTTCGCGGGGACGATGCGAGCTTCCAGGCCAGCTTTCGTGCCGAGCCAGATCACGTCGTACGAGCGCGCGCGCAGCAGCCGCGCGAGTGCGAGCGCCGGGAAGATGTGACCGCCTGTGCCGCCGGCCATGATCAGCACCGGCCCTGCTTTCGAGCGCGACGCGTCGGGTGCGGGCGCGCTCACTCGGAATCCTCGCCGTCGTCGGCTCCGCGCCTGCGAACGCTCGCAGAACCGCGGCCCTCCGACATCGCTTCGTGATAGACCCGAAGCAACATGCCCACCCAGGCCAACGTCACAATCAAGCTCGACCGCCCATAGCTCATCAACGGCAGCGTGAGCCCCTTCGTCGGCAGCACCCCCATGTTCACGCCGATGTTGATGAACGCCTGCAACCCCAGCCACAACCCGAAGCCGACCGCGAGATACGCCGCGAAATCGAGCCCCGCGCTCTGCGCGAGCCGCGCAATGTGAAAGCTGCGCCAGATCAGCGCCACGAACAGCGCGAGCGTCAGCACCACTCCGACCAAGCCCAGCTCTTCCGCGAGCACGGCGAACAAGAAGTCCGTGTGCGCTTCGGGCAAATAGAAGAGCTTCTGCACGCTCTCACCGAGGCCGACGCCGAACCACTGCCCGCGCCCGATCGCAATGAGCGACTGCGCGAGCTGAAACCCGCTGTTGTATTGGTCCGCCCAGGGATCGAGGAACCCGAGGATTCGCCGCAAGCGATACGGGGACGCTACGGCGAGCGCACCGAATGCCGCGCCGGCGAGCACCATCATCACAATGACGTAGCGCAAGCGCGCGCCCGCGATGAACAGCAGCCCGAACCCCGTGCCGAACAGCACCGTCGCGGCGCCGAAGTCCGGCTCCGCGAGCAACAACGCCGCGATCATCGCGAGCAGCCCGAGCGGCTTCGCGAGGCCCGACAACGTGCCGCGCAACTCCTCGGAGCGGCGCACGGCGTAGCTCGCCACGTAAATGAGCACCAGTACGCGCGCCAGCTCCGACGCCTGAAAGTTGAACCCGAGCAGGCGAATCCAGCGCCGGCTGCCGTTCACCGAATGCCCGAGCCCCGGCACGAGCACGACGAACAGCAACCCGATCGCCACGATGAGCAGCGGCATGGACACGCGCTCGATCAAACGCGTCGGAATACAGAAGAGCAGCGCAGCCGTCCCGCAGCCGAGCAACGTCAGAATGAGCTGGCGCTCGAGGTAATAGAAGACGTCACCCGTCTCCTTGCTCGCGATCGAGATCGACGCGGACGTCACCATCACGAGGCCGAGCAGCACGATCGACAGCACGAGCCCGACGGTCACCTTGTCGATGTTTACGGTGGCGCTGCGCGAGCCGGAACGTGCGAACGGCATCGAGCTCTTCATCACGGTGCTGTTCATGCGGCGAGCTCCTGCACCGCCTGCGTGAAGACGGCGCCGCGATGGGTGTAGTCGCGGAACATGTCGAGACTCGCGCACGCGGGCGAGAGCAGCACGGTGTCGCCAGGCTTGGCGGCGCGAGCGGCGGCGCGCACGGCGTCCTCGAGCGTCGCCGTCTTTTCGAAGGTGCAGATGCCGCGCAACACGCGCGCAATCGCATCGGCATCACGGCCGATGAGCACCGTGTGCCGTACCTTGCCGCGAAACGCATCGCGCAGCGGCGCGAAGTCCTGATTCTTGCCGTCGCCGCCCGCGATCATCACGAGCGGCCCGCTCATGCCGGCCACCGCTGCGAGCGTCGCGCCGACGTTCGTGCCCTTCGAATCGTTGATGTAGGTGACGCCGTTCACGTCGGCGACCCACTGCGAACGATGCGGCAGACCCGGGAACGCCTTCAGCTCGTCGAGCATCGCCTCGACCGGCAGGCCGAGCGCTTCACCGAGCGCGAGCGCGGCCAACGCGTTCGCCGCGTTGTGCAGTCCTTTGATCTTCATCGACGCCACCGGCAGCAGCGGCCGCTCGCGGCGGCTCAACCACCATTGCTTGTCGGCGCCGGTCGTCACGGCGTAATCCGCGCCGATCGACGCGCGCAGCGAGAAGCTCAACGTGCGCTGGCCGGGCCGCGGCATCGCGACGACGAGCGGATCGTCGAGATTGATCACGGCGGTGTCGCAGCGGGCAAAGATGCGTGCCTTCGCGGCCGCATAGTCTCCGACGGTGCTGTAGCGATCCATGTGATCGGGCGTCACGTTCAGCACGGCCGCCGCTTTCAGATCGAGCGACACCGTGCTCTCGAGTTGGTAGCTCGACAGCTCCAAGACATACAGATCGGTCTTCTGCGCATCGCTCGAGGCGGCGACCAGCAGATCGAGCGCCGGCTCGCCGAGATTGCCGCCGACGCGCACTTTCAAGCCCGCACGCTCGGCCATGCGGCCGACGAGCGTCGTCACGGTGCTCTTGCCGTTCGTGCCGGTGATGCCGACGACAGGCGCGTCGACGGCGCGCGCGAAGAGCTCGATGTCGCCCACGACTTCGAGCCCGCGCTGCTTCGCCTCGATGAAGAACGGATCGGACAGCGACAGACCCGGCGAAGCGACGACGCACAGCGCATCGTCGAGCAGCCTCAGATCGAGCCCGCCGGTGCGCACCGGAATCGTCGGATCGAGCGCCGCGAGCTTCGCGAGCTCCGGCGGCTGCGCACGCGTGTCCGTCACGGCGACACGCCAGCCGCGCGCGCGCAGATAGCGCACGCACGACAGCCCAGTCTTGCCGAGACCGGCGATGACTGCCGACGATTTGGCGGGCGCGGTGTTCATCTGAGCTTCAAGGTCGCCAGGCCCGTCAGCACGAGCAGCAATGAAATGATCCAGAAGCGCACGATCACCTTCGGCTCCGCCCAGCCCTTCAGCTCGAAGTGATGGTGAATCGGCGCCATGCGAAAGATACGGCGGCCGGTCAACTTGAACGACGCCACCTGCAGAATCACGGAAACGGTCTCGAGCACGAAAATGCCGCCCATGACGAGCGCGACCACTTCCTGGCGCACGATCACGGCAATGAGCCCGAGCGCCGCGCCGATCGCGAGCGCGCCGATATCGCCCATGAAGACTTGCGCGGGATACGCGTTGAACCAGAGGAAGCCGAGGCCCGCGCCCGCGAGCGCCGCGCAGAAGATGATCAGCTCGCCCGCGTGCGGAATCGCGGGGATCGCGAGATATTCGGCGAACTTCGCGTTGCCGCTCGCGTAGGCGAACACGCCGAGTGCCGCGGCGACGAGCGCCGCGGGCATGATCGCGAGACCGTCGAGCCCGTCGGTGAGATTCACCGCGTTGCTCATGCCGACGATCATGAAGTACGTGATGCCGATGTACACGACGACGGACAGCGGCTCGGCAAAGCTCTTCACGAACGGCAGGAACAACGTCGTCTCAGCCGGCGTTTGCGCCGTGAAATACAGCGCGCACGCCGCCGCGAGCCCCGCGACGGACTGATAGAAGTACTTCCAGCGCGCGATCAAGCCGCGCGAGTTGCCGACGACGAGCTTCAAGTAATCGTCGTAGAAGCCGACGAGCCCGAACGCGAACGTCACGCCGAGCACCGTCCAGATGTAGCGATTGCGCAGATCCGCCCACAGCAGCGTGCCGAACAGAATCGCGCACAGGATGAGCGCGCCGCCCATCGTCGGCGTGCCGGCTTTCGGCAGGTGCGACTTCGGCCCGTCTTTGCGCACCACTTGGCCGATCTGATAGCGCGAGAGATTCGCGATCATCTTCGGGCCGACGAGCAGTGAGAAGCCGAGCGCGGAGACCGTCGCCAGAATCGCGCGGAACGTCAGGTACGAGAAGACGTTGAAGCCCGAGTACCAGCTCGTCAGTTGTTGTGTGACCCAGTAGAGCACGTCCTACCCTTTACTTTCCGCCCAGCGCTTCCACGACGCGCTCCAACCGGTTCGAGCGCGAGCCTTTGACGAGCAGCCGCACGTCGGTCGTGACGGCCGCGTCGAGCGCCCTCGACAGCTCGCTCGTGTCGCCGAACCATTCGGCGCCGGCGCCGAACGTCTGCACCGTGAGCTGCGCGTGCTCGCCAACGGCGAACATGCGTTCGATACCATGGGCGCGCGCGAACGTCCCGATCTCGCGATGCGCTTCTTCGGCGAACGAGCCGAGCTCGCCCATCTGGCCGAACACGAGCCACTTGCGGCCGGCGAGCTGCGCGAGCACTTCGATGCCGGCGTGCACGGAGCTCGGGTTCGCGTTGTACGAATCGTCGATGAGCCACGCGCCGTGACGCGTCTTCTTGAGCTGCAAGCGGCCTTTCACGGCCTGCACCGCGCCGAGACCGGCGACGATGTGCTCCATCGTCACGCCGGCCGCCGCCGCGGCAGCAGCCGCGCACAGTGCGTTCGTCACGTTGTGATTGCCGGCGAGCTTCAGTTGCATGGGCGCGCTGCCGATCGGGCACACCAAGGTGAAGCGCGTGACGAATCCTTCCGCGTCGATATCGGCGCGGACGTCCTTCGCCGTGAAATGTGAGCCGGGCTCGAGACCGAACGTGACGACTTTCGCCTTCGTGAGCCCGCGCCACAGCTGCGCAAACGGATCGTCGGCGTTGATGATCGCGATGCCGGAGGGCGCGAGGTACTCGACCATCTCGCCTTCGGCGCGCGCCGCCCCTTCGAGACTGCCGAAGCCCTCGAGATGCTCCGCGCCCGCGTTGGTGATGAGGCCGATCGTCGGGCGCGCGATCTTCACGAGCGCCGCCAGTTCGCCGGGATGGTTCGCGCCCATCTCGACGACCGCGAAGCGCTGCTCCGGCGCGAGACGGAAGAGCGTGAGCGGCACGCCGATGTGGTTGTTCAAATTGCCGCGGGTCGACATCGTGTTGCCGGCCTGCGCAAGAATCTGCGCGGTCATCTCTTTGACCGTCGTCTTGCCGTTGCTGCCCGCGACGCCGACGATCGGCATCGAGAACTGCTCGCGCCACGCGCTCGCCGCTTTCTCGAGCGCCGCTTGCGTGTCGCTCACGACGATCTGCGCGATCGCTCCACTTTGTTGCGTGTCGACGAGCGCGCCGGCGGCGCCGGCCTTCTCCGCCGAGCCGACGAACTCATTGCCATTGAAGTTGGGGCCGCGCAGCGCGACGAACAACTCGCCCGCTGCAAGCGTGCGAGTGTCGGAGGACACGCCCGCAAAGGGACGGTCGGCTCCCACAAGCCGACCGCCACAGGCGCGCGCAAAATCCCCTAGCGTGCGCTTCACGCCTCCTCCCCCCAATGGTTCCGAATCACGGCCTGATCGCTGAAGGGCCGCTTCTCGGTGCCGTAAATCTGATAGTTCTCGTGCCCCTTGCCGGCGACGAGAACCGCGTCGCCTGCCGCGGCGGCATCGAGTGTCGAGATGATGGCGCGCGCGCGATCGTGCTCGACGCGCACGGACGTCGCACGCGCGACGATCGGCCCCATCGCGCGAATGCCGGACGAAGAGGTGCTGCTGCCACCAATGCTGCCGACACCCGCCCCGACGCCGCGCACGCCCGTAATGACGTCCGCAACGATACGTCGTGGATCTTCGGTGCGCGGGTTGTCGTCGGTGATGACGATATTGTCGGCCAGCTCGGCCGCGATCGTGCCCATCAAGGGACGCTTGCCCGTATCGCGATCGCCACCACAACCGAACACAACGTGCAGACGACCGCGGCAATGCATGCGCGCCGCCCGCAGCGCTTTGTTGAGCGCGTCCGGCGTGTGAGCGTAGTCAACGATCGCGAGCGGCGTCTGACCGCGTCCGCCGAACAACTCCATGCGACCGCTCGGTGCACGGCAACGGGCCAGGGCGTGCGCGGCATCCACCAGCGGCACGCCGATAGCGAGCAGCGCGCCCAGCACACTGAGCGTGTTCTCGATGTTGAACTCGCCGATGAGCGGGACGCTGACTTCGCCCACACCCCAACTCGACTCGATTGAGATCACGAGCCCCGAGGATTCGGCACGCACGCGCGAGGCGCGCACGAACTCGCTCAAACCGAAGTATTCCTTGCGCGTCGTCGCGACGAGCCGCGCGGGCGAGGCGCGCGCCGCGAGCTCGGCACCGAATTCGTCGTCGATATTCACGACGCGCGCGGCGAGGCCGGGTGTCGCGAACAGTAGTGCCTTGGCGGCGCCGTACTGCTCCATCGAGCCGTGATAGTCGAGATGATCACGCGTGAGATTGGTGAACACGGCTGTGTTGAAGCGCACGCCGTTCACACGACCTTGGTGGAGCGCGTGCGACGACACTTCCATGCACACGTACTGCGCGCCGCTACGGCGAAACTCGTCGAGCTGACGATGCACACTCACGGCATCGACCGTCGTGTGCGTCGACTCGACGAGCGCGTTCGGCGTGCCGTAGCCGATGGTGCCGCTGTACGCGGCCGGCCGGCCGCAGAAGCTCAGCGCCTGCGCGAGCAGGAACGCCGTCGTCGTCTTGCCGTTCGTGCCGGTGACGCCGGCAACTTTCAGCGCACGCGACGGCTCGCCGAAGAACCGGTCCGCGATCGTGCCGACGTGCCGGCTGAGCTCCGGCACGCGCGCAAAGAACACTTCCGAATTGAATTCGGGTGCACGATCGGCCGACGCATCCGCCGGCTCGTACAAGACGGCGCGCGCGCCGTTGGCAATCGCTTGGCCGGCGAACTTGAGTCCGTGATGCGTGCCGCCACGGCATGCGAGGAACAGGCCGCCCTTCGCGACGGCGCGACTGTCGATCGTTACGTCGGTCACGAAGACGTTCGGCGGCGCATCGATGATGCCCGCCGTCAGCTCCGCCAGTGATCGTGCCGTTGCGCTCATGTCGCTAAGGAAATTTCGTATCTGCTTGCTTGCTCAAAACCAACAAAGGATTTTTTAAAAAACTTTTTCCCATGAGAACTTGAAGACTTATCGCTAACGCCTCGCCGGGGACGCGCGGCTCTGCGCGGCCTGCAACGACGGCATGTCTTCGATCGACTTGATGGCTTTGTCCGGCGGCACGGCCAGGAGGCGCAATGCGCCGCCGACCACCGCGGAGAACACGGGCGCGGAGACTTCCCCGCCTTGGTGCTTGCCCGTCGGCTCATCGATTACTACGACGGCGGCGAGCTTGGGACGCGTCGCCGGCGCCATGCCGCCGAACACGGCCATGTACTTGTCCGTCGAGTAGCCGCCGGCGCTCGCCTTCCATGCCGTTCCGGTCTTGCCCGACACGCGATAGCCTGGAATCTGTGCGCGATAGCCCGTGCCCGCTTCCGTCGCGACGACCGACTCGAGCATGTGAATCAGATCGCGGCCGACCGTCGGGTCGAGCACGGACTCACCCGCAGGTGATCCTTCGACGCGCAGGAACGAGACGGGACGCGCCGTGCCAAAGGCACCGAGCGTCGCGTACGCATGCGCGAGTTGCAGCGGCGTCACCGAAAGACCGTAGCCGTGCGACATCGTGAAGATGCCGACGGGCCGCCAGTGCGAGTAGTGGCTCAGCAAGCCGGCGGATTCGCCCGGGAAACCGCTGGTCGTCACTTGCCCGAAGCCGAAGCGGTTGAGGGTGTTCCACATCTGCTCGGGCTGCAGCGACAACGCCAGCATGCCCATGCCGATGTTCGAGCTCTTCGCGAGAATCGTCGCGAGATCGACCCGGCCCAAGCTGCCGTGCTCGTCTTCGAACATGGTCGCGCCGACTTTCATGTAGCCGGGCGAGGTGTCGATGACGCTGGTCGCGCTGTACTTGCCCGAAGCGAGACCGGCCGCGACGAAGAACGGCTTCATGGAGGAGCCCGGCTCGATGATGTCCGTGGCGGCGCGATTTCGATACGTGCCCGGGCTCAGCTGATCGCGATCGTTCGGGTTGTAGGCGGGCTGATTGACCATCGCCAGCACTTCGCCGGTGGTCACGTCGAGCACCACGATCGAGCCGGCGCGCGCGTTGTAGGTACGGATCGCCGCCTTCAGCTCGCGATAGGCGAGGTACTGAATGCGCAAATCGATCGACAGCACGAGATCGCGGCCGGGCCGCGCGGGGCGAATGCTGTCGACGTCCTGCACGATGCGGCCGTAGCGATCTTGAATGACGCGCTTCGCGCCGTCCTCGCCCGCGAGCCAGTGATCGAACGCGAGCTCGAGGCCTTCCTGGCCGGCGTCATCGATGTTCGTGAAGCCGAGGATGTGCCCCGTCACCTCGCCCGATGGGTAGTAGCGGCGATACTCGCGCGCGAGGTACACACCCGGAATGCCGAGCGCCTTGATCTTCTGCGCTTCCGCGGGCTGCCGATGGCGCGCGAGATAGATGAACTCGCGATCGGCATTGCTCGCGATCCGGCGCGCGAGATCCTGCCGGTCGATCTTCAGCGCGCGCGCGAGCTGTGTGAGCTGATCGGACGCGAGCAGGCGCGGCTTCGAATCGGAAGCGACAGTGTCGGCGGACGGGCTGAGCGCGAGCATCAGCTCTTTCGGATTCACCCACACCGAATCGACAGGCGTGCTCACGGCGAGCGGCTCGCCGTAGCGATCCGTGATGGTGCCGCGATGCGCGGCGATCTCGGCGACGCGCGAGAAATTCTGCGAGCCTTTGTTCAGCAGGAAGCCGTTGTCGACCAGCTGCAGATCGACCGCGCGCCACACGAGCGCGCCGGCGCTGCCGACGAGCACGCCGAACAGCAGCCACGCCCGCCAGCGGAACGAGCCGGAATGCACTTCGCGCTGCGTACGGCCGCTCATCGGCATCGCCTCTCGAAACCGGAGCCGGCCGCGATGATGGTGCGCCGAATGTGGCGAACCGGTGGCGCGCTCGTGTTGGAATTCTTCGCGGTCGCGTTCATGGCGAAATGAGCTCGATTTCCGCCGGCGGCGGCGATTGCATGTGGAGCTTGGTGCTCGCGACGCGCTCGACGAACGCGTGCGTCGACCACGCGCTCTGCTCGAGCTGCAACTGGCCCCACTCGATTTCCAGCGTGTCGCGCTGGCGATTCAAGCGCTCGAGCGTCACGAACAACTCGCGCGCGCGATGCTTCGAATAGATCGCGCCGGCTGCGGTGAGCAGCACCGCGGTCCAGAGCGCGGCAATCGCGATCGTCACGAGCTTGGGAGTGAAGATGCGCATGCCGTTACCTCACGCGCTCCACGACGCGAAGCATGGCGCTGCGCGAACGCGGATTGGCAGCGCGCTCGGCTTCGGTCGGCTTCGCTTTGCGACCGACGGCGCGGAACGTCGGTTCCGCGGAAGGCGGAATCACCGGCAAGCGCGCCAGTTCCGGATCGATACGCGTCACGCCCTGCATGAAGCGCTTCACGATGCGATCTTCCAGCGAGTGAAAGCTGATGACGGCGAGGCGACCGCCGATGGCGAGCACACTCGCCGCCGCGGCAAGTCCGCGCTCGAGCTGACCGAGCTCGTCGTTGATGAACATGCGCAACGCCTGAAAGGTGCGGGTCGCCGGATGCTTGCCGGGCTCGCGCGTGCGCACGGCGCGCGCCGCAAGCTCCGCGAGCTCGCCGGTGCGCGTGATCGGGCGCTCACGGCGCGCAGCGACGATGGCCTCGGCCACTCGCCGCGCGAAGCGCTCTTCTCCGAGAGTAGCGATCACCTCGCGAATCTCGTCGACGCCCGCGCGAGCGAGCCAGGCTGCGACGGGCTCGCCGCGTGTCGTGTCCATGCGCATGTCGAGCGGGCCGTCCGCCCGGAAGCTGAAACCGCGCGCCGGATCGTCGAGCTGGGGGGAGGAGACGCCGAGGTCGAAGAGCACGCCACGGCACGGACTCCCGTGCGCATGTGCGGGCACAAGCGTCGCGAGATCGGCAAATGGCGCGTGGACGAGCGTAAGCCGCATTTCGTCGGCAAAGCGCTCACGGCCAGCCGCGATGGCTTGCGCATCTTGGTCGATCGCGAGCACACGGCCCTCTCTACCCAGGGCCGCGAGAAGGCGTGCCGTGTGGCCGCCGCGCCCGAACGTCGCATCGACATAGTACCCACCCGCAACGGGCGCCAGCGCCGAGAGCGTCTCCTCGACGAGCACGGGTGTGTGCTCATCCACAGAAAGCCCTCCACCGAAGCGGTGAGACCGCCCCTGATTTACTCGCGTCTGCCCGACCCACTGACACGCGCTCCTCCGCCTGTGCGGCTCAACGGGGCGCGCATCCCCCTGTATCCCCGGCGTCCGCCGCCGATGCGCGCCGCTTCAGAGCGACAGCGAATCGAGCTCGGACGGCAGATCGGTGCCGGACTCATCGTCGTTGAGCCACAGGTCGCGCCGTCCGTTCCAGCGCGTTTCGTCCCATAGCTCGAAGCGATTGCCCTGCCCGATCAACATTCCCCGCTGCTCGAGCGCCGCGAATTCGCGGAGCTCGGGCGGCACCAGAACCCGGCCCTGCCCGTCGAGCTCCACGTCGGTGGCGTGACCCACCATGAGCCTTTGCAGCTTGCGCGACCTTGCGTGCATGCTGGGGAGGCTCATCAACTTGCGTTCGACCTGTTCCCACTCGGGCAGCGGGTAGAGAAGGAGGCATTGGTCCTTGTCGACGGTGAAGATCAGCTTGCCCTGGGCGCGCTCCATGAGCTCATCCCGGTACCGGCTGGGAATGACCATCCGGCCCTTGGCGTCCAAGGTGACTTTCGTTGCACCGCGAAACATGACCTAGAGCGAAGATTTCGCCCATCCTCTCCCACTCTCACCCACTTGGCGCCACTATAAGCGCGCAGCACGCTATGTCAATTGCGTCAACTGAGAAATTCGTCGCAGTCACAACGACTTATGGTGAATGTATGAACAGCTGGCACAGTGCTGGATGACTGTGGCGCTTATAAAACATCGAGTTGGGGTACTAAGCTCATACAGTAGGTGAGACCCTGAAAATCTGTACGGCCCGATGACGACGCAACCGGCGCCGCTATTTCTTCCCGGCGCGCAGCGCCGCTACCCGCATGGGGTCGCTTCGCCCCTTTTGAACCCCGGGCGCAGCCCGTAAAGAAGGAGTCGGCCTGTAAGCCGGGTTCTGTCGAGGGCAATCATTCCTCTGGGACTCGTGTCGCCACGAGCCTCGAGCGGCCTACCCGGAAGCGCGCGCGGATAGCGCTACGAGCACCCTTTCGGGCCTCGCGGCTTCCCTATTTGGCCTTGCTCCAGGTGGGGTTTACCGTGCCGCCGCGTGTTACCACCGGCGCGGTGCGCTCTTACCGCACCGTTTCACCCTTGCCGGACCGTGCGGTGTGACCCGCTCGGCCTTAGGCGGTTTGCTTTCTGTTGCACTTTCCGTGGGCTCGCGCCCCCCAGGCGTTACCTGGCACCTCATCCGCTGGAGCCCGGACTTTCCTCCATCCTCGCCGCGTTTGCGGCAAGAACAGCGATTACCCGGCCGACTCCGGCGCGAACGATACGGGGGAAAGGGGGAAATGCAAGCCGAGCCTGGATTGCACTGGTTTTTGGGGCGCGTCGCTCGATCGGGAGCGGTCATTCGACGCTGAAGCGACCTTCCCATGAGTTCGCAAATCGATTCGTGACTTCAGCGGGATCAGTCGGCGCCGTCGCGGTCTTTCGCGACGCGCATCGCCAGCGCATACGCATCACTGCGCTTAGCACCGACGAGTTGAGCCGCAAGGGCAGCAGCGCGGCCCGGCGGCAGTTCGCGTACTAGCAAGCTCACTGCGCGTTCGAGCTGATGCACATCGACACCCGCGCTCGATGCGGGCGCACCTTGCACGACGATCGTGATCTCGCCGCGCGCGAAATTCGTATCATTCTTCGCGTGCGCGATCAGCTCGGCGAGCGTGCCCCGATACGTCGTCTCATGCGCCTTCGTCAGCTCACGCGCGACCGCCGCGCGGCGCTCGACACCGAACGTCGCGGCGAGATCTGCAAGACACTCTTCGATGCGATGAGGCGCTTCGAAGAACACGAGCGTGCGCTGCTCATGCGCGACGTCCGCGAGCCGCGCGCGCCGCTCCGCCGCGCGCGCCGGCAAAAACCCTTCGAAGCAGAAGCGATCCGTCGGCAATCCCGCAACCGCAAGCGCAGCCGTTATCGCGGAGGGGCCGGGCACGACGCGTACCTCGCATCCCGCGCGAGCCGCTTCACTCACCAACTCGTATCCAGGATCGGAGAGCAGCGGCGTGCCGGCGTCGCTAACGAGCGCCACCGACTCGCCCGCAGCGAGTCGCGCGAGCAATTCAGGCACGCGACTCGACTCGTTGTGTGCATGCAGCGACACCAATGGACGCGACACTCCGATCGATTGCAATAGCGTGCGAGTGTGCCGCGTATCCTCCGCCGCGATGACGTCCGCGCCCGCGAGCACTTCCTGTGCGCGCGGGCTCAAATCGCTCAGATTTCCGATCGGAGTCGCGACGACGTCCAGCCGGCCCCGCGAATTGCCCACTATAATTCCCGCCTCGATGTGCTTGCGTGGAGGCCCGTCCCGGGCCGTCCTGCGTTGTGCTGAGGGTGGGCATCGTGCCCGCCCGCGAAAGGCGCTTCAACAGATGGCGACTGTGCCAGTGCAGAGTGAACAAGTGAAATGGACTGTCCGCGCCCTCGCGGTCCTCGCGGCTACGCTGCTGCTGACAGGATGTCCCTCGCTCGGGCCGCGCGGTGCCCCGCCGGCAAGTCAGGATCGCGCGCGCAACCTCGAGCGCTCCGGTGATTACGCCGGCGCGGCCGGCGTGTACGAGCGGCTCGCCGCACAGAACACTGGCACAGAGCAGAACGCGTACTGGCTGC